>Ga0335077_10002512_pt1 | contig 21922 bp, 11 predicted proteins | sample Lox_Sample_31_FD_207151 | JGI IMG/M metagenome (GOLD analysis project Ga0335077, IMG submission 207151) | Soil microbial communities from Loxahatchee National Wildlife Refuge, Florida, United States - Lox_Sample_3.1 | ecosystem: Environmental > Terrestrial > Soil > Wetlands | place: USA...
CCCGCGTAGGCAGCCCAGGTCAGGCGCTTGCCCCAGAACAGTGCGAGCAGCAATGGCACGAGCACCACGCTGGAGCCGGTGACGAAGCCTGACTTCGACGGCGTAGTGTATTGCAGGCCCGCCGTCTGAAACGCATATCCCATAAACATGAAGAAGCCGAGACGAATGCCGGCGAATAGGTCTTCGCGTTCGAACTGGCGGAGTGCGCGGAAGCTCCAAAGCAACATCAACGCGGCGGCCACGCTGAAGCGCACGGCCAGGAAGAGGAACACGGAGGCATGGTCCAGGGCGTTCTTGACCACAACGAAGGTGGCTCCCCAAAGAAGGGAGCAAAACGCCAGAGAAAGATCCGCACGCGTGCGTGGTGAGAACGACAATTCAAATGCCTCAAAGTTCGCGCCTCATTGTAATGGAGTTCTGACGAAGAATGGCTGGAATGCAGCGGTCAGAAAATGGAAGGACTTACTCAATAAATGGAAAAGGGGAAGGCGTTGAGCCTTCCCCTCTCGGCACGCGGCGAGAATGCTCGCCGGAAGAAGTTAGAAAATGAATCGGAGACCAAACTGCATCTGCCGGGGGAAGTTGCCTTGACTATTCACAACACCGAAGCTCTTCGCAGTTGTGGGATCGACGCCAAGGCCCGTTTGCGCGTCTCCGACAGCGGGATCCGCGAATACGGCGTGGTTGAACAAGTTAGTAACGACATACTCGAATTGGAGGTTAGCGCGCTCCATGATGCGAATGTTCTTGACCAGCCTCATGTCCACGTTCCAATACGGCAGGCCGCGAAACACGCCGACACCGCCGACGCCATTGTCGAGACCCAGAATCGGGGGACGCAGCGTGCCCAGCACGTTGCTGGCGTTGGCGAAAATGTTGAATTGCCCAGCGCCATCTGCGTGGAGCGAAGCGGAGCCTCCGCTATACGCCTTAGTCAGGACGCAGTTTTCGGTGGTGAAGAAGTTGGCTCCGTCGCCCGAGCCGAACGACTGGGCGTCGGTAAATGTGCCGCAGCCGAGCGGCTGGCCGCTGCCAATCGCGAGAATCGGTGATAAGGACCAGCCGCCTGCGATATGTCCGATCACGCCATGCTGGCTCTTGTACCACGGATCATCGATCATGGCGTAAGTGTTGAACACGAACTTCCGATCGAAGTTCTGCAACCCATACTGATTATTGATGTTGAATGGATCGTTCGTGGTGTATTCGCTGGTGGCCTGAACGAGCGCGCCCGTACCCAGGGCCTTGCTCCAGGTGAAGTTCTCCTGAAGAGTAATGTTGTGCCAGTTGGTCATCTTCAAGGAAACGAACGCGGCATTGTAATTTCCATGGCCGACGCTGGCGTTAACGCCTACGCCGGAAGTCATTTGGCCGGCACCGCCGAGCGCCTGCCCGGCAATGGGGGTGTTCTCCATACTGCGCGGGAAGTTGAATCCGCCGTTGTCGAGGTCCGACCACAGATTCCAGACGCTCTGGGTTGTGAAGTTTCCGGCCTCGTTGAATGCTGCAGTAGCAGTGCAGCTCGTGAAGGCAACGCCCGCGTACGACCCAGCGCAATATGAGGGCTTGAGCGCAGCCTCAAAGAACGCTTGTTGTGGAAGATTGTTGAAGTATTGGGTGTATGCCGGGTTGGGATTGCCGAGCGCGTCCTTTTTGGAAGGAATCGCAGCACCGCAAGCAGCAAACGAAGTGGCGCAGCCTATAGCTGTTTCGATGGCGGCATAGGCTTTGTCAAATCTCTGTCCACCCAGAGTCATCATGTACGGAACGGCATTTATGTTGATGGGCTGATATTCATGAGTGATACGCCGTCCGATATATCCAACCTCCAAGAGAATCTTGTTGGTCAGTTGGCGCTGAATTGTGAAGTCAAAGGAGTCCACGACGTTCGGACGGAAATGGGGATCCAAGGCTTCGCCCGCGCCAGAGGCCACGGCGTTGTAGCCGGGGAACGTCGGCTGGGGCAGGGTCGGGGCTGCAGCCGGAATCGGGGCATTGTTGCCATCGGTACCGACGCGGAACGCGTTGCCCACGTTCAAGCCACCAACGGGAACGGTGCAGGTGCCATCCATGTTATTATTGCGGCACTGCACGGCCTGGATGAGGCCCGTGCCCAAGAGCGGAACGAGCACAAGGTCCACGCCGTTCAAGCGGCCGTATACTCGGCTATAACCGCCACGAATTACAGTCTTGTTGCCGCTGAACAGCTTGCCCAGAGTCCCGTCCGTATAGTTAGGATTCCAAGCCACGGCAATGCGAGGACTGAAAGAGCCGTAGAACGGGTCGTAAGGATACTTCTGTCCGGCACCGGTGTTGCCCACGAGGGCGAATCCGACCTCCGGATTGTACACCTGGCCAGCCAGAGCAGCGGCCTCGCGTTGCTTAAGAAAGCTCATGGTGTCCAGTTGCTGGCCGCTGGAATCCACGAGTTCGATCTGTTTGCCTAGTGCCTCGGTCGGCGGCATCTCGAGCGTCCATCCCAAACCGTAGGTTAGGGTAAAGGACGGCTTCATGTGCCAGGAATCGCTGAAGTAGACGTTGTAATAAGGAATGGTGCTCTGGTCAAACGCGTGCGTAAGCGGGGGATTCAAGCTGAGATTGGCACCGGAGCGCGTGTAGGCAATCTGCGAATCCGTAACAATTCCCAAGACCGCGGAGACGTCGCGGCCCCAGGTTTTTAAGTTTACGCCTAGCGGGACGGTAGAGGAGAAATCGACAAGGCCACCCCCGGCGGAGTCGCCAAGCTGGTAGGTCGGCTGGTAGTTGATGCCGCCGCCGTTGTCGGAACGCTGGTGCCAGTCCCAGTTGCGTTGATAGGCGCCGCCAAAAGTAAAGAGGTGATTGCCCTTCAACATCGTGACGTCGTCGCGAAGGAAATTGTTATGGCCATCCCAGAAGCGCGTACGAACGCTTTGCGTGTTCACGTTGTAAGGAATCAACACCTTTGTCGCGGACTCGCCCAACGGCTCCAGCGCCCCGCCGAGCTGTGAAACCTGCAGTATGCCGCCTGGATCGGACCAGGACCAGTAGTTACGCAGGTAGCTATAATGAAAGTCATTAGTTATATTTGAGGTAATATTAGTGGTCAGGCCAGCCACGTAGTACCAGGGCTGCTGTGGACGCACGGATAGCGAGGTCGGTTTACCCAACGTATCGCCAGGGAAGAAACCGCCAATGTCCACCTGGTTGGTGGTCGAGCGCACCAGCTTGTAGTAGCGGTAGCTGGTGTTGAAGTGCCACTTGGCCCCGAAGTCATGGTCCAATCTAGCCACACCAAAATTGGAGGTATAAGGGACCTGGACGTTGGCCCTATATCCAATTTCGTTCACGCCGTCGCAAGTGGAGCCAATACCAATCAAAGTGCAGCCCGGGTCGTTCCCAACAGGCTCGTACTTGTTCCACAACTGCTGCACCAAGGAGTTGATCCCGATCCCCCTGGGATCGCATGCCACGTTAGCGCTGGTGCCACAATTCGTCCCGGTGTTCATGTCGAAATTGGTAGGCACGGGTGGATTCGCGGTGGGATCCGCCTGGCAAGCGGCGTTGCATACACCCATCGTCAGGATGCCAAGGCGCATGTTGGCACTGGGAACAGCCATCTCGAAAGTTTGCGAGTTGTTCCAGCGGAAGCCTTCATAGTTGGCAAAGAAATAGGTCTTTCCTCCAAGAAGGCTCTTGGAAATGATGGGGCCGCCGCCGGAAACGCCAAAGCGGTTGTAGTGGTAGCTCGGCAACGGCGTGCCGGTGTAGTTGTTGTCCCAGGTGTTCGCGTTGAAGTGATTATCAAAATAATATTCGTAAGCCGTGCCGTGCCAGGAATTGGTGCCGCGCTTGGTGACGACCTGCACCTGTGCGCCCGCGGAACTGTTGAAGTCTGCTGTCTGGTTGGCAGTATTGACCTTGTATTCTTCGACGCTATCGAGAGGGGTGGGCATCACCCCGGTGGGACTGCCACCGATCTGGTTCGCAACAATGCCGCCGGTTGGATCGCCAGCGAAGCTCGGAGTATAGATCTGCATGCTGCCGTCCATGTCGTTGGTGTTCTGGCCGCCATCGAGCATGAACGTGCTCTGGTCCACGACTGCGCCAGCCACACTGCCGTCCGGGGAAACGCCAGGCTGCAAAGTGACGAATGTAGCGGCATCCCGGCCAATGGAGGGGAGGTTCGACAGAAGCTCGCCACCAATCGTGTTGCCCACTGTGGCGTTCAACGTTTGCAGCTCGGCGCCCGTTGCAGTAACTTCCACAACTTCCGACGTGGAACCGAGTTCCAGAGCGGCGTTGAGCGTTAGTACAGTGCTAACGTTGACGACCTGATCTACGAACTTGGCTTGGCGGAACCCTTTCATGTTAACCACGACGTTGTACTTGCCCGGCTCAACGTTAGCGAATATGTAGCGACCTACGTCGTTGGTCGTCGTATTTCTTACAACTCCAGTAGAAGTCTGCGTAAGAGTCACCGCGGCCCCCACCACGGCCGCACCGGACGGATCGGTTACAGTTCCCGCGACTGTGCCGGTGTTCGCCGTCTGGGCGTACATTGCAACTGGAAGTAAAGCAAACACACAAGCCAGAACAACAGCAAGTAACCCCACTCGCTTACTTGACATGCAACTACCTCCTAGATGGGCCGGTATGGCCCCCCTGAACTTGGAACTGAAGAATTGATTGAACTCACCGACCAACTTTTCAAAATGTGTTCCCCAAACACACATCAGACAAGCTAAGAAACGGACTCTCAAAACATTGGCGCGACAGAGAGCAAATAGTCTGCCAACTTCCCGAAACAAAGCAACTTCTAAAGATTCTATAAATTACATCACTTGACGCTAAATCGGGTGTTGCACGCTTCTATGTAACACCATACTTTTCTATGGGGTTTCATAGAGACATGTGACTCGCCCGAGCGCGAACCGTGGAGGCTTCCCACAGCTTTCCTTAGTGGTGCGCGCACACGAATACTGCGGCAATCATTTTTTCAGAACAGGGCAACCACGCAATACTGCAATTCTTTCTGGGCGTTGTATATTCCCACGGCGAGGCGTTGTCAACAAAAATTTAATGTGGAGCTAATACAAAATTTACATGCCGAAAGGCGAGGAACCAGGGATGTCGGCAACTGTGCAAATGACGGCGTACTGGAACTCTTGTAACTATTTGCCCAAGGATGCATTACGAGTGATAAGGAAATTAGCGGCCAATCTCAAAGACTCACCGGACATCGAATCGCGCACAGCGTCCTACGCAAATGAACAATGACGGACTAAAAAACGCTTCTGCCTCCCACGATGGTCTGCATCACGCGCGTTTTCGTGTATTCCGAAGGTGGAACTTTGGTGAGATCGTTTGAGAGAACAATGAAGTCCGCGTATTCGCCCTGTTTCAACTCACCCTTCTTCCCTTCCTCGAATTCGGCGTAGGCGGAACCGCTCGTGTAGCCGCGAATGCAATCTTCCAGCGAGATTTTTTCCTGAGGCTCCCAGCCGTTTCGCGGGCCGCCTTCTGGGCGCTCGCGCGTCACGCACGCATACAAACCGCGGAAAGGGCTGATAACCTCAACTGGATAATCCGTTCCAAACGCCAGGTGCACGCTGTTGTGCAACATGGTCGCCCAGGCATAGGCACCCCTGATGCGTTCGCTGCCGATTCGATCCTCCGCCCAACGCATATCTGTTGTTTCATGAGAAGGTTGCATCGAAGCAATCACGTTGAGATCTTTGAAACGCTGGAAGTCCATCGGCGCCACGACCTGCGCGTGTTCGATGCGATCACGGCGGTCGCGCGGCTTATTCGCCTTGGCGACAGCTTCAAAGACGTCGAGGGCAATGCGATTGGCGCGGTCGCCAATGGCGTGAAACGCGAGTTGAAAGCCCGCCCTGTCGCGCTCGATGGCCATAGCTTGCAGCTTGTCCGGATCGTAGGTGTAAATTCCTGTGGTCGACGGATCATCCTTGTACGGTTCAAGCATCGCGGCGGTACGCGAGCCGAGGGCTCCATCGGTGATGGCTTTCAGCGCGCCAGTTTTCAGCCATGGATCTTTTGTGCCGCCCTGAGCGCGCTTATTTTGCAGCTCATCGAGCGAATCGTTGAAGGGCAGCCACTCAGTGATTCGGACGGTCAGCTTGCCGTCGCTTTTCAATTGCTGGTACGCCTGAAAATCTTCCCAGGAAGAATTGTCTTGAACGGACGTAACCCCATTCTTGGCGACATTTTCAAGGACCAACTCGATGGCATGACGGCGCTGCTCCGGTGTAGGGTCGGGAACATGCGCTCTGACCAGCCACATGGCCGAGTCTTCTTTCAACATTCCCGTCGGCTCGCCTAATGCGTCGTGCTCGATTTCCCCACCCGGCGGGTTCGGCGTGTTTTTGTCGATTTCTGCTTTCTTGAGCGCAAGAGAATTGGCGACGGCAACGTGCCCGGAAATGTGCGTGAGGATGACCGGGTTTTTGGGCGCCAGAGCATCAAGTTGCTGACGATTAGGGAATCGCTTCTCTGGCCAAAGTGTATGATCCCAGCCTGCGCCCGTGATCCATTCCCCTTCCTTGTGATTCGCGACGGCATCAGCAACTCGCTTTTGCAGTTCCTCGATGGAGGTGACGCCGTTCAATTGCACAGACATGGCGTCAGCGGCGGCAGCGCCCAAGTGAACGTGTGCATCATTGAAACCAGGCATCACGAACTGACCGTGAAGGTCAACAGTGACCGCGCCTTCCTGGCTGCCGCCGCAATCTAGCAGGACGTGCGCGAGCTTCCCGATGCAACTGATTTTTCCGTCCGTCACGGCGAGAGCTTCGGCCCAGGGCTCTGCGGGATCGTTCGTGTAAATGCGCCCATGGGTGTAATAGGTGGTTTGCTTGGGTTTGCCCTGGGCGCCGAGATTTGTTTGATAGCACGCCATCCCCAGAGCGATGACTAGCGCGAGCAACGACAGCCCAGTTCGCAATCGTTTTCCTTGAAGATTCATTGGAGCTTTTCCTCCGCGACTCCTGAAATTCCAAGAACCGTGAGCAGCGCGCGCTTCAAGCCCGCTTCACGGCCTGCAGGGTCGTACCACTCCTGAAGCGAATGTGCACCGCCACCGCCACCGCCCGCGCCGATGGAAATGGCGTCGATGCCCTGGGATAGCGGGATGTTCGCGTCGGTCGAAGAGCGCTCGACGCGAGACTGATTACCAACGTATTCGTCGGCAGCATGAAGAGCAGCGAGAAGCGGAGAATCGGGCGAGAGCTCACCTCCCGGGCGGCGTCCCAATAGCTCGACCTTCCACTCAAGAGGTCCGCGTGAACGATCGCGCGAAGAGTCCATTTCATCGCGCACGCCTGCGGCGATGCATTCACGCAAGGCGGACTCCAGCCGCGTCAACTCCTCTTCGCTTTCCGAACGAATATCTACTTTGATGCTGACGGCGTGGGGAATCGAATTCACGGATGTACCGCCCTCAATCTGGCCGATATTAAAGGTCGTGCGAGGGTTCGCCGGAGTTTTGGTATTGATGAAGCGAACGGCCCCGCGAATCATGGCGTTGATGGGATTGGGCATTCCGAAGTCCGACCAACTGTGGCCACCGGGGCCGGTGATGGAGGCCTCGAGTCGCCGTGAAGCGAGCGCTTTCGTGGTGACATGGTCTGTGCTGGAGCCATCCACAACGACAACAGCCTTGAGGCTCGAGCGATAAGCCTCGACCAACTCCCGCATGCCGCGCAGGTTGCCTTCCCCTTCTTCACCGACATCCCAAGCAAAGACGATGGTGCGCTGCGGTTTGAGGCGAGCGAACTGGATGGCACGCACGAGGCCGAGAAGCGCCGCGACGCCCGTGCCGTTGTCCGAAATGCCGGGAGCCAGCAAGCGACCACCCTCGTGACGAACTTTCACGTACGTCCCGGCAGGGAAAACGGTGTCGAGATGCGCCGACACGAGAATGAATTCTTTGTCGTGTACGCCTGGGAGCTCATAAATAAGGTTGCCCATTTTGTCTAGATGAGCAGAAAGGTGCAGTTCCGCGAGCGACTTTTGGACAGCGGCCGCTCGCGCGGCTTCTTGAAAAGGAGGCGCGGGAATTTCGGTGAGACGCACCTGCTGTTCGTTAATCCACGAAAGATTGGGAGCAAACCAGTCCAAGGCGGCGCGAACCTGCGGATTGTCGCTGAGCCGTGTGGTCAGGTTCTGTCGGGGAACGTGGGAAGGAGCGGCAGAGCGAACCGGCATAGTCAAAAGGATAGCGCAAAGGAGGGCATGTTTCATCGTTTGCCAGGCAGTTGTCGCTTCAATTGTGAGCGGCCTCGGAACAAAGGGCGCGGACCTCGTCGTCGGTGAGAACGCGGGGCGATTGCTTGGCGGCGTCGAAAATGCGATTCACCAGGGAGTCATTGGCAGGAATCTGGTGCCGCGCCAGCCAATAAATCACGTTGGATTTTCCGCTCATCGGACCTATTTCGATGATTTGGTCCAATCCAAACAAATGCGCAGGGACGCCGCTATAAACCGCGTCCGCCAACCGGTGATCGTGCTTTTGAATCGCTTTGACAATGGCGGCAGCATGAACGCCGGTAGCCGTACGGAACGCGTCGTGACCGAAAACAGGATAATTCGGAGGAATTTTCGTTTTCGTGGCAGCAGCGACTTTCTCGCAATAGTATTTGAGATCCGAAAGGTCGCGGTCAATCAGGCCCATCAGGCGAAGGTTCACGAGCATCAATTCCATCGGCGTGTTGCCGACTCGCTCGCCCAATGCGTTCGCGGCGGCGTGAACCTGGTTTGCTCCGGCGGCGACGGCGGCAAGCGAATTGGCAATGGCCAAGCCGCGGTCGTTGTGGCCATGCCAATCGACGCGGATATTTTCACCGCTGGGCTTTACGACGTTCTCGACAACAAACTTCACCAAATTGAACGCGCCAACGGGCGTAGCGTGCCCTACCGTGTCGCACAGGACGATGGCGCGTGCGCCGTGCCGAATCGCCGTCGAGTAGAGACGCTTCACCGTGTCCGCGTCGGTTCGAATGGTGTCCTCGGTGACATACATCGAAGGAAGGCCGTGCTGCACGGCGAACGTGACAGCGCGTTCCGTGGTGCGTTCGAGGTGCTCAACGGACCAGTCTTCGACCAAGCGGCGGATGGGGCTCGAGCCGAGAAACGTCGCCGCTTCAATCGCAATGCCCACTCGTTCGGAAATTTCCACGATCGGCCGGATATCGTTTTCATGGGTTCGCGCCGCGCAGTTGGGCTTGATGCGCATCCGGTTCTTTACAATTTCGCGAGCCAACGCTTCGGTATCAGCCAAGGCGCGTGGACCAGCTCCGGGCAAGCCAATATTCACCGACTCGATCCCCAACGACTCCATGAAGTGCAAAATTTGAATTTTGTCTTCAATGCTCGGATCAAAAACGGAGGGGTTCTGCAGACCATCGCGGAGGGTTTCGTCGTCCAGCGTTACGCGCGTGCCGGGCGGAATGGGCGGCGGAGACTTAACGTTCCAGTCGTAGATCCATTCGTTTTCGTGCATGGCGGCGCGGAGAGACTCCTCCAAAGATAGCGCTAGTTTCGCAGCGTGTAGCTTTGCGGCTGCTGCGCCGGATCCGGGCGGTACAGCGTCTTGCAGAATTCGCAGCGGTAGATTTCCGCCTTTGGACCAATAATCGCCGCGACTTCTGGCGGAAACTCGTACCAGCGCTTCAAGTGTCCGTTGCAGAGTTTGCCTTTTTCGTCTTTTTCATCGCAGGCTCGCTGCTTGGGCTTGCGCGTTTTGATCTTCGGCTTGGCTGCGGTTTCATCTGCCATGGGAACCTCGCTGCAAATTTTACAAACCGTGATCACGGAAAAAAGTTTTTAGCGCGTTGCGGCTGTTGCGCAGTTTCGCTCCAATGCCGCGCGAAAACTCAAATTGAAGGAACGCGTCCGCGGCGGATTCCAGCCCCGCGCCATAACGATACCACCACGGCTTCGCGCTGCGCGGCAGCAGGTCCTGGACAACATATTTCGTCTGCACCATCTCGAGGAGGCCGGCGTTGCCATGTGTGCGGCCCCAGCCACTGGCGCCGCAGCCACCGTGCGGAGCTTCAGCAATGCCAAAATAACTGATGGCGTCATTCAACATGACCGCACCGGCCCGAAGTCGGCGGGCGATCGCCTTGCCCCGCTGCTTGTCGCTGGTCCAGACGCTGGCGGCCAGCGAGAACGGCGAGTCATTGGCGCGGGCAATCGCCTCTTCAACGTCACGCACAACTTGCACCGCAAGGATCGGGCCGAACGTCTCTTCCTGGAAAAGCTTCATGTTGGAGTCGACGTTGGTGATAACGGTCGGCTCAAAGAAGTTCGGGCCCAAATCAGGCCGCGGTTTCCCGCCGCACAAAACCATCGCGCCATGAGAAGCGGCATCATGTACGAGGTCGCTCATGCGTTCCACGTGCTGCGGGCGAATCAACGGTCCGACGTCGGTTGAAGGATCATTGCCCGGGCCGAGACGCAGCTTCTTCGTCTTCTCTGCGCAAAGCGCGGTGAAACGCTCGGCCACGGATTCTTCAACAAAGAGGCGCTCCACAGAGAGACAGACCTGGCCGCAATTGGTGTAGCTGCCCCATACGGCGCCACTCGAGGCCACCTCCAGGTTCGCATCGGCCAAGACGATCATGGCGTCCTTTCCGCCGAGCTCGAGAACGGAAGGCACCAGGTTCTTCGCACAAGCCTCCGCAACGCGCTTGCCCGTGCTCACACTGCCCGTAAACATGACTTTGTCTGGCTGAGCATCAATCAGAGCCTGGCCGACTTCCCCGCCTCCCTGCACTACAACCACCAGGTCCTTGGGGAAGCCTGCTTCGACAAAGAGCTTTTCGATCAGCGCGCCGCATTGCGGGGTGAAATCGCTTGTTTTGCACACCACTCCATTCCCCGCGACGATCGCGGGAATGATCTGGCTCATGGGAATCGCCAGCGGATAATTCCAGGAAGAAATAATGGCGATTACGCCCAGAGGCTCATGGACGAGGTACCCGCTTTTCGTTTTGGCGGCTGTGCTGTGATGTGGCAGCCGTGTGGTGCGAAGGGCGCGCCGCGCTTCTTGGCTCCAATGCTCCGCGGAATCCAGCGAAACAAAAACGTCTGCGAAGAGCGCTTCGACGCGCGGCTTGCCCGATTCGCGCACCACGGCATCCGCAAGCTCGTTGCGCGCCCCCATCATGCATTGGAGAAGTTTCCGAAGCTGCCAGCACCGGTCTCCGATCTCGACCTTAGCCCACTCTGCCTGCGCCTCGCGTGCACGCTGAACAATCTTCGCCACCATTTCTGACGGTGTCTTTTCGATGTGCCCGAGCACTTCCCCCGTCGCAGGATTGATCGAGGGAAGCGTGTCAATGGGAATGGCCGTGGCCGCCATACCCATGATTCTAACTGATTTTCATCCCGGCGTGTCGGCCAGGGTGCGGCGGATTCGCCGCGGCACGAAACACCTAGTTGGAAGCAGTTGTCGTGTTTGAACTGAGCGTCACCTGCTTCACGTTGTCATCGGGGACTCGGTCAATCAGCAACGTAAACGGATCAACTCCAGCCTGATAAGGCAGCTCGGCGACAGTGAAGGTGTGCGTCGACTTGCTCCCCGTTAAGTGCACGCGTTCGCGATACAGCGTCTTGCCGTACTTCTTGTCTTTATCGGGCTTGGCAAACGCGCCGATCTCGATCCAGTCATTCACCGGCACTTCCGTCTCATTTCCTTTAGCGTCCGCTTTGAACTTCCGTGTCTCGATATCAACCGTGATGTCATATTTTCCATCGGCGCGCTTGTGTGCGGTCGCTTCCAGCGTGCGATTCGAGAAAATCGTGATGTCCTCGAACAAATCCTTTATCAAATACTGCAGGTCGGGGGGAGTTTGCTCGCGGAACGCATCCACCAAAGCGTAGGACGTGGGATAAGGCGGCTGTGCGTAGGCATATTGCTGAATCATTTTTCGCAGCGCGCGGTTCACCGCCTCTTCGCCAATCATTTCCTTTAAGTAGTAAAGAATGAGGCTGCCCTTCCGGTAATGCACGTATCCCTGTTGCGCCTCCACGGTCAAAAGCGGGCGCTCCTTCTGGCGTTCCTTACCGCGGTTCGCCAGGTAGCTGTCCATTTCAAACCGCAGAAACTTGCGCATCATGTCGCGCCCGTATTCGTGCTCCATGACCATCAGCGCTGAATATTGCGCCATCGTTTCCGAAAGGAGCGTCGCGCCCTGCATGTTCGCGCCAATCACCTGATGAGCCCACCACTGGTGAGCCATCTCGTGCGCCACAACATAGAAAACCATGTCAATATCGTCGGGGTGATTCAGGTTCGCGATGAAACCGATGGACTCCGAATACGGCATCGTTCCGGGAAATGCCTGAGCAAATCGGGCCACGCGCGGAAACTCGATGATGCGCGCCTCTTTGTGATAGTACGGCCCAAAATTCTGGGTGAAATAAGTCAGGGACTTCTTCATGGAGTTCATCATCCGCGGCACGTTCCACGGATGATCTTTGAGGTAGTAGACTTCGAGCGTCAGTCCGTTCCAATTCTCCCGCGCCACTTCATAGTCCGCGGAAATGAACGAGTAAAAACCAAGCGAGGGATGATCGAGCTTGTAGTGAAAATACCTGCGATCGCCTTCGCGCCATTCCCGAAGCAGCGAACCCGGCGCCACCGCAATCTGATCCGCAGAAGTACTGATGACCGTTTCGACGTTCACCCAATCGGCGCGCCCGCCCAGATACGTTTCCATGCAGTCCGCCGTGCAGTTGCGTTCGAGCGGAGGCATCAATTCTTGCTCGCCCAATCCGTACTTTTTCCGGTCGTTGGGATCGGTGATTTCGTTTTGCGCCGAGTACCCAATGAGGGGTGCGACGGTATTATTGAAGAAGGTGCCGTTCTGCACGACCGTCGTATCACTCACCTCATTTTCGAATCCGCGCGTGTGCGTTTTGACGGTCACGTGAATCGTGCGGCTCTCGCCTCCCGGCAACGGCGGCGCAAACCGAAAAATTTGGTAGCTCAGCCGCTTGTCGTCTTTCGCGAGCGTCGCGCCCGGCACCTGAATCTCCGTGTCATAAAGCCGGTTCAGCGAGAAGTGAATTTCGGCCAGGGGATGCGGATAGGGATTTTGAATGACCGCGTCGGCATTCAACACGATTTGCCGCTGCCGAGGATAGATTTCAATGTTGTATTTCACATCGCGCAGGCGCGGCATCTCCTTTTTTTCAAACTGCTTGTACGACTTCTCGTAGTCTGCCTGTTCACGCAGCCTATCCTTAGGGCCTTCCAGCATGTTCACAACCTTGCTGTTGTAATAGGCCCAGGCCCCAACACCTGCAAAGGCCACAAAGCCCACCAGTGCAATTGAGGGCCACGCGCCGGCAAACCGCAGCCGCGCAAGACTAAGCCGTTCCTTCCAGCGCGCCGCCTTGCCCCGCGGCCAGAGCATTACTGTCAGCACGAAAAGCAGCGCGCAACACAGCAACCAATAAAGGGAAAACCAGCTCCAGGCTATCCGGTAAGGAGCATCGGCAAAGAAATCGGAGTAGATTACACGCGGCCGGTTGGCAAATTTCGGCAGGTTGCTCGCTACATTCAACGGCGTCCAGGCAAACAAATTTGCCAGGAGGTACACCACATAAGCGAAGTAGCCGACATATTTGTTTGGTGACAGCACGTGAATGAAGAACGCCAGAATCGCCAGCATGAAGAATAGGGACAGATCGCGAATCAGAAGCTCTTTTACGTAAAGCCCAAGTTGGAAGCGGTAGAAATGGAGCGCTGCTTGAACGATGATTCCGCTGGCAAACACAGCGAGTTGAATCAGCAGCACGATGCCAATCAGCGCGGTCAAGCGCGCAGCGTAGGAAACCCACTCCGGCGTCGGCAGCGAGTCGGTGATTTCGTCCATGCGAACGTCGCGGTCTTTCCACACCAGCACGCCGGCGTAATACGTGATGATTCCCACGATGAACATGTACAGCGTCCCGGCAATTATCTCCAGGATCCAATACGTCACTGGAAAGCTGCTGTTCCCGTAGCCTTCGTTGGCGTTGAGCGCTACGGCTGGGATGCAATTCAGTAACGCCGCCAGCACCACGACGATGAACGGGGTGCTCTTGACGACTCCCAAAAAGTGAATCCTCAACGAGGCGAAATACTTCCTCCAAGGGGCTTCGTGAAAGGACACAGTGGGCAAGCTCACTGCCCCGGCCGTCATCTCTGTCGCTTCCTTTGCTGCAGCGCGCGCCTTCTTCTTTCTCTCCGCAAAACTGAATCGCGAATACGCAAACGCGAAAATGGCCACAGCGACAGCAACCCACAACAGCCTGTTCCACAGCAAGTAACCGCTGTAACCCACCGGGAGAGTATTCTTCTCCGCCACCGTCCAATAGCGCGTGACATAGGTGTACGTGCGGATCCCGAAGGGATCGAGCATGGCTCCGAGCTTCTGCCGCTCTACGTTCTGCAGAAAGCTATCCGTGGCCGCATAACCTGCCAGGAGCACCAGCGCGGCCACAAAGGAAATGATTTCGTTTCGCCCGAGAACCGCCACGGCGAACAGGATCGCCGCGATGATCAGCGCGTTTGGCAGCGCAAACACGAGAATCCCGTCCAGATGCGCCTTCCAGACGACTGGCCCCCAGCGTTCCGGCTCAACCCAGGGCATATATTTGGCCAGCAGGAAGCCCAGCGAAACCCCCAACATCGGAATCATCGAAACAAATGCTGCGCCAAGAAAACGCCCCAACAAGAAATCGGACCGCTTCAAGGGCGTCGAGAACACCATCTGATAGGTGTTGTAGCTGAAGTCACGCGCCGCCGCGGAATTGATAAACGCCGCGGCCATGATCATGGTGAAAAGTCCGATAAAGGAATAATAGTTCTCGATGTTGTAGGGTGAGTTCCGAAACGTGTTGGAGAGTGCGTCGCCGATGGTGATGTTGTCCGTGCTGGCGGCGCCAAAAATCAGCGCTCCGATAATCAGCAGAAAAATCCACAGCATCCACGAGCGCAGCCAGTATCGCACCTCGAATGCGAGTATGTGTTTCAGCATCGCAGTTCCTCAGTTCCAACCGCGAATCTTGGTGAAGAACACATCTTCGAGGTCCGGTGTGCTCGGTTGAAAGCCACCATTCAACGCTTGCGTGCTGAGCACGTGAATAAACGGCCGCCCGCCGATGAGCCGGCTGGAAATGACCTTGTACCTCTCTTCGAAGGCCGGGAGCTCCGTCTTCTCGATCGATCGCTGCCAGACTTTTCCCTTGAGCTGCGAAGTCGCGTCGTCCGGCCGCCCTTCAAACAGCACCTTCCCCTCGTGGATGATGGCCATGTTGGTGCAAAGGTCCATCACGTCTTCAACGATGTGCGTCGAGAGAATGACAATCACCTGCTCGCCGATCTCTGCAAGCAAGTTGTAGAAGCGATTGCGTTCGCCCGGATCAAGCCCCGCCGTCGGCTCATCCACGATGAGCAATTGCGGGCTCCCCAGAAGGGCCTGCGCGATTCCAAACCGCTGCCGCATGCCGCCTGAAAAACTCGTCAGCGGCTTCTTCCGCGCGTCGTACAAGTTACAGCGGTGCAGCATCGCCGCGACGATCTCCTTGCGTTCCTTGCCGTTCACAATTCCCTTCAGCAGCGCGATGTGGTCCAGCATGTCTTGTGCGGATATGCGCGGATACACGCCGAAGTCCTGCGGCAGATACCCGAGCCTTCGCCGTACTTCTTCCTTCTGCTTCAGCACGTCGATGTCGCCCATCGTCGCCGTGCCGGTATCCGGTTCCTGCAGCGTCGCCAGGGTCCGCATCAGGGTGGACTTCCCCGCCCCATTTGGGCCGAGCAAGCCATACATTCCGCGCGGAATCGTTAGCGAGACGTTATCAAGGGCTTTGACACCATTCTGATAGGTTTTGGACAGACCTTGAATTTTCAGTTCCATTTAGGGCTCCCATGGAAAATACGGGCTTCTTGGCGAAATTGTTTCCTGTAGCCGAAGAAAATGACCTCTTCAAGGAACCTACGGCCTGCCAACCCGCCAGGCTTCCAAATGTTGCACTTCCACCATGACCAGCCCTTGCGGTGGCACAGTTGGCCCGGACTTCGAGCGATCCTTTAGTTCGTATAGACGCTCAATATCCGAGGGCGTCAACTTGCCTCGCCCCACATCAAGGAGCGTTCCTACCATCTTGCGCACCATGTAGCGCAGAAACGACCGCCCGATCACCGTAAAGACCAGTTCCTCGCCATCGGCGGTACGCGCCAGCTCTGCCGCATAAATCTCGCGTTCTGTGGAGCGCTCCTTATCGTTATCTTCCGAGCCTGTCGAGGCAGCAAACGACGCAAAATCGTGCGTCCCTACAAACCGCGCCGCGGCATCTCCCATGGCGTCCTCATTCAACGGAAATGGGTAATGCAGCACGTACCGCCAAAGCATCGGCGGCACCACTTTTCCGCGATACAGACGGTATCGGTACGTTTTCTGGAAGGCCGACCAGCGCGCATGAAAATCCGGCCCGACCTCCTCCGCCACTACGATTCGAATCGTCGGCGGCAGCAACGCGTTCAACGCGCGCTGAAACTCCTCCGCGGACAATGCTGACTGGGTTCGAAAGCTCGCAACTTGCCCGAGCGCATGCACACCCGCGTCCGTGCGCCCCGCTCCATGCAAATAGATTTTTTCCTCAGTGATGCGCTGTAGGACGTCTACGATTTCGCCTTGAATCGTCGGTTTGTTCGCTTGAATTTGCCAGCCGTGGAAGTCGGTCCCGTCGTACGCGATCGTGAGCTTGAAATGACGCATCGGCTGGCGCGCGTTCGAATCACAGAGCCGTGCGGACGAAACGGCTGCCTGGCTTTGCCGCCACGCCGCCATTGCGGCAAAGCGGACAATCCTCCGGTTCATAGCTGGCGATACTGAGCTGAATCAGCGACCGCGCTTCCACGTCAAATTCGATCCGTCCGCCGCTTCGGTCAATCAGCGCTCCCGCGGCCACCACGCGCCCACCCGCTTCCTCCACCACCCGGATCGCCTCCATTGTGGAGCCGCCGGTGGTCCAGACGTCCTCCACCACCAGCACATGCTGGTCCGGTCGGATTTCGAAACCGCGCCGCAGCGTAATCATCCCGCTCGCATCGCGCTCCACGAAAAGGGCCGGCACTCCCCCACCTAAACTCGCATCGACTTCGGGAAGCGCCCGCGCAACTTCCTGGCCAATGATCAGTCCTCCCAGGGCCGGCGAAACCACCGCCTCAATGCGCGCGTCAGAAAAAAGCGCCGCCAGCGCCAGCCCGAGCCGCTCCGCGAATCGTGGGTACTGCAACACCAAAGCGCACTGCACGTACGTTTCGCTGTGCCGCCCGCTGGAAAGCTCGAAGTGGCCGTGGCGCACGGCGCCGACGCGCTCAAACATCTTCAAGATTTCTTCGCGCTTCAACATCGCCACGCCTTATAACGCACACAACTCCAACATATCGAAGTGTCAGCAGCCTAGCCGCCACCCCTCGCGTTGTCAAGGAATCCGGCCCCTGATACACTCCCTCCCGCGTCTCTGGGCTGCGCCAACACCTTGCGGCCACTCTCTGGCTCAATCTGTGACGGAATCCCTCGAAAAAAGCCTCATCTAGCGGCCTTTTCCGGGTGAGCCTTTCCTGTGGCAACAGGCCGGACCACTCAGTGTAACAACATCCATTCGGGGCACGTTCCACGATGGCAGGGATAAATGAAAATCGTCCCGCCGGGACAAAATCTCGAGGAGTGAAAAACACCATGAATACATTTTGGGCGATCGCAAAGCTTCCCATCTTGCTGGAGACCGTATTGCGGCCCATGTTCTTCGCCAGCGTCCCGTGTCCAAGCCGCAGGGCTGCTCGCTCGCTGCTTGCCGCCTTTCTGGCTGGCGCACTGACCGGGGGCGCGTGCTCTCCGGCTTTCGCTCAGAGTGCGGCTCAGACTCCGCCATCAAATCCTGCTCCCACCTCGCAGGCCTCGAGCATCCCGCCAGTTTCGTCTCTTGGTTTGGCAAAGCATGATTTCACGCGCGGCCCAAGAGCCTTCCCCGATTTGCTCAAGCCCTACCAGCCCATTCACATTGAGCCGCCGGTGCTTGCCAATTCTCCCCGCATCGACCAGCTAATCCATGAGGGGAAACTCTCACTCAGTCTCCAGGACGCTATCGAACTTGCCCTCGAGAACAGCCTCGACATCGCCGTCCAACGCTATTACCCCTGGCTCGCCGATACGGACATACTCAAGACGTCTGCCGGCGGTTTTGGCCGCGGCACACCCGGTGCATCCTTCAGCTCTTCCACCGCCAGTCTTCCCGCGCTTTCCTATGACCCCGCCTTAACCAGCACTTTTCTCGTCGACGACCGAACAACCCCCATCAACAACCCCTTCATTGCGGGCACCGGCGTGGCGAGCCTGACACGCCTCATCACCCATACGACTCAGTTTAACAACCAGGTCTCTCGCGGCTTCGATACGGGAACAGATCTTACGGTCAGTTGGAACAATACACGTAGCAGCTCGACGTCGCTGGCCAACTTTTTCAATCCAGTGGTGCAGTCGAGCTTAACAGTTGGGTTTTCCCAGCAACTACTCAATGGCTTCGGCCGCTTCGTCAATCAGCGGAATATTCTGATTGCCAAGAACAACCGCAAGATTGCCGACTGGGCTTTCGCGCAACTGGCCATCACCACGATCACCAACACCATCACCGCCTACTGGGAACTTGCCTATGCACGTGAAAACGTCAAGGTAAACGAGCAGGCAGTCACCGTTTCCGAAAAACTTTACAACGATAACAAAAAACAGCTTGGCGTCGGCACCATGGCCCCGCTGGACGTCACTCGCGCCGAATCTGAACTCGCCACCAACCGCCAGAACCTGATTGTCGCCCGCACCGTCCAGCTCCAAGATGAGCAAATTTTGAAAAACGCTATTTCCAGGGACCCTCTCGCTCCGAATCTCGTCAACGTCGAGATCCTCACCACCGATAAACCCACCCCGCCCGAGGCCGTCGAGAATCCTTCCTTCGAGGATTCCATCAAGGAGGCTTTTGCGAAGCGCCCGGACATCCAGCAGCAGGTCTACAACATCGAGAACGCCGGCATCGATGTCCGCGCCACCCGCAACGCCCTGCTGCCGGCGCTCACACTTAGTGCGCAGTACAGCTCTGTAGGGTTGGCGGGAGATTCCATTCTCAAGGGAGCTCAAACCTTTTCTTCTGGCACAGTTCCGATCGTCGATGCCAACGGGAATCCCGTACTCATCAACGGCGGCGAGATTTTTGAACCTACGGTGAACACTCCCAAATTAGGGGTTAGCCCGGCTGGTTTCGGCGACGCGCAAAGCGAAATCTTTCACAACCGCTTCCCCGACTACTCTGCCCAGTTGACTCTGACACTTCCCATTCGCAACCGCTCCGCGCAAGCTGACAATGCCCGTGCCCTCCTGGCACAGCGGCAGCTCGAAACCGCGATGCAGCAGCTCAAGAACGCCGCGCTTCTCGACGTTCGCAACAGCTACATCGCTCTCACCCAGGATCGCGCGCAAGTGGATGCGGCCAGCAAGGCGCGCGAGCTGCAGCAGCAAACTTTTGAGGCCGAGCAGAAGAAATACCGCCTCGGTGCGTCCACGGTTTACAACGTCATTCTCACGCAGCGTGACCTGATCACCGCGCAAGGCACCGAACTTCGCGCGCTGGCCAATCTCCAGGAAGCCAAAGCCAACTACGAACGCGCCTTAGGACGCACTCTAGACGTCAATCATGTCACCATCGCCGACGCTCTCAGCGGCGATGTCGAACGCGAAACCCTGATTCCCGGAACGCTGCACGGCAAGGTCGTCGGCATGGAGGAAGTCTCCCGGAGCAACGCTCTGCGGTAAACCCGGAGGGTCGGCCTCGGGGAAGCCGGCCCATTCCTGCTTTTCGGCCTAGGCCAATCTCCCGGTCTTCCCGGCACCCCCTCTTAGCTCTCTCCTAGAAACTTGTCGTAGTTTTTCGCGTCCATTATCCTGAAGATGCCCTGTGGCGACCTTTAGGCGCTAAGCCCAGGGTCGACGCACATCCATGCCAATCCAGTCGTCGGAATGAAACAAATTCCCTGATTTGAGCGTTTTAGATAGTTAGGTGAATCCAAAAACGTCCCAATGGGACAGAATCTCGAGGGTAAAAACCATCATGGCAACTCTGTGGGGGACGGTTCAGCCGTCCAGTTTCCGGGAAACCTACAATACTCGGCGGTCCGCTTGGCGGCCGCTTCGGTCTCTGCTTGCCGCCTTCCTGGCGGGAGCCCTAGCTGCGGGCTACGGTTCGCCCGCTTCTGCGCAAAGCCCGCCGCAGAATCCGCCCTCCAATCCAGCCCCGGCGAGCATCGCTCCTGTCTCCTCGCTGGGCGTCGCAAGCCACAGCTACAAGCACGGGGCAAGTGCCTTTCCAAACATCTTCAAGCCCTACCAGGCGCAATTCGTCGACCGGCCCGTTCTTACCAATTCGCCCCGAATCGACCAATTGATTCACGAAGGCAAGCTACAGATCAGTCTTCAAGACGCCGTTGAGCTTGCGCTTGAAAACAGCTTGGACATAGCCGTTCAGCGTTACTACCCGTGGATCTCAGACGCCGGCCTTCTGAATGCCGATGCCGGTAACACCGGTTTTGCCACGCCGGGCGTAGCGATCGCTGCTTCTTCCGCCGCCATCAATCCGTTTGCCTTCTTCATTCAGAACTTCGATCCTCTCATCCAAAGCACCGCTTCGGTTTCGGATGCCACAACGCCGGTCAATAACCCTTTCATTTCCGGCGCCGGCACGACCGGGGTTGGCTCGATCGTCTCCCATTCCACTCAATTCAACAACCAATATTCCCAGACGTTCCACACGGGAACGAACCTGACCGTGAGCTGGAACAATACGCGCAGCAGCGCCAACATCGCGAACTTTTTCAATCCCGACGTTAGTTCGAACCTCCAAGTCTCCATTTCTCAACCACTGCTGAACGGTTTCGGCAAGCAAATGTGGACGCGCAACATTCGCATCGCCAACAACAACCGCAAGATCGCAGACTGGGCCTTCGCCCAGCAGGCCATCACGACCATCACCAACACGATCACCGCGTACTGGGAATTGGTGTACGCCCGCGAAAACGTGAAAGTGAATCAGCAGGCCGTCGCCGTGGCGCAAAAGCTCTACGAAGACAACAAAAAGCAACTGGAAATCGGCAGCATGGCCCCTCTGGACGTCACGCGCTCAGAATCCGAACTGGCTACCGACCAACAAAACATGATCTTCGCGCAAACGGTTCAACTTCAGGACGAACAAATCCTGAAAAACGACATTGCTAAGGACCCACTTGCCCCAAACCTGATCAACGTGGAGATCATCCCCACGGACCAGCCCAAGCAGCCGGAAACTGTGGAAGCTGCTTCCTTCGAAGAAGCCATCAAGGAAGCATTCGCGAAGCGGCCTGAACTTCAGGAGCAGGTTTACAATCTGCAAAACGCGGATATCGATGTTCGCGCTACCAAGAACGCGCTTTTGCCATCGCTCACCGCGAACGCGTTTTATGAGTCTTCCGGTCTCGCCGGAAACTCCCTGGTTCCGGTTGGCTCACTGACGGTAAGCAACAAAGTGCCTATCGTCGACGCCAATGGTAATCCGATCAGCGTAGACATTAACGGCGTGGCGACGCCCATTTTCGAGTCAACAACAATTCCCGCGTCCACCAAGCTTTCTCAGCAGGGTTTTACGACGGCTCAGGACCAGATCTTTCATAATCGCTTCCCTGTGTACGCCGGGCAGTTGACGTTGACTCTTCCTCTGCGCAACCGGTCGGCCCAGGCCGTTCATGCCCGCTCCCTTCTGGTGCAGAGACAACTGGAAACCCAGATGCAACAACTACGCAACTCCGCCCTGCTCGATGTGCGCAACAGCTATATCGCGCTGA
>Ga0335077_10002514_pt1 | contig 21915 bp, 18 predicted proteins | sample Lox_Sample_31_FD_207151 | JGI IMG/M metagenome (GOLD analysis project Ga0335077, IMG submission 207151) | Soil microbial communities from Loxahatchee National Wildlife Refuge, Florida, United States - Lox_Sample_3.1 | ecosystem: Environmental > Terrestrial > Soil > Wetlands | place: USA...
TCTCCATTCCCCCGGCGGATTATCTCGATTACCGCGCTCGCACGCGCAGCTTCGGGCCCATGGCTGCGGCGGAGCTTTGGTCGCCGAGCCTGACCGGCGCGGGCGAAGCCGAGGAGTTGCACGGGATGCGCACCACGGCGCAGCTCTTCGACGTCTTCGGTATCCCAGCCGCACAGGGACGCACCTTCATACCGGAGGACGATCGTCCCCAGGCGCCGCGGGTTGTGGTCCTGGCATCGTCGCTGTGGAAGCGGCGCTTCGGCGGCGCTAATGACGTCATCGGCCGAACCATCACGTTGAACCGGGAGCCGTACACGATCATCGGCGTGCTGCCGGACAGCTTCTATTTCCCGCCGTTCTGGGGCCGCGATACCGAGATTTACACCCCGATCTCCTGGACTCCCGCCAAGGCTCAGGACCGCGAAACCAGCACCCTCCGCACCTTTGCGCGACTCAAGACCGGAGTCGCTTGGGAGCAGGCGCGCTCCGATGTGCGCGACGTCGCCGGCCAACTCGAGCGGGAATACGCCAGCCATGCCAGGGTCAGCGCCATGGCGACACCGGTTCTCGACATGAGCGTGGGCAAAGTGCGGACCTCGCTGCTGATTCTGTTCGGCGCCGTGGGATGCACCCTGCTGATCGCCTGCGCCAACCTGGCGAATCTCTTCCTGGCGCGCGGAACCTGGCGGCTCAAAGAAGCTGCCATCCGGCAGGCGATGGGCGCTTCGCGGCCGGCGCTCGTGCGGCACTTCTTGACCGAGAGCCTCGCGGTTGCCCTAGCCGGCGGGCTGATCGGCCTGTTCGTCGCCTGGGCAGCGCTCGGTGGATTTGTCGCCTGGCTGCCGTCGGCCGGCGGCTTCCATCTGCCCCGCCAGCAGGAAATCGGCATCGGCGCAACAGTGATCGCATTCCACCTGTTGGTCTGCGTGCTCGCCGGCCTGCTCTTCGGCCTGGCGCCGGCCTTGCGCGCTTCGCATGTCGATCTGAATGCCGCTCTGAAAGACGCATGGCGCGGGTCCACGGGCGCCGGTGGACGCGGGTTCCGCCACGTCCTGATCGCCGGCGAGGTGGCCCTGGCACTGATGCTGCTCGCCGGCGCCGGTCTGCTGATGCAAAGCTTCCGCAATCTGCGCGACCTCCCCGCCGGCTTCGAACCTCATCACCTGATCGCCGTCAATCTGGCCGTGTCCGGGTCGGACCACGCACAGCCTGACCGGCGCGCGGCCCTGTATCGCGAGGCTGTCGATCGCTTCCGCGCGCTGCCCGGCGTCGAGGCGGCGAGTGCCGTAAACCATGTGCCGATGGCAGGCGACGTCTTCCGTATGGAGATCGAGTTGGAAGGGCAGCCGAAGCCACGACCGGGCGAAACTCCGTCCGCCATCTACCGCGTCGCCATGCCCGGCTATTTCCGCACCGCGGGATTGAAGCTCGTCCGGGGGCGCGAGTTCACCGACCGCGACACCGAAGCCACCACGCACGTTGCGGTTGTTAATGAGACACTGGCCCGCCGCTCCTGGCCCGGGGAAGATGCGATCGGTAAGCGCTTTCGGATGTTCATAGCCGGCGGCACGACACCTTGGTACGAGGTGGCGGGCGTGATCCGCGACGCCAAACAGCGAAACTGGGAAGCCGCCCCGGAGAGCGAGATGTACCTGCCGTACCTCCAGGACAACGCATATCTGCACATGCCTTACACCTACCTGACCATGACACTCGTGGTTCGCAGCAGCGCTCCGCCGGCCATGATCGCGCCGCTGGTCCGCGAGCAGATCCGCGCCATCGACCGCAACGTTCCGGTCACCGCGATCACCTCGATGGAGCAGGTGGTGGACGACGCAGTCTGGCTCCCGCGGCTCGAAATGAGCGTCCTCTTCGGCATGGCTGCCTTGGCCTTGCTTTTGGCCACCGTCGGTATCTACGCCATTGTGTCGTACGTGGTAAGCGGACGTACGCAGGAGATCGGAATCCGCATGGCGCTGGGAGCCGACCCGCGCGCGGTCGCGGGGCTGGTGCTGCGCCAGTCGATGCTCCCCGTGACCATCGGGGCCGTAGCTGGAATCGCTGGTACGCTCGTACTGGCGCGCTGGATGCGGACGGTGCTCTTCGAGGTGGACGCCGCGGATCCGGTGACCCTGGCGATCGTAACAGCCCTGCTGGTGGGCGTCGCGGTGGCGGCGGCGCTGGGCCCGGCAAGGCGCGCGGCACGGCTGGATCCCGTCGGAGCATTGCGCGGATAGCAAGGAAACGTACAATTGGTACATGCTGTCTCGTTTTCTCCTGCTCGTGTGCACGTGCACGCTCGCAGCGCAGCCCGTCGACGGTCGGTTCTATCGGGCCATGCGGTGGCGGCAGATCGGTCCCTTCCGCGCGGGCCGCGTCACCGAGGTCGCCGCGCTGAAGGATTTCGACGCCAAAGCGCTCCGTGTGCAGGGCGCCGAAAGCGGATTCGGCGGAGGCGGCGGGCGCGGGGCGCGCCAGGCGCCGACCTTCGCGACCATGAATCGCAGCCTGGGCTCGCTCGCCACCGTGATCGACGGACAGGACGCCGCGCCCACCCCCGCCATGCAGACCGCCTACGAGGGCTATTGCCGCGAGCTCGCCTCGGCCGCACAGAGCTGGAATGAGCTGGTGGCCAATCTCAACGCGGAATTGGCGCAACAGAGCCTGGGCCCGGTCGCGGCGGCGCCGCTGGCCGTGCCCGCGTGCAAGTAAGATGACTGCGCTGCTGGCCGCGTTGGCGATCAAGGCCGTGCTGGCGCCGAAGCCGGCCATCACCGGCGGGTGCAATCCGGCGCGCGTGCATTTCACGGGCTCCATCTCGAGCGCCGCTCCCGGACCGGTCCGCTACACCTGGGTGCGCAGCGACAAGCCGTCGACCAACACGTTTGTCCTTGATTTCGACAAGCCCGGATCGCGCCCGGTGACCTATGACTGGCTGTTCAAAGGTCCGGGCGAAGGTTGGGTGGTGCTTCAGGTAATCTCGCCGGAAAACGTGCACTCGGAAAAAGTACGCTTCGAAGTAAGTTGCCGGTAACGCGGGCCTCCCGGCCCGCATTACTTGATTTCGAACTCGTCCAGAATCTTGCCGTCGAGCGCCGTCGACTTCACCTTGGCTGCCTTGCCCTCTACATTTACCGTCACGAAGTTCTCGGTAGAGACCACCTTGACGGCGTACGCCGGATCCGGTTTGTCGACGTCGTAGAGCGGCGCGCCGCCCCCGCCGGTGATCACGTAATGAATGCCGTTCTTCAGATAGTGCTGGTAGTTGTGATCGTGGCCGAAGAAGGTCGCATTCACGTGATACTTCTCGAACAACGGCACCAGCGCGACCATGTGCGGATTGAATTCCTGGCGCCTGGCGACGGCACTGATCGGGGGATGATGGCCCACCACGAAGCGAAAGTCGGTTTTCTGGTTAGCCGCGAGATCCTCCTCCAGCCAGCGGGTCTGCTCGGTCCAGAAGGCATCGCGTGCCGCGGGACTGCTGGCGGCGTTCCCGTAGTCGGTGTTCAGCACGCTGAAGTGCGCGTTGCCCCAGTTGAACGAATAGAAGGGAGTCTCCACGTGGAAGAACTCGTAATAGTCCCGGCTGTTGCGCTCGTGGTTGCCGAGCGAAGGAAAAAACGCCGTCTGTCGCAGCAGCTCGCGCTCGATATCGAAGAAGACCGGCCACATGGAGGAATCGTTGCCGTCGGCGACCAGGTCGCCGGTGTGGATGACGAAATCCGGGATGCCGTGCGCGACCATGGCCTCGATCACGTGACGGTGGACGTCGTGCCGGGTCCGCGTGTCGCCGAAGACAACGAAGCGGAAAGGCTGTGCCGCGTTTGCCACGGGTGCGGTCTTGAATGACCCCTTCAAGTCGCCGACGTCATATTGATACCGCGTATTCGGCTGCAGCCCGGTGAGGTTGGTCTTCTCGACGTGCAGCGACGGCGATTGCCTGGCGCCGTCCGGCAGATGCAGCGTCAACTCGTCCGTCTGCACCACCCAGACGATCGTCGCGGTCCGGGGAGTGACGTTCACCGCGACCGGCCCGCCAACCACTTTAGAGGCGGCACCGAGCAGGGCCGCGGCAGCGGCCGTCAGGCAAAGTATGCGGGAGAACATAGCTGACAGTGTAACCCAGCGTTATGAATAGACCTTGTCCTTCGCGTAACAGACCGGATTCAACTGGCATTCGACGCATCTTGGATTGCGCGCGATGCACAGCGCGCGCCCGTGAAGAATGATCTGGTGCGAAAAGAGGATCCACTTTTCCTTAGGGATGACCTTTTTCAGGTCTTCTTCGATTTTCACCGGATCCGTTTTTCTGGTGAGGTCGAGACGGTTCGCGATGCGCTGAACGTGGGTGTCGACCACCACGCCGCTGGCGATCCCGTACGCGGTTCCGAGCACCACGTTGGCGGTCTTGCGCGCGGCGCCGGGGACGGTCAGCATCTCTTCCATGGTGCGCGGCACCCGCCCGCCGAATTCGGTCACGATCTTCTTCGCGGCGCCGACAATGGACTTCGCCTTGTTGTTGAAGAAGCCGGTGCTGCGGATGTCGTTGGCCAGCACTTCGGCACGGACCGCGGCGAAATCCTCGGGCGTGGGGTACTTCGCGAACAGGCCGGGCGTCACTTCGTTCACGCGCTTGTCGGTGCACTGCGCGGAGAGGATGGTGGCCACCAGAAGCTGCCACGGATTGTCGTGGCGCAGGGCGCAGGTGGCGGCGGGGTACATTTCGTCGAGGATGCGCAGGATTTCGGCGACGCGTTCCTTGCGCTCGGCTGCGTTTTTGGGCCGCTTCACGTAAGCTCGTACTTGGACATGCGCGAGCGGCTTCTTCTGCTCGGCGCCGCGTTGGTCGCGTTTGGGGCTTCGCTGGGGTCGGGCTTTCACTTTGACGATTATGCCATTTTCTCCGACCCGGTCCTGCAATCGCTGATGGGCTGGCTCGAGGTGTGGGCGCCGCGTCAGACACGCCCGCTGGCGTATTTCACGTTCTGGCTGAACCGGCAGATCGGGGGCGGAGATGCGCTCGGCTATCACCTCTTCAACCTGGCACTGCACGCGGGTGCGGTCATGCTGGCGTGGCGCTGTTTGCGGCGGCTGATAGACCAGCGCGCGGCTTTCACGGCGGCGCTGATCTTCGCCGCGCATCCGATGCAATCCGAAGCCGTGAATTACGTCTGGGCGCGGCCGATTCTGCTGGCGGCGCTCTTGTGCTTCGCCTCGCTCGCGGCGTGGCTCGATGGGCGGCGCTGGATCGCCGTGCTCTGGTTCGCTGCGGCGCTGCTGGCGAAGGAAGAGTGCGCGGCCTTTCCCTTGGTCGTCGCGTGGCTCGAATGGCGCGGAGGCAAGCGGATCGAATGGGCGCCGGTGGCGGCGATGCTGGCGCTTGCGATGGCGGCAGGTGCGCGCGTAATTTGGGCGACCGCCGTGACACCGGGCGCACCCGCGGGAGTGCAGGCGGGCATCTCGCCGGCGCGCTATCTGCTGGCGCAGGGACCGGCGATCCTGCGATATCTCCGCCTGGTGCTCGTGCCCTATGGCTTCACGGTCGATCCGGACGTGCAAGCCGGCATATGGGTCGCGCTGGCAGCCTGGGTTGTGCTGCTGGCGGCGGTCGGGCTGCTCGCCTGGCGTGCCGGCGGCAGGGGCTGGACCACCTGGCTGATTGCAGGTCTCCTGTTATTGTCCCCCAGTTCTTCCATCTTCCCGGCCGCGGACCTGGCTGCCGACCGCCGCATGTATCTCCCCATGTTCGCCTTCGCGGCCGCTGCGGGACTGTTGTTGGAGCGGGTGCCGGCACGGGCTGCAATCGTGGCGATCCTTGTCGTGTTGAGCGTCCAGCGATGTTTTGTGTGGATGAGCGAGGAATCGCTGTGGGCCGAGGCGGTCGAGCGCGCTCCGCTCAAGGTCCGGCCGAAGGTTCAACTGGCGCGCGCGCTGCCCGCCGCCAAGGCGTTGGAGCTGCTCGGCAAAGCACGGGAAGCACATCCCTACGAGCCCGCGATTCCCGCGGAGGCCGGGCGGATCCTGCTGTCGGAAGGTCAGGCGGGCGCGGCGCTGGAGGAATTCGGACGGGCGCTGGCGCTCAGCCCCACGGACCCGCGCTACGTGAACGATCGCGGCGCGGCGCTAATGGCGCTGGGGCAGTATGAAGCGGCGCGCCAGGATTTCAAACGGGCGCTCCAGCTTGAGCCGGGCCTCAAGGAGGCCGGAGAGAACCTGGCTAAGCTCCCGCCGGAGCCGTGATCTGCACGTCGGTGGTCACGTTCTGCCAGTCCGGCAGCTCGTAGATCTTCAGCTTGGTGTTGAGCGGCACGGTCATCTCTTTGGACTCGAACGGCCCGAGGTTGGTGGTAAAAGAGAAAGTGCCTTGTGCGTCCTCCTCCGATTTCCTGGTGCGGCCCCAGATGGTGACGTTGCCGGCCAGGCCGCTGATGTCAGCCTCGGAGTGATTGATCAGCACGAAGCGCACCTGGGTGGCCTTCTTGGCGTCCTGCACGAAACGCACGCCGGAGACCTCGATGTACTTCTGCAATGGGTTCTGCTTGGCGCCCGGTTTGGCCGCGGGACTCTCCACAGCCGCCGTGGGCGCGGGTCCGCTGCCGGCCTGCTGCGGCTTGCTGCTTCCGAACAGCCAAACGACGCCTCCGACCACGGCGCCGACGCCGACCGCGAAGATGACAGTCAACAGCCAGACCGGCAGGTGGAGGCGCCGGCCTTCGGGGGCGCCGAAGACCTGTGTCTGCTCCGGCGGCGGGGGTGTGTACTGCTCCTGAGTGGGAGGAGGCGGCGATGGGGGTGCATACTGTTGTTGCTGCGGCGGAGCTGCAGACCATTGCTGCTGCTGCGGGGGAGGGGCCCACTGTTGGTCTTGAGGCGGAGCATATTGCTGTTGCGGAGGCGGTGGAGCCCACTGCTGTTCCTGCGGGGGAGCATACTGTTGTTGCGGAGGGGGCGGCGGACCCCACTGCTGGTCCTGCCGCGGAGCATACTGCTGCGGCGGCGGCGGCGGCGGAGGTGGAGGAGCCCATTGTTGCTCCTGCGGCGGAGCGTACTGTTGTTGCGGAGGGGGTGGCGCACCCCATTGTGGCTGCTGCGGCGGCGCGTATTGTTGCGGCGGTTGTGACTGCTGTGGCGGCTGCTGTGGCTGCGGCGGCGGAGGGTACTGCTGTTGCGGCGGCGCGTATTGCTGCTGCGGCGGGTAGTATTGCGGCGGGCCTTGCGGCGGATAGGGCTGTTGCGGCTGCGGTGGCGGTGGCTGCGGTGGCGCGGCTTTGGCTTTCTTCGCGCAATCCGGGCACTCGGTATACGACGGAGGAACTTCACGCCCGCACTGCGGGCAAACCCACGTGAACATTTACGCCTCTTCCATTTAGTCTACTCTGGGGCCACGCCTATGAACGAATACAGCCGTCCGGCCGCCTCGCGGTCGCGGCGGTAGGAGTGAAACCGGTCGGGCCGGCACATGGTGCAAAGATGGGACGCGTAGATCCGCCCGGGCGTTACACCGGATTCCTCGAGTTGGCGCCGGTTCTCCTCTTCAAGGTCGAGATGGCCCCTGCCCTGCCCTCCGAATTGCGCCATCACCTCGGGCCCCACTTCGTAGCAGCAGGCGCCGATGCCCGGCCCGATGGCGGCGTGCAGGTCCGCGGCGCGCGCGCCGAATCTCTGCTGCATGGCGTCGACAGCGGCCTGCGCGATCCGCGCCGCCGTGCCGCGCCATCCGGCATGCACCGCCGCGACCGCCCGCAGGCGCTCGTCGGCGAGCAGGATCGGGATGCAGTCGGCCGTCTTGACGGCAATCACGTTGCCCGGGGCGCTTTCGAGGAGCGCATCCGCCTGCCCGAGAACCCCCGAGCGGCCCTCGGCGGCCACGCATGCGGCGGAGTGCATCTGCTTGACCGTCGCCAGTTTGGCGAACCGCGATCGGATGTCGCTTTGGCGCGTGCCGAAGCCGTGGATCAGCCACGAGAACGCGTCGAGTTCGCTGACGCGGTAGATATTTTCAGAATCGAGGTAGAACAAGTTACGCCGGATTGTTGACCTGAGCGATGCGCACCTGCTGCTTGAAACTCTCCAGCATGCCCTCGTCGAGGCGGATTTCGGTAGGCCTCTTGGCAAGCGTAGTCATCTGGTCGATCTTGTCCTGAAGCTTGAGCAGCGCGTAGAACAGGTTCTCCGGGCGTGGCGGACAGCCGGTAACGTAAACATCCACCGGCACGATCTTGTCCACGCCCTGAAGAACTCCGTAAGTATTGAACGGGCCGCCGACGCTGGAGCACGCGCCCATCGAGATGCACCACTTCGGGTCGGGCATCTGGTCCCAGATGCGCTTGAGCACCGGCGCCATTTTCAACGTGACGGTGCCGGCGACGATCATGAGGTCCGACTGCCGCGGGCTGGGCCGGAAGACTTCGGCGCCGAATCGCGCGATATCGAACCGCGACGTGCTGGACGCGATCATCTCGATGGCGCAGCAGGCAAGGCCGAACGTAAGCGGCCACAGCGAAGACTTGCGCGCCCAGTTGAAAACGTAATCCACGTTGGTGGTGATAAAGTTCTGCTCGAACTGGTTCTGTATAAAGGAAGCCATCCAGCTCTCCTCGGGGCTAAACCGGATTTTATCACCACCGTCCGCGGGCCTGGAGGCCCGCGTTACTTGGGTTGCGCCGCAACCCGTAGGTACGGCTTGATGGTCTTGTATCCCGGGAACTTCTGAGCGGCTTCCTCGTTCGATACCGCGGCCGTAAGGATCACGTCTTCGCCCTGTTTCCAGTTCACCGGAGTCGCCACCTTGTGTCTTGCGGTGAGTTGCATGGAATCGAGCACGCGCAAAACCTCGTCGAAGTTGCGCCCAGTGGTCATCGGATAGACCAGGATGAGCTTGATCTTCTTGTCCGGTCCGATCATGAATACGTTGCGCACGGTGGCGTTATCTGCCGGTGTGCGGCCTTCGGAGGTGGCGCCCGCTTCCGCGGGGAGCATGTTGTAGAGCTTGGCCACTTTCAACTCGGGATCGCCGATCATCGGGTAGTTCACTCTCGCGCCCTGTGTCTCTTCGATATCGGCGGCCCACTTGCCGTGGCTGGTGACCGGGTCCACACTCAGACCGAGGATCTTGCAGCCTCGTTTTTCGAATTCGGGCTGGAGCTTGGCCATGTAGCCGAGCTCGGTCGTGCAGACGGGCGTGAAATCCTTCGGGTGGGAAAACAGAATCGCCCAGCCATTACCGATCCACTCGTGGAAATTGATCGGGCCCTCGGTGGTCTCCGCGGTGAAATTGGGGGCCTCGTCATTGATGCGTAATTGCGACATTTCCTCTCCTTGATGTTCTGTTGTTGTGCCGATTGTACGCCGGGCGGAATTTGGGCGTCAAATTTATTCGATGCGGAGGGCTTCCACGGGATTCACGCGGGTGGCGCGGCGAGCCGGGATGAGGCACGCAGCGGCGGAGACGACAATCAGGACGACGGCGGAGACCGCGAAAGCGGCGGGATCGCGCGGGCTGACCTGGAACAGCAGGCTCTCCAGGTAGCGGCCGATAGCCAGCGCGGCCGCGCCTCCGGCGATCAGGCCGCCGAAAACTGGAATCATCCCCTGGCGGAAGATCATGCCCAGAACGTCGGCGCGCTCTGCGCCCAACGCCATCCGGATGCCCATTTCCGCGGTCCGCCGATTCACGGCGTAGCTGAGCACACCGTAGGCGCCGATGGCGGCCAGCGCCAGCGCAGCGGCGGCGAAGAGGATCACCAGCATCATCTGGAAACGGCGCTGCGCCACGGAGCGCGACATCACTTCCTCCATGGTGCGCACCTGCGGAATGGTGACTTCGGAGTCGATCTGCCAGATCGCCTGGCGCAGCGCCCCGATAATGGTGCGCGGGTCCATGGCCGTGCGGATCAGGAGCGAGGCGCCCAGGCGCGTGCGGTCCCAGTAGGGATCGTAAAGCATGTTGACGGGTTCGTGATCCAGGCTGGTGCCGCGCACGTCGGGAGTCACGCCGATCACTTCCGAGAGCTTGTCGCTGTGCTTCAGGCGGCGGCCGATCGGATTGAGGTCGCCCCACAGACGCTTGGCGAGACTGCTGGAGATGATCACTGGCCTGCGGCTGCGGTCCTGCTCGCTGAAGTCGCGGCCGTCGCGGAGCGGAATGTTGAGGGTCTTGAAATACCCGGGGCTGATGAAGCGGACGTTGGTGGAGGGGAGTTCGCCGAAGGCGCGGGTGTCGTTTTCGGTGCCGACGATATCGATCCAGGTTTCGCCGGTCAGGGGCAGGGCCGAAACCACGGATGCGGTCTGCACACCGGGAACGCCTGATGCCTTCTCGAGCAGCAGGCGGTAGAACGCCGCGCGGGCGGGCACATCGGGATACTTCGTCGAAAGCAGCGAGACGTTGACCGCCAGCACGCGCTCGACGTTGAAGCCGCGGTCGATGGTCATCAGGTGCGCGAAACTGGCGATCAGAAGGCCGGCGGTCACCAGCAGCGCCGCGCTCAGACCCACTTCCAGGCTGACCAGCGTGTTGCGAACGCGCAGTCCGCGGCGGCTGTCGGTAGCGCCCCGGCTGCCGGACTTCAAGGTCTCAAAAGGAGCCTGTCGGGCCAGCCGGAGCGCGGGAAGCACGCCGAAAGCAAGCCCGGTCAGCAGCGAGACGGCAACCGCGAACGCGAGAACACGGCCATCGAGAGTAGCCTCGCCGATGCGCGGAAGATCCGCGGGCGCGGCGGCAATCAGGGCCTTCACTCCGACCGCCGCCAGCCCGATCCCGAGCGCGCCTCCGGCGGCCGCGAGCAAGGAGCTTTCCACCAGCGACTGCCGGACCAGGCGCATCCGGCTGGCGCCGAGTGCGGTGCGGATCGCTGCGTCGCGCGCGCGCCCCACCACCCGGGCCAGCGAGAGGTTGGCCAGATTGACACAGAGGACCAGCAGCACGGCGCCCACGGCGCACATGATCAGGATCAGCCCGCGCCGCGAATCGCCCACCAGGCGATCCTTGAGAGGCATCAGGCTGGCGCGCACTTCTTCGGGCCACTTGCGCGTGAGATCGGCCTGCACCACGTTCATTTCAGCCTGGGCGCGCGACAGGGAAACGCTGGGACGGAGTCGCGCTACCGGCCAGTAGTTCAGGTCGCCGAAATCCACCACTAGGTCGTCGGTCTTGTATCCCAAGGGCTTGAACAACTCGGCGTCGCGCGGGGCTCCGCCGAAGAGAACTTCGGTCGCGGACGGGAACTGGAAACCGGCGGGCAGGACGCCCGCGACCGCGCACGGCTTGCCATCGACCAGAATTTTGCTGCCGGCGAGGTTCGGGTCGGCATGGAAGCGCCTGCGCCACAGCGAATCGGCGATGAGGACCACGTCGTGCCCGGCGGTGTCTTCGTCGTCGGTGAACAGTCGGCCTTGCTGGGGCGTCGCGCCCAGCACGCGGAACATGCCCGCCGTGACCATCCCGCCACGGACCTGTTCCGGAGGACCGCCGCCGGTCAGGTTGAATGTACTCGACCGCCACATGCCCAGGTCCTCGAAGCTGCTGACCTGCTTCTTGTATTGATAAAAAAGCGCGATATTGACGGGCAGTGCGGGATAGGACTTGAGCAGCCGGGGGGCGACGAGAGTGACGGCAACCAGGCGCTCGGGAGCCGGATACGCCGGGGGGCGCAGCAGAACGCCGTTGACGAGCGAAAAGATGGCGGTATTGGCGCCGATTCCCACGGCGAGCGAAAGGACCACCATCACGGCGAAGGCACGGTCCCGCAGGAGGCTCCGGATTGCGTAGCGCATCATTAGCTAATACGCATTCGAGGGGAATCAGTTCGCAGGAATCTGATATAGCAGAATCGATTTCCCGATCTTCGCCACCGGCCGGTAGCCCTCCAGCCAGGCAAAGGCCAGGTCGCTCCTGCCGCGCTGCTGCGCCACCATCCAGCCGTAATTCTCGCGCATCGTGTAGCTCAGCGCGACCCAGCCGGTAACAGGTTGGTAGGGCTCGAGGCCGTCCCAGTTCGGAAGCCCAAGGCGCGTGTCGTCGCCGGTATACAGGCAGGCCATGTGGAGATACGGGACGTTGCGGCGGCGCAGCTCGGCGGCGAGGCGGCCCATGTCCTGGCCCCAATCGAGATCGGAATCGACCAGGACGCGCTCCGGATGTGCGGCGGCGAATTCGTTGAAATAGGCGAGGTAGTCGGGGTGGGCGAGCGCGCCAGAGACGGCGACCCACGCGAACAGCAGGACGACGGCCCAGCGGGCGCGACGCCACAGCCAGACGGCCCCGATGCCGGCGGTGATGGCGAGCATCGGGTATAGCGGCAGGAGGTACCGCACGCCGATGTTGAGCGTGGTAGGCAGATTCACCAGCAGCATGACGAGAGCCAGTGCGGGCGGGATGCGCTGCGCCGGCGAGCACGCCCGCGCCGTCAGCGCGAGCAGCAGCAGGGCGATCGGGGTCTTTACGGCGAGCGCTACGGGGAAGAAGTACCACCAGCCGTGAAAGCTGTGCCGGCCGAGAAGGTACGCGGTGTGGCCGGCCTCGATGTGGGTGTGGACCTGCCAAAGCCCGTCGAGGATCGCAGGCGCCGGGAGGGGGATGGCCGCGAGCACTGGCAGCGGGATGGGCTCGGTTACGCGCCCAAAAGAGAAGCGATACGCGCCCCAGGCCAACAGAAAGGCCACGGGGAGCCAGAGCCACGAGCGGCCTCGCATTGGCTTGCGAGAGATCAGGACAATCGCAATTACGCATACCGGAACCAGGAGCAGGCTCGAGAATTTGGAGAGCACCGCGAGCGCCAGGCCTGCTCCGAAGACGACGCTGTGACGCCGCGTAGGCTCCTCCCACCAGCGCCAGAACGTGTAGAGCGCGGTGCAGACGCCGGCGCCGACCGCCATGTCCATGGTGGCCAGCCCCGCGTGGGCAAGCACCGGGGGCGTGTTGGTGAAGAGGAAAACGGGTGCGAGTCCGCCCCATTCGCCGAGAAGTCGGCGGCCCCAAAACCAGACCACGGTGCAGGCCAGGATGAAGAACGGCAGGATCCCAATGCGGGCAAGCGTGAGAGCCTTCGCCGGGCGGGGGACGCTGTTGAGAACGGCGTTGCCCTCGCGCCAGCGGTCGGGTTGGTTCTGCGAACGCGCGCCATAGAGATAAGGGCCGGCGGCGATAGCCAGCCGTGCCAGCGGCGGATGGAACGCGCCGTACGTGTAACGGCCCAGGTCCAGATACTGCATGCCGCAGCCGATGTTGGGAGTCTCGTCGGAAGTCTGCGAAACGCCGCGATAGGTAGCGGCGATGCGCGCCACGCCGATCGCGGTGAGCAGCAGAAAGATCAGTGTCGGTCTGGACGGCAGCAAGCGATGATCCAAGGGAACGCCTCGATGAGCCGCACCTGGGGGAATGACGCCTCCAGGAACGGGCCGAACGTGCGCAGATTCCAGTGTTGCACGTGCTCCGGGTGATCGCCCAGGCGCGCCAGGTGCTTTCCGCGAAGCACGTTGCCGATGCGAAAGTACGGCTCGTACGGCACCGAGAAGACGACGGCGCGGCGCGCCACCCGTTGCAGCTCTTCGGCGGCGGCGCGCGGGTGGTCGAGGTGTTCGAGGACTTCGAGGCAGGTGACCACGTCGAAGCTCCGGGAGCCGAATGGCAGAGCCTGCACCGAGGCCAGCACCTGGGCGGCGGATTCGGGATTGCGATCCAGCAGCACCGTGCGCGCGTTCTTCGGTAGCGCGACGCGCCGCAGCATCTCGCCTTCGCCGCAGCCGGTATCCAGCACCGACTCCGGGGCGAGCTCGGCAATGATAGCGGCGATGCGCGAAAAGAACCGGCCGATGACGAAGCGCACCACCGGATTGGCGTCGTCGTACTTCTGCTGGCGGAACACCTAGCGCGGGCGCTCCCGCCGGGCAGCGCGCAGCCGGAACACGTGGCGGATGTAATGCAGGGGATGGAGCGCGTGAACCTTGCTCTGGCCGCGCACGCGTTTGCGCATTTCATAGCCGCACTCGTGTACCTCGCCGACGGTGCCGCGCACCAGGATCTCCATCAGGCTCTTGTAGCCGAGCGGGCGGAGCTCGACCTCTTGAATCGCCGAGCGGCGCACCAGGTAGCAGCCGGAGAGCGGGTCGGATACTCGGGAATAGACTTCGGGCAGCAGCAGGCGGCCGATCTGCGCCGCGCCCCAGGAGGTGATCCGCCGCGTCAGGCCCCAGTCGCCGAGCCCGCCGCCATCCCCGTGGCGCGTGGCCACCACAAGATCGGCGCCTTCCGTTCGTTCGAGCAGGCGGCCGAGCACGTCGGGTGGATGCTGAAAATCGGCATTGATGGTGCCGAGCAGGGGCCCACGCGCCACCTGCCACCCGCGAATCACGGCGACCGCCAGCCCGCCTTCGTTGCGTCGCCGCACGACGCGCAATTCGGGAAAGGTCTCGGCGATCCCGGCGGCGATTTCCCACGTGCGGTCGGCGCTATCGTCATCGACCACGATGACTTCATACCGCCCGGGAAACACCGCATCCAGCGTCCGTCGAACCGCGGCCAGGAAGTCCGCGATATTTTCGCGCTCGTTGAGTGTCGGCACCACGAGAGACAAAAGAAGGGCCTCGGGCGGCGTCTCCAGCGAGGGCACGGCAAGCGGCCCTGTCGGCGCATCGATCACGCGCGGCGCGTCGCGGCTCTGGGGCAGTACTGCCAAACCTTACTGTAACCCAGGCGCACCACAAATAACTGGTGCGATTGAAACGATTTCGTGTATACTGTCACGACCGGAAGTCGGAGGGCACCACCATGAGGGGAATCTGGGTAATCACCGTATGCGTCTGTCTCGCGGGCCGGGCCGGCGCGCAGACGTCCACGGATGAACTGATCCAGGCGATACGCAACAACGATCTCGCGGGATTGAAAGCCGCGTTCGCCAAAGGCGCGAACGTCAATGCCCGCGACAGTCGCGACACGACGCTGCTCATGTACGCGGCGTCGTCAGGCAGCGCCGAAGCAGTCAAGCTGCTGCTCGACAGCGGGGCCGATGTCAACGCGAAAAACCAGTTCGCGAATACCGCCCTGACACTCGCCGCCGACCAGCCGGAGAAGGCGCGGCTGCTGATTGAAAAGGGCGCCGATGTCAACGCCGCGACCAAGCTGGGCCGCACGCCGCTGATGATCGCGGCCCACTGCGCCGGATGCTCGGGAACCGTCAAGCTGCTGCTCGAAAAGGGCGCGGACCCGAAAGCCATCGACAGCCGCAAGCGGACCGCGATTCAGGAAGCCGCCACCGTGGACGACTTGGACAGCGTCAAGCTTCTGTTGGCAAAGGGTGTGGACCCGGACGTCCCCGACGTCGATGGTTTCACTTCTTTGATGTGGGCCGCGTCCAACTGCAACCTGGAAGAGACGAAACTCCTGCTGGCGCGCAAGGCCAACGTGAATGCAGCCAACCTGGGCCAGGGCGAGGTGAAGTTCGGCAAGATCCAACTCGTTCACCTCACGCCCCTGATGCTGGGCTCGACGTTCTGTGGGACGGACATGGTCAAGACCCTGCTCGATGCCGGCGCCAGGGTGAACGAGGCCGATGGCCGGGGGATGACGCCGCTGATGTTCGCGGTGAGCTCCGAGGCGCAGAAGGCTCCGGTGGTGAAGATGCTTCTCGCGGCCGGCGCGGACGTGAACGCCAGGAGCAAAGCCGGCGAGACCGCGCTCGATTGGGCCGGCAAATTTGGGAGCCCGGAGGTCCTCAGCACGCTGGCCGCAGCCGGGGCCAAGGAGGGCTTGCCCTACAGCCCGCCGCAGCGCAAATCCGCCGGGCAGCAGACGGCGAGCCAGGCCGTGGAGAAGGCCACCGCGCTGCTCCAGAGAACATCCACGGAGTTCTTCACCCAATCCGGTTGCGTGAGCTGCCATCACCAGGCCTCGGCCATGATGGCCACGAGCGCCGCGCGGCGGGTCGGAGTGAAGGTCGACGCCGCGGCCGCCGCCGGCCACGTGAAGATGATCGAGGGCGAGACCAGGGCTTTGCAGCAGTTCCTGGTGGAGCGCTACGATGTGGGCGGCGCCTCGGATCCGTGGGCCGCGATGCTGCTGGCCGCTGGATCTCAAGACTACCCGCCCAGCCGGCTCACCGACATGATCCTCTCTTACGTGGTGAGTTTCCAGGGCCGCGACGGGTCCTGGTGGTTCGGAGGCGTTTCGCGCGCGCCTTCGGAAGAGGGGCACTTTGCGCGTACCGCGCTGGCCATTCGAATCATGCAACTCTACCGTACGCCCGGCACGAAAGCGGACCTGGACCGCCGCATCGCCCGCGCCCGCGATTACCTGCTGAACAACCAGGCGGAGACCAACGACGAGGCCGCATTGCAGATCCTCGGCCTCCACTGGGCGGGCGCCGGCGACGCCAAGGTGAGTGCCCTGGCAAATAAGCTGGTCGCGGCGCAGCATGCGGACGGCGGCTGGTCGCCAAACAAGAATCTGGCGAGCGACGCCTACGCGACCGGCGAGACCCTTTTGGCGTTGACCGAAGCCGGAGCGCTCAAGGCATCCGACGCGGTCTATCAGAAGGGCGCGAAGTTCCTGCTCGAAACACAGTGGGCGGACGGCTCGTGGTACGTGCGCAGCCGCGCGCCGAAGTTCCAACCCTACTTCCAGAGCGGCTTCCCATTTGACCACGATCAATGGATTTCCTCGTCGGCGACATCCTACGCGGTACGAGGTTTGGCTCCGGCCGTCGAATACGAGAGGAGAGCGTCCAGGTGACCAAAGTAATTGCATTTTTGATCGGTGCCGGAGCGGGCCTTTACGCGCAGACGGCGCCCATGACAGTAGCGCGGCTGTACGATTCGCAGTTGAAAAACACGGAAGGCGAGGTGGTCTCCCTTGCCGAGGCGATGCCGGAGTCGAAATACGGGTTCCGGCCGGCCAACGGCGAGTTCGCCAAAGTGCGGACCTTTGCCGAACAGATCAAACATATCGCCGCGGTGAACTACCTGGTGTCGGCTTCGGTGCTGGGGGAGAAACCGCCGGTGAATCTCGGCACCGGCGAGAACGGGCCTGACGAGGTCAAGAGCAAGGACGCGGTCGTGAAGTTTCTGAAGGACTCCTTTGCGTACGCGCACAAGGCGATGCAGAGCCTCACAGACAAAAACCAGCTCGACATGATCAAGGGACCGTTTGGGAATGAAAAATCGGCCCGCGCCGGCCTGGCGAATGTCGCGGTGTGGCACCCGTTCGACCACTACGGGCAGATGGTGGTGTACGCGCGCATGAACGGGGTGGTGCCCCCGGCCAGCCGCTAGGATTCCGCAATCCGGCCCACGCTTTGCAGCTCGAGGAAAGGGTCACCGTCTTCGCCGACGTCGAACGCCGGCGCGAAACGCTTGTTCCACAGAATCTCGTCGTGGCGGTACGAATGCCGCGAGAGGACTGTCTGGCTGAACGTATCGTCGTATGCTTTGATCAGGATCAGCACTTCCAACTGAAGCCGCGTCAGATCTTCCGCCGTCAGGCCGCGCAACGGGCTCTCTTCGTCGATCGGATGCACAATGGTCCAGGTAAGCGGGAGAAAGAGTACCTTTTCGCGCTCGAGTTTCAGCAGGTTGTATTTGCGGATCGGGTTCCCGTTGCCAGGCTCGACGGTCATCAGCATCACGCGCGCTTGCAACTCCATGAGGTCGTTGCGTCGGCGGTTGACCACGCGGAACTGAAGGCTGAAGCCGTCCTGGTAGGGCGCGACGAGCATGTTCTCGCTGTAGCCTAGCTTGGCGGACGGCCGCGAGACACGTCCGAAGAGTAGGCCGGTAGCAACGGCGAATCCCAGGACGCCGAACATGGCCTCGAATGCAGCAATGATGTTGGCCGCAAGTCCCTTGGGCGCAATCACGCCGTATCCGACCGTGCTCAGGGTCTGGGCGCTGAAGAAGAATACGTTAAAGAATCTGCCCACGGCAGTCGCCGACTCGGCCGCGGAGAGCTGTCCCGGAGCGAAAACAAAATACATGGTGGCGAAGACGGTATTGATCAGCACATAGCCCATGAAAAGTGTCGCCAGAAAGGCGGGCCAGCTCATGTTGATGAGATGCAGGTAGGGATGAATGTCGTGCCAGTTGCCGCCGCGGCGGTGTACGTTGAAGCTGCCGTCTTTGTTGATGATGCGGCGCAGAGGCCGCGTGAATTTCTGGGTGAGGCCTGGGTCGAATGCAATCTTCTGCATTCTTGTAGGATAGGTCAGCCGATGCCGCGCTCACGCAGAAGGCGGGCGGCCAGGCTGTCGCGCTCCCGCAGGATTCCACGCAGCAGGTGACGCGGCTCGACCGCGGCGCCGTCATGCACGCCGTACCCTGGCCACTGCCAGAGCCCGCCGCGCCGAGTGACTGAGGCGCAAGTCTTCCGTGGGTGGGACACGTCGCGGATTGCTTTCGGCGCTTTCGATTGCCCTGACCACCTCCACGACGCCCTCGGCGCCGATGCGGGCAGCGAGGTCCGGATCGTTACGAAGAACACCGAGCAGCAGACGCTCCAGCGTGATTTCCCGGCGGCTGAAGGAGCTGGCTTCCTGGCGCGCCGAGGTACTGGTCCGCGCCGCACGAGCCAAGCGCCTGCTCAAGCCGCGGGCCGCACAGGAGGGAGCACGAACGTTTCCGAACGCGCGGCCACTTCCTGCATGATGCCGTAGCCGTGGCGCTCGCCATCGGCCAGGGCCACCAGAATGTGGAATACGGCTGGGGTCAGTAGCTCTGCCATACATCCGTCACGGATATACTAGCACGAAGCCGGCTAATACACCAGCGCGTTGAAGAACATCTTGAACGTCAGGTAGCTCTGTGCTCGATACTGCGGGCGCATGCCGAACAGGATGGCGTGCCCGCTGCCCACTGGAGCGTCGATCAGCGCCGCGCGGCCGGCGATGACCTTTTCGCCGACCAGCCAGCCCGATGCCAGCACCCCGCTCTCGGGATAGCGGGCCACTACCGGCAATTGCGTGTCCCACGCCGGGCTCTGCTCGCTCCAGATCGTGATTTCCGCGGGCAGGCCGTAGGTCAATCGGCTGTGCGTGTCGAGCTTCACGTTGAGAAGCGACCCGGGCGAGTAAAACTCGCTCGAGCCGGAGACGCGGTCGCCGCCGGTCGGATCGGGCTCGCCGCCTCGCCCGCCGCGCCCGGCGGGAGTGACGGTGCGGACTTGCACGCCGAGGCGCGAGATCGCATACTCGCTGGCGTTGTTCAGGAACACGGCCGTGCCGCCCGCCGCCAGAAACTCCTTCAATGTATCAGCGCCTTTCGCACCGAGCCCACCGGCATATTCCTGTGGCATGGTGCCCCCCCGATGGCCGTTTTCGATGCTGTTGGCGGGCTGGTCGGGAATGACGATGACATCGTACTTGGCCCGCAAGCCTCCGGCCTGGATATCGGCATTGTGGACGCTGGCGTAAGCAAAGCCGAACTGCTCCAGCAGCCAGCGCGTCCAACCTTCGTCCATACCCGCGGTCCAGGCCTGGTAAAGAGCCACCCGCGGGCGCTTCACTTCTTTCCACCCGCTGCGCTCCGCGAGCGAAAAGTCGCCGCTTGCAGGGTCGCGCCAGACCCGCTGCCCCTGCTTCCACGCGCGGTTCACGGCAACCCAGGAATCCGTGTCGGAGGCCTTCAACAGCGGTCCTGCGGCGGGCGGGGGTGCCTTCCATTCACCCGAGGTGGAGACCGCGCCCTTGACGGTCTTGACCTCCACGCCCATCAACAGAGGCAGGGTGTTCGCCGTCACGTCGTAGGGGCGCTTCGGCGGCCCGCCGGGATAGAGGCGATCTTCCGGATAGCGCTGCCGCTCCAGCAGCGTCTTGGCCCAGCCGCTGTAAGGCTGGTGCATCGAAACCACCGCGCTGCCGTCGGTGCCGCGCGCCACCTCGACCTGTCCGAAGCGAAGGGTCTCGATCAGCTTGCGCGTGGCTCCCGGGTCGCGCTGTTCGGAGCTGATCACGAACGCGGCCGGATCGGTACGCGTGATCTGCCGCTGCCCCACGCGATAGAAGTTGCGCAGCAGCTCCGTTCGGTGCAGCGCCGCATTGTAGAGGCACGAATCCCACGCGATCGACTGGTAGTCGATGATGTCGCGCAAACGCCAGGTTCCGCCGAGCCACGGCTCCAGGTAGTTCCACGATCGTTCCCGGGGGTTGTAGCCCAGCGCGTTGCTCGCGATCTGGTCGGCCGTGAGGGTGATCGGGCTCGCAATGCGCGCGCTCGCCGATTCCGTAAGCAGCCGCAATCCGCCGTGGAACGCCATGAAGTGCCGCGAGGGCGTCCAGAAGTCGTAGACGCCGTGGATGGCGACCCCGGTCTTGCCGGCGGCGGTCAGGTCCGCCGCCATCGCCGTGCCCATCATGTTCATCTCCTGCATCAGGATCGCGTCGATATTGGGCTCGGTGGGGTCCAGCCACGGCGGCACGAACAGGCGCGCGCCGTTGCCGCCCATCTGGTGTACGTCGTAGGTGATTTCGGGGTGCCACACGTTGTGCAGCTTGGAGATCGTCAGCTGCGTCTCCGGCTGCGAGAAAATGTACCAGTCGCGGTTGTTATCGTGGCCCACGTACTTGTGATACAGCTCCGGCGGATTGCTGCCCTCGTATGGAGTGCCCAGCGTCTTGCGATACCAGCGAGTCACGATATCCACGCCGTCGGGATTCAGCGACGGCACCAGGATCAGGATCGTGTCCTTCAGAATCGCACGATTGTGCGGCGAATCCTCGTTGAGCAGCCGGTAGGCATATTCGACTGCCGTGTGCGTGGACGCGATTTCGGTGGCGTGAATCGAGCACGTGATCAGGACGATCGTCTTCCCTTCCCCAATCAGCTTCTCGGCATCGGCGGGGCTGGTTTTCCGCGGGTCGGCGAGGCGCTGCTGAATGTCGCGATAGTGGTCCAGGTTCTTGAGCGTGGCGGCATCCGCGATCGTGGCCGCGATGAACGGGCGTCCATCGGCGGTCTTGCCCAACTCTTCGACGCGGATCCGGTCGCTCGATTTGGCCAGCGCCTGAAAGTACCCGACCACCTTGTCCCAGTCCAGAACGGTGCGGTCGGCGCCGATCGGGTGGCCGAACCAGCTCTGGGGCGTGGGCACCGCCGCGGCGGCGGACCGGGCGATCAGCAAGAAACAGGCGAGACGTAGGACCATCCGTACATTCTATCCCCGGCGTCCCGGGCCTCTTGCAAAACAAACCAAAAGATCCGAATATAGAATTGAATGGGAGCGGAAGACACCACCAAAACGAGGTGCCTGTTAGTAAACCTATGAATATCGGACTGATTTGCGAGCGCGGCGCCTTCGACCGCCGCGTCGCCCTGATCCCTCCCGTGGTGCGGAGGCTGGCCGGCGCGGGACATGCGGTTTGGGTGGAATCCGGCGCCGGCGACGGCGCCATGTTCCGGGATACCGAGTTTCTCCGAGCCGGCGCCCAAATCGCTTATTCGCCTGACGAAGTCATCGGACGCAGCGAGCTGCTGGTGAAGATCGGCCGGCCGAGCGAGACCGAGCTCGCGCGCTGCGTGCGCGGCGTAACGCTCATGGCGTTCTACCACATGGCGGTCGCCGACCGCGGCTTCGTCGATCTGCTGACGGAGCGCGGAATCACCGCGATCGGGTGCGAGATCATCCAACAGGACGACGGCCGTTTGCCGGTGCTCGCCGCCATCAGCGAGATCGCGGGGCAGATGAGCGTGCCCATTGCTTCCCATCTTCTGCGCTCCAGCTCCGGCGGCCGCGGAATCCTGCTCGGCGGTACCGCCGGCGTACCGCCTGCCCGTGTAGTCGTGCTGGGCGTGGGGGCGGCGGGAACCGCCGCGGCGCGCTCGGCCGCCGCCGCCGGCGCGCGGGTGACGGCCTTCGACCGCGATCCGCGCCGTCTGCGCCACCTGATGGAGCACGTGCCTGCGGTCGAAACCTGCCTGGCCGACGAAGAC
>Ga0335077_10002515_pt1 | contig 21913 bp, 15 predicted proteins | sample Lox_Sample_31_FD_207151 | JGI IMG/M metagenome (GOLD analysis project Ga0335077, IMG submission 207151) | Soil microbial communities from Loxahatchee National Wildlife Refuge, Florida, United States - Lox_Sample_3.1 | ecosystem: Environmental > Terrestrial > Soil > Wetlands | place: USA...
CCCGATTTCACTAATCCACTGGTTGCGATGTTCCGCGCCGCGATCGTAGCGGCCTTGTCGCAGGAACCACTCGTCGTACTCCTCGGCACGCGAGCGGTAATATTCGATCTGTTGCTTGACGATCCGGTCGTCGGCCATTTTAGTTAGTCTCCTTTTTTTGACGGCAGGAGACTACCCGAGCCTTTGGCGTCCGGGTAAGAACCGATTTCGTTCGATTACGCATAAGACCGAGGCAATCTCCTGTGCTCGAACCACGGTTACAAGCCGCGGCGCGAGTTCGCGTTACCTCAGGCCTTTTATGCCGTTAGTTGTCGGCTAGCGATGAACCAGCCGTGGTGCCGCTTGGTCACGGCCCTCCTGGTGACGAGCCAGAAGCGGAACCCTAGGCACAATCGTAGAATTTCAGCCAAGTTTAACACGTTTTGACGCGATCACGCCGATGTCCGTCGGCGGTCGCAGCCTTGAGATCTGCCGGGACGCCCAGCGAAGCTTTTCCGATACACTTGCATGATGATCCGTCAGATTGTACCTGTATTTTTCACGATGGACATTCCGGCTACGCTCGCCTATTACAAAGATAAACTTGGCTTCGAATGTCGCGGGACATGGCAGGATCCGCCGGTCTACGCCATCGTCACACGCGACCGGCAGACGGTTCACTTCCGCTGCGCCGAGCCTCCCACGCCCAATCCGAACAAATATCGGGGCGAATTGCTCGATGCGTACCTGTTCGTCGAAGATGCCGACGTCCTTTACACCGAGTACGCAGCGCAAGGCGTAGAAGTAATTCGCGAGCCTGGCAACATGCCATGGGGCTCGCGCGAGTTCGTGGTGAAAGATTGCGATGGCCGTCTGCTGGCTTTTGGATCGAACATATAGCGCCGATGGAACGCGTTCTTATAATCGCTGCTGCGGCCGAATCGAAGTATGCCGTTAGCGTCTTGTGAACTGAACTGCGCTGTCCAAAAGATAAGCCGTTCGGCGATTCAAAGAGAGTTGATTCGATCGATTGCTAACGCCATCAAGCAAGGCTCCAGGCGTCACCACAACCGGCAACTCAATGAAACTATTCTGCGCCGCTGGTCACGGCATTAGTTATCGTCGTCGTCGTGATATTTCTTGGCAGCTTTCACGAATGGCCCGGGCATCAAGATTTTGCTTTCTCCCGGATAGGGACGCTTCCAATCCGTTGCCGAGTACCAGATCACATGATTCAGGAAGTTCGGATCGACCGCATCGGCCTTGTCATACTTGTCTTTCATCACCTCCGCCGTGGCCTTGAGCCACGCTTTCTGCAATGGAGTGTAGGCGAACGCTTTTGAGGCAGGCAGGTCGGGTCCCTGATCGAGAGGAATGACCGCCGGCACGTGATCGAATGGCGCCAGATTGGGCGTGTTTTGAAAAGCGTCGAACATGGGGGAAGCCACCAGATCGAACTGGGTCAGGGGTTGCATACCCAGAATGTTTTCGATGGTGCGATTGATGTTCTCGGCCGTGTAAGTTGTATGGATCACCTTGCCCTGACCAGGCGCTTGCGGAGCCACCGTATATGGGCTGATGACAAAGACGGGCTGACGGTGGCCATCCACGTGGTCAACGCCACTCTGAGAATCGTCTTCCTCAACAAATATGGCGGATTGCGCCCATATCTTGCTATGACTGATCGCTTCCACCAGCCGGCCAAGAGCAAGATCGTTGTCGGCCTGGTAGTTGATTGGAAAGGGTTGACCTTTCGTGGTTCCGGCGGTGTGATCGTTGGGAAGCCACAGAATCGTCAGATTGGGGACCTGACTGGCGGCGTCCAGACGCTGGAACTCGGGTATCCAGTAATCCATGCGGTACTGGTCGGGGATGGTGAGATCGAAATGCGGATAGCGCGGGTCCAAGATTTTGGCCGCCGAGGGAATCGAGGACGTCATGCGGACTGCATTGTCGGGAACGACGCAACTGGAGGCGGGCGCTTTGCCTTCCTTGCAGAGTGCCGTGTTGTAGAAATCGCTCCAGGTGTAGTTCGTCCCATCGGATTTTTTGGGGAGCTTCGTGTCATCACTCCATTCGCCATACAGTCTGGCGGAAAGTCCCCTGGCTTCTGCCGTGGTCCACAGAAAGCCCTTCGGCGTATAAGTCAAAGCATCGTCGGAATTGCCGCCCGGATAGGAGCGAATCCAGTCCGGCGACAGGATGTCATTGGAGTAGAACGAGCCCGACATGCCAATCCATGGATGGCCATCCGCGGACTGACGGCTGGGGGCATAGACGTTGTCGAGCAGCGGGAAGCGCTTCACGATTTCGTGCTGGTTTGGAACGGCCGACGCAAAGATCGCGAGCGACGGATCGCCATTCGCCCACCTCACGTCTCCCAGCATCTGGTCGTAGGTGCGGTTCTCTTTGATGATCAGAAAGACGTACTTGATGAGCGAGGGCTCGCCAATGTGCTTGGGTACAGCCACCGGGGCGGCGTGCGCATCGACGTATTCCGGACCCACCTCGATGTTCGTGGTCAGGTTCCAGTGATTGTTGTCGAAGACCTGTTTGCTGAACCGGGCCAGTTGGCTTGCATTCGGCAGCGGAATCAGATTGACCGTTCCCATATCGTGATGCGTGTTAAAACCGGAGAGGTCACCGGAACGCGCCGGAGTATGCGTGCCCAGGCCTTTATCGTCGGCGACGACCAGTTGTTTCCGGGCTTTGTCATAGGCGATGGAGGTCGGGAAATAACCCGTGGGAATGTAACCGATCACCGGGTGGGCATCCCGTCCCTGAAGGTTGATCACGCCGACGGCATTCGCCTGGCCGAGCGTCACATAAGCCCGTCCATCGCCGGTGACGGCGACGCCATTGGGGCCGGAACCGAAGACGCCGCCGGCTATCGGAACGCTGATATCGATCGTGCGCACGACTTCATCCGTATTCAAATCGATCACCGAGAGGCTGTCGCTGTAGGAGTTAGCGACATAAAGATCGCCGCCGGAGACCGTCATCCCGGCCGGGTGCATGCCAACGTTGATCGTCTTGACTTCCTTCCCTGCCGGCAGATCGACGACGGATACTGTCCCGGTGATCGCAAAGGCGTCCTTCGGGTCCACCACGATCGGCGTTCCGTCGGAATAGTTCGTGAAGTCCGCGCTCGTGGCAGGACGTCCGCCTTCGTTGCTTACGTAGGCGTACTTGCCTTGGATCACGATGCTATTCGGCGCATTGCCGACCGGTATCTGGGCGAGGAGCTTGGCCGGAGAGGCCGCCAGATCGACTACGCCAAGCGTATTGACCACATTCAGCACGACGTAGGCGCGCTTGCCGTCGGCAGAGACCGCGATGCCTCCCGGGTTGATTGCTTTCGGTTTGTAGTACGGCCGGCCCGGTGGCGGCTCGGGAAGTTCCACGCTCTGCCCGTTTGTCAGAAGGCCGGTTTGTGAGTTGACATTCGCGATGACGAAATGGTTGTTGTCCTGGCTAAAGAACAGCCTCTTGCCGTCGACGGAATACGTGATGCCGGTGAAAGACCCCGCCCTGCGGGATCTTGATTCCGTGCCTTCGGGATACGCCGGAGTGAAGCGCTGGAGAACCTCTCCTGTCGCGGTATTGAACACGATAATCGGCTGCGGCGATCCCATCAGCAGGACGGCGCCGCTGCTGCTCTTGCCATTCGGATTCAGAGCGATGGACTTCGCGCGCACGGGCGAGCCGAGCTCGACGATCTTGCCGGCGGGCGTCAGGGTCTGATTGTCGGAGACGACAATGGACCCATCCTTTTGCGGTCCAACGGTCCGATTGGGATTTGCGACTTGCGAATTCTGCCCGTGGCTGAAAACTGCGGCTGAGCCGGCTGTCAAGAGAATCCATACAGTTCTCGATCGGAACCTGCTTATCGCGTTCACTCGATGCTCCTCCACCAATTCGTTCTGCTCCGCTGGCCGAAGGTCGCCGGCCGTAAGGGAGAACCTAATCATACCCCCCTCATTGCTACAAAGCTGTGACAAACCGCCGTGCAGAATTGCGGATCGAAGCCATTTCGTGAAGGATCTGGAAAACCGTGCGGGAAACGGACCGGTTTTCAGCGCGGATAGCGAGCAAAACCGGGAATCGCCAACTTCCTTCAGGCTTCGGGCCCGTAACGGCGGCCGAGCGCAAGACAAAATTTCAAGCGGCTCGCACACGCCGATCAACACGGGGATCTCTCTGGAGCGCAGGGCGTTGGAGCTAGCGGGATGCGCAATCTCGCAGCACACGGTCCAGCTTCTTGAAATCGATCGGCTTTGTCAGGCAGGCGTCCACGCCGGCTTCGATGCACTTCTCACGATCGCCTCTCATCGTTCACGCGGTCATTGCGACTACCGGAAGGTGCGAGCCAGACACAACCTCGTCGGCGCGGATGCGTCGAGTGGCTTCCAACCCGTCCATCTCGGGCATTTGAATGTCTATAATCAGGAGATCAAATTGATCCTCGCGCACAGCCGTAAGGACGGCCGCGCCGGTGCCACACACCGTCACGTGGTGACCGCGTACCTCCAGAAGCCGCCGGATCCGCTGGTGTCAACGCCAAATAGAAATGTCCTCCGCCGGATCCGCTGGTTGACTGGATTATCCTCCCCCACTAAAATCGACAGGCGAGGAACTGCTGATCGCACGTGTCCACTCGGTGGGTCGGCGCCTTGAGCCGCAGGAGATTCCGCGGAGACCAGGGGGATGGTGAAGTAGAAGGTGCTGCCGGCACCCTCCCGGCTTTCGAGCCAAAGACGGCCCTCCATCAGGGTCACGATTTTCTTGCTGATGCTCAAACCCAGCCCCGTGCCGCCAAACCTGCGGGTAATGGAGCCGTCAGCCTGACGAAACGGCTCGAAGATTGCGGCCTGTTGCGCTTCCGCAATGCCGATGCCGGTGTCTGCGACAGCGAACCGAATTGGCAGCGGTTTGCCGTCAGCCTTCTGATCTTCGTTATCAAGCAACACCCGTATGGTGACGCCGCCACGCTCTGTAAACTTAATCGCGTTGCCTACGAGATTAAGGAGCACCTGACGAATTCGATTGGGATCGCCGTGCACCCATCGGGGTACCTCTTCTGCAATCTCGACATGTAGGTCCAATCCCTTCGCTTCGGCCAGCGGCTTGACCGGCTCGACTGCATGCTCTACGCATTCGGCCAATGAGAACTTGACGCTATCGATTTCGACGCGCCCGGCTTCGATTCTTGAAAAATCCAGAAGGTCGTTGATCAGGGAGAGCAGGTGATCGGCCGAGGAGCATACGGCGTCGTTATACTCCCGCTGCTCCGAACTGAGACGGCCTTCGGACAGGAGCTTGCTGAAGCCTAGTATGCCGTTCAACGGCGTACGCATCTCATGGCTCATGTTGGCCAGAAATTCGCTTTTGGCCTGGTTTGCCTTCTCGGCTTCGGCCTTGATCTCAGCCATCTCGGTGGCACGCGCCCGAAGTTCCGCCTCGGTTCGCTTACGCTCGCTGATATCTCTGCCAACACCGAGTAATGCCGGCATCCCGCGGTAGATGATCGCGCGATTGTTCAGTTCAACCGGAATCGCCTTGCCGTCTCGTCGTCGTTGGAAGGACTCGAAGCAAGCCTCTCCACGTTCGCGGATCATCGCGAGCCGGCCGGGCAGCAGCGTCGCGGACTCGGGTGTGTCGATGTCCTGAATCCTCATGTTTACGAGTTCATCGCGGTTATAACCCAGGCTGCGGCACGCCGTCTGTTTCACCTCCAGCAGCCGCCCGTCGAAGTCCGCGATGAAGATGGAATCGTTTGTGGAATCGAAGACCGCCCGGAACTCGGTCGCCGCCGCCAGGATGGCCGCCTCCGCGCGCGCCTGTGCCTGTCGCGTCACCCGCAATTCGATTCCACTAGAAACGTCTTCGGCTAACTGCTCCAACAAGCCCAGTTCCTCGCCCTGAAAGGCGTCCGGTTCGCAGGCATACAGGGTCAGAGACCCGATGACTCTCTTGTCCGCACGCAAGGGCAGAGCTGCGACCGATTTGAAGCCAAATGGCGCAGCGCGCTCGCGCCAGGGCTCAAAGCGGGTGTCCTTAGCGGCATCATTCACCGCGATCACTCGGCCGGAACGGATGGACAGCCCGGTCGGCCCGTTGCCCAGAGGGCCGTCTCCCCATGTAACTTCGAGACCCTTCAAATACGGCGCGCCGGGACCGGATTCGGCGACCGTCCGCACCGACCGGCGGTGATCCGTTCCCACCAGTCCAATCCACGCCAGCGGATAGCCGCCGGAGTCGCTGATCGCACGGCAGATGTTCTCATACAGCTCGCGCTCACCGGCAGCCCGAACTATGGCGCGATTTCCCGCCGACAGAACGCGCAATGCGCGCGTCACGCGGCGCAGCTCTTGCTCCACGGTCGGCATCGTCGACCTAAGCGACTTATCGACCAGAACCTCGATTCGAACAGGGTGGTTTCAACCTCGCCGGCGCGCGCGATGATTCGTCCGACTGCCCGTGTTTGGCGGCCGACGCGATACTGTCGAACATGCTCGACACGCTGTCAATCCTCACGCAAAGCGTTCAGCGGATCGAGTGCCGCCGCGCGGCGTGCGGGGATCCAGGCGGCCAGCGCGGAGATCGACACGAAGAAGATCACCATGGCGCAGAAGGTCAGCGGATCGGTGGGTTTGACGCCGACCAGCATGGAGCTCATGCTGCGGGTCAGCAGCAACGCGGCGACCAGTCCGGCGGCGATGCCGGCAGCGCTCAGGCGCAATCCGTAAGCGATCAGCAGGCCGAAGATGGCGCTGGGCGCAGCGCCGAGTGCCATGCGGACCCCGATTTCGGCGGTGCGCTGTCGCACCACGGTCGAAAGCACGCCATACAAACCGACGGCTGCCAGCAGCGCGGCGATAGTGGCGAGGGCGGAGATGAGCAGCAGCGAGAAGCGCGTGCCGGTCTGGGCGTTTTCGACGATCGCATCCAAAGTCGCGGTCTTGGTGATGAGCAGGGAGGGATCGAGTTTCGCCAAGGCGGCGCGGGCGGCTGCCGCATACTGCACGGGATTACCGCGGGTGCGCAGCGCCCAGTCCGCCACGAACTGAGATCCCCAAAAGCCGTCGGGAAGGTAGCCCTGTTCACGTCCCGGCTCGGCGAGCGACGCCATTCTCTGGTGCGCGGCGACGCCGATGATTTCGAACCAGGCAGGCTCGACACTGCGGAAACGGCTGAGGATGCGCTGCCCCACGGCATCGCCGTCGGGGAACGCTTTAGCGGCGAGAGATTCATCGACAATGATGCGATTGATGCCTGGCTGGTTGTCGGATTCGTCGAATTCGCGGCCTTGAAGGATCGGCGTGCGCATGGCCTCGAAGTATCCGGGAAGCACGGTCTCGACGTCGAACTCCTGATATTTGCTTTCATCGTGGAGCGCATCGGCCGCACCCCAGCGGTAGGGAGCAATGGCGCCGGAGAGCGGAAGAATGTTGGCAGCGGTGACGCTCTCGACGCCGGGAATGGACGCCAAGGCATCGTGAATCTGGCGGACGACGGCGGCGCGCTCCGCGGGGGTCGCACCCTGGCGGCCTCCGGTGAGACGCAGCGTCAGACTGCCGCGCGGATCGAAGCCAGGATCGACGCGCTCGAGCGCGTGAAAGCTGCGTAACATGAGACCCGAGCCGACGAGAAGAATGAAACACAGCGCGACCTCCGCGATCACCACCAGATTGCGGGCGACCGATCCGCCGGCGAGTCCACTGGTGCGGCCACTCGCGCGTAAGAGTTGCGCGAGGTTCGGGCGCGAGGCGCGCAGGCCCGGCAGAATCCCGAAGAAAAGCGCCGCGCATAAACCCGCGCCGATACTGAAGCCGAGCGGGACCGCGTCGAGAGCGATCGAATCGCGCCGCGGCAGATTCGCGGGAGCGATGGCGAGCAGATCTTGGATGCCGATCGAGGCCAGCGCAACTCCGCAAGCCGATCCAAGCGCGGCGACCAGTAATGCTTCGACCAGGCGCTGGCGCAGCAGTTCCCACCAGTTTGCGCCGAGCGCGGCGCGGACGGCCAGGTCGCGCGCGCCCACCGACGCCCGCACCAGGAACAGATTGGCGACGTTCGAACAGGCGATGAGCAGAAGAAAAACGGCCGCGCCCATCAGAGCGAGGATCGCCGGGCGTGATTTCAAGGTGAGATAGCGCTGCATGGGCTCGATGCGGAAGTGGAGATCGGCGCCTTGATACGCGGGCTCGAGCGCGCGGCTTTGCGCGGCCACGGCGTCGGCCTGCGCCTGCGCTTGTTCAATGCTCGCGCCGGCACGCAGCCGCGCGATGACGTGCCATTGAACCACGATGCGCGGACCGCCGGGCGCAACGCGCGTCGCGACCCAGAGATCGGGATTGCGCTCGAGGTTCTTGTCGGGGGGGAAGAGCAACTCGACGCCGGGTTCGAGCACGCCGACAATAATCGCGCCGCCTTTTGCGATTGGCTGGCCGAGCGCAGCGGGATTGCCGCCAAAGCGGCGCTCAAAGAATTCGTGGCTGATGATTCCGTAGACCGGAAGCAGGCGATCGGGGGGCGCGGGCTGGCCGTTGGGGCCAACCGGCTGAGGCTCTGCATCGCGATCGATGAAGTCTCGCCCCAGAATTACACGCGCGCCGAGCACGCGAAAGAAATTCGGAGTGACGCTGGCCTGGGGGATCTCTTCTGAGGAGCCGTCCTCGCGCCGGTAGACAGCGCGGAACGTGTTCACCCCGGCGGCGTCCTCGACGGTGGACGAGGCGTGCGCGCGGAAGTCGGTCAAATCGGGGGAAGACCAAAGGAAATCGAGCAGGTGGCGATGGCGCAAGTCGGCGCAGGCGTACACCAGCCGCGCGGAATCCTTGTACGGCAACGGACGCAGCAGCACGGCGTCGGCGACGCAGAAGATGGCGGTGCTCGCGCCGATGCCCAATCCAATCGTGATCACCGCCGCGGCAGCGAAGGCTGGACTCGAACGCAGCGTTCTGATGGCGTGAAGGAAATCTTGGAGCGTACTTTTACCTGTCCTGGAGGATGACCGTCCCATCCTAAGACGTGGAAACACGCGGGACGTCTCGCGCGCCGGATAGATCGAATCATTTGGAGAGCTGTCGGCTTGGCAGGACGACTCCAACCGCATACACAGAAGGGGGCTGTCCAGCGAGACCTTCGTGGCGCGCCACACGGGCAGCCTGGATAACCGTCGAAGTTGGTGTAGCCTATGTTGGAGAGGAAAAGAAGCTTTGAAGCCAAAACGGATCGTTTTCACCGGCATATTCGCTCTGGCATGCGCTGCTCGACTTCTGATTGGACAAGAGAAAGAGGACCGGACGCTGCTCTCGCACCAGCAGATGACGGCGATCATCAATGAAGTTTCGGGCGAGCGCGCCATGCACCATGTGCTCGAATTGGTCCCATATCAGTTTGTCCGCCCGCCCTCCGAGTATCGAGGCCACTTTCGTGAGGCGGAAGTGATGGCGAAGTTTGCCAAGGAATACGGCTTCAGCAACGTCGCCATCGAAGATTATCCTACCGGGCAGACCTATCAACCGGTGGTCGGCGAACTGTGGGTCACCGCGCCCACGAGCATCAAGATTTACGACATTCATGACATACCGGAATCGCTTGCTTCAACCAATGCAAACGGCGATATCAGCGGCGAGCTGGTCAATGTGGGGCAGGGCACGAATCTGGATTTCCAAGGCAAGGACGTTAAGGGCAAATTTGTGTTATCGCTTGCGCCAAACGGTCTTGCCGCTATTTATAACCGGGCTGTGGAGTTCGGCGCGATCGGAGTAGTGGGCATCAGCGCGATAGGCCCCGGTGGCCGTTCGACGGATTACCCGGACGAAATCGTGTGGACCACGGTGAAGGCCCAGCCGAATACGGCTGCGTGGGCCTTATCTCCGAAAGCGGCCCACGACCTCGAAACGATGCTCAATCGCGGGCAGAAGGTCACCCTCCGATCCATCACCAGGAGCGAAGAAGTCCCCAATAAACAGGAGATCGTGCACGCCGAAATTCCGGGCGATGGCAGCACGACGCAGGAAGTCGCCATCGGCGGCCATCTCTTTGAGGGGTACATCAAGCAAGGCGCCAACGACGACAATTCGGGCTGCGCTTTGACGCTCGAAATCGGCCGCGCGTATCTCAAGCTCATCGCGGAGGGGAAACTGCCGCGCCCCAAGCGGACCATCAACTTCCAGTGGGTCCAGGAAATCAGCGGCACCAACGCCTGGTTCAATGCGCACCCGGACAAGCAAAAGGTCATCATCGGCGATTTGAATTTCGATATGGAAGGCATTCGTCTCACCGAGAGCCGCAGCTATTGGATTCTCCAGCGCACTCCGGATACGTTCCCGTCCTATATAAACGACATCGCCCAGAGCATGATGGAGTATATCTCCGAGGTTTCTCGGGAGCGTATTCGTTACCGCAGAGGTGTTGGTTACGGCGCTTCGCAGCCGGTCGAATCGCCCAATGGAAGCAGGGACGCTTTTTACATCAAAATCGACAAGCACTACGGCTCGAGCGATCACGTCACTTACATGCAGCACGGGATTCCCGCCGTCATGTTCATCACCTGGCCGGATATGTGGTACCACTCTTCGCAAGACACGCCGGACAAGCAGGATCCCACGCAGTACAAACGTGCAGCGGCCGTCGGGACGGGTGCCTTGGCCGCGCTTGCATCTGGTACGGACGAGATGGCTGCGCGGATTCTCAGTGAAAACATTGGGCGCGGCCTGTCGCGCATGGGCGAGTCGCACACCAAAGGATTAGGCTACATGGCCGATGCGACGAGCGCGGCGGAACTAACGGATGGCTACAAAGAAGCGAGAATCGCCATCCTTCATCAAACGGACGTCGAGAAGGGCGTCGTTAATTCCGCGAGCGTTTTGTGGACCGACGTGAGCAGCGGCAAGCAAAAGACCCCCGCCTTTCTGCCGATGATTGATCAGCGCGCTTCCACGCTGTTAAACGAAGCCAAGACAGCTTATCAACTCGAGGCGGCGCAGCGCGGAATGCCGGCTTCAGAACCGGTCATGACGGCAGAGGAGCGCGAGGCGGCCAATCTGATCGTCGAATCCGTCGGCGGGACCGGTCGCGGCGGGGCCGGAGGAGGCGGCCGTGGCGGTGGTGGAGGACGCGGTGCCGCGAATGCTGGTCCTTCGGTTCCGGAGGAAATGAATGCCGAATTTACGATCCTGCTCGGGCAACATAAGACCGCTTTGGAAATTCGGGACTTCTTATCCGGGGAATTCACACCGCTTCCGCTCGCCGATTTGATGAGGGTCCTCCATGCGCGAGAAACTGCCGGCACAGTCAAACTTATTCCGAAAACGGCAAAATAAGAAAAGGTGCTTCACGGCGAGGCGTGAAGTCGCGTCTTGTATTGGCGGTTTGGGCGTTGATGCTCAAGCGATCTCCACAGCTAGCGCGGTATTCTGCCCTGGAAGGGCGGGAGCCTTGACTCTCACGTTTCGATGGGTTCTTCGGTGCATGACAGTCTTAAGAGACGCGCCGAACCGACTGGCTCTTCTTTTAGTAGCGGAACTGCGGCGTATTGCCGAGCATGCAGCTTCGCGACAGTGTCGATCTCGCTCAATTCGTTCAGCGCCCGCTGCCGCAAGAGCGGCGACGTTGGATGCCCAGCAGCAATACAGTTGTTGATGATCCACGCCCATGGTTCTATTCCTGCCCGACGCAGATCTGCTTGAAGATTCGCCGCTTCGAGTACAGGTGTTGTTTCCCCCATGGTTACGAGTATGATCTTAGTCTGCTTCTCGTCTTGGAGACGCATCATCGGCGTTGTGACATGCATGCTCTTTTCCGAAAGCTGCCTGGTGATCTCCCGATGGTAAGCCCCTGTCGCATCCAGGAGAAGTAACGTGTGACCTGTCGGAGCCGTATCCATGACCACAAACTTCTTCGTTGACTCGCGGATGATCGCCGAGAAGGCCTGAAAAACGGCGATCTCCTCCGTACAAGGTGAGCGCAGGTCTTCTTCGAGCAACGCTCGGCCGTCCGAATCGAGTTTCGAGCCCTCTGTTCTGAGAACGTGCTCGCGATATTTTTCTATCTCGAGCTGAGGGTCGATCCGGCTCACAGTGAGGTTGCCGACTAAACCGTTCAGGGTTTCGGAAAGATGAGCCGCCGGATCCGATGTTGTGAGGTGTACGGGAAAACCGCGACCGGCAAGTTCTAGTGCAATAGCAGCCGCGAGCGTCGTCTTCCCGACGCCGCCTTTGCCCATCAACATCACGAGGCCATGTTGATCGGCGGCGATCTTGTCGACAAGTGCCGAAAGCGCAGGCGCTTCGAATTCTATCGGCGCGCTCATGGCGATTACATCACGCGCGGCGATATGCGTGAGCAGCCGGCGCAGCACCTCGACTCCCATGATGTTGAAGTGTCGCAAGGGGACCTCGTCGTATGGCAGCCCTTTCAGTAGCTCAGGCAGCGCTGCTAATGCCCGTTGCTCCCGTTCGCGGATCGCTGCCGCCAACGGATCGATCGATTCTTCGCTCTTGGGCATCAATCCATTGACAACAAGGTAGGGCTCAGACATGCCGACCTTTGCGAGTTCCTCGCGCGTCCGCGCAACCTCTGCGAGGCATGATTGCTGGGCTCGCGCAACCAGAATTAAGCGCGTGCGCCTCGGGTCTGCCAGCGATTGAACTGCTTCCCGGTACCGATCGCGCTGCTTCTCAAGCCCGGCGAGCGGGCCGAGACAGGACGCATCGCCCTTGCCTTCCTCCAGGAACCCGCTCCAGGCGCCGGGCAACTGCAGCAACCGGATCGTATGCCCGGTAGGCGCGGTGTCGAAGATGATGTGATCGAACTCAGCGGCTACAGGGCCGTCGGTCAGCAGACCGGTGAACTCATCAAAGGCCGCGATCTCTGTGGTGCAGGCTCCCGAAAGTTGTTCTTCGATACCTTTCACCACCGTTTCCGGAAGAACACCGCGCACCGGGCCTACAATGCGCTCACGATATTCAGCCGCAGCGGCTTGAGGGTCGATTTCTAGCGCCGCCAGTCCGCTGACTTCGGAGATCGCTGTAACTCTGTTGCCGATCGTAACGCCGAAGACCTGACCGACGTTGGACGCCGGATCTGTACTGACCAGCAACACACGCTTTCCGACGTCAGCAAGTTGAACCGCTGTAGCGCAGGCGATGGATGTTTTCCCGACGCCGCCCTTACCGGTGAAAAACAGGAACCTTGGTGGCTGAGCCAGAAATTTCATGACAACCTCAACAACAGCCAGAGCCGGATTTGCATGGACCGCCCGTCAGCACCGGGAGGCTCATCGTTTTCGCTGGTTCCTCAACACCAACAAACCGCGCAAGCTCATCGCGCTCAGGGTAGCGCCCCTTGCTCACCACGGTTCCATTCACCAGAATCAACGGCAAACAGCCACTGCCGTCCTCGGCCAGGGCTTGCTTCACCGCTGGGTTTGCTGCGAAATCGTAAGGCTGCTGTGCCAGGTTGTAGCGCTCGACAGCGACGCCCTGATTTGCGAGCCAATGAAAATCCGCATTGAAGCGAACCAAAGTCCGATCGACGTCGGGACCACAAACACCGGACGAACAACACATCGGCGGATCGTAAACTTGGACCTTCTTCATTTCTGTTCACTCTTCTCTCTTCCTTCAAGTATTCGCGAATTTGATCCCGCACTCGCCGATGGACGGCGAGCCTTTCTTCCTGGCTTCCGTCCACAGCGGCAGGATCTTCGAAGCTGTGGTGGAAGCGAGTTCCGTGTCCGGAAAAGATCGGGCAACTCTCTTTCGCCTCATCGCGCACGGTTAGAACGTAGTCGAAACTTTCGCCAGCAAATTCATCGATCGACTTCGATCGCTGGCGCGAGATATCAATCTCGATTTCTTTCATCACCTGAATCGCTTCGGGCCGGACGGAGGTTGCACGGCTGCCTGCGCTATTTGCCTCAAACCGATCCCCGAAATCGTGGCGCAGCAATCCTTCGGCCATTTGACTGCGGGCAGAGTTTGCGGCACAGAGTACCAGGATTTTCCTTTTATTCCCGTGCGAAGATTCCGTCGATCGAGTCGCCATTATTGCGTTCATTCCGCGCCGGCCTCAGCAAACGAAATTTTCGCGGCGGCTGTGCGTGGGAGTCCTGTCGAGAGAATGACCGTCAAGAGCACGAGGACGAAGGATCCCCACAGGCAGCCTGAAAATCCGGCCCACTCGAAGACGAGGCCCGAAAGGAGCGTTCCAAGCAGCCGTCCCCCGGCGTTGGCCATGTAATAAAACCCGACGTTCAACGCCACGCTGTCTTCATCCGTATAGGCAAGGATCAAATAGGAATGCACTGCGGAGTTCACTGCGAACACAACAGCGAAAATGGCAAGCCCAATGATCAGCGTCGTTGCCGGGTCGAAGCCCGCATGGAGTGCGCTGAGCAGTGCAGGAGGCACGAAAAGCAGTGCCGCCGCCCAAATCCTCGCCGATGACCCGTCCACGGATTCACGTCCGCTGACATGGCGAAGAATCTCAGGGACGAGAGCCTGTACGAATCCATATCCGATCACCCACAGCGCCAGAAACGCCCCCACTCCGTAGAACGACCAGCCCAGTTGCGTCAAGAACACAGGTAGCCCGACGACGAACCAGACATCCCGAGACGCGAAGAGAAACAGGCGCGCCGCCGAGAGCCAATTGATCGCCGGGCTCTTGGAGAAGAGCGACGTGAATTTGACTTTCTTCCCGGACTTTCCGAGATTCCCGGATAACGACACGACTGTTCCGAACAGCACGACCACCAGTCCGCCGGCCATTGTCATCAGTGCGCCCACGTACCCGAGCGCGGCCAGCAATGCGCCACCAACAAAAAAGCCCACGCCCTTCAGAGCGTTCTTCGATCCAGTAAGCCTTGCAACCCACTTGAAGAGCGTTCCATCGGCACCAGCCGGTACGACGACCTTGATCGCGCTTTTCGCGCTCATCTTCGTCAAATCCTTTGCGATGCCCGAAAGTGCCTGGGCAGACATGACGTAGAAGACCGAAACGAGACGACTCCAATCCGGCCTCAACAACGCGAGCATCCCCACTGCCGTGATCTGCAAAATCAGGCCGCCATACAGCGTGACTCGCAGGCCGGAGCGTGACGCGATCCAGCCGCCGAACAAGTTGGTCACGATTCCGAAGAACTCATAGAAGAGGAAAAGGAACGCCAGCGATACGTCGCTATAGCCTAGAGCGTTGAAGTGCAACAACACCAGCATGCGCAGCGCACCGTCGGTGATCGTGAAGCCCCAATAGGCTCCCGTGACCAGTGCGTAACTGCGCAGATTGTTCATCTATGCTGCCGCGGTCTGCGGAAGGTACGACGCGACTTTCTGAGCGAGCTCGAGCAGCCGGTTCGCGTAGCCCCACTCGTTGTCGTACCAGGCGAAGACTTTGACCTGTGTACCGTCGATCACCATCGTCGACGGTGCATCGACTATGCAGGATCGCGGATCGTTCAGAAAATCCGCGGAGACCAAGGGACGCTCTTCGTAGCCGAGAATTCCGTTCAATGTCGTCTCGGCTGCTTCCTTAAAAAATTCGTTGATCTCGCTTACCGTGGTCGTCCGGGCGACCTCGAAGACGCAATCCGTAATCGATGCGTTCAGCAGCGGAACGCGCACGGCGATGCCGCTGAGCTTGCCCAGGAGTTCGGGATAGATAAGGCCGATCGCGGTCGCGGAACCGGTGCTCGTCGGAATCAGAGAATTCAGGGCCGAACGCGCGCGCCGCAGGTCTTTGTGGGGCGCATCGACGATCACCTGGGTATTCGTCGCGTCGTGAATCGTGGTGATAAGCCCGTGTCGGATTCCTATTCCTTCATGAATGACCTTGACCACTGGCGCGAGGCAGTTCGTCGTGCAGGAAGCGGCCGTAACGATAGAGTGCTGTTCTGGCGAGTACAGATGATCGTTGACGCCCATGACGATGTTGAGCGCGCCTTGCTTCACCGGGGCCGCCACGATCACCTTCTTCACCTTGCGATCGAAGTACGGGTTCAGCGTCTCCGGAGTAAGCCACTTTCCAGAGCACTCAAGAGCGATATCGACGCCGCTGTCCTCCCACGGCACTTCGCCAGGTTTGGCCCCGTCGGTGAACCGAATCGCGCGTCCATCGACGGCGAATTGATCCGTACCCGGACTGATCTCCCGGCTCCAACGTCCATGGACACTGTCAAATTCAAGCAGGTGCGCGGCCGTTGCCGGCCCTCCTTTGATCTCGTTTACGTGCACGATCGAAATATCAGGCTTGTCCCAAGCGGCGCGAAAGGCGAGCCGCCCCATTCTGCCGAAGCCATTAATTCCCACACGAGTCACGTTCTTTGATTCCCCCTCCACTGAAGAGTTTGTCTCAGTTTTATTCCGGCGCCCACATCGAACGAACGTTCGGTTGATGGCTTCGACTTGGGCGAACTACGTGTTGCGACCTCTTCCGGCATCATTCGATCTCCCATCCTGATCCGCGCCGCTACTTACAACAGCTCGGGCCACAGCAATCCGCGGTGCCAGGCTTTACGGCGCGAACGAACGCGCTCATGAACTTGCCTTCGACCTGCGGAGCAATAGCATCGACGTTAAGCCCCGCCGTTGCGAGAAACTTGCGGGCGTCCTCGACCTGGTAGACGCGAGTCGGCTCGATGTCGATCGAATCAAATCCCGCCTTGGCGAGTTTCGATACGTACTCGTAATCACGCAGCGCGCCGGCGATGCAGCCGATCCAGAGTTCCATACTTCGTCGAACCTCGGCCGGCACCTCTCCGCGGACGACCACGTCGGAGACCGCAAAGCGACCACCTGGCTTCAGGACGCGGAATGCCTCACGCAGGACGCGATCCTTATCCCCGGAAAGATTGATCACGCAGTTCGAAATAATCACGTCCACGGAGTTGTCGGGCAACGGGATATTTTCGATCTCACCCTTCAGAAACTCGACATTCTCCACTCCGGCTTTTTGCTGGTTTTCCCGAGCGAGCGCCAACATCTCGTCGGTCATATCGAGACCGTACGCCTTGCCGCCCGGCGCTACCCGTCTGGCCGAAAGCAGTACATCAATCCCGCCCCCAGAACCGAGGTCAAGAACGATCTCCCCGGGTTTCAGTTGTGCGAGTGCGGTGGGATTGCCGCAGCCAAGCGATGCGCGCACGGCCTCCTCGGGAATCGCGCTCGTCTCGCCGGAGTCGTAGAGATTCGACGTAATCGGATCACACGAGCCGCGCGAGCTCGCGGTGCCACAGCACGAACCGTCGCCACTTTGGACGCGGAGTGCTGCGGCGCCGTATTTTTCTTGTACTTTTTCCTTTAATTCCATGTTGATCTTTGCTTCCCCTTTTCTGTGTGGTGATGTTCCCTGACGAAGTCATGCACATGCTCACGGATCTTGTCTCGCACAAGCCGCACGGCGACCTGGCGACTGACTCCCTCCGCCTGGTGACCGTGGATACTCTTGACTGGCCAGGTCTGCCGCCAAATCGCACCCGGAAAGACAGGGCAGGTCCGTTCCTGATCCCGGTCGCAGAGAGTGATCACATAGTGAAACTTCTCGCGGAGATACGGGTCAACAATCTTGGTCTGTGCGCCGGAAATATCAATACCAACTTCTTGCATGGCGAGGACAGCATCAGGATCCAGTTCGCCCGCGTGCGCCCCAGCACTGTGAATATCCAGCTCATCGCCGACGATGTCCCGGAGTAACGCTTCCGCCATCTGCGTTCGGCAGCTGTTTTCGCTGCAAAGAAACAACACTCTCGGTCGAATTGCCATTGGGCCTCCTTACCTGCAGATTTGGGTGATCTTCGTGGGTTTAATGGCTTTATTTTTCTTGCAGCATTCGTCGTATAAAAATCCGAGCAGTTCTTCGAGAGCCGGAGTATTGGCTCTGTACCGCAAAAACGTACTTTCCCGCTGAACGGTGATGAGGTCCTCGTTCTTCAATTTTTCGAGGTGGTGCGACAAGGTGGAGGGGGCGATTCCCAGCTCGGTCTGAATCTCGCCGACCACCATTCCGTCCGGATGAGCGGCAAGCAGCGCTCGCAAAATCCTCAACCGCGGCTCGGCGCCCAAAGCGGCAAACATATCGGCAAACGTCGCGGTCCGGTCAACCGCTCGGGTGGCCTCGGTTCGTACAGTTTCCATGTTTCTATGATATTCGAAGAATAGAATTAGTCAAGAGACGTCGCCATCGGGAGTTCACGAGTGGCGTTGAAGTCACTCATGCTGAAGATTTTACAGTTGATCACTTTCTAATCGGAGATCAAATGGAGATCAGACAAGGCGAGCCGCTATAAGTCGGTTGAAAAAATGGAGCGGGAGACGGGACTCGAACCCGCGACGTCCAGCTTGGGAAGCTGGCATTCTACCACTGAATTACTCCCGCGCTCTTTTATTATCAATCAATTGCAACCTTCACGCTAAGGGCAGAACGCTATCTTGAACGCTATTGTATCATCAACCGCTCTAATTCGTAGCGCTGCCGGAGAAAGGAAAGGGCGCTTTCTACGACATACGGCAGCAAACCGATAGACTCCGTGACCACCTGCTCTATTTGGTGCGGCGATGTCGTGCAGTCCGAACCGAGTGCCTGCAGCCAGGACATAGAGTGTTAAGCTGACTCTAACCTACTCACCGGACGAAAAATTCTCGCTCAAAAGCAACTTTCGGGGAAAGCACTGGCGGGGATCACATCCCATGACGCCGACGGCTTTTGTGGCGGGGAGTAAACGATTTGGAGTTCCGGGGACGCGGATTCGCAGGCATCTCGATCACCACGGCCGTATGTTTCTGTTCTCGTGGAATCTCGTTCGATACTTCGCGCCGGAGCAGTTTCGTCTTGATGGTGCGCTCGATGCGAACCACTTCCGCGCGCTCGGTGCGGGTCGCGAACGTTGATGCCGTCCCGCTCGCTCCTCCGCGTCCAGTGCGGCCCACCCTGTGGATGAAATCCTCGGGGACTTGGGGCAGATCGTAGTTCACCACATGCGCGATTCCTTCGACGTGGATGCCGCGCGCCGCGATATCCGTGGCCACCAAAACGCGATACGAGCGGTCTTGAAAGCCTCGTAAAGCCTGATTTCGCTGATTCTGCGTACGATCACCGTGAATCGCTGCGGCCTTCAATCCTTCCCGCGAAAGCTTCTTCGCCAGCCGATCCGCTCCGCGTTTGGTGCGCGCAAAGACGAGAAAAGAACCCTTCTCCTGGCGTAACATGGAGGCGAGCAGACCCAGTTTGCGATCTTGTTCAACCTCATACACGTGCAGTTCCACTTTGTCGATTGGGGTGGTGGTCGACCCGACGCTGACCCGCACGGCGTTACGGACATGCTTCTCTACGAGGTGCTTTACGGAGCTCTCAATCGTCGCGGAAAACAACAGCGTCTGTCGTTCCACCGGCATGGCAGCCATCAGCTTTTCGATTACCGGCAGGAAGCCCATATCGAGCATCCGGTCAGCTTCATCTAGAACGAGAATCTGAACACGCCGAAGATTGATCAGTTTGCGCCCTAGGAAGTCGAACATTCTGCCGGGGGTTGCCACCAGAACCTGCGCGCCTTTACGAATCGTTTGCAGCTGCTGCTGCTCATTCAGGCCGCCGACGCAGATCGCGGCATCAACCCGGGAGCCAAGGGCGATCTTGGCGAACGTTTCATGGATCTGAATGGCGAGTTCGCGCGTCGGGGCGAGCACGACCGCGCGAATACCCGCCGGAGCGGGGCTCTCCGCCAGGCGCTCGATGATCGGGAGAACGAACGCGAGCGTCTTGCCCGTTCCGGTTTGGGCGGTCGCGACTACGTCGCGTCCTTGGAGGACGGGTGAAATCGCGGCGGCTTGAATAGGCGTCGGATGGATGAAGCCGTGCGTTGACAAGTTGATCTTCAAGAACGCGGAAAAAGGTTGTTCAGAAAATGTATTCATTTCGTTTTTGATGAGATCGGCGACCTGGTCACCGATTCATCACTTACGAATGGAGGGGGACAAGACCAACGTCTAACTTTCTAAATTATATCATCAATTCACTGAGAAGACTCGAAAGGTTCGTACGCAGTCAAGCCGGGGGCGTTTCTTGATTTCCCGCCGGCTGCAAACTTGTATTAAATAAAATGAAAGATTAACAGTGTGTGGGCCTCGCGCCCTGCGCTCCCGTTCGACCCGCGCGAATAGATTCCGCATCGCGCTCTGGCGTAACCCATCATGGAAATTGCGGGCCACGTATCCAGGCGGATGCTTTCGCGTTACGCGCGCAGGCGCAGCGGAGGGCTATGTAGAATGCTATGATTTCGTTCAATGAAATTCAGGGACGACTCCCTTTTCTGATGCTCGCGCCTGCGCTATTCGGGAGCGCGGAATCGGTCGAGAACGCGGACCTGCCTCCGATCTTGATCCAAACGCCTCACTACGATTCGGGCCACCGCCAGGAAGATTCCGTTATTCAAGCCGAAGGCGGGAATTTCCATTGACGCAACCGTTGCGTGTCGCACTCTTCGCCGACGCATTCCACGAAGCCAATGGCGTCGCCACGGTGAGCCGGGAGTTCGCCTCGTTTGCTGAGCGCCGCGAGCTGCCTTTCTTTTCCGTGCGCGGCGGACCTAAGACCTTAGTGGTCCACCACAAGCGTTCCACGACCGTGGAGATCAAGAGAAGTCGGGCGGCATTCTCACTGGATCGCGGTCTCTATTTTGATCCCTTGCTAAGCCGGTATCGAAGTTGGGTGATCGCTCACCTCCGGCCGTTTGCGGCTGATCTTGTGCACATCATGGGACCCGGGGATATGGGCGTTCTGGGTTGGTGGGTTGCCCATTGCCTTAAAATTCCTTTGGTGGCGTCCTGGCACACAAATCTGCACGAATATGCGGGCCGCCGCCTGGAAAAGTTTCTGGCTTTCCTCCCGGAGCGTCGCCAGCGCGAGATTTCTGGCGCGGTGGAACGCTTGAGCCTGCGTGCTTGCGTCAGTTTTTATGCGCGAGCGCGCTTCCTGCTCGCGCCCAACCAGGACATGGTTGCACTACTTGAAAAGCGAACCCACCGGCCCGCTTTCCTGATGGCGCACGGCGTTGACACCGAGATCTTCTCGCCTGCACGCTGTCGCAGCCGGCCGACCACCTTCTGCATCGGTTACGTCGGTCGCCTGACACCGGAGAAGAATGTGCGCTTGTTGGCCGGATTAGAACAAAGGCTTATTGATTCTGGGCACCAAAATTTCCGCGTCCTCGTGGTCGGCGATGGAAGCGAGAAAGAATGGTTGCAAAAAAATCTTCACTCTGGCGAATTCCCCGGAATCCTCCATGACACGGCACTCGCTGATGCGTTCGCGAGCATGGATGTCTTTGTGTTTCCATCTCGGACAGACACCTTTGGTCTGGTTCTGCTCGAAGCACTGGCCTCCGGCGTCCCAGTAGTGGCCAGCGCGGAGACTTGTACCCGTGTTGGCGTACGGCATGGCATTACGGGATTCTTCGCCGCGGAGCCGAATGACTTCGCCGACAGTGTGCTGCAATTGATGACGAACGAGTCTATTCATAGCAAGATGAGATCGGCGGCGCGTGAGTTTGCCTGTTTGCATACTTGGTCCGCAGCCTTCGAGGACCTGTACCGGACCTACCAGACAGGACTGGAAGCGGTTGGGTTAGCGAGAGCCCGCATGTAACACTCTGATTGCTGCATCGTTTCGGGACGGCGCGCGACACGGCGCGCTCCGGCCATTACTCGTATGCGACGACAGCGACAGGTCGCTGAGGTTAGCGCGAGCGGTGCTTCATTTCAATTGTGTTCACGCTCGGACCCGAAGCCGCCGCCCCGTACGGCTCGAACCGTGTTCCAATCTCAGATTCAGTGGCCTCGAAGGCGAGATTCCCCACGAAAATATTCTTCACCTGGACTTCCTTCCGACTTGCCATCGAAAAAATCGGGGCAGGATCGGATGAGGGCGGCTG
>Ga0335077_10002521_pt1 | contig 21886 bp, 21 predicted proteins | sample Lox_Sample_31_FD_207151 | JGI IMG/M metagenome (GOLD analysis project Ga0335077, IMG submission 207151) | Soil microbial communities from Loxahatchee National Wildlife Refuge, Florida, United States - Lox_Sample_3.1 | ecosystem: Environmental > Terrestrial > Soil > Wetlands | place: USA...
CGAGCATATCGGGCGCCTCTCGGAGATGGGCGTGAAGGACCCGCGGCGAATCTACGACACGCAGGACCTGGCGCCCGGAGACAAGATCATCTTTGCATGCACCGGCGTGACCGGCGGAAACCTGCTTCGCGGCGTGCGCTTTTTCGGCGACGGCACGCGTACCCAGTCGCTCGTGATGACCTACGACAACCGGCAGGTGCGGTTCATCGACTCGGTACACCTGGAAAAGGGTTCGGATGTGAGGGTGCAGTTCTACTAAATCGAGGGAAGCTGGAGCGGCGCCGCCCCCGGGGCGCCCGCTCCGGCATCATTCTCGATGCCGAAAGCTCAAGCGTACCCGCGGGCGCGGCGAACCAGCCGTCTATTCTGTTGTGCCGCCCAGAGATCAGCGGTTAATGGCCGCCGTGGCATGCCCGCCGGACGTGTGACGGCGAGGCACATGGGTCATCCGCTCCGCGGGTTGCGGGGCGAGCGGGCGCACCTGATGACTCGTGCTGACGTGCTCGCTGATCGCCTGCAACCGCTTCAGAATGCCCTGCCACTGAGCCCAATCGAGCTGCCGCAAGAACGGCCGTAGACCCTGAATGAACGGGTCCTCGAGCACCGTCTCGCCGTTCGTCTCCGGAACGAAGAAGCGGTTCAGGCCGACCCCGAGCGCTTCGGCGATCTTCTCGAGCGTGCCGAGGCTGGGAGTCATCTGACCGCTTTCGATACGGGACAAATACGAACGGGAAACGCGAGAGCGCGCCTGAAGCTGGCTCTGCGTCATGCCGCGCGATTCACGCAATTGCCGGATGCGCTGGCCGATGTTCTCGACGGTTTCGCGATTCGGCCAGTTTTCGAACAGTTGGCGGTCGTCCCCCGGCAAATCCTGAGGCGACGGCGTCGGGATGACGAACGTCACCTTCGGGGGCAGCAAGCGCAAACAGCGCCGGCAATTGCCCGTGCGTGTACGGTATTGGACTAATCCGCATACTTGACAGCGGATTACTTCGCGATCGAGTTCCATACTGGCCGTGATGCTTTCTTTTTCCGCCACCGGTCTCCTCGCAGACTATTCCGGCGATGCGAAAGGGGAGAAACTACTCGTGAGGGGGAAGGCAGAAACGGCGCGCGAGACATTCTCCATAGGGTGCCAAATCTTGTCAAGCCTTATTTGTCACCTTTCGCAAGCTATCCATTTTAGCGCCGGGAAGGAGGCGATTACAAATCAATCAGTTGGTGCAAGATGGAGAGCGGCGGGAGGGGTCGGGGAGTCGCATGACACTGTCCGTCCATTGCGCGGGCCGCCGGCGGACACAATTTTGCGCCGAATTTCGGTGGTGGGTCAATTTCCGACTTGCGCATTGTCAGGCGAAGCGGATCGCGCCCCGGCTAGACTTCCTAGAACCCCGTTTCCTGCCTGCAACGGTCACTCGTCCGGCTATCCGACTTGCCGGGCACGTTATGGACGTCCGTTAAACCGACTACACGTGATACTCGGTCGGAGCTCGCCTCCACGCCACGCTTCCTGAAAAGGAGGAATGGGAATAGGAGAGCGAAACTTCACTTTCCTTCCGAAGATAAGAGAGAAGTCTAGTTCCACTTTGCCGAATATATCTGGTCGACGCTCATGTCGATCATGATGGCGAACCGGCCATCGGAGGTGAGGCTGGGAAAGGCGCCCTGTCCAGCGTTGCCGATAACAGCGAGAGGATCGTAACCGGCTATCCGGCTCCACGCTCCGTCCGCGATGGCCAGCCGATAAACTCCGCGGACCTGCTCCGGCCCGGCGTCGGGCATGTCGAGGTAAAGAAACTTACTGTCACTCGACCAGATCCAATTTCCATTCTCCCGGTCAAAGATCCTCAGCACTTTCCAGGTCCCGGTTTGCACCGAGTAGAGCATCGCTCGTATCGGGTTATAGCCTGCGGCAACCATATGTTTGCCATCGGGGGACCACGAGGGAGCAATCAGTCCCTCCGAACCGGGCATCATGGATATTTTCCGCGTGGCAAGGTCGAGAATTTTGATGCCTATCGGCTGGCCTGGTTCCGGATAGTCGTTGAACGTGATCGATTTCCCATCCGGCGACCAGCTCGGCAAAACCTCCCGTTTGGGATTCGGAATCATTTCTTCCGGTATGCCGCCGTCAGCCGATATCACGTAGATCTGGTTCCAATCGGAATAGGCGATCTTCTTACTGTCCGGGGACCATTGCGGCATGATCGAATAAGAGTCCGTTAGTTGGAATCTTTCGCTCCCATCCAATCGGCTGCGCCAGAGATGATGCTGGGGGTAATCCACGTAGACCATCCACTTCTTGTCGGGTGAGATGACGAATTCCGAGGCGGCCAGCCCGCCCAGAAACGGCACGAATCGCTTCTGCGCCGGATCCCATGCTTGCATCGCTCCCTGGGCAATTTCTCCAATGGTGAATAGTCCCGCGCCATCGCGACTTGGCGTCGCTGCGTAGACGTCGATCTGACCCGCCGTTAGCCGTGCCGCATATGGTTTCATCCAAATCTCGTACCAGCGCGGCTGAATGAGTTCGTAAACGTTTCCGACCCCTTCGCGGCGTGACACGAAAATGAAATGTTTTCCATCCGGCGTCCACTGGCCGTTCCCCTGATTCGCATGGTCCGGCCAATCCGGGAGGACCCGATGTGGGGAGCTGCCATCGACCTTCAATTCCCAGATCTTGTCCGCCTTGCCAACCTCCGAGACTTCGACGCTAATGTGGCGGGAATCCGGCGAGAAATTGGGCGTATTGACCGCGCCGGGAGCTTCCCAAATCTTTTGAATGTTCGCTCCATCTGCGTCCCCGACGTACACGGAATTGAGATCCGCAAAGACCATCGAACGGCCGTCAGGCGACCAGCGCGCACCGCGAGCGATCTGATTCCCCAGCTTTCGCGGATACCCGCCGAGAACGGGGACCAACCAGAGCGAGCCTCGGCCCGTTTCGTCGTTCAGATCCTGCTTCCACGCGAGCAATTCGGATCCGTCCGGGGAAATGTCCAGGATTCCCATTCCGAAGACGGAAGCGCGCAGAGGAGCCGTGGGGCCCCCATTCACGGACATTTCTACCGGACGACCTTGACTCTGAAAATAGACTCGCGTTCCATCCGTGACGATGGGAGCTCTCTTGTGCTCTGTGGAAAAAGTGATTTGCTTCCAAACGAGGGGACCCGAAACGGCCGACGGCGCATTCACGGTGACGATAAGAATCGAGAGGAGCAGGATGGCGGCGATGAACCCAGCGCACGCGAGCGCCCACGGAAGCGCTCGCCGCCAGCGAGGCGCGGTGACTGGCGCAGCGCCTGCGAGCGCCGCATCGGGCGCGCCCGAGAGAGCTTCTTCGAGCGAGATGCGGGCCTCCCCGATGTCGCGCAGCCGCTGCCTCGGGTCCTTCTGTAGGCAGCGCTGCAACAAAACACGGACCCTCATCGGCGTGTCGGCTGGAAGTCGCGACCAGTCTGGCTCTGCACGAAGCACCGCAGCCAGCGTGTCCGGAACTGACTCGCCCCGAAACGTCATCTTCCCCGTGAGCATTTCGTACAGCACGCAGCCGAACGCCCAGATATCCGCGCGGCGGTCCACCGATCTGCCTTTGGCTTGCTCCGGAGACATGTAGGCTGCCGTCCCGAGCAGCACGCCTGCCTCGGTCGCCATTTGACTGATCGTGGGGGAATTCGCCATGTCGGCCGTACCGGCGTCGCCTGAGAGCGCTTTCGCCAGGCCGAAATCGAGAATCTTCACCGTGCCCTCGGCGGTCGCTTTTATGTTGGCGGGTTTGAGGTCGCGATGAACGATGCCGCGCTCGTGCGCGTACTCGATCGCCTCGGCCATCTGCTCGGCAATGGGCAGGGCTTCCTCAATCGGAATTGGGCCCTCACGGATACGATCCGCGAGGGTCGGCCCTTCGACCAGCTCCATTACGAGCCCATGCGTCTTGCTGGAATCTTCCAGGCCGTAGATCGAGGCGATGTTGGGATGGTTCAGCGAAGCCAGCATCCTCGCTTCGCGCTGAAAACGGGCGAGCCGTTCGGGATCGTTTACGAAAGCCAGCGGAAGGACCTTGATCGCTACATCGCGCTTCAGCTTCGTGTCGTGGGCCCGATAGACTTCCCCCATGCCGCCGGCGCCGATGCGCGCAACGACCTCGTAGGAGCCCAGCCTGGTTCCGCTCTCCAGCGATTCGCTGCTTCTCAATTCCACCGCCGGCCTCGCCATGAACGTGCTGTCGCCCTGGTCGTGCGCCGTGATTAGCGATTCGACCTCGCGGCGCAACGATGGGTCGGTACAGGCTCGATCGAGGTACGCCACTCTGTCTGCCGGCGTCTTTTCGAGCGCTGCGGCGAGCACATTTTTCACTTCCTGCCAGCGCTCCGGCGTCACGTCGCCGCTCCTCTCTTTAGCTCTCGGCGCAGCCACGCGCGGGCCGTCACCCATTCGCGCTTCACCGTAGCGGACGAAACATCCAGCACCACCGCGGTCTCCTCGATCGAAAGCCCTCCAAAGAATCGCATCTCGATCACGCGCGCCTGCTGCGCATCCAGCGCAGCGAGTTTGCCCAGAGCATCATCCAGCATAACCAGATCGATCGCCGGCTTCTCCGCCACGGAGACTTCCGCGTCGAGCGCGAGTCGGGTAACTCCGCCTCCGCGCTTGGCGGCCTGGCGACTGCGCGCATGATCGACCAAGATATGACGCATCAGTTGCGCCGCCACAGCGAAAAAATGAGCCCGGTTTCGCCATTGCGGCGCTTTCTGGCCCGCCAACCTCAAATAGGCTTCGTTCACCAAGGCCGCGCTCTGGAGCGTGTGGTCGGGACGCTCATTCCACAGATGACGTCGGGCCAGTCGCCGCAACTCATTGTAAACGATGGGTATCAGCGCGTCCCGCGCATCCTGATTCCCTTGTCCCCACTCTGCAAGCAGCTGATCGATCCGCCTGGACGACGTCGGACACACGTCCGCCTCCTGCTAGCCAGCCCGATAGTTGACCAGAAGCTAGCTTCCCAATCAACCAAAGTCAATCGAATGAGCGCTCTGACCAGTCAACCTTCCCCAAGCGGGTAAACAGAAATCTTTTGGGCGCACCGCCGGCGCAAAGAATCTTCGGTTCGTGTGAGCCAGTTTGCCCCCCGTTCTCGCTTTCATGGGTAAAGGCACGATGCGGACTTCCGCGGGTCAGCGGAGACGTACCCGGCCGACAAGAAAACATGACAGGAGAGCTGCTATGAAAATGAAACATGCACTGCATTCGGAGAGCGGGACTGCGCTCTCGCGCATTTCGGCGGATCGAATCAGAATCTCTAAGGTGCGGCTGAACGCGCGGTTTTTCGCTCTGGTGGCACTCGCGGGATTGGGGCTTTTGTTCGCCGCTTCCGGCGCCAAGGCTGCCGGCTGCGCCCTTCCAGGCAAATCGGGCGCCGCTCCAGCAATTCCGTTCGTGAGCCCTCACGAGGACGACCAGCGAGGAGGTGAAGATTCGAACGGGTCTTCTTCCATCGTGGGTTTGTGGCATGTGATTTACACGGCAACGAGCGATACTCCCGGTCCGATTCCTTTCCCCCCAGCGCCACCTTCCTTCCAGTTCCTGGAATCCCTGAAGACCTGGCACGCGGATGGAACTGAATTCGAAAACGCATTTCTGCCGCCCGCGGGAGGAAACATCTGCTTCGGAGTCTGGAAGGACATCGGCCACGACAGCGTCAAGCTGCACCATATCGGCTTGATGTTTGCCCCGAACGGCGACCTTGCTTTCATCTTTACCGTAGATGAAATAGATACTGTTTCCGCCCACGGCAACACCTACACCGGGCACTTCGATTTCAAGCTCTGGCCTCCCAGCTTCGCTGCCGTCGGCACTGGGAAACCCCTGGAGGAGGTCTCCGGAACAACGGCCGCTACCCGCATCGCCGTCGACTGACCAACTCCCGAACTGAAAAAATGCGTGTCGGGTACCGAGACAAAGGGGATCGCGGTGCGATCCCCTTTTGCCTTCCCACCACTGCCTTAGCAATCCACGATCTGATTGAGCCGTCGCTCCGTTCAGCGCCCGTCTTTGGGCGAGATTTGCACGTGAAAGCCATCGGGATCGATGAGATTGACCGTGGATACTCCATCGTTCGCCTGATAGGCAGCTCTCGCGTTGGCACCCGGCAGTTCGCTGTTGATCTTATCGGCAAGGGTTTTGGCCGAATCCTGATCGATATGGTCTATGGACACGGAGAAATGGGTGATCACACCTTTCTTTTCGGCGACTGAATCGACGCTGATATAGCCGATCGGGAAATCCAGGTGAATGCCCGTCCCGGCGTTTGTTGCCGGCCAGCCTTTCGTGACTCCGAATAACTTCTGATAAAACACATAAGAACGCTCGATATCGCCCACCGTGAGCCCGATGTGGTTGACGCCCAGGCCGCGAACAATCGGAGCGGGAGCCGGAGCGGCGTCCTGCGCCAGGATCTTCGCCGGCAAGACCAACGCGGCCAGCGCTTGGACCAGACCCCGCCGCGTCATACGGCCGCTTTCATACTGATCGAATAACGAATCAACCATGGAAGCCATTGGCGTTCCCCTTTCGCAGTAAGCCAGGAATTTCATTAACACTTCGCGGATACAGGAGAGTCCTGCACGCGCCGGACGCTGAGTTTATCAAGAGAGGCGGGAGCCATGCGCGAAGGATTTCGCATATAATGCGCCGACATCACGAACCGATTCGCAGTGCCCGAGCGGTATGCCGGATCCGGGATTCTACATGGGCGGCACTGTCCGGTACGGCCCGAACCACAGCGCGCCAAAGGGGACGAACACATGAATGCCGTCGATGTTGCCGCACGTGAACCGAAATGGAAGCGCTGGTTGGTGTGGGCCGGGTGGGCGGTTTCGCTCTGGCCCGTTTTCGTCGTGGGGATGAGCGCTCACTGGAAGCTGACCCACAACCCCGGCTATCTGAAAATGTTTGCGCAAATCGGCTGGCCCGATAGCGCGCTGACGCTCCTCGCATGCCTGCAACTGGGTGCCATCATCCTGTTCATCTTTCCGCCCACCGCGGTTCTGGGTGCGGTGATTCTCACCGGTTATCTCGGGGGAGCCATCGCCTCCTATACGCGCATTGGATACTACTATCCGATCACGGTCCCGCTTTCGACCAGCATGATTGCGTGGCTGGGAATCTGGCTGCGGGATGAGCGCCTTCGAGCGCTGCTCCCGATCCGGCTCGGGCTGTTCAAGAAATAGCGCCGCCTGCGATCATTTTCCGTCATCTCGGCGCGCACGCATTTGAGGCGAGTGCCCGACTAGCGCGGCGATCGAACAAGTGTGTACCGGGAGAAACGTGTCAGGTAATCCGACGAATCTCCCTCACTCGAGCACGGGCCACTGCCGGCACTCCTCTACGTTGGGCGGCGCACTGATCGGCGCTCCGAGTGTGTAGTGAAGCACTCCGTCGGAGGTCGCGCAGAAGCTTCTCGTGCCGCTGCTGCCGGAAACGGGTGTGCCAACAGCTACAAAGTCCTTGCACGCCTGCCGTGGGCAAACTCCGCTGACTTTGAAGCGGTATCCACTCTTCGTACACCAGCCCCCATCTGCACAAGCACTATTCGCCAGCGGCTCACTCAGTAAGCCGGCATGTTCCGGTGACGGAGCAGCCCCGGGTCCTCGCGGATCCATGCCGAGCGCGGCAAGATTCGACGCGAATCCCTTTTTCGGGTAAAACGCCGCGTACGTGACTTCAGAAGTGACGATAGTCCGGATGCTGCCTACCGCGCTCGCCTCGTTCGCGGCGATTCTCGAACGCACCAAATTCGGGATCGCAATCGCGGCCACCACCAGCGCGCCCGCAGCATCGAACGCCGGGCTGGTGCTGACTTCCCGGATCGCCGTGTTGTCCCCATACACTCTGACAACCGCCTCCGTACCCTGGCTCGACCGAAATAGCGCTCCCGCCGGACCCGGAGCAACCTGTCGCATTTCCATCGCGGCCACTGCAAGTGGGTCCTCGTAGAACAATGCTGAAGCTTTCAACGAGCTTTGCGGCGGCAGCTCCGCGAGAAAGGACTTGGATTTCGCGAGCGACGCGCCCGATTTATGCGCGTTTATGGCTTCGGCCACGGCGTCCTTGCTCGAACCCATGATCAAGTAGCCGTCCGCGAAAGCGTAGTCGACCTCGAGAGGCTTCTTGCCGGCAGGAACGCGGAATCCGTAGTAAGTCACGCCGCCGTCCTCGGCGGGCTGCATCCCCGCGCTCATCGGCCCCGTCAAGACGTTCAGGGTGTGCTGCAAGTGGTTCGCGTCTTTGACCTGTAACAGTGCTTTCCATTGGACCTGTTGCGGCGCGTCCGCCGGATCGAGCTCGACGGTCAACTCGCCGCTGAGCAGGCTGAGCAAGTCGTCTTTCAAGCTCAGATTCAGCGCGCGCTCCATTGGCGAAACCGCCGCGACAGTGTTCGAACCCGAAAGCCGAGCGAGTTCCTGGGCGTCATCGTAAATCTGCGCCGGATCGGAGAGCTTCACGGTTGCCGCAAGAACAGCCTTGGGAGACACAAAGTCGAGGCTGCCGAGCGGACTTGAATTAGCCAGCCAAGCTGCTGCTCCGTGCCGCGGCCCCGTAAAACTCACTTCCGTCTGGCTCAATCGCCTGCCGTCGATTGTCTTGTGGTCCCAGACCAGGTACTGCACGTCGGCGAATCCACTTTTTTGAAACGCCGTGCTTGGATTCCCCGCCGGCCAGGCCAGGCTCACGATTCGATGCAGGTCGGCAGCCGCCAGCACCGTGACCCCGTCTCGATATTCCTGCGTCACGCGCCGGCCGAACTCGGTCGCCCCGAATTCCCGGCTGCTCGCATCCAGCCGCGCGTTGAATTCGCGCAGCGTCGCCATATCGGCTGCCGCGATGAAGTAATCGGACCGCACGAGCATTACGAACTGGTCTTTGGGGATCGTTTCGCTCGCCGCGGAAAGCTCCTCGGGTCCCAGCACGCGCACCGGCGGCTTCGCCATGCTCCACGACCGGATCGTGTCTTCGAGGAACTTCTTCAGGCCCGGCTTCCGCACTTGCGAAACTGCCAGGAACTTCGGCAAATCCCCCTTCATCTCGGCCGATATCACGACCTCGTCGCCCAGATACTGGCTGATCTGCGAGAACTGATCGAGAGACTGTTCCGTCTTGAGTCCGAACTTGGCCAGCTCGCCGTGCTCCCACCAACGGCGCAGCAGCGGACTCTCCGCCAATTCCTCGTGAAAGATTTTCAGCGTCTGATCGGCGGCGTCCCCGTAGTTGGGAATCGCGATGTACGAAAACGTCGAGCTCGGCAAGAGGGGCAAAAGTTGGCTTTCGTGCCGCGCCGGCGGAAACTGGACCTTCTGTTGCAGCTTGGCAAAGAGCACGCCCAACTCGACAGGCAATCCGGGATAGTTGTTCAGGTCTCGCGACCACGCGTCCGTGATCGGGTTTCCCGGCGTCGCGCTCTGCGCGTGGCATTCCGTGCCAAGGAGAAGCATCAGGGCCGCGAGCGTCCCCCGAAGGACAAACCGATTTCGTTTCAGCCAGCGTGCCTGCGCATACCTCATCCGTCTTCACCTCGGTTTGGATTGACTCCGAATTCGCTTCGCCTGGACCATCTCAGGACAACACAATCGAAGATCGGTGTGGTAACGCGTCAGTCATCATGTGCTCTGAAATATATCAGGGCGAGAACGCAGCCCGTCCCCGGCGATCAAACGGCACATGCTCGACCCACGCATTAGTCGGAAAAGTGGGTACCGGGAAAAACTTGCGCGGTAATCCGAAGAATCAGGAGTTGATCGGGACCTTTTGTTCATACTGACTACTTCCGAGGGCAATCGGCTGATAAAGTATCTCCCGGGAAGTGACCACAATCGAGGAGAGCCACCATGAAGCGACTGATGTGTTCCGCAATTTTTCTGATCGTCGCCCTGCCCGTCTTCGCGCAAGGCCCGGAAGGTTTCGTTGGAAACTGGAAAAGTGATCCGGGCACTCCGACGATGACGCGCAAGCTGGCGCTCGACGGAAAAGTGATCGTCATGACTGAATTGCAGCCCGGCCGCAACGGAGGTCCCGAATTGACGATCATTCGCAAGTATCCGACCGACGGCAGCGAAGTCAGCATGGACACCGGGATGTGGGCCGGCGCGAAAGCCACCGGCAAGATGGAAGGCAACGTTCTGACCGTCGATACCACCATGGCGAACGGGCGAAAGTTTCACGATGTCTGGACGCTTGCAGAGGATGGCAAACACTACACCAACGACATGGTCATCACCGGCACCGACGGTGGGGCTCCGCGCACCGTCAAGTTCTCGTTCTCCAAACAGGATTAGAGCCGCGGCTGTCGCCGCAAAATGGCCCCGTTCTTTTCCCTGGCCCAAGCTGGCAGTTGCCTGTGGAGGCCGACTTCCGGAAACGGAACCTCCACCCGAGTTTCAGTTTCCTATCATCGTGCTCCCGTCTCCGCTATACTTAAACTTGAGTGGGGGAATGGTTGATCCGAAAAAACTTTAGGATGCCGCCCGCCTTGTGGGTGGCCGTGCTGGTGGCGTGCGCATGCGTTCCCGGCGCGCGCGGACAGGGCCGCAATCCGTGGACTCTGGAAAGCGTTCTCGCGCAACTCGACGCCAGCGCAAAGGATTTCCACAGCCTCGCGGCGGATATCGAGCGCACCAAGGTGACCGTGGTGGTCAACGACCGCTCGACCGAAACGGGCAACATCTACGTTCGCGGCGACAAGATGCTGCTCGAGCTGAAGGCCCCCGATCCGCGGACGATCCTGAGAACCGGCGACTCCCTTTTCATCTACAATCCCGGATTGAAGCGCGTCGAGGAATACAACCTGGGCAAGAACCGAGCGTTGGTGGACCAGTTTCTTCTTCTGGGATTCGGCACCGAAGGCAAGGAACTGCAAAAAGGCTACCTCGTCGCGCTGTTGAAGGAAGACAAGATCGACGACAAGAAGACGGTCGAGCTCGAGCTCACGCCGAAATCGAAAGAAGTCCGCAACCAGATCGCCAGGATTCAGATCTGGCTGGATGAATCGAGCTGGCTCCCCGTTCAGCAGGAATTCTACGAAGCCGGGTCGGGCGACTACTCGATCGTTCACTACTCGAAAGTGATCCGCAATCCCGGCCTGCCGGACTCCCAGTTCAAGCCTCACTGGCCCAAGGGCACCGAAAAAATCAAGCCGCAGGGCTAAGCGCGGGCCTTCCAGCTTGCGACCTGCGCGGCATTCTCCGCTTCAATTCTTTCCCGCCTTCGAACGCGCCGCGGCAAACTCGTTTTCAAGCAGGATGCGTTTCCGGTCGATTCCCCAGCGATACCCGGCCAGGTTGCCGTCCGTGCGCACCACTCGATGGCAAGGCACAACCACCGACACGGGATTCGTGGCGCAGGCGCGGGCCACGGCGCGGATGGCGGCGGGACGCCCAATGGCGCGCGCCACCTCGCTGTAAGTCCGCGTGGAGCCGTAAGGAATCTTTCGCAGCTCCTCCCAAACGCGCCGCTGGAAAGCCGTGGCTTGCACGTCGGTGGGCAGGTCGAGGTGCGGCTCCTGCCCGCGCAGGTGAGCGAGGATCATGTCCACCCACTCTCCGAGGCTCCCGGCGCTCTTGCCGTGGCGGCCCGGACCATCGAACACCAGATTCGCGCGCGGATATTCCTTGCGCAGCGCGGCCTGAAGAGCCGCATCGAATTGGCCCAGATAGAGCGCGCTGATTCCGCGCTCGGTGGCGCCAACCAGCAGTCTCCCCAGGTGCGAGTTAGCAATCGTGTAGTGAATCTGCATTCCCGCGCCGCCATTGCGGTACGCCGCGGGCGTCATGCCCAGGTGCGAGGGCGCGCGTTCGTACAAGCGGCTCGACGAGCCGAATCCTGCTTCGTAGAGTGCGGTTGTCACGTCGTCTCCTTTTTTCAGGCGCAATTTCAGCCGGCGCATGCGCCGGGCGTCGGCGTATTGGCGCGGTGTGATGCCCATCGCGCTGCGAAATGCGCGATCGAGCTGGTGGGTGCTCATGCGGGCCACTCCGCTGAGAGCCGCGAGAGTCAGGCGCGTTTCGTTTTCGACGTCGGCAGCGGGATTGCCGTCGATGCGAGAGTCGATTTCGCGGCAGACGCGCGCCACGATCTCGACTCTGGGGTCGCGCAGACGGACGCCGCGCGGCCGGCAGCGCCGGCATTCGCGGAAGCCTTGCTGCTCGGCGGCCTCCGGCAAGGGGAAGAAGACCACTTGCTCGCGCCGTGGTTTGCGCGACGGGCATGACGGCCGGCAATAGATTCCCGTCGAGCGCACGGCGTACACGAACGCGCCGTCGGCGCTCCGATCGCGCGCCTGCACCGCCTGCCAACGCGCCCCGGCCGGGATTGGCTGCCCGGCTCCGCGCCCACCGCTTGCCGTCCGAAGCATCGATTGCATTTCGTCTCCCACTTCCACCTTGCGCGCCAAGCTTAACGAAGCTCGAGATTGCGGGCTATCCGATTTTCGCGGCCAAAGCCGCCGCCGCGGAGTGTTACATCATACGGCACTTTGACATGATGCTGCGTTGACGCTCGCCGCAGCTGCGAGCATATTCGTTCAACCTGACGGGGGTCAGCTGTCGGCAGGTCTTGGGGGACGTGTCATGGGAGCTGCTCCGGAACGCAACGAGCGGCAGGCAGAAGTATCGCCGCTACGTGAACTTGAAAGCCGCACGGAAACCGTTACAGCGATATCAGGAAAGCCGGGACCGCGCCGATTCGCGCGCGTGCCGACCCACGCCATCGGCGTGGCGTCGGAGCGCCGCCGCTATCCGCGCGCTTCGCTGACGCTGCCGCTGCGCCTCACGCGCATCGGCGACGCCGTCGAGCCGATTCCGGTCACGCTCGTCACGCGGAACATCAGCTCGAGCGGAGTCTATTTCCTCGCGCCCCGCGAAATCGAGCCCGGCGCGTCGATCGAACTCGAGGTGGCGCTGGTCGACCGGCCGCTCGGATTCGGCCGCGTCCAGATGTGCACCGCGGCCCACATCGTGCGCGCGGAGGAGTCGGAGATGCCCGGGTGGCGCGGCTACGCGGCCAGCTTCGACGATTTCGCCTTGCAGCGCGACGACGCTCTCCCGATGCGCCGCAGTTAAAAGCCCTCAGCGCCGTTCGATCCTTTCGTGGCGGATTGCAGGCTGCGCCCATGCCGGCGTCCGCTTCTGCTACGATTCCCTTCTGTGAGTCGCACTCCATTTCATGCGCGCGTCGTGCTGCTCGATTGGGACGGCACGCTGCTCGATTCCTTTTCGGCGGACGCGCGCGCGTATCTCGCGATGTTCCGCGAGCTGCGCATTGATTGGGGGCTTGCCGAGCTCGAGCGGCACTACTCTCCCGATTGGTATCAGGTGTACCGCAAGGCGGGCATTCCCCGCGCCGCTTGGGATCGCGCCGACAGGCTGTGGCGCGCCGCGTATCGCGCCGAGCGCCCTGCGCTGCTGCCCGGCGCGCGAGCCGTGGTGCAGCGTCTGCAACGCAGCTTCGTGCTCGGGCTGGTGACCAGCGGAGATCGCACGCGCGTCGGGCGGCAACTGCGCGAATTCCGGCTCACAAGCTATTTCTCGGCGCGCGTATGCAGCGAGGACGCTCATCGCAAGAAGCCGCATCCGGCGCCGCTCGAGATGGCGCTGGAGCGTCTAGGAGCGCAGCCCGAAGAGTGCGTGTACGTGGGCGACGCGCCGGAAGATGTCGAGATGGCGCGGCGCGCGGGCGTGCGGCCCATCGGAGTGTTCGGCCCGTTCCCTACCGCCGAGCGGATTCGCTCGGCCCGGCCGGATCTGCTGCTGCGATCGATTCGCGAACTGCCGCGGCATCTGCGCCGCCACGACTAGTTGCGGCTATCGAGGCTGCGGCAATGTATGCAAGGGCGGGCCGGACGGCGCGGGAGACGCAGCGGCGGGCGGCGGCGCGGACGGCGTATTCAGCTTGAAATCGGTGCAGCGGACGACGAGGCGCAGGTGGAGCTGGTCCGCGCCGGGCGTGTCGATGTAATCGTCGGACGTGGTGTAGGTGGGCAGCCAGTATTTGTCCTGAAAATGTTCGCGGTAGGTTTCATACAGGCTGAATGGCAGTTTCGTCGCGCCCTGCTCGGGCAGCAGCTCGCTCACGAACTTGCCGTAGGTCTCGACGATCGCGAGATCCTGATCGTCGACGAAGACCACACCCTGGAACATCAGCTGTGTGCGGCTCAGGTCCTTCGGCTTCACCTGAAAAACGTAGGTGTTGAGCTCGTCGAGCTTCTGCTGCCCGGCGTAGAAGAAGTCGTATTTCGCGATCTCGCCGGTGGTGAGAAAGAAAATCGGCATTCTGACGATCGCGCGAACGTCTTCGAGATTGTAGCTCGTCCACTTCAGGCTCGATTCCGGCGGTTTCATGATGCGCCAGAATCGCTCGCCATCCGACTTCGTGTACTGCTCGCCGGTGACCGTGAATTTGCCGCCGGGATTGGTGAGTTCCTCCAGGCGAATCGTCTGCGTGAAATCGTAGGAATCGTAAACTCTTTTTGCGGCGTCCTCATTGGCCGCGAACTTCGCGATGATTTCCTGCTGTGGGATCGGTGGCGGGCCGGGATGCGGTACCGAAGGGATGCGCTTCACCTCGAACTTCGGAGGAGGCGCCATGGGGCCCTGATTGTCCTGCGCGCGTGCGGGCAGCGCCGCGCCAAAAAGCACGAGCATCGCGAGCAGCGCGCCGATGAATGGAATGCGCCTCATGATCGACTTTGATTGGATGCGGGATGCGCGCTGCGCGTTGAGCTCGTTCGGGTGCATTGCACGCGAAAAATAGCACGCCTTTCGCGCTTGGTGATGCAAAAGATTACAGATAGAATCGCGAGTTTACCGGCCCCGGGCGGAGCGGTCGTGACAGAGAAGCAAAGCTCCAGGCGCTACTACGTCAGCGGAATGGTCCAGGGAGTCGGATACCGCCATTTCGTCGATCGCGCGGCGCTGCGGCTCGAGCTGGCGGGATTCGTGAGGAACCTGCGCGACGGCCGCGTGGAGGTTTACGCGATCGGGACGGCGGAGTCGCTGGAAAAACTGCGCGCGGAGCTGGAGCGCGGGCCGCGGTCGGCGGCGGTCGAGCGCGTGAGCGAGGAAGAGGCGGTGCTCGAAGCGCGCTGGGCCGAGAGATTTTCGATCGAGTTCGACGGCTAAACACAGAGGAGACGATGGACAATCTGAAGAAACTGATCCGCGAGATCCCGGACTATCCGAAACCGGGGATTCTGTTCTACGACGTCACCACGTTGCTGAAGGACAAGACCGGGTTCCACCGGCTGGTGGACAAGCTGTGCGAGCACTATCAGGGCAAGCACGTGGACGTCGTCGCGGGCATCGAGGCGCGCGGATTCATCTTCGGGCCGGCGTTGGCGTACCGGCTGGGCTCGGGATTCGTCCCGGTGCGAAAGCCGAAGAAGCTTCCCTGGAAGACGGCGTCGGTGACCTACGACCTCGAGTACGGCACCGACACGCTCGAAATCCATCAGGACGCCGTGGAGAAGGGCCAGCACGTCCTGATCTGCGACGATCTGCTCGCAACGGGCGGCACGGCCGCGGCAGCCACGAGCCTGGTCCGCAAGCTGGGCGGCGACGTGGTCGGTGCGGCGTTCGCCGTGGAGCTGAATTTTCTCAATGGGCGCGCCAAGCTCCCCGGCGTCGATGTGTTTTCCCTGCTGAAATACGACAGCTAGGAAGGTCGGAAAATAGAAAAGGGAAAATAGAAAATAGGAAACCGACCACCCCTTCCCTTTTTCAGTTTCCAGTTTCTATTTTCTGCTTTCCAAATTGCGGCGCTGGCGGACGGCTTCGAAGAGCATGACCCCGGCGGCAACGGAAACGTTGAGCGACTTCACCGGGCCGGTCGTCGGAATCGACACCAGAAAGTCGCAGCGCTTGCGCGTCAGCTCGTGCAGCCCTTCGCCTTCGCTGCCGAGCACGATTCCGACCGGCCCTTTCAGATCGACCTCGGTGAAGCTTTTGTCGGCGCGCTCGTCGAGCCCGACGAGCCAGTAGCCCGCTTCCTTCATCTGTTCCATCGCGCGAACCAGATTCTTCACGCGCGCCACCGCCAAGTGCGCGAGCGCGCCTGCGGAAGCTCGTTCGACCGTGTCGCTCAGGCCGGCGGCGCGCCGCTCAGGAATCACGACGCCCTGCGCACCGGCCGCGAGCGACGTGCGCACGATCGCGCCCAGATTGTGCGGGTCCTCGATGCCGTCGAGCAGGACGAGCAGCCCCTGCGCGTTCTTCTCGCGCAGCAAATCCTCGAGTTCGATCGCGGGCTTCGCGGCGGCGAGCGCGGCTATTCCCTGATGCTCGCGCGTCCCGGCGAGGCGGTCGAGCTGCTGGCGATCCTCGAAGCGCACCGGAACGCTGCGCGATTTCGCGAGACGCACGACGGCCTCGACGCGGTCGCCATGCCGCCCGCGCGCGATCACGATACGGTCGAGCGGCCGCCCCGCGCTGAGCGCCTCTTCGACGGCGTGAAATCCAGTCATCCAGTTCATAGGTTATTAAGGACCACCTAATCGAGCGCGGCGCAGAATTCGAGCATGCGCTGCCGCGTGCCTTTCACCGGCACGGCAAACGGCAGCCTCGCCGCGCCATCGAGCAGCAGGATTACGCGGTCGAGTTCGCCTTCGCCTGCGCGTCCGGCAAGCGCCACGCGAATCGGATGAAACATCGCGCGGCTGCGGTACGGCACGGCCGCTTTCATCCCGTCGATAATCTCCTTGAATCGCTCGGAATCGACGTCGCCGCCGTCGAGAATCCGGTTGGCGAGCTCGCGGATCACGTCGCGAGCGCCTTCGCGCGCGAGCACGGCCTGGTTCGCGGCGTCGCGCAGCACGGCAGCGGCGTCGTAGCTGAAAATCAACACGAGCAGTTCGGCGAGCGCGCTCCGCTCGGCGGCGTGCGGCCCGAGCAGCTCGGCCGCGCGCGCGAGCCACAATTGCAGCGCGGGGTCGGCGTCTATCTCGGGGCTCGCTCCAAGCCAGCCGCGCGCGCGCAGAATCGCCGCGACGTCGGCCTCCGTGTAAGGGTTGGCCGCTGAAATCGCCATTTCTACTGGAGTGTCGGAAGACATGCCGAGAGATTAGTGGAGCCGGACGGTGGCGATAGCGTGCGCGGCGATGGCTTCTCCACGGCCGACTGCGTCCACGCCTTCGTTGGTCTTCGCCTTCAGATTGATCGCGTCCGTCGTGATGCCGAGCGCCTTCGCCAGCGCCGCGCGCATCGCCGGAAAATGCGGCCCGAGCTTCGGCCGCTCGCAGATGACGATCGCATCGACGTGGACGATCCGCAGGCGGCGGTCGGCGAGCAGCTTTGCGGCGTGCTCGAGGAAAAGCAAACTCGACGCGCCCTTCCATTTCGGGTCGGTGTCCGGGAAGTGCGTGCCAATGTCGCCCAAGCTCGCGGCGCCGAGCAGCGCGTCGCAAAGGGCGTGGCTGAGCACGTCGCCATCGGAATGGCCCTGCGAGCCTTTGTCGAACGGAACCTCGACGCCGCCGATCATGAGCTTGCGCCCTTCGACCAGCCGGTGCAGATCGTAGCCGATTCCGGAGTAGTTCATTTCGCGCGGCGCTCCTGCTCGAGATAGAAGCGCGCGAGGTCCATGTCAGAGGGGCGCGTGATCTTGATGTTGCGCTCGGAGCCGAGCACGACGAACACGTCGTGCCCGAAGCGCTCGACGAGCGCCGCTTCATCCGACGCGGTGGCGTCGTCCTCCTGCGCCTTGCGAAACGCGTCGCGCAGCAGCTTGTAGGAAAATGCCTGCGGCGTCTGCGCCAGCACGATGCGCTCGCGCGGAATCGTGGCGGAAATCAGCGCGACGTCTTCGGGCAGGCTCGCGCGCTTCACTTCCTTCACCGTGTCGATCGCGGGAATGCCGAGAATCACGGCGCCGCGCGCGCGCGCCTCCGCGATCAGCCGCTCGATCTGCTCGAGCGTGACGAACGGCCGCACCGCGTCGTGCACCAGCACGATCTCGGTCGAAGGGTCCACCTGCGCCAGCGCGTTCGCCACCGATTGCTGCCGCGTGTCCCCGCCATGAACCACGCGCGCGGGGCGGCCGAGGCCAGCCTTGGCGACCTTGTCCTGGAGCGAGACGACGTCGTCGGCGCGAGTGGAGATGAAAAAATCCGTGATGGCGGAGCAGGCGGCTAGGCGCCGCAGCGTGAAGATGATCAGCGGCATGCCGTCGAGCTCGAGAAACTGCTTCGGCTGGTCGGCGCCCATGCGCGTGCCCAGACCGGCAGCGGGGACAATGGCAGCGATTCGGCTCATCGGTGGGCTAGAAGTCTATCGCAATCGAGGCGTTCGGGGCGAGACAAAGGCAGCCTAGCCAGTGTCCAAGTTCGACCTCAATTGACCCGACGTGGTCAGATTGTCCAATGTTTCCAAGTCTTGGCCCAGCGAAGATCCATTCCGTGGGCCTTCTTGCCAACGTAGAAGGCTCCGAACGGACGCTGGCCCTTTCTCTTCGTCGCCGCCTCTGCCCGCGCAACGCAAGCCCTCACCTCTTGACCGCTCAACATATAGCCTTTGTACCTGTCTTCAGGCCAAATCCAACGAAGGAAAACATAGTGGTCATCTCGACCTTTCCGGATTTTGGTCGAGGGAGGCATGGGCCAAAAGTCCCTGGTCCCGAAAGAGGTTTTAACTTGCAGGTTTGCGTGTTTCGTCCCCTTTTGGTTTGTAACGATGACGTCATAGGCGGCGCAATTCTTAACGGTGGGCAGGGCGATGAGGCCGCGCCGCGAAAGTTCGGAAACCACGAAATGAACACCAGAAATGCCGATTAGGTCGGTTGGAAGCTTCCGTCTCTTCGTCAAGATCTTCTCCTTCCCGACCGCATGTGCAGCGCATACTACCACCCAACATCACTGGATTACCTCGCGATGCAGTTTGGACCCAGAGGGAGAACCCGGCTAAGACGCTGCGGCTCTCTGCGCAGATTTTCAGGAACGCCCGGACTCGGGATAGAGCGGCCGGGGCGGGCGTTCGCCGCCGCCTTCCGAGGGTCGAGTTCCCCCCGGGGCTTCCGCGCCCGCAGTGGCGGCAGCGCGGGGCTGCTGCTCGCCGCGCTCGTCGTAGCGGCCGAAAATCATCTTGCCCGCGGTGGTCTGATGGACCGAAGTGACGCTGATATCGATCGTCTTGTTGATCATCTTGCGCGCGCCATCGACCACCACCATCGTGCCGTCGTCGAGATACGCGACGCCCTGGTTGTATTCCTTGCCTTCGCGCAGGATGAACACGCGCATAATCTCGCCCGGCAGCACCACGGGCTTGAGCGCGTTCGCCAGCAGGTTGACGTTCATGATCTCGATGCCCTGAAGCGTGGCGACCTTGTTCAGGTTGAAATCGTTGGTCACGACCTTCGCGTCGTAGCGCTTGGCCAGCTCGATCAGCTTCATGTCCACATCGGCGATGTGCGCGAAATCATCGTCGGCGATCTGCACGTCGAGCTGCGGCATCTTCTGGATGCGCGCCAGGACTTCGAGTCCGCGCCGGCCGCGCTGCCGCTTCAGCGGGTCGGCCGAATCGGCCACCAGCTGGAGCTCGCGGAGCACGAAGTGCGGGATGATGATGGTGCCGTCGAGGAACAGCGCCTCGGCAATGTCGGCCACGCGCCCGTCGATGATCACGCTGGTGTCGAGCAGCTTCACCGAATGCCGGTTGCTCTTCTCGCTGCCGAACACGCCCCCGAACGCCTGGAGATTGAGCATGTCGCCCTTGTTCGCGCCGAGCACCAGGCCGATGTAAGTCATCACCAGAAAAATCGCCAGGCTGAAGAACGACCGCGTGCTTTCCGGAATCGTGGTGTGCGTGAAGATCAGCGAGATCAGGTAAGCGCCCAAGATGCCCATGATCGAGCCGATCGCGGCGCCGATCAGGCGGCGAAGGCTCGCCTTCCGAAGCCGCAGCTCGAAAAGGATCACCGAGAGCGCGAACAGGAAGCCCCCGATCGCGCCGTACTGGCTCGTCAATCCGAAGGGACGGAAATGATAGCCGGCGCCCGTGCAGACGATCGTGAACAGCATCCGGAACGTGAGGATGTCCCAGAATGCGCCGGGGCCCTCTTGAGAAGCTCTCTGGAGAATGGCGGGCTTGGCGGGCGATTGTTCCGAGCTCGCGCCGGCCTGAGGGCGGCCGGACGCATTAGAAGTCCTTGGCATGGTGGCACCCGATGAAACGTATGAATATATGAGTCAGCGATGACCCAAGTTAGTTTGCCGGCTGTATGACGAGTATGTTCGTGCGCCGGTTATGAATCGAAGCTGCGTATAAAACGAAACGCTATGATGCAAATCAGTATAGCACCGGACGCGAACGGCGAGCCAAGGTTCGTTGGATGGAAGCTATCAGAGATAATATCGGGGCACGCGGCGGCCCAGCGCGCAGAGGAGATCCGAGGTGACCGTGCCGATCTCGGCGGCCACGTCGGAGACCTTGATTTCGGCGTCTCCATCGCGGCCGTAGATCGTGACGATGTCGCCCAGCGCGGCTTCGGGCAGGTCGGTGACGTCGAGCGTGGTCAAATCCATCGAAATCGTGCCGACGAGCGGGACGCGGCGCCCGCGCACCAAAACGCAGCCGCGATTGGTCCGCTGGCGCAAGATGCCGTCGGCGTAGCCCGCGTTGATCACGGCGATGCGCGAGGGCCGCGCCGTGACGAATCGCGCGCCGTATCCCACCGGCTGGCCCGGCGGCAGCTCGCGGATCGTAATGATGCGCGCGCGCAACGATAGGCTCGGCTCGATCGGCAGCCGCTCGCGCACTTCCTGGCCCTTTTGCGGCGGGTCGAACGATTGGTAGTAGCCGTATAGGATCGCGCCGGGACGGATCATGTCGGCGTAGGTGTCCGGCCGGGCGCAGATCGCGCCGCTATTGGCCATGTGCACGATGCCCGGCGAAATTCCGAGCGCGCGCAGCCGTTCGAGGCACCGCTTGAACATCTCCTCCTGATCGTCCGTCTGGCGGGCGCTGAAATCCTCGGCCGATGCGAAATGTGTGAATGTGCCTTCAAGCTGGATGTGGCGGGAATCGGCCAGCGCTTTTGCGAAAGCGTCGATCTCGGAGGGCTCGATGCCGAGGCGGTTCATTCCCGTGTTGATCTTTAGGTGGAAGCGCAGGCGCGATTTTACGCGAGAGGCCTTCGCGGCGCGCTCGAGATGCCGGACGTCGTCGATGCGCACGACCGTCGGCGTCATCCGATACTTGATGAATCGCTTCTCTTCCCCCGGCCAGAATCCCGTGAGGACCAGAATCGGCTTGCGGATCCCCGCTTCGCGCAGCTCGATGCCTTCGTTGCCGCAGGTGACGCCGAAGCGGTCCGCGCCGGCTTTTTGCAGCGCCTTGGCCACCGGCACCGCGCCCAGTCCGTAGGCGTTCGATTTCACGACCGCCAGAATTTCCGGCTTCGGCCCGATGTGGCGGCGTACGACCTTCAGATTTCTCGCGATCGCCTTGAGCGAGATTTCGGCCCACAGCGGGCGCCCTTCGAATTTTATGCGGCTCGTCATGTCCTTTTAGAATGCCAGACTCTACCGCGGCGGCGCGAAACAATTGCGGTCCGAAATTCGGCTCGCACCGTTTGGGTAAACATGCCAGTTGGGAATGTTGCAGGCGCCGGGCCATTCGTTTCCGACGCGGGCCAGGGTTGAAGGCTGGCGAAGGCTCAGGAAAACGCAGAGGTTAGATTACGCGGCCGGGGCGGCTGGGGCGAATCGCCCGCGACGCGCGCGGGTGAAACGACACAGCTGTGGCCGCCCGGCGACGCTGCGGGAGAGCGCTACTCGTCTCCGCCCGAGCTCCACTCATCGGGCGCGGCTTCTTCAAAGCGGGTGTGCCGGCTGAGGAACACGAAGTTC
>Ga0335077_10002522_pt1 | contig 21885 bp, 18 predicted proteins | sample Lox_Sample_31_FD_207151 | JGI IMG/M metagenome (GOLD analysis project Ga0335077, IMG submission 207151) | Soil microbial communities from Loxahatchee National Wildlife Refuge, Florida, United States - Lox_Sample_3.1 | ecosystem: Environmental > Terrestrial > Soil > Wetlands | place: USA...
TGCCGCCATCTCGCTGACCGCCATTCCCCTCTCCCTGCTCGCGGCCATCATCGCCCTGGACCAGCTCGGATTCAGCATCAACACGCTCACCCTCGGCGGATTGGCGATCGCCCTGGGCGAGGTGGTGGACGACGCGATCATCGACGTCGAGAACATTTCACGTCGATTGAGGGCGAACCGCGAGCTGCCTGCCCCGCGGTCGATCATGGACGTCGTCCAGGCGGCGTCCCTGGAGGTGCGGCACAGCGTCGTCTACGCGACCTTCGTGGTCGCGCTGGTGTTCGCTCCTGTACTCACCATGAGTGGTCTGCAGGGAGCCCTGTTCCGCCCGCTGGGCATTGCCTACATCTTCGCGACGCTGGCATCTCTGGTAGTGGCGCTGACTGTGACACCAGCGCTCACCCTGGTCCTCCTTGCTAACCGACGGGGGGCCGCACACGAATCGATCGTCCTGCGCTGGCTGCGCTCCTGGTTCGAGCACCTGTTGAGGCGCCTGCTCGGCCATCCAGGCGCGATCACACTCGCGACGGCGGGGGTCTGTGTTCTGGCGCTAGCTGTCATCCCCTTCTTCGGATCATCGTTCCTTCCCGAGTTCCGTGAAGGTCACTACGTGGTGCACATGGCCGCGGTGCCCGGTGCCTCACTAGAGGAGTCGGTTCGCCTGGGGCGGCTGGTGAGCCGTGCCATCGCGCGTGATCCGCGGGTGCACGCTATCGCGCAGCGGGTCGGGCGAGCCGAGCTCTCGGAGGACACCTGGGGGACGCATTACAGCGAGATCGAGGTGGAGCTGAACCCGGTCGAGGGTGAGGCGGCCCGGACGGTGGAAGACTCGCTTCGTGCCCACCTCGCCGGATTCCCCGGCGTCAGCTTCGCGATTCGCGGGTTTCTGAAGGAACGGATCGAAGAGACCCTGACCGGCTCGACGGCCGAAGTCGTGGTTCACATCTTCGGCGATGATCTGGACAGCCTGGACGTCGCCGCGCAACGGGTCGCCCGGATCGCGAGGGGAATACCGGGCGCGGCCGATGTGCAGTACGACCCGCCGCCCGTTGTGCCCGGTGTGACGATCCGCCTCCGCCCGGAGGTGCTCAGTCGGATCGGCTTGGCCGGCGACGACGTCCTCCGCGATGTCGAGACGGCGACCCGTGGCGCCCGAGTCGGGCAGGTCTATCAGGGAAGTCGCGCGACCGACGTCGTAGTGCTGCTCGATCCATCCGCCCGCACCCGGCCCGAGGATTTGCGACTTCTCCCACTCCGCACCGAGGCGGGCCGAATCGTCCCCTTGGCGCTGGTAGCGGACGTCGGGAGATCCTCCGGCCGCTACCTGATCAGCCATCTGGCCACACGTCGGGTCCAGACCGTCACGGCCAACGCAACCGGCCGTGACGTCACCGACTATGCGCGGGATCTCGCGCGACGGCTCCGAGACCCCGGTCTCTTGCCGGCCGGGACTTACGCGGAACTGGCCGGTACGGCCGAGGCCCAGCGCCAGGCCGAGCATGAGCTCCTGCTCCATAGCCTGGTCGCGGGCGCCGTGATCCTGCTCCTCCTGTGGCTCGCCTTCAACGAAGCCGGGCGCCTCGTTCTGGTCGTGGCCAACCTGCCTTTTGCGCTGGTGGGCGGTGTCGCATCCGTCGCATTGAGCGGCGGCGTGCTCTCTCTGGGCTCCCTGGTAGGGTTTGTCACCCTGTTTGGCATCGCGACCCGAAACGCCATCATGCTCATTTCGCACTATGAGCACCTGGTGACTGTGGAGAATGCGGAGTGGAATGCCGGGACAGCCTTGCGCGGGGCCAGCGAACGTCTCGGTCCCATCCTGATGACCGCCACGGTGACCGGTCTTGCCCTCCTCCCGCTGGCGCTCGGCAGCGGCGACCCGGGGCGGGAGATTGAGGGACCGATGGCCATCGTCATTCTCGGAGGGCTCATCACCTCGACCCTGCTCAGCCTGCTCGTCCTGCCGACCCTGGCGTTGCGGTTCGTGCACTTCAGCAGGAACTGACTCTGCCCCGCGGCGCTCAGGCCTTGCTCGGATCCGTGTGCTCGAACCGGCTCCCCAGCCAGTCGAGGCAGAGAAACGCCTCGATGCCGAGACCCACGGCGCCAACCAGTCCGCCCGCGACAAAGGACCATTCCCGTATGGAAGGTCGAAGGAGATAGGCGACCAGGCCGCCAAGGAGTCCGGGCCCGACCGCGAAGAGGAGGAGAAGGAGAACCGACACGCCCGCCGTCAGCAGCTGCTGTCCGATCTGTTCAATCCCTCCCGGCTGGATCTCCGTCCGGACCCACGACGGAAACAGGAGGGCCGCCCCGTTCTGAATGCAGAGGGCGATCAGGTTGAGCCCGGAAAGGACCAGGAGCCCTGCGAGGAGGCCGGCGACAAGGAGAGGGAGGGGCATTCGCGCCAGCCCCGCCTCTCTGAGCGCGATGGCTCCGGCGGAGGCCAGCAATGCCTCCAGCAGCACTAGTACGACGGCCGACGACAGGACCTCTCCCGATACGAGAGCAAGTCCGGAGAGCGGCCAGGACCTGAGGGTGTCGAGCCGATCCATATCGGCTCGAAGGTCGATCCGGATCCAGAGTGGGCCGAGGATGGCGAGAATCCCAACCCAGCTCAGGGCGAGGCTTCCCAGGCTGGTGAGAACGGCGTGCTCAGGCGCGGCGAAGACGAAGAAGCCGATGCCAATGGCAAGCACTCCCAGCAGAGTTGCGAGCAACGACGTGCTGACCGTCCGGAGGAGGCGCGTGAGGTTTCGCCAGACGACAGCTCCGATGGGGTGGCCTTGTGGCCGGAGCGACATGAACCGCAGGGCTCGGCGCGCGCCGGCTGGCTTCTGCTCCCGTCGCCTCCAGCGCCGGAGCAGCTCCGCGCGCCGGGCACTGGCTTCGATGGCGGCTTCCTCGAAGCGCCGGTCGGCACGAAGGACCCACCAGAGATGGAGGCCGAGCAGGGCCAGGGCGGGACCCAGGCGGCGCAACCAGAGGCCCAGTGACGGGGCCTCGAGCGGGAGCAGTGGCACGCGAAACGGCCACAGGACCAGGGAGAGCGGCGGGGTTTCGACCGCCTGGCGGAGGGTCTCCAGCGGGCTCTCGGGGGCCAATGGGCCGAGGCCGGTGGGCGGCATCCGTCGCAGCAGGGAGATCCAGGCCGCGCTCGCCAGAACGACCAGGAAGAGAATCGCGCCCCAGGCCCGCCGGACGCCGGACCAGCCGTGTTCCGTGATGGTAGCGCGGGTCAGTGCCACCCCCAGCCGGTGCAGCATCACAGTCGAAAAGAAGACCCACATCGTGACCGCGTAGGGGCCGAGCGCGAGGCCCGAGCCCTCCCGTCGCCGCAGCAGCAGCGCCCACACGAGCACGTTGAGGAGGATGAGGCGCTGGGCGCGTACCAGCTTGTAAAGGAGCAGGGCGGTGCGAGTCACCGGCGCCGGGAACAGGAACTGGATCTCCGCCGGGCTGAACGCCAGGGCCAGGCGATCCGCTCCGAACACCCACCACTTTCCCACCAGCACCAGGAGCAGCAGCGTTCCCCCGAAGCTGACCGCACTGACCGGCAGCCGAGCGTGCGAGTCCTGATGTTGGCCCAGGAACAGGAGGCCGAGATAGAGCACCCCGAAGAGAATGGCCAAGGCGTATCGGGGACTCCGCAGCTGCGTGAAAACCTGTCTCGCCCAGTTGTTGAGCGAGCGCGTGAAGAGGAAGAGGGCAGCGTCCGTCACGGCACGGTCTCGTCCTCATGGCCCGTGAGGGAGAGGAAGATCTCTTCCAGCCCGCGTCCGCTCAGTTCCGGCCGGTCGCCCACGATCTCACTCACGCTGCCCAACGCCACCCGCCGCCCGGCCTGAAGGATGAGGACGCGCGTACAAAGCTCCTCAACCAGCTGGAGGAGGTGTGAGCTGAGAACCACGGCGACACCGGCGCGCGCCCGGGCGGCGATGGTCCGCTTCATCCGGCGGATGCCCACCGGATCGAGCCCGGTCAGCGGCTCGTCGAGCATGAGTACCCGAGGGTCGTGGACCAGCCCGCAGGCGATGGCGAGCTTCTGCTTCATCCCGCGTGATAGCTCGCTCGCCAGCGCATCCTGCTTGCCGGTCAGCTCCAGGTCATCCAGCAGCCTCCGGATGAGGCCCGGCTCGGCCGCACGGCGGTAGAGTCGCAGGGTAAATTGGAGATGCTCCGTGACGGTCAGGTAGTCGAAGAGCTGGGGCTCATCGGGGATGAAGGCGAGCTCCGCCTTGGCACGCAGCGGCTCACTGGCCAGATCGGCGCCGGCAATCCGGATGCTGCCGCTGGTGGGGAGTATGATTCCGGCTAGACTCCGGAGCGTGGTGGTCTTTCCGGCCCCGTTCGGGCCAACCAACCCGAGGATCTCGCCGGGAGCGACCTCGAAGGACAGGTCTTGCACCGCGACGAGCGGTCCGTAAAGCTTGGTCAGCCCATGAACTTGGATCATTCGGCATCCCTCACCGCCAAGCCATGAAACTTTGGCCGGGCCTGATACGTCTCTTGGTGAAACATAGGGCCGCCGCCCCAAGCCCGGAGCATTGATGCGGAACTACTGGATCAAAATCCTGGTTGGTGCCGTCGCCATCTTCGCCGTGGGGATGGTGATCGTCGCCGGTTTCCGGAAGGTAACTGTCACCTTGAAGAGCAGTGACCCCATCCCGATTCCGCTGATCGGGCTGGTGCCCTTCCGTCTGGACAGCGCCCGGATGGGTAGTGTGGAGCGGGTAGAGCTTCTGCGGAGCGATCCGGAGCACATCAGCGGCGTCAGGGTCCTGGTCTCTCTGGATGATTCCATCTCGCCCGATCGGCTCCGGGCCTGCCGGTTCGAGCTGGACAACCTTGAGAAGCTGAACGACCAGACCACGTTCCGATGCCTGCAAGGTAACGGCGAGACTCCGAACCTCGAGCCCTTTGGAACCGTCGTTGTAGGCGCCATCCATGACACATTCCCGCTGCTCGTTGCAGCCGGCACCGCGCGGGAGTGGCGGGGTACCAGGGTGCGATTCGGCCATAATGGAGTGCAGGTCGATCTTCCGTCCGACTCGACGGCGCCGTGGCGAGACTCGTTGCGGCAGGAATTGAGTGACAGGGTGGACGCCATGTCAGACTCCATTGATCAGCTCAAGGACCTGGCAGGGAATCTCGAGGACTCCTCGGCCAACCTGGACCGGACAGGGCGGCGCCGGCTGCAGCATAGCGCGGATTCGGTTCGGGCAAGCATGCGGGCCATGGTCGAGCGGATGAAGGCTGACGAAAACCGCTTAAAGGTGCTCGATCGATCCCGCGGGATGTCACCGGCGGAGCTTGACTCGATGAGCAAATCCCTGTCGCAGCTCCACGATTCGATTCTGCGGCAGGTGACGCGCCAGCTGGAGCACCTGCAGACTGTTCCCCCGGCGCCGGCGGCCCCCGCTGCGCCCCATGTCCATCCGTCGCCGCCGACTCCTCCGCCGCGTTAGCCCCGCGAGCCAAGAGCTCTGCCACAGGGAAGGGGACTGGCTCCTCGGGCGGACCGAGGTAGGTTTCGCATATGCTGCTGGTCCTCGATAACTACGACAGCTTCACCTACAACCTCGTGCAGTTCGTCGGCGAGCTGGGCGCCGATCCGGTCGTCTATCGAAACGACGCCCTGACGGTGTCGGAGGCGATGGCGCTTGCCCCTGAGGCCATCATCATTTCCCCCGGTCCCGGTGAGCCGAAGGATGCCGGGATCTCGATCTCGCTGATCCGAGCTGCGGCGGGGTGCATCCCCCTCTTGGGCGTCTGTCTCGGACATCAGGCAATAGGAGAGGCCTTCGGGGGCCGGGTGGTGCGCGCAGACCGCCTGATGCATGGCAAGACCACCCGGGTGAGCCACCTCGGCGATGGCCTTTTCGATGGACTGCCCAATCCACTCACCGTCATGCGATACCACTCCCTGGTCGTGGCGGCGGAGGGGTTTCCCGACGAACTGGAGCTGACAGGCTGGTCGGTGGATCGTCCGCGGGGCCAAGAGATCATGGCGCTCCGGCATCGGCAGTTTCCGCTGTTCGGCGTCCAGTTTCATCCGGAGTCCGTGGCGACCGACTCCGGGCGGATCATGCTTCGGAACTTCCTCTCGATGGCCGCTGCATTCCGAGCCAGCCGGCCTGCGGCCGTCGCCTAACCCCTTGACTCAATGATTGATAGCTGATATCGGGGGGTCGTCGCCCCGATTCGGCACGACTTTTGACAGGACCGGCCGCCACTATTACGTTCGGAAATGCGCGTCCTCGGCGTCATCCCGGCCCGGCTCGGCTCGACCCGAATCCCTCACAAACCGCTGCAGCTTCTGGCCGGCGAACCGTTGGTGACCCGGGTAATTCAGTGTGTTCGCCGGTTGGGGCTGGTCGACCAGCTCGTGGTTGCGACCGACTCCACCATGGTGGCACGGGTCGTGGAGCTGGCAGGGGTGCGCGCTGTGTTGACTCGGCCCACCCATAGCAGCGGGACGGAGCGCGTGGCGGAAGTCGCCGAGCTGACGGAATTCGAAGCCTGCGAGGTGGTCGTCAACATCCAGGGGGATGAGCCGTTTCTTTCCCGGGCCGCCCTTGCGGGAGCGTTACGCCGCATCGAGGAGGGGGACGAGGTAGGCACCGCGGCGGCACCCCTGCCTGCGGAGGCGGCCGAGGACCCGGGGCGCGTCAAGGTAGTCGCGGACGAGCGCGGCCGGGCGCTCTACTTTTCGCGGGCGGCCATCCCTTTCCGACGGGACCGGGCGGCCGTGCCGGCCAGTCTCTACTGGCAACACGTGGGTGTGTACGCGTATCGCCGTGACACTCTTCGGCGCTGGACCCGTCTGGCGCCGTCGCCGGCGGAACGGGCGGAGCGGCTGGAGCAGCTTCGCGCGCTGCACTATGGAATGCGGGTGGGCGTGGCACAGCTCGGCGAACCCGCCGAGCCGGGGGTCGACACGCCGGACGACCTCCGCCGCGCGGCGGCGCACTGGATCGCACAGGAGGAGCCCCGATGAACAGTGGCGTGAATGCGACCAAGTACATCTTCGTGACCGGCGGCGTCGTCTCGTCGCTCGGGAAAGGGATTGCGGCGGCCTCGCTGGGCCGGCTCCTGGTCGAGCGCGGCCTCGCGGTGACGATGCAGAAATTCGATCCCTACATCAACGTTGACCCGGGCACGATGTCGCCGTTTCAGCACGGGGAGGTCTACGTCACGGACGACGGGGCGGAAACGGATCTGGATCTCGGACACTACGAGCGGTTCATCGACCGCTCGCTCTCCCAGCAGAACAACATCACCACGGGTCGGATCTACCAGAACGTCATCGGCAAGGAGCGACGCGGCGAGTATCTGGGCAGCACGGTCCAAGTCATCCCGCACATCACCGATGAGATCAAGAATGCGATCCGGCGTCCGGCGCCGGGGCACGACATCGTGATCACCGAGATCGGCGGTACCGTGGGTGACATCGAGTCTCTGCCGTTCCTCGAGGCCATCCGGCAGTTCCGCCAGGAGATCGGGCGCGACAACGCGCTGTTCATTCACCTGACCCTGGTGCCCTACATCGCCGCGGCCGGGGAACTGAAGACCAAGCCTACCCAGCACTCCGTCCGCGACTTGATGCAAATCGGGATTCAGCCAGATATCCTGGTGTGCCGCAGCGAGCAACCCATCTCGGCCGAGATCAAGCGCAAGATTGCGGGGTTCTGCAACGTCGATTTCGACTGCGTGATCGAGAGCCCCGATGTCGCGTCCATCTACGAGATCCCGCTCCGCTTCCGGGACCAGGGCTTCGATGCGGTGGTGTGCGAACGGCTGCGGCTCGAAACGCGCGCGCCGGACCTCACCCAGTGGAAGGCGATGGTCGAGCGCATCCTGCATCCCAAGCATCAGGTCCGGATCGCCGTGGTGGGCAAGTATACCGACCTGCACGATGCTTACAAATCGGTCCAGGAAGCTCTGGTGCACGGCGGTATCGCCAGCGACGCCGGGGTGCAGATCGACTGGATGTCGAGCGATCAGTTTACCGGCCAGGAGGCCGCGGGCCGGCTACTCCGGGACTACGACGGGCTGCTGGTGCCCGGGGGCTTCGGGATCCGGGGCATCGAGGGGATGATCGAGGCCATTCGCTGGGCCCGCGAGAATCAGCTCCCCTTCTTCGGCATCTGCCTCGGGCTTCAGGTCGCGGTCATCGAGTTCGCCCGCAACGTCTGCGGGATGGCGGACACGACGAGCACAGAATTCGAGCCGGAATGCGAATCACCGGTGATCGCCCTGATGGCAAATCAGCGCGAGGTGACGGACCTGGGCGGGACAATGCGGCTGGGCGCGTACGCGGCGCGACTCCGCAAGGACTCCAAGGCCGCCCTGGCTTATGGGACCCTCCAGATCAGCGAGCGTCACCGCCACCGGTGGGAAGTCAACAACGCCTATCGGGACGTGCTGGCCGAGCATGGGCTGCGGCTGTCGGGGCAGTCCCCCGATGGGGGACTGGTCGAAATCATCGAATTGCCCGACCACCCCTGGTTTCTCGGGTGCCAATTCCATCCGGAGCTCAAGTCCCGCCCCACCCGTCCACATCCACTGTTCGCGGGCTTCATTGCCGCGGCGCTGCGCCGGCGTCAAGGCGGGCGGGGAGCGGCGGCGGAGGCATTCGCGACGACCGCCCGTTGAGATGCCTTGGACCTTCCGCACTCGCCCATGCCTGGTGGCCGGGCCGTGCGTCCTGGAGGAAGGGGAGCTCGTGATCCAGATCGCCGACCGGCTGGCCCGGATCGGCGAACGTCTGCGGGTTCCGGTCTGCTTCAAGGCGAGCTTTGACAAGGCCAACCGCGCGCGGCTTGCCGCTCCCCGCGGCCCCGGGCTCGAGGAGGGTCTGGCGATGCTGGAGAAGGTGCGGCAGTCGACCGGCCTTCCCGTCCTGACCGACATCCACGAGTCGGGACAGGCTGCTCCGGTCGCCGAAGTGGCCGATGCGCTGCAGATCCCGGCGATGCTGTGCCGGCAGACCGACCTCCTCCTCGCCGCCGGTCGCACGGGGCTGCCGGTCAACATCAAGAAAGGCCAGTGGGCGGCCCCCGAAGAAATGGCGGGGGCGGTGGAGAAGGTGCGGGCCACGGGTGGCAGCGACGTCGCGGTCACCGAGCGCGGGACAGCCTTCGGCTACGGAGATCTCGTGGTGGACATGCGGAGCTTCGCGCGGCTTCGCCAGGCGACGGGCGCCCCCGTCCTGTTCGACGCCACGCATGCGGTGCAGCGGCCGGGCAGGGGGCAGCACGGAGCCAGCGCCGGAGACCGGGAGCACGTGCCTGCGCTCCTGGCGGCCGCGGCCGCGGCTGGCGCGGACGGCTTCTTCCTTGAGACTCATCCGGATCCGGGCCGGGCGGCAAGCGATGGGGCGACCCAATGGCCCCTCGACCAACTGGAGGGACTGGTGGAGCGAACCCTGACCCTCTGGCGGGTCGCGCGAGGTGGAGCGGTGCATGATTGACGCGGCCGTCGCGGGCCGAATCAAGCTGCTCGGGCTCGATGTCGACGGCGTCGTCACGAACAATGCCATCTATCTCGGCCTGGTCGACGGCCAGCGGGTGGAGTTCAAGCAGTTCGACATTCAAGACGGACTGGCCATGGGCCTGGCGCGCCGCATGGGACTGCAGGTGGCGTGGATCAGCGGGCGGTACTCCGACGCCACCACGCTTCGGGCCACCGAGCTCAAGATCGATGCGGTCATCCAGGACCCCACGGCGAGAAAGGTGCCCGGAATGACGGAGATGCTGCTCCGGCTGGGGGTGGGCTGGGACGAGGTGGCCTTCCTCGGGGACGATCTGGCTGATCTTCCCGTCCTGCGCCGGGTCGGGTTGCCGATGGCGGTGGCGAACGCGGTCGACGAGGTGAAGCGGCTTGCGGCCTACACTACCCGGGCCTCGGGAGGGGCAGGGGCGGTCCGTGAAGCCATCGAGGTGCTGTTTCGCGCGCAGGGCAGATGGGAGGAAGCCGTGCGCACCTACCTCGAGGACCGGGGCGAGAAGTGATCCAGGCATGGCACCGTCGAGGGATACTCATCATGGGCTTTGCGGGTGTGGCGCTTGCCGGCTGCCGGGAGGACACGATGCATCCGCCCGTGACGGTGACGGCCGCGGACACGGCGGATCAGGTGCTGCAGGATATGGACCATCTCATCACCACCGATGGAGTCCGGCGGACCCGGGTGCTGGCCGATACCGCGTACATCTATGAATCGAGCCAGCTGGCCAGGCTCAAAGGGGTGAAGGTGACCTTTTTTGACGCCAATGGAACCGAGACCTCGACCGTTACCTCGGATTCCGGCCTTTACGAGATGCGTGACGGATCCATGAACGCGTGGGGCCACGTCGTTGCCGTCACCCCCGACAACCGCCGCCTGACCAGCGAGGAGCTCAAGTACGACGCGCGCACCAGGAAGATCAGCTCCGATCAGCCGTTCGTCTACGACCGAGCCGATCAGCATCTGGAAGGGAATGGGTTCACCAGCGATCCGGATTTTCGGAACGTGGTGACGCGACAACCGCGTGGCGGTCAACGCCCCGGCGCCGGCGGACAGGGCGGCGGAGTTCTCCCGGGCCAATGATTGCGCTCCGCTGCCTTCCGCTCCTGATCGCCTTTGGGGCGACGGAAGGAGCCGCCCAGCAGCCGGCGGAGAAGCCGGCCACGGCAAGCGGCGGGTGCCGCTTCCGCTTGGTCTCGACGGGTGGCACCGGCTCGCAGGTGGTGGCCGGGCCGGACACGAACTACTTCGCCAATGGCGGAGTCAGGTTGATGTGCGCCGATTCGAGCGCCCGCATCTCCAGCGACAGCGTGGCGATGTACGGGCGCGGGCGCAACACGGTGGTCGATTTCGTGGGGCACGTGCGCTATGACGATTCGCTCACGATACAGACGGCCGACCGGGGGACCTACTACCGAAACGGCGACCGCTGGGAGGCCCGCGCCAACGTTCTCACTCAGAACCGCAGGGACTCCTCGACGATCAACGGGCCCTCGCTGGACTACTTTCGCGTGGTTCCGGGCGTCCGGGACACGCTGGAGATGTACGCGGTGGGTCGGCCGACGATCCGCTCGTTCCCGCAGGACACGGCCGGCACCAGACAGGAGCCTTACGTCATCGTGGCCGACAGGGTGCGCATGAAGGGGAACAATCGTACCTGGGCGGCGGGCCAGGTCACAATTGACCGAAGCGACTTCTCTGCGCGGTGCGACTCCCTGTACCTGGACAATGGCCCCGGCAACGTGGGACGCTTGATGGGCACGCCGGTCATGCGGGGTCTCGGGCGAGACTCGTTCGAGCTTCACGGACGACGGATCGATCTGACGCTGGACCATTCGGCCATCAAGTACGTGCAGGCGGATGGCCAGGGACACGCCATCACGAAGGACCTGGACCTGGTCGCCGATACGATCGGCCTGTCTCTGGAGAAGCAGAAGCTGGTGCAGACCATTGCGTGGGGCGACAGCATCAAGCCACGCGCCCTTACTGCCGACTATGAGATCCGGGGAGACTCGCTCGCGTTCGACACGCCGGAGCAGCAGCTTCGGGAGATCCGGGCGTTCCGGGCCGCCTGGGCGGGCGGCAAGCCCGATTCCCTGACACACGAACGCGACTGGATCTCGGGCGACAGCATCGTGGCCACCTTCACGACCATCGACTCGGCAGGCACCGCGCGCACGGTGGCGGAGCAGCTGCAGGGGTTGGGAAAGGCCCACAGCTTCTACCGCGTGAGCGATCCGAAGAAGAACGGGGGGCGGGAGTCCATTGATTATGCCCGTGGCGATCGGATCATCGTCCATATGCAGACCACGGGGCCGCGGGGCGTCGACTGGGTCAGGGTCCTGGGGCACGCTGACGGGGTTCATCTCGTCCCGCTGCCTCCGCCTCCGGACACGACCAAGGCGAACGCGCCCACCAAGGGAGAGCGATGAGCGATCTCGTCTCGCGCCTCGCGGATCGTGATCCGTCGGTGCCCCTCGCGTTGGCCGCCCTGGTCCGCGAGGCCGGGGACAATGGGGTGGTGGAGGTTCCGGCCCTGGGGCCTTCGTATCGGGAGACGGTGATGAGCGCGCGCGATCAGGCCGGGGATGCCGGGCCCGAGCTCTCCAGTGACGAGGTGCATGAGAATCTGACGCGCTCGGTCCTGCCCCGCCTCGCCGAGGAGGGCTGGATCGCGCACAATGACGGCGGCGAGTGGTTGCAGGTCGCGGCGGTCGGGCCGTGGTGGGAGGAGGCGCGGACTGACCGTGAGTCCATGCGGGGTCGGCTGCTCAGCGCGGGTGTGGAGGGCCTCAAGCGCCGCGCGAGCCTGGTCCAGGCCTCGCATGGACCGCTGCCGGGCGGAAGTGTGCTGGATGGACGCGATCTCTCCAAGAGCTTCAAGCGCCGGCGTGTCGTGGACCACGTCAGCGTTCATGTCCAGCAGGGCGAGATCGTGGGGCTGCTCGGTCCCAACGGGGCAGGGAAGACGACGACCTTCTACCTCATTACCGGACTCATCCGGCCCGACGAGGGGACGGTCGCTCTGGATGGAGTGGATCTGACCCACGCTCCGATGTACAAGCGGGCCCGTCGCGGCATCGGCTACCTGGCGCAGGAGCCCAGCGTGTTCCGCAAGCTCACGGTCGAGGAGAATATCGTCGCGATTCTCGAGACGCTCGGTCTGTCGCGCGAGGAGCGGCAGGCCCGGCTGGAGCAGCTGCTGGAGGAGCTGTCGATCAAGCACCTCCGAGGCAGCAAGGCGTACAGCCTGAGCGGTGGTGAGCGGCGGCGTCTCGAGATCACCCGCGCCCTGGTGACGCGCCCCAAGTTCATGCTCCTCGATGAACCGTTCGCGGGAGTCGACCCCATTGCCGTCCATGACATCCAGACGATCGTCGCCGGGCTGCGCCACCGGGGCATCGGCGTCCTGATCACCGATCACAACGTCGAGCAGACCTTCGACATCGTGGATCGGGCCTACATCATGTTTGAAGGCAAGGTGCAGGTGTCGGGGACAGTGCGGGATCTGGTCTATGACGATCGCGTCGCGCAGCTGTACCTCGGGCCAACGCTGACCGCGCGGCTCCGCGCCCGGATGGAGAGGGCCGCGTGAGAACCGGACTCTCGCAGCAAACCTCTCTCCGGCAGGACCTGCGGATCAACCCACGGCTGTATCAGGCCATGGACATGCTGTACATGCCCATGATGGACCTGCAGCAGCATCTCAAGCAGGAACTTCTGACCAACCCGTTCCTCGAGCTGGTGGAGCCGGAGGAGGAGGACGTCACACAGGGCGACCAGACGCCCACCAAGGAAGAGGAGAAGGAGAAGGTCAAGGAGGAGAACGAAACGGACTGGGAGGAGATCCTCCTCAACGGGTTCGAGGTACAGGGTGGGGTCCGCGAGGAGTATGAGGAGAAGGAGTACACCGAGCCGGTGACGGTCGAGACCCACGACCTCATCGATCACCTTCGGGAACAGCTCATGCTGCTCGACCTCACCCCCCGCCAGAAGCTGCTGGTCGAGGAGTTCCTCGGGAACCTGAAGGACGACGGGTACCTTGCCGCATCGCTCGAGGAGATTCTCGAGCAGGTGAACCGCCTCCTTGAGGGACACGCCGAACGGCAGGCCCCCCCGGAGCAGGGCGACGGGAGCGACCTGGTGGAGGAGGCGGAGGAGGACCTGGAAACCCCACCCGGCGGACCCGGATCACCCCTCATGATCGGGGTACCGGAGGGGGGTGCGCAGATCATGGGGGCGCCGGCTGAGGCCGCACCCCCGGCGGTGACCCCGGTGCCTCCACCCCATGAGCCGCGTCCGGACATTCCCTACTTTACCATGGCCGAGGCCGAGGAGATGCTCCGCATACTCCAGCGACTGGACCCGGCCGGTGTCTGCGCCAGAGACCTCCGCGAATGCCTCCTCATTCAGCTGGAAGACCGCAAAGAGACCGATACGCTCACGTACCGCCTGGTGAAGGACGTCTTTCCGGACCTGATTGCTCACCGGTGGAATGATCTCGGGCGCAGATTCGGAACGGATCCTGCGAGCGTTCAAGCCGCCGCGGATCAGCTGGCTCGGCTCGATCCGAAGCCCGGTCTCAAGTACTCGTCCGGCGGAGACGGATACGTCATTCCCGACCTGATCGTCGACAAGATCGACGGTCAGTACAGGGTCTTCCTCAACGACACCGGAGTGCCGCGGCTCCGCCTTTCCCGGACCTACCAGGAGCTGGCACGTGATAAGAAGAAATTCACGCCGGAACACAAGGAATTCATCGCGTCCCGGATGAACAGCGCCAACTGGCTCATTCAGGCTATCGAGCAGCGGCGTCAGACCATGCTCAAGGTCATGAACTTCATCGTGGATCGGCAGCGCGAGTTCTTCGACAAGGGCATCGAATACCTGAAGCCGCTCACCCTTCGAGAAGTGGCCGAAGTCATCAACATGCATGAGTCGACGGTCAGCCGGGTGACCAATGAGAAGTACGTTCAGACGCCACGCGGGGTATTGCCGCTCAAGTTCTTCTTCTCCAGTGCCCTGTCCACGGCCTCGGGGGAGGATGCCAGCGCGCGCTCGATCCGCGCCAAGCTGCAGAAGATGGTCGCGGAAGAGAAGCCCGGGGACCCGCTGACCGACCAACAGATCGTGCACCTCTTCCAGGAACAGGGGATCAAGATTGCCCGGCGGACCGTGGCCAAGTACCGCGATCAGCTTGGCATCCTGCCGGCCCGGATGCGCAAGCGCGTATGACGCCGGGCCACGTCGACGTCAGCATTCTCGTTCCCGCCAAGGACGAGGCCGACAACCTGCCGGAGTTCATCCGGCTCTGCGCGGGCGCACTGCGGACCGCGCCCTTCTCCTACGAAGTCATCGTGGTCGACGACGGATCGCGGGATGCGACCCCCGAGGTCCTGGCCGCCCTGGCGACCGAGACCCCGTTTCTGCGGACCGTCCGCCATCGGCGGCAGCGCGGCATCGCGGACGCCCTGCGCTCGGCCGGGCAGATCGCTCGCGGCGACATCTTCGTCTTCTACCCGGCCGACCTGCAGTACCTCCCCGAGGACATCCCGCCGCTGGTCGAACCGATCCTCGCGGGGGAGGCGGACATCGTAGCCGGCACCAAGCAGGGCCGGTACGAAAAGGCATTTGTTTCGCGCATCTACAACGGACTCTGCCGGCTGCTCTTCGGGGTTCGGGTCACCGATCTCAACTCGGTAAAGGCATACCGCCGCGGCGTCATGCAGTCCGTCCCCCTGCGCCCCGACTGGCATCGCTACATGGTCGTGATTGCGGCCGTGGATGGGTTCCGGCTCACCAGCCGGCCGGTCAAGCTCTATCCGCGCCGGGCCGGGAGATCGAAATTCACCTGGCGCCGCATCCCGGTCGGAGTGCTCGACCTGCTCTCGGTCTGGTTCCAGTTGAGGTTCGGCCGCAAGCCGATGCTGTTCTTCGGGGTCGCTGGAGCCGTACTTTTCCTGGTCGGCCTGCTGGCGGGTATCGTGGCGCTCATCCTGCGCTTCGGGTTCGGTACTGGCTTCCGCCCCATCCTCAACCTCGTGGAAACAATGGTCATCTCCGGGATCGCCCTGTTCGGGTTTGGCTTCATCGGAGAAATGATCGCCGTCGAGCGCGAGGAACTGCGAGAGGCTATCCGCAGACTGGAGGAATCCGATGGGGACTGACGGGTTCAGCCGGGTCGGGTGGCGAACCAGCGCGACTCCGGCATCGCCACGCCGGCTGGCCTCCTGAGGCGGCGGTGCGGGTTGTCTTTCTCACCCACAATTTCCCTCGGTTTGCCGGCGATGTCTCGGGTGCCTTTCTCGCCACTCTTGCCGGGGCGCTCACCGCGCGTGGTCACGGCGTCACGGTGATTGCCCCGGCGGACGGTGGGGAGATCGGGGCGCCCCTGCTCGGCGGTATAGCGGTTCGGCGGGTGCGCTACGCCATGGCCCGCCATGAGACGCTGGCCTACCGCGGCTCCATGGCGGAAACCGCTCGCACTCCCGGCGGCGCGTGGCGGGCGCTGTCGCTGGTGCGAGCGCTCCGGCGAGCGGCGCGAGCCGAGGTGGCACGGGGCGCGGACCTGATTCATGCGCACTGGTGGGTGCCCGCGGGCCTTGCGGCCCCCAGCAGCGTGCCGCTCGTCGTGACTGTGCATGGTACCGACGCCGCCCTGTTGGGCCGTTCGTCACTTGCCCGGGGGCTGGCGAGGCCCTTGTTCCGGCGGGCTACGGTGGTCACTGCCGTGTCGCGCAGCGCGGCCGACCAGATTGCCCGCGCCACTGGCACCGTGGTCGGAGCCCGTCACATCCAGCCCATGCCGGTTGACACCTCGCTCTTTGAGCCGGCGGAGGTCGGCCAACAGGGGAGGGGGAGCGCGGGTGGCGGGGGATTGGTCGTGGTCGCCAGGCTGACACAACAGAAGCGGGTGGACTTGGCGCTCGAGGCCGTGGCGCTACTCCCCGAGGTTCGACCGTTCCTGACTATCATCGGGGATGGCCCCGAGCGTCATCCACTCGAGGCGCTGCGCGATCGACTCGGGCTCCGGGACGCCGTCCGGTTCCTCGGCTCTGTACCGCCGCCCCGGGTCGCGGAGGTTCTTCGGACCGCCGATCTTGCCGTTTTCCCTGCCCGCAATGAAGGATTCGGCCTGGGGGCCGCTGAGGCGCTGATGGCGGGGGTCCCCGTGGTCGCGTGCCAAGACGGCGGCGGTGTGCTCGAAGTCGTTCCTGCAGGGGGCGCAGGTCGCCAGGTGCCTCCGCGAGCCGACGCAATGGCCGAGGCAATCACTGCACTGCTGGCGGATCCGGCCGCGCGCGTGAGTGCCGAGGAGGAGGGGCAACGGTGGCGTGAGCGCTTGCGCCCCGAGCGGGTCGCGGAGATCTGCGAAGGATGGTACCACGAGGCGCTCAGTGCGTGAGTGGGTAGTCCGGCTGCTGCGCTGGGGAGTCGCGATGGTCATCCTGGCCTTCGTGGTCCGGACCTTTCAGCGCAACTGGCATGACCTGCGGTCGACCCCGATTTCCTGGACCTTTCGTCCAATTCCCGCCCTGGCAAGCGTGTTGGTCGTCCTGGCGATGTACATCGTGCTTATCGAAGCCTGGAGGCGCGTCCTCGCGGGATGGGGCGAACGCCTGGAGCCCCTCGTTGCCGCACGCATCTGGGTCCTGTCGAGCCTGGGCAAGTACGTGCCAGGAAAGGTGTGGGCCATAGCCGGGATGGCGATCATGGCAAAGGATGCCGGGGTGGCGCCATGGGCCGCGACCGCCTCGGCGATCATGTTGCAGGCTCTGGCGATCGGCACCGGGGCTGCTCTCGGCGGGGGCCTGGGCGCAGCGGCCCTGGAAGCGCAGCGGCCAGGTATGGTCTGGATGCTGGGCGCCCTCGGGGTGGTTTCCGCCGCCGGAGTGGGGGCGATGCTCTACCCGCCAATCACCCGTCGCGTGCTTGCCCTTGCCAGGATCGGGACGGAGACTCCCTCGCCGGATTCCGGGGCCGTTCTCCTGGGACTTGCCGCCAATGTCCTGGCGTGGATCGGATACGGTTGTTCTCTGTGGCTCCTGGCACGCGCTGTCCTGCCCACCGGTGACCTCCCGCTCACGGTGGCCATCGCCGGCTTCTCAGCCTCGTATGTCGCTGGGCTGGTTGCGTTGCTCGTCCCAGGGGGCCTGCTGGTACGGGAGGGGCTCCTGGTCATCATGCTGCAGGGCGGACTTGGCCTTGGCGCCGCGACCGCCCTCGCGCTAGCCTCCCGCGCCCTGCTCACGACGACGGAGCTGGGTGCGGCCGTTCCGTTCCTTCTTTTCCGCGGAGGCAACCCGCGTGTCGTCTGAATCGATGCCCTGGGAACCCCGCTGGCCGCGGAGTATCGCCGCGCTGGTCTGCGCCATCGCGGCGTTGACCCTGCTCTGGCCGCTCCTGACGGGGCAGATCCTCTTCGGCGGCGCGCGGTCGGACATGTTCATCGCCGGTTATGCGTTCCGCCTGTTCGGAGCCGAACAGTTCAAGGCCACGGGGAGCATCCCGCAGTGGAACCCGTACCTCTTCGGCGGGCTCCCGTACATCGCCGCGATGCACGGAGACATCTTCTACCCGACAGCGTGGCTCCGCTGGGTCATGCCGGTGGATCTCGCGATCACCTGGGGTATGGCCATCCACTTCGTGCTCGCGGGATGGCTGACGTACGGCTTCGCCCGGGCGCTCAAGTTGAGTTGGACCGCTGCGATCACGGCGGGCGTGGCGTACGAGTTGACCGGGATCGTCGCATCCCAGATGAGCCCCGGCCACGACGGCAAGCTCTTCGTGTCCGCCCTCACGCCATTGGCGTTCTGGGTGCTGCTGGTTGCCATCCGTCACGGTCGGCCTTGGGCCTATGGCGCCTTCGCGCTGGTGACCCCCCTGCTGGTGCTGGGCCACTATCTGATGTGCTACTTCCTGCTCATCGGACTCGGGCTTTGGACGCTGTATCTGGCGTTCTGGGACAACGAGCGACGCGCGGACGCCAACTCTTGGGCGGCCGTTGGGCTGGCGGCTCTCGCGGTGGTGCTGGGAGTGGGCATCGCTGCTCTCCAGGTGATGCCCTTTCTAGCCTACGTTCCCTATTCACCGCGTGCCGCGGGCGGGCCCAGCACTGGCTGGCAGTGGGCGACGAGCTACGCGATGCCGCCGGCTGAGGTGTTCAGCACGATACTTCCCCAGTTCAACGGCGTTCTGGATCACTATTGGGGCGAGAATCCGCTCAAGTTCCACACGGAGTACATCGGCTTTCTTCCCCTGGCCCTCGCCCCATTTGCCTGGGGGGACCGGGGTCGCCGCCGGCTGGTGATCGCGTTGCTCACCGGAGCGGCGCTGTTCCTCCTGTTCGCGTTCGCTGGCCATACGCCCTTCTACCGCCCGTTCTTCGAGCTCGTGCCCATGCTGAAGAAGATCCGGGCCATGGGGATGGTGTTCTTTCTGGTGGCCTTCCCGGTCACGCTCCTCGCCGGCATCGGCCTGGATCGGATCCTGACCGGGCAGGTCGCGCCGCGGCGCGTGATGTACATGGCGCTGGGCTTCGGGATCCTCGCGTTGCTTGGCGTCGGCGGAGTCTTGCAGGTGTTTGCCGAGGGCTTGGCAATTCCCGAGCGGATGGCGGACGTCCAGGCCAACGCCGCTGAACTTCGGATCGGTTCCCTGCGCCTCCTGGCGTTCGTTTTCGCCGGTGGCGCGGTCCTCTGGGCCATCGCGGCGGGGCGGGTGAAGGGCATCGTGGCCGCGATCCCCCTGCTCCTGGTCCTGGTCGCCGACCTGTGGAGCATTGATCATCTGTTCTACACGTTCTCGCCCCGCGCCGCGGTCCTGTTCCGCGATGATGAAATCACCAGCTATCTCAAGCGGGTGCCACCACCGTTTCGCGTACTCAACCCCGACACCTACCCCTACTCGGTGCTGATGGCCTACGGGATCGCCACCCCGCTCGGTTATCATGGCAATGAGCTCGAGGCCTATGACCGGCTGGGGGGGAAGAATCAGAACTGGCAGAATCTTGAGACCGCGAATCTGCTCGATCTCCTGGCGGTCCGATTCATCACGTTGCAGGCGGAGCAACCGGTCCACGGGTACCATAAGGTGTTGGGGCCGATCAACTCCACCTTTGGCATGCCGGCGGTTCTCTACGAGCGCGACAGCATTGCGCCCTACGCGCGAGTAACCGCTACCGGGGCTAGGATTCCCGAGCCGCAAATGGTCCCGACCATCGTCAACCCCCGATTCCCGGTAAGTCAGATCGCGCTCTTTCCCGATACGGCCGCCGTGCAGGTCGCGCCGCTCCGTCAGCCGCTGCCATCCTCACATGTGAGCGCGGCGGTGACGGAGTGGGCGCCAGGCAGTATGCACATTGCCCTCACCGGGTCCGATTCCACCCAGTCCTATCTGGTTCTCTCCGAGAACTGGTATCCCGACTGGCACGCGACGGTCGATGGGCGCCCCGTTGCGACTCACCGGACCGATGAGAGCCTGCTGGGTGTCGTCCTTCCCCCGGGTGCGAAGGAGGTGCAGCTCCGGTTCTGGTCACCAACCTACCAACGCGGCAAAATGGTCAGCCTGATCTCCCTCGCGCTGGCCATTGTCCTGATGGTGGCACCGCTCCTTCTCCCACGGAGACCCACGGGTGCTTGAGCGCATCCTGGTCATCGTCCCGACCTACAATGAAGCCAGGAATCTCCCGCAGATCGTCCCGGAGATCCTGAAACAGGATCGCCGCCTCGAGGTCCTGGTAGTCGACGACAACTCGCCCGATGGGACAGGTGACCTCGCCGACCGCATGGCTGACGGGGAGCGGCGGGTCCACGTCCTGCACCGTCAGGCGAAGGAGGGTCTGGGGCGGGCGTACCTGGCCGGCTTCGAGTGGGGGCTGGCCCAGGGGTACGAGGCCATGTTCGAGATGGACGCGGACTTCTCCCACGATCCGTCGTTTCTCCCCAGATTCCTGGAGGCGATCGAGTCCGCGGACCTCGTGCTCGGATCGCGCTACGTGACGGGAGTCAACGTCATCAACTGGCCTATCTCTCGCCTGCTGTTGTCCCTCGGGGCCAACCTCTACGCGCGGTGGGTGACGGGGCTTCCGCTGACCGACTCCACCGGCGGCTTCAAGTGCTTCCGACGGCGAGTCCTGGAGGCGATCGACCTGAGCCAAGTGCGGTCCAATGGCTATGCCTTCCAGATCGAAATGAGCTTCCGGGCTTGGAAGAAGGGCTTCAAGCTGCAGGAGATCCCCATCATCTTTCATGACCGAGTGGAGGGGCACAGCAAGATGAGCAAGCGCATTGTGCGCGAGGCAATCTGGATGGTCTGGTGGCTGCGGTTCCAGTCGCTGCTGGGACGGATCTGATGGGGGGCCGCGTCTTCTACAAGATGACCGGCTCCGGGAACGACTTCGTCGTCTTCGACGGCCGGGACGCCCCTGCCTCCGCGTGGACCTCGGAATACGTCGCGGAGCTGTGCGACCGCCGGCGGGGGATTGGCGCCGACGGGTTGGTCGTCTTGACCCCGGACGGCGCGTCCCGGGTGCGGATGGACTACTGGAACTGTGATGGGTCGCGAGCAGACATGTGCGGTAACGCCGCCCTCTGCAGCACTAACCTTTCGGCTCTGCTCGAGATGGCGCCGCTCGAAGGTATGGAGCTCGTCACCCGGGCAGGGAGCTTTCGGAGCCGGTGCCGTGCCGACGATCGAGCTCGACTGGATCTCCCAGATGTCGATCTGCCGAAGCCCGTCACGGGCCTCGTGCCTGAGCCCGGCGAGGCGCCAGCGATGCTCACCGCCGTCGGCGTACCTCATCTGGTGCTTGAGGTCCAGGATCTGGAACGGCCGGACCTGATGAGCCGAGGGCGGGAACTCCGCTGGCATCCCGCCCTCGCCCCTTCGGGGGCCAACGTGAACTTTCTGGCGCCAGCCCGGAAGGGGTCGGGCTGGTATATGCGCACCTACGAGCGAGGTGTCGAGGGGGAGACCCTGGCCTGCGGCACCGGTGCGGTCGCGGCGGCCATCACCTTGGGCCATGCAGGGAAGGCGACGTTTCCGGTCGAGATCGTCACTCGGAGCGGGCTCCCGCTACGGATTGCGGCCTCCCTCGGCCCCGGCTACGCCAGAGAGGTCAGTTTGGAGGGCGAGGGACGCCTCGTCTATCGCGGCGTCGTGTGAGCTTGGCCATCGCAGCAACCAATTACATCGCAACCACTTATTAGGATTCTCCAAGGGCCAATCCGTGTTTTCCACGCTAATCCACCTTGCTAGTTAACATAATACATATTATGCGACTCTAGAAACACTGCGAGCATCGACGACAAGTGATGCCCCTGCTGGTTTCGACGTTGTTGGCAGTGATGGGGCTTTCGGGGTGCAGCTGAAGCCCGCAG
>Ga0335077_10002523_pt1 | contig 21882 bp, 19 predicted proteins | sample Lox_Sample_31_FD_207151 | JGI IMG/M metagenome (GOLD analysis project Ga0335077, IMG submission 207151) | Soil microbial communities from Loxahatchee National Wildlife Refuge, Florida, United States - Lox_Sample_3.1 | ecosystem: Environmental > Terrestrial > Soil > Wetlands | place: USA...
AGAGAATCGAGGGAATTGGTTTTCTGGCCGGGGGTGTTGCCGTAGGTCTCGAATGTTTTGCGCGCGGAATCGAGATCGCCGGCGAGGGCCTGCGCGTAGCCAAGCGCGAGCAGAATCGCGGGGTTGTCCGGTTCGCCGGAGAGGATTTGCTTGTAGAGATCCGCGGCGCCGGTGAAATTGCGGATCCGACTTTCGGCTTCCGCCAGGCGCTCGGCGAGAGATGTGTCGGAGGGGTCGAGGCCGTGGAGCGCGGCGAGCGATTTTTGAAGATCGGTCTGGTCCTGGCGCAGCGTCGCGGAAAGCACGGCGAGCCGCGCGCGATCGATGGGCGAGCGCAGGGTCTGGCGTGCCAGGCCGCGGCCCGCGATATCGATGGCCTCCGCAGTCGAGCGCTTTTGCGCGGCCGATTCGGCCCACGCGATCCACGCGACGCCGAAATCGGGATCGAGCTCGGTCGCGCGCTGGTCGTCGCCACGCGCCCAGGCGGCGACGGCGTCGGCATTCGCGGTCGAAAAGGGCTGCGCGGAGGGGTCGATCTGATGCGCGGCGCGATTCATCGCCTCGAGCACGCTCCCGCTCATCGCGTCCGCGGCGATCATTTTGTGGCGCGCGGCGTCTTCCACCTCGATTTCGAAGCGCAAATTGCCGTGTAGCTGGGTGAAGTAGCCGTGAACGAAACGGGCCGCGGCGGCGAGATAGGCTTCGGAGATGTTGCCGGCGCGCATGGGGACCGCGTCGCGCGACCCGACCATCTGCTCGGCGAGGATATCCGGCGCGGCCGAAGCGACCCAGTCCAGGCTCGCATCGCCCGTGAGGTTTTCAAACGGCAGAATCGCGATGCGAACGGAGGACGACTGAGGAGCGCGCGAGCACGAAGCGGCCAGAATCAGACCGGCGAGGACGGCGGCGAGCGTCCCCTTTCTCCGCATCCTGCTCAGAGAACCTTCTGCTCCGTCGCCATCATTTGCTTGAACTCGACGTTATCCTGCAGCCCGGCGAATTCCGGATCGGTCAGGTATTTCTGCCGGTCCTTGAACCCCTCTTCGAGAGATTTGCGGATATATTGCAGGGCGAGATCGGTCTTGCCCGCCTTGGCGTAGGTTTTCGCCAGATAATAGTGGAATTTGGCGCGCTCGTCTACGCTGCGTTCCTGAAGCAGGACGCCATAGCTGCTGTGCCGCTCGAAGACATCGGGATCGATTTCAAGCGCCTTCTGGTACATGGCGAACGCGTCTTTATAATTTTTGCGCGCGAAGTAGGCCGTGCCGAGGTTGCTCAGGATCGATGCGGCGTCGGGCGTCAAGCGCAGCGCTCTCCGGTACTGAGTGATGGCGCGCCGGTAGGATTTGTGCGCGTAATACACGGTCCCCAGGTTGTTGATCGCCTCCGCGTATTTGGGATTCAGCTTGATGGCGCGCTGATACCACCTGCTGGCCATGTTGAGCTCCAGAAGCTGGTGGTAGGCGATGCCGATCTTGTTGGCGACTACGGCTGAATTCTTGGGCCCCTCTTCGTAGGCGTCGATCGCGTCGCGGTACATCTTCCGTGCGGCGTAAACGTCGCCGCGCATCTCGGGCGTGAGCGATTTCGAAGGATCGGCCGGCGTGGTGCGCGGAGGCGGACGAAGGCCGTTGGCTGTCTGCGCAGTCGGGGTTTGAAAAGCGAGAACCGTTACGAATAAAACACTGGAAACCATGTCGGCCTCCTTGCTACATACTGTATCACTCGGAGGGCCGGGAGGGAATCATTATAGTTTTTTTCAGGATTTCTGTGGGCCGGCGCCAACGCGCCGCATCAAACCCGTGGTAGCCTCGGGCGCGACAGGGGGCCTCTGGGCCGAGCGCGTTGGTCGGGTTACAAGAATCGTTGAAAATGCTCTAGGGCCGCGGCGCTGTGCCACTCGTCGTGGGGGTCAGTTCTGATTATTGTCTTTATTCTTGTCTTTGAAAATATCGCGGATTCGGCCGAAAAAGCCGCGCTTCTTCTTGGGCTGCTGCTCGGGCGCATCGGACGACGCGGCGGGAGCGGGCGTGATCGGAATGCTTCGCGCGACCCGGGGCTGCGCCGCGGGCGCGGGCGCGGCTGAGGCCGGCGCTGCGGGCGCGGGCGTCGCGGCGGGCGCCGAAGCGGCGGGAGCGGGCGAGGGAGTAGCCCATGAGGTAACCTGCGTCTTTCCACCGCCGTGCAGATGGCAGGGCTCGACGGGTTGCGTTCCGGCGATGAACACCTGGTCGCGCACCCGCGGGCACTGCGGCGTCGCAAGCTCGCCCGTATCCGCGTCGATCGCCACCGTGATGATCCCGTCGGGCGGATCGAAGGTGTGCACGTTCTTGTATTCCCGGTGCTGGTGCGCACGCTTCATGAACTCGAACCAGATGGGCAGCGCGCTGTGCGCGCCTTCCATGCGCAGATCGCGATAGTCGTCGAAGCCCACCCACACCACGCAGATCAGCCGGGAGGTGAACCCGGCGAACCAGCCGTCGTGCTCGGTGCCGGTCTTGCCTGCCGCCGGCAGCGTAAAACCCCGGGCGCGAACCGCCGCGCCGGTGCCCGAGCGCAGCACTTCCTCGAGCGTGTTCTCGACCAGGTACGCCACGCGCGGATCCATCGCATTTTTGCGCTCCGGCTGGAACTGGTAAATCGAGCGGTCCTCCTGGTCGCGGATGGTTTTGATGAAGCTGCTCTTGATCAAGTCGCCTCCGTTGGCGAAAACGGTGTAGGCGTCGGCGATTTCGAGCGGCGTCACTTCATACGTTCCCAGCGCGACGGCGGGTGTGGGCTTGATATCCTCGTTCATCCCCGCGGCTCGCGCCATCTTGACTACGTTGTCGTAGCCGGCCATCTCCGCGAATTTCACCGCGGGAATATTGAGCGAATGCGCCAGCGCGTACCACGCCGGCACCGGATCGCTGTATTCGTTCTTGAAATTGGCAGGCTCGTAAGGTTTGTCGTCGTACCAGAAGGTGGTGGGCTGATTGGGAACCACGGTCGCGGGCGTAACCACGGTTCCGCCGTTGTCGGTGAGCGCGGTGTTGAAAGCCGCGGCGTAGACGAACGGCTTGAAAGACGATCCCGGCGGCCGGTGCGCGACGGCGTGGTCGAGCTGGCTCAATCCGTAGTTGCGCCCGCCCACCAGCGCCTTCACCTCGCCGGTTTCCGCGTCCAGACACACCAGGGCGACCTGCGCGGGCGGGAACTCTTCGGTCCCGTACTTCTTGTCGCGACGCTTCCAGGTGTTGTCGGTTTCCTGGATGCCGACGCGCACGGCTTCCACCGCGTCGCGCTGGAGCTCGGGATCGAGCGTGGTGTAGACGCGATAGGAGGAGGTCTGAAAATCGCGATCTTCGAAGCGGCTTTGCAGCGTATCGTTGACCAGATCGACGAAATACGGCGCGTCGCTCGATTCGGCTTCCTCGTGCGCGACCACCAGCGGCGAGTTCTTCGCGTCTTCGTACTCGGCCTGGTTGATAAATCCGTCCTCGAGCATGGCCTGGAGCACCACGTTGCGCCTTGCCTTGGCGCGATCGGGATGGCGGAACGGATTGCGGCGCGACGGCGCCTGCACCAGGCCGGCCAGAAGCGCCGCATCGGCGATGCTCACCTTGCTCAGATCCTTGCCCAGGTAAACTTCGGAGCCCTGCCCGAATCCTTCGATCGAAAAGCTTCCGGCCTGCCCCAGCGGGACGGCGTTTGCGTAGTATTCGAAAATCTGCTCCTTGGTGAGCTCGCGCTCCAGGTGCAGCGTGATCATCGTCTGCGAAAATTTACGCCGCCAGCCGCGCTCCACGTCGCTCAGGTACAGGCACCCGGCGAGCTGCATGGAAATGGTGGATGCGCCTTCGAAGCGATGCTCAGTGACGTCCTTATAGGCGGCGCGCACGATGCCCACCGGATCGAATCCGGCATGCGAAAAGAAATGCTTGTCCTCGGCCGCGAGCAGCGCGTTCACCATCACTTTGGGAATATCGTTGAATTGGACCATGCGCCGCTTCTCGCGCCGCTTATCAAAGAGATTGGTGATCAGCTCGGGTTCGAGCTGGTATTCGGTGCGCTCGGTCTGATCGCGCTCGGAGATGATCTCAGCGATTTTTCCGCCGTGGATCTTGATGACCGCGCCTTCCGATTCGTAGGAATCGGGGCCGGGATTGATCTCGATCGCGTCGGTGCGCAGGTGGAACCAGCCCATGCGATTGTTGCTTGCTTCCGAGTAGCCGGAGGCGCGCAGATCGTCGGCGATGTTGCCCAACGTTTCGTCCTCTCCCACCACCACCGGGCGCGGCGCGGAGTAGAGCAGGGAAGTGTTGGAAAACGGCCCGGCGCGAAGCTTCGCGTCAGTGATGCGCGCGTAGTAGTTGTAAACGTAGGTGAACGCGGCGATCCCCGCGGCGACGGTCAGAACAAAGGCGAGAATGAACGCCTTGCCCCACGGATTCAGCAGAAAACGCACCAGCAAGGACTTGCGCTTGGCTTTAACTTTAACGGGCACTCGCCGCCTCTTGAGGAACGAACACGGTCACGGCGCGCGGGGATTCGATGCTCATTTCTTCATGTCTTCCAGTGAGGACAGCTCTTTCCACATGTCCTCATGCGCCTGCCAGTCGGCCTGTTGACGGCCGGTGATTTGCAGATCGGAAACCATCAGGGTTCCGTGGCCGTAAGGACAGATGTATTCGGTGCGCGGGGCGCCCAGCAGCACGTGATGCCACGACCCTTTCTGGATCGGCATGCGCAGGCGGCGCAAGCACGTCCGGCAGCGATATTTCTGGTCCCACACGATCAGCCATCCGAGCGCGCAGGCGATCAGCCAGAACACCAGCATGCAGAAATCGTAAAAAAGGTAACGCATGGCGGGAAACGGCCCGCCGAAAGCGTAATCCAATTGAGGAGGGAAGGCCCGCGCGATCGTCCTTTCCAGAGCCGAAAGGACCGCGATCGCCACCAATCCTTTCGCGATCAGGTAAATCCAGTACCTCATAAATGTTGGATACCCGGGGGCCCTCCGAAGTTCCTAATCCTCGATACGAATCTCGCCTGCCTTAAGTTTGACATAATTCGCACCAGAGCAGACGATCTGACAGTACCTGTGGAATGGCCACAGATGAACGCAGATCAAAAAAAAGGAAATCTGCGCGTATCGGTGTGTATCCGCGGCCCATTCCGTTACACGGCCACCCCCTGCCCGCGTTCCCAGCCCTATTTTCGACAGCGGTTTCAAAAAACTGTAAGGGCAGCCGGCGCGCGCGTTGCCGGTCAAACCTTTCCGGTCAGGCTGAACAACAGAATCCCCAGCACGATCGCCGTGACGATGACATAGGTCCGATCGCGCTCCGCGGCAAAGCCCACCAGCGAGAGTGCGACGCGCAGCACCGGCGTGGCGATCAGCAACAGCAATCCGAACTGGATGATGGCGCGGCAATCTCCGCCCAGCGCCGCGCCTGCCATTTCGCCCACGTGTCGGTATTGCGCCGGCTCGCCTTGAAATTTGTGCGCGCCGGATTCCTGTTCCGCGTGCCCCAGAACGTAGCACGCGCCTCCGCCCAGCACCACCGCGGCGGCGATCATCACGCCGGTGCGAAGCACCCAGGAGACCATTTTTTCCAGCCGAATGTCAGTCATGCGATTTTCTTCGAAATCCCGCTATAGATCATCTCGATCGCGATCGCCACCACCAGCAGCGCGAACACGCGCCGCAGTATCCGCGTTTTTGCTCCCACCAGGATCTTCGCGCCCAGCAGCGATCCGCTGAGCACGCCGAGCATCACCGGCATGGCCACTCCGGGATCGATGTAGCCGCGGCTCAGGTAGATACCCGCGCTCGCCGCGGCCGTCACGCCGATCATGAAGTTGCTGGTGGTAGTCGAGACTTTAAAAGGGATGCGCATCGCCTGGTCCATGGCGATCACTTTCATCGCTCCCGAACCGATGCCCAAAAGTCCGGAGAGCGCTCCGGCTCCGACCATGATGGCGAATCCCGTCTTCACGCGCTGCGCGTGGTAGCGCACGGGGCCCTGTGGCGTGGGATATTCGCCGTCCATCTTGAGCTTGTGCCCCAGCGGGTCGCCCGGATCGGCGTGGGAGGGTTCGATATAGACCCGCGTCGATTGCCAGGCGGCGTGCAACAGCACAAGCCCGAAGATGATCGCCAGCCACGAGGTCGGAACGCGGGTGGCGAGATAGGCCCCAAGAATCGCGCCGAGCGTGGTGGCGACCTCCAAAAACATTCCGATGCGGATGTTGGTGTATCCTTCGCGCACGTAGGCGGCAGCCGCGCCCGAGGACGTAGCGATCACCGACACCAGGCTGGCGCCGATGGCGTAGCGGATGTCGATGCCCATCAACAAAGTAAGGGCTGGGGTCACGATGACGGCCCCGCCTAGCCCAGTCATGGCGCCCAGACAACCGGCGAGCGCCGAAATCCCGAAGACCACTGGTGCGAACTCCAGAATCGTCACCATTTCAGCATACCTTCGGAAGGCGAAAATCGGGGCCGGCCCGGGTAACGGCTGCAATTCGGGCGATTTACTGTATTGACATTTTACGTTTTCGGGACTAATTTTGAGCTATATAGGCTCTTTTGAGGTCAGCAGTCTCAGGCCGTTAGCGAGACTTTCCCGCCTGGAGCGGGTTTGAACAGCAAATCGGGGTTGTTTGAAATTGGCGCTGGCGCGGATGCGTTGAGCTACTCCCGTCGGCCGACGACATAGAACGATTGAGGTTTCCGGAGAGGAGGCCTTTTTTAAGGGCTGCTTTCATGCGGTCATACTCCCGGCAATCGCCCGCGGACACTCGCGTGTGGATCGGCGGAGCACCTGCAACACTCACCTTAGACAATATACGTGCAAAAAGGGAAAGGGTATGGTAACTTTACGAAATTTTGCGATGTTATTGGCCGTTCTGGCCCTGTTTTCAATGGTCGCGGCGGGACAGACGCTTCTGTCCGGCGATATCACCGGAACGATCACGGATCCCAGCGGCGCGGCAGTTCCCGGCGCCAAGGTCGCGCTGAAGAGCCTGGAGACCGGAGCCACGCAATCCGCCACCTCGAATGCCGACGGCACGTACCGGTTCACGCTGCTGAAGCCCGGAAGGTATTCGGTGACGGTTACACAGAACGGGTTCCAGACGACCTCGCGCACCGTGGACGTGGCGGTAAGCCAGGTGGTGCAGGCCAACATCTCCTTGCCGATCGGCCAGGCGACCCAGACCATCGAGGTGAATGAAGCGGCGCCTCTGATCAATCCGGAGCCGAGCAACAACACGCCCTTTTCACCCACCGAAATCGCACTGCTGCCGAGCGCGGGCTCGGATATCACCAACATCGCGTTTAGCGCTCCCGGCGTGGTGGTGAACAACACTATGGGTTACGGCAACTTCACCGCCAACGGCTTGCCGGCCACATCGAACCTGTTCACCATCAACGGCGAGAACTTCATGGACCCGTATTTCAACATCAACAACTCGGGTGCCACGAACCTTTCGCTCGGTCAGAACGAGATGCAGGAAGCGACGTTCATCACCAACGCCTACGGAACCGAGTACGGACAGCTCTCGGCCGCGCAGGTGGTTTACAGCACCAAATCCGGATCCAACCAGTTCCACGGGAACGCCCTGTATTATTGGAACGGCCGGGACATGAACTCGAACGACTGGTTCAATAATGCCTACGGTACCCCGCGCCCATTCTCGAACGCCAACCAGTGGGCTGCCTCGCTCGGCGGGCCGATTATCAAGAACAAGCTGTTCTTCTTCGTCGACCACGAAGGGATGCGTTTCGTGCTGCCGAACGTCGATTCGGAAATCATCCCGACCGCCGCTTTCTCCAACGCCGTTCTCACCAACATCGCCGCCATGGAGCCCAGTGAGCTGAACGCCTACAAGACCATGTTCAACCTGTGGGCCACCGCCCCTGGCGCCTCCTCCGCCGTTCCGATTCCCAATAGCGAGGCAGGCGGTTGCTCGAGCCTTTCCCTTGCAGGTTTCAACCCCGCCACCACGGATTGCGCAGCGAAGTTCCAGGCGACGCCCACGGCGCTCGCTTCGGAATGGATTCTCGCCTTCCGCGTGGATTACAAGCTGACCGACAACGACAACCTGTACTATCGCTACAAGCTCGATCATGGCCTCCAGCCGACGACGCTCGATGCGATCAACTCGAACTTCGATGCATTGTCGAATCAGCCCGAGTACGACAATCAGTTGAGTGAAACCCACATCGTCGGGCCCACCCAGACCAACCAGTTCAGCGCCTCGCTGAGCCACTACGTGGCGCAGTTTGCGCAGAATCCGTCGCTGGTGGCTTCGACCTTCCCTTATGGCGTGGTGACCGAGGGAGACGTTCCGTTCTCCAGCTTCAACCAGTACGGGAGCTTTCCGCAGGGCCGCAACATCACGCAGTATCAGTTCATCGACGACTATACCTGGATCAAAGGGACGCACAACTTCAAATTCGGCGAAAATTTCCGCCGCTATGACGTGAGCGATCACAACTTCTTCCACGTGAATCCGGATGTTTACTTCGGGTACACACCCAATGGACTCCAACAGTTCACCAACGGTCTGGCGTTCCAGTATTATCGAGAACTGGCGCCCTCGAATGACGTTCCGGTCGCTCTGTGGGGCATGGGCTTGTATGCGCAGGATGAATGGAACATCAAGCCGGGATTCAAGCTGACCTACGGAATCCGCGCGGAGCACAACTCCAACCCGGTGTGCCAGTTCAACTGCTTCACTAACTTCAAGGGCCCGGTGAGTTCGCTTGCGAGCTTCACCAGTTCGAACCCCGGCTCTGTTCCGTACAGCGCGGATCTCCAGAGCGGCTTGCACTCGGCCTACCCGGGAGTCGACACGATCGACTGGGCGCCGCGCGTCGGCTTTAGCTGGTCGCCGTTTAAGGACAACAAAACCGTGATCAGCGGCGGATTCGGACTGTTCTACGACAATCCAGCGGCTGGCATGGTCGATAACGAACTCGCCAATCCTCCCAGCGCGGTTCCGATTCGCGTCCGCCCTGCGTCCGGTATCGCTCCCTTCGACATGGGCCCGACCGGCGGAGCAGCGGTGTGGGCAGCGTCGGCCAACGCCTTCAGCCTCAACCAAACCTTCACGCAGATCTCCAATCACCTGGCCGCGCTGGGGTCGCTTTTCGAAGCTCCCAGCGTCACCGGCGTGGTCGGCACGGTGCAGTCGCCCCGCGTGTATGAGTGGAACATCCAGGTTCAGCGCCAGTTGAGCAGTTCCATGGTCTTAGTTGTCAACTACGTCGGCAATCACAGCGAAAACATTATCTACGGCAATCCGTGGGCGAACGCTTACGACGAATACGGCCTGTACAACTCCAAGTACATTCCAGAAACCGAGCCGGTTCCCAACTACGGAATCGTGACCACTTATCAGAACGGCGGCATTGCCAACTATGACGGGTTGCAGGTCACCTTCCGCAAGCAGCTTGCAAACGGTCTGACCTTCCACTTTAACTACACCTGGTCGCATGCTCTCGACGACGTATCGAATGGCGGCCTTTTCACCTACGGCGATTCGCTGCTGGGACAGCTCAGCCCGCTCGGTCTGAACGTGCTGAATTACGGCAACGCCGACTACGATATTCGCAACCAGTTCAGCGCGGATTACGTTTACGCGCCGAAGTTCCACATGGACAACCGGTTCGTTAGCCAACTGGTCAACGGCTGGGAGTGGTCCGGGAAAATCAACTGGCGCTCCGGTCTTCCCTTCTCGATCACCGACGACAATACCGCCCTCGGCAATTACAACGGCTCGCTGCTGGCGACTCAGATCGGTCCCAATCCGGCGAGCAGTTGTGGAGTCGGAGCCGCGTTCACGCCGAGCGGCGGGACGCCGTGCCTGAACGCGAATGCGTTCCTCAATTCGGCTGCGCCGAGCTTCGTCGCATATAATGGCCTTTCGTCCCAGGACCGCAACCAGTTCCGCGGGCCGGGCTACTTCGACACGGACATGGCGCTGTATCGCAACTTCACGATCCGGGAGCAGATGAGGTTGGCGGTCGGCGTTCAGGCGTTCAACGTCTTCAATCACCCCAATTTCTTCCAGCCGGACTCGGGCATTGGCGACGGAACTTTCGGCCTGATCACCTCCATGACGCCGACTCCGACCAGCCCCTACGGCAACTTCCTGGGCTTCGACTCCTCGGTTCGCGTGGTACAGTTGAGCGGAAAGTTCAACTTCTAAGGCGCTTTACACAAATGGAGCTGCGGGAGGGCGGGTGTCCGTTCTCCCGCGCCGATATCCGCATCGTCCCTCGATCCTCTAGCTTTTTTCTCCTTCTTACCTCCTCGAATTTTCCGGATATGTTGCCCGTGCGCCTGGAGCCCAACGACTTTTTTCTCATTATATGCCTTGACACGCATATGCCTGGTGAAGTATATTAAGAAGCGTGGATTCCGTCTTCGAAATCATCGCGGAGCCGAACCGCCGCGCGATCTTGAGCCTGCTGGTCTCCTCACAACTTTCCGTGGGAGAGATCGAGCGCCGGCTGCGCATGCCGCAGCCGGCCGTATCCAAGCACTTGCGAGTGCTGCGCGACGCCGGTTTCGTGGAATCCACGGTCGACGCACAGCGCCGTCTGTACCGGTTAAGACCCGAGCCGCTTCGCGAGCTGGATTCCTGGCTCGCTCCGTTCCGCCGGTTCTGGTCCGCGCATGTGGACGCTCTCGAACGCCACCTCGACCGCATGGATCCAGCTACACCAACAAAACGCCACACAAGGAGAAGAACATGACCAATCGCGAGCAATACACACCCGGCCCGGCGAGTGGAGCGCGGGTACAGAAGGATGGAGAGAAGTGGACTCTGGTTGTCGAGAGGGAGCTGCGCCACTCGCCCGAAAAAGTTTGGCAGGCGCTGATCGATCCGGCGCAACTGCGCGAGTGGGCGCCCTTCGACGCCGACGGGAGCCTGGGCACGGTCGGAAACAAGGTGAATCTCACCACGGTGGGAGCGCCCGGACCGCACGTTACCGAAACGACGGTGAAGCGAGCCGACGCTCCCAAGGTGCTGGAGTACAACTGGGGCGGGTTCGATATGCGCTGGGAACTCGAACCTTCGGCCGGCGGCACGCGCCTGACGCTGTGGCACACCATCGACCGCCGCTTCATCTCCTGGGGCGCCGCGGGCTGGCACATTTGTTTCGATGTCATGGACCGGCATCTCGCCGGCGAGCCCATCGGCCGCATGGTCGGCCCCGAGACGATGAAATTCAGCGGGTGGCAGCGATTGAACGGCGAGTACGCGAAGCAGTTCGGCACAGAAAATCCAGGTTGGGCCAACGCACCGAAGGGTTGAAGGAGGATCCCATGGAGCCGACAGTCATAACCGCCAAGGCCGCGCGGGGGGGCACATTGAATCTGTGGAACAAATGGTTACGGCAGAGCCACCGCTGGGTGTCCATTGCCTTCACGCTGGCCGTCATCGTCAACGGCGTCGCGGTCAAGCTGGGAAAGTATAACAACTGGCTGGGCCTGTCGGCATTGCTTCCGCTCGCCTTGCTCCTGTTGACCGGGCTATACCTGTTCGCGCTGCCATATGCCAGCAGGTGGCGCAGCGGACGAGCTACTGAGTCCAAAGCCCGGTCGGCGGCCTGATTGGAGCTGCCCATGAAAAAGAGCGTCGCGGTGGAATCTGCCTCTTCCTTGATCGATGCGAGGATCAAGGAACTCGGGGACTGGCGCGGGAAAATGCTCGCGAAGGTGCGCGAAATCATGCATCAGGCGGAGCCCGAGATCGCCGAAGAGTGGAAATGGCGAGGGACACCCGTCTGGTCCCGCGGCGGCATCGTGTGCACGGGAGAGACGTACAAGAACGCCGTCAAGCTGACATTTGCCAAGGGAGCCCGGTTGAAGGACCCGTCACGTGTATTCAATTCCAGCCTCGAAGGGAACGTGCGGCGGGCCATCGACATCCATGAAAGCGACAAGCTCGATGAGGCGGCGCTGAAGGATCTCATCCGCGCGGCAGTAGCGCTCAATCTCCTGGACAAGGCGAAGCCCCGGCGAGCGAGCATCAAGCGCGCCGAATAGAGGAGCTGCGGAAAAAACTCGAAAAACGGCTTTGCTCACGCGCGCGGCTCGGAATCGGCGCGCTGCGTTGACCGCGAGTACAGAGCCACGACCGGAAGGGAGTGGCCTTAGTGGAGCGATTTTCCGCAGCCTTTCGAGTGCGCGAAAACACGCACTCCGCCGGGCGACGCGGCGCGTATCGTACTGAGTCGCTGGGTCACCTTAGGCAGACGGTTGCGCGAAATCTGCGCCGAAACGCGGGAAGTCCATCGCGCGGAAAAACGGAAGGCTTGATTCATCAAGCATCGACGCGCGGCGGATACGGAAGTGCACGCGTGAACGGTAGATCCCCGAAAAGGAGATGCAGATATGTTCAAACGAGCATTGACACTGGTCTGTTGTAGCCTGCTGTTCGCGACTTTCTCCGCGAGAGCAGATGAATGGAATAAGAAAACGGTGGTGACGTTCAGCGCGCCGGTGGAGCTTCCCGGCATCGTGCTGCCCGCGGGCACGTACGTATTCAAGCTGCTGGACTCGCTCTCGGACCGTCATATCGTCCAGGTTTTCAACCAGGACGAAACCAAGATTTATACAACCATCCTGGCCATTCCGAATTATCGTCTCGAGCCGACCGGCGAGACGGTCATGCGCTTTACCGAGCGCGCCAAAGACGCGCCGGAAGCGGTGCATGCCTGGTTTTACCCGGGCGATAACTTCGGGCAGGAGTTCGTGTATCCGAAAGCGCGCGCGGTGGAGCTAGCCGCGGAAGTGAAGGCTCCGGTGCTGGCCGCACCGGTGACGCCGGAAACTCCGCCCGAGGAGATGACGAAGGCTCCGGTGGAGACGATCGCGCCGCCGGTGGTGGAAGAAACACCCGCGCCGCCGCCGGTAGTCGAGCAGCCCGCGCCCGCTCCCGAGCCCACGCCGGCTCCGGCTCCCGCTCCGGCTCCGGAAATACCGAAAACAGCGAGCCCGATGCCTCTGGTTGCCTTTCTGGGGGTAACCTCGCTGACTCTGGCGCTGTTGCTGAAGCGCCTTGCGTGAGCTTCATATGAAGCTCAGATTGCGGTGGCAGGGTAGCCATCGCGAGCGAGGGCACAGAATCCTAGGGGGAGTCCGGGTTGCCTTATTGGTGTTCGGCAGCCTGGCGTTAGGATTCTGTGCTCTCGCGTATTTTGAAGCGGCCTTTTCCGAATTCCGGGAACAACACGACTTCGAGCAGAGGCTGACGCTTCCGGATCTGCCGTATCCAGCGGCCCAGGCTGCCGTCAGCCGGCTCGAAATCCCCAGGCTCGGCATTGGAGTGATGGTGCACGAAGGCGTCGGATCGGGGACGCTGCGCATCGGCGCGGGACACGTTCCGGGCACGGCGCCGGCGGGCGATCGCGGGAACGTGGTGATCGCGGCTCACCGGGATACATTCTTTCGCGGTCTGCGCAAGATTCAGCCGGACGATACTATTTTGCTGGAGACGCTGGCAGGCACGTATCGCTATTCGGTCGAATGGACGCGCGTGGTAGATCCCTCGGACCGCGAAGTCATGGAAGCGTCGCATGATCCGCTGCTGACGCTGATCACCTGCTATCCGTTCTATTACGTGGGTCCCGCTCCAGAGAGATTCATCGTGCGGGCGCGGCAAGTTGAAGCGCGCTAGCGAAAAGCTACTTTTTCAGGAAGCGTGCTTCCGGGCGATGCCGGTGTGCTGGAGGGCGGTACAAAACACCCACGTCGACCAGCTTGCGATATAACGGATGCGCGAAATCGTGCAGTGCATACATTTGTTCGCACCAGGCGCTCGGCAGCGGACGAGTCCAATTCAGATTCGATAGCTTGCCGATTTTTTGCGAGTCGTTCGCCCGATTGAATGTTTCAATGGCCGCAAGCTCTCCGACGTGTTCCGTAATCATCGCGCCCACGGGATGAATAACATCGTCGAAATAACAATACACTCGCGGCAGACGAGTTTCGAAGGAGCGCGAAAACAGATGCAGAGCGCCCAGCGTCGACGAGTAATAATCTAAATCGAAGGCGACAAATCCCACCGGAAAATTGAACTCCGCGGTTTCGACCGTTTGATCCACGGGGCCGAGAATCAGACGTGTCGAGCCGAGCGCGGCGCGCAACGCCTGTTCATCCATCGCGAAGGAGCCAGATCGCCATGCGTAGGGCAAATCGCGCGGATCCGTGGAGGCGGGCATTCCCGCGCCCGAATCAAATCCCATCACGTCGATTTTGATGTGCAGGTGATCGGCGATTTCAGCGGCATGTTCGGCCATCGTAAGAAGGCCGTTTCCGCCGGCCACGCCGAACTCGATCGCGGTGACTCCCGGCGAGTCGTACTGCGCGGCAAGCAGCGCGGCGCGATAAAGTCCGTAGGCGTAATGAGGCCGGCGCCAGATTCCATAGTCCACGCGCGTGGGGATGCTGCCAACCGGGAAACGGTTCCAAACAGAGCGCACTCCGGGAATCCGGCACGCCAGAGTAAGCAGTTGCCTCATCGCAGACTAGATTAACGTAGCACGCGATCGGGCTTCCTTGCGGCGAGAAAGACGCTCGCCGCCAGCAGGTCCTGCTCGCTCAGGCCGCGAAATTCGGGGCCGAGGCGCGGCCGGATTCGATCGATCAGTTTTCGATGCACCTCGAAATACTCCGAGCCGAATCGGATTTCGCTTCTGAACGGATCGAACTCCTCCTGGACTCCGCGATATCCGCTGGGATCCAGAACGCAGGTGATAAACAGCTCGGCATCATAGCCCAGCTCCTGCATTTTGCGGCGGTAGTAGTCGATCAGCTTGCGATTCGGTTTGCCGCAATCCTCGACCATCTGGCGATAGATCCAGCGCGGGATGGTCAGATATTCGCGCGGATGAAATCCCCAGGCGGAAAGCATCCCGTAATCCCGCAGATCGATTTTGTGCAGCAGCATTCCGCCGGGCGCGAGCAACGCATCCATCGCGGCGAACGCGCGATCGATTGCATACACCTCGTGAATGACCGCCCGCGAGATGATGAAATCGAACTTTTCGCCCGCGAACACGCGATCCGCTTCTTCGGCGCCGTGCCCGTAGACGAGCCGAATCCTGGCCTCGTCCGCATGGATGCCGTCGTGAAGATTCAGCGCCTGGTCGAAGCGAGCGATTTCATCAGCGGCGAGCCGCTCGCGCAGCGCGAGATAAATCCTGCGCTCGGCTTCCGCGTCCCTCACCGAATAAAAGCGGTCGAGAGCTGTGTATTGCCGCGCGCCACACGCGAGAAACCGGAGTCCCACTCCGATGTTGTCCCCCACGCCGAGCTCCAGAACCGTGCGCCCTTCGATATCGCTTTTGTGAAGTCGCCCGAACTTGACGTATTCGTCAAACACGTGCTCGATATAAGCGACGCTCGCTTCGAGGGTCAGGTGCGAATGCGAGGACCCGCCGCTCGACGCGATATTTCCGCCCGAAAACCGCCGCCGCGTCCTGACACCCGAAAGCGCGGCATACGCGATCACCACCCACTTGTTCCGGGTCGCGATCCGCTTCAAATATCCGATCATGCTCGCATCGCTGGAGACATCGCTCAATTGTAATCTCTCGAGCTGCGAGCGTCGCACCGGCGGAGTTCTATGCTACGGTGAGTGGGAGGTTTTTCGTTGGGACTGATCGGAGGCGCGCTCGCGGACGTCATCCTGCGGCGCTACGAATGGAATGACGTAGCCGCACGTCAAGGCTACGCCGCGGCAAACAAGCTGGAAATTCTGTTCGGACCCTCGATCTGGGAGCAATTCCGGGAGAGAACGATTCTCGATTTCGGCTGCGGGCATGGGCAGGAAGCCATCGAAATCGCCCAGCGCGGCGCCAAAGAGGTGATCGGTCTCGATCTGCGCGAGGACGTACTCGAAACGGCGCGAGAGCATCTGGCGGCGACGGACCTACGCAATTGCAGATTTGCAACAACGTGGGATTCGCGCGCGGACGTCATTCTCTCGGTAGATTCTTTCGAGCATTTCGACGATCCGGGCGCCGTGCTGGAACAGATGTCGCGCTGGTTGCAACCTGACGGGCGTGTGGTTTTTTCGTTCGGGCCGCCGTGGCTTCATCCGCTGGGCGGGCATCTGCCGCTTTTTCCCTGGGCCCACCTGCTGCTCACCGAACGGGCGCTCATGAAGTGGCGATCGAAATATAAGAACGATGGCGCGCGACGGTTCCGGGAAGTCGCGGGCGGCCTGAACCAGATGACGATCGGGAATTTCGAGCGCGTGGTGGAGAACAGTCCGCTGCGGATCGAAAGCATGCAGACGGTACCGATTCGCGCCGCGCGGCCTCTCCACAATCGCCTCACGCGTGAGTTTCTCACGTCGGTGGTGCGCGGGTCGCTCGTACAGCGCGGAAAAAGGTCCTAAGCGTCAGGCCTTCGAGACCGGGATAGCGAGGTTGGCGATCAGAGGCCGCGCGCCCGCAGCGGGCGCGGTCGCGATGGACCTGGCCTTCAGCACGGCCAATTCGCGCTCCACCGCGCGCACCAAGGCGACGCTCAATCCCGCAATCGCCGGATACACGGCGGAATAGGCCATGTGAATGAAGAGAAATTGAAACGCGAACAGCGCGACGGTGAGCTGAAGTCCCGCGCACGCCATATCCATTTGCCGTTTTCGCGGATGGTTTGCGGCGCGATTCAGACGGCGCGCGCGCGCCAGCCCTCGCCAGGCGATCACCAGCGCGGCGACGAAGAACACGAGAGCCGGAACCCCTGCCTCACTGGAAATTTGCGTGTACGTGTTGTGCGTGCCCGCCCAACCTGGATGCTCGTGCCGCTCCTCGCTCTGGCTGGCATCCACCACCGCGAAATTTCCGGGTCCGACGCCGAAAATCGGGTTCTCGACGGTCATCATGAGGCTGGTGCGCAACAGGTACATGCGCTGCTCGGACGAGCCGATCGTCCGCTCATCCTGTGCCGCTTCCGCCGCGGTCGCGCCTTTCTCTTGCGCGGAGAAGAACGTCCCGAAGCGCTCCAGCAGAAGGCCAGGCAGAGCCATGGCGGCGATCACGGCGAGCAAGGCGCCCCCGATCAGAATTTTTATTCTCCCCGCCGGAGAATACTCCCGCAGCAGGAACGGAGCGCAAAACGCGACGCTGAGAAGTCCGGAGCGCGATCCGGTCCGCAGCAGAATCCATACCATCACGGGGATCAGCACGGCGGCGAACGCCCGAAGAGCCATGGACCGCGACGCATCCCGGGACATCGCCCACCACAAAAAAACGCCGGCCAGCATCGCCATCCCCAGCTCGTTCGGATTGCTGAAATATCCGACCGGCATCAGCAAACGGCCATCCGTCTGTTTGCCGAAAGCCATCGCCAGAAACGCGAGCACGCCCAGCGCATAAGTCACCACGCGGATGGCGCGAGTCACTTCGTCGAGCGTCTGCACCAGCACCACAACCAGAAAGTACGCGAGCACCGCACGATACCAATCGCTGGTGACCACCTGGAAGCTGCCGCCCCGCCACACGGAAAACGGAATGGTGATGGTTAGCCAGACTGTGTACAGGAGCAGGAACTTGGAAACGCGAAGGTTCAATGCTGCCAGCAATCCTCCGCTCAGAATCGCCATGATCGCGGAGATGGTCGAACTCGCCAGCGGAATGTGCAGCCAGGGTAAAAACAGATCGCAAACGCGGGAATACAGCAGAAAAAGAAAGAACAGCAGCGAATAGAATCCGAACAAGCCCTGCGATGAGATCGGCGGCAACTGCGGGCGGAAGGCCATCGCCGCCGGTTGGGGACCAGCTTGCGCGGCCGGCTTGGGGACCTCGGCCGTCAACGTTCCCGGGCGGCGGATCGCTTTCGACGGTCCCTGTTTGAAAACGCTCAAGTTAGAATCATTTTACCTCGTCTTGATTGCAACGTTCCATAGGTATACTCTCTTGCGGCAAGACCGGGCGCCTCGCGAATGATTAACCTGAAAGGGAGTGTCGCAATCCGGATCCATCCTACGCGAGATGAAGCGCGCCGCTCTGCGGGGCACAAGGGCGTTGGGATTCGAACACGCCGTTCTGGACAGTTCCTGGCGCCGGTCCCGTGTCGCGATCCTGTGTTATCACGGAATCTCCCTCGATGACGAGCACCTTTGGGATCCGCGATATTACATGCCCGCGGACCTGCTCGAATCGCGTCTTCGCTTGTTGCGGGATTTAGACTGCCGCGTGCTGCCCTTGGGCGAAGCGGTCCGCCGGCTCAAGGAAAAATCGTTGCCGCCCAGAAGCGTCGTGATCACGTTCGATGATGGATGCTACGATTTTTACGCGCGCGCGTTCCCACTCCTGCGTGAGTATCGCGTCCCGGCAACCGTCTACCTGACCTCCTTCTACTGCCGCTGCGCGCGGCCGATCTTCACTTTCCTGTGCCGCTATGTCCTGTGGAAAGCGGGTCTGCGCGAGCCGTCCCGAAAATTGTTGCCGGGATTCGATTTCGCCGCCGACCTCGGCACTGACCAGGGCCGCGCCGACGCCATGGAGCGCATCGAATCGGAAACGAAGAAGCGCGGTCTGCGCCTGGCCGCGAAATTCGAGCTCGCCGAACAACTCGCTCGCGATCTCGAAGTGGATATCCGCCCGTTTAGCGAAAGCCGCTGTTCGCAAATCATGCGTCCCCCGGAAGTTCAGGAAGTCGCGGCCGCGGGGTATGACATCGAACTCCACACACATCGTCACCGAACGCCCGAGGATCCTGCGCTGTTCCGGCGAGAGATCGACGACAATCGCCGCGCCATTCTGGAAATGACCGGCGTCAGTCCGGTTCACTTCTGCTATCCGGGCGGAGCATACCGGCGTGCGTTCCTGGCGTGGCTCGAAGAGGTGAACGTGGTTTCGGCGACGACGTGTGACTCCGGTCTCGCCTCGCCCGGCGATCATCCGCTGCTGCTCCCGCGCGTCACCGATCACTCGCAGCTTTCCACGGAGGAATTCGTGAGCTGGATCAGTGGAGTTCGCTATCTGATGACCGGCGCGCGCCCGCGCCGCGGCGCGGGAGCCGAGCGATAACACCATTTTTGCGTTTCTATTGCCGTCGCTCGGTCGGCGACGCGCGATCTGAAGTGTCTGTCTGAAACCACGACTTTGCTTGGTGATGCAGTGCAGAATCAACCGAATGAACAAGACCGCCGCTGGCAGTGGCGGGGTTGTTTTCGACCTCCATTCCTGCCCGACTGTGAAGGCTAAGTGTGATTGGTCATCAAGGTCACGAGTGCAGCCCCAGCCGCGCCGCAGCGTGCTCTCATGGGCCTGCAACCCACCGACGCCGATAAAGTTCGGGCAACGCGCGGCATGAATGCCGCGCCTCATCAACGCCCGACGCGTTGAGGCGCTGCAAGGGTGCCACTGGACCGAGCGCGTTTGCTCGGGTATTTTCGACAGAACGTTTCTAGACGCCCGCGGAGGCGCGCTTGGCGGCGGGGCTCATCGCCACCAGGTTGGGAATGCGTTGCTCGCTCTGCGGTTTTTTGGGCGACGCCGTCGCGGTGGCTTCGTAAACGTCCTTGATGATCTCGGCCATGTTGTCGAGCACCGCGGAGCGGCGCGCCCCAGGGCAGGCCAGTCGTGGCGCGCTCAGGTCGGCGGTCATCAGGCGGTGCGCCGCGATGTAGGCGGCTCTTTCGATTTGTCGCGAGTTCATGCTACTCCCTCCAGGCAGCGAAGATTGGATGATTCGTGTTGCTTTTTGGTCTTGCGGCAGATTTGCGTATTTTCCAGGAACAAATATTCGATCCCCGTTCCGAGGAAGGTCTCGATGGCCTCGCGCGGGGTGTTGACGATGGGTTGTCCTTTCACGTTGAAGCTGGTGTTGAGGACCATCTCGCGTCCGGTGACGCACCCGACGGCACGCAGCAGAGCGTGAAAATCGGGATTCTCGTTGGCCGAAACGGTCTGGACGCGGGCCGAGCCGTTGACGTGGGTAATGGCTGGGAGCTGGCCGCGGTACCGCTCGCGCACATCGACCGTCGCGATCATGTAAGGGAACGAAGCGAGCGGCGCGGCATCGAACCAGCGGCTGACTTCCTCGATGGTAACCGCCGGTGCGAAGGGGCGGAAGGCTTCGCGCATTTTCACCATGGCGTTGATGCGGTCGCGCATTTCGGGACGCGACGGATCGGCGAGAATGCTGCGATTGCCCAGGGCGCGCGGGCCGAACTCCATGCGGCCGCGATACCAGGCGATCACGCGGCCCTCGGCGATGAGCCGCGCGGCGGCGGCGCACGTCTCGCCAAGCGTCGAATGGTGGACGATATCGAGATCGGGGGCGGCATACGTGATGGAATGCGCCGGACCGAGGAACGGGACGGGCATGCGCACATTGCGAACCTCGCCCGCGAGCGATGCGCGATAGAGAGCGGCGCCGAGCGCGGACCCGTCGTCGCCCGCGGCGGGCTGGATGTAAATTTCGTCGAACAGGCCGGAGCGCATCAGGCGTCCGTTGGCGGTGCAGTTGAGCGCGACGCCGCCGGCGAGCGCGAGCCTGCGAAGTCCGGTGGTCTTGGCGAAATGACCGCACAGGTGCAGCATGGCGCGGTCCAGGCATTCCTGCAACGCCGCGGCGATGTCGCGGTGGGCCCCCTCAATTTCATCGGCGGGGAGGCGCTCGGGAGCTAGATTTTCGGCGAGGTAACGGCGCGTGGCGGTGTGGCGCTCGCGATCTTCATGAGTGCGGTTCAGATGCAGCGCGGGGATGCGAATCGATCCGCCGGAGCCGAGCTCGACAGCTCGATCGAAGAAGGCGCGGAAGCGCGACGACGGATCGCCGTAGGGTGCCAGTCCCATGATTTTGTACTCGTCGGAGTTGAAATCGAAGCCCAGGTGCAGCGTGATCAACGAATACAAAATTCCGACCGAATCCCGGGCGGAGATTTCGTGGATTTTTTCGAGGCGCCCGCCGCGCGCGCGATACACCGTGGCGCTCTGTGTTTCCCCCATACCGTCGACGACGATCGTCAAGCATTCGTCCCAGCCGGAGGTGAGGTACGCACTCGCGGCGTGAGCCAGGTGGTGGTTCACATGATGGACGCTCGCGTGGGGGAAGCAGGGAAGGTCGCGATCGATCAGCGATAGCAGCGCTTCGCGCGAGTAGACCTGGTTGTAGGCATCAGCGCTGACCGGATCGATCGAGAAAATTTTGGCGTAGGGAGCGTAATCGAAAGAGTGGGCGATCTCGTGGATATCCTCGATCGCCAGGCCGGCCTCGGCAAGGCAATACCGTATGGCGCGAATGGGGAAATGCGCGCTGTGTTTCTTGCGGTCGAAGCGCTCCTCGGCCGCGGCGGCGACGATTTCGCCGTCCACAATCAGCGCGGCTGCGGCGTCGTGGCCCTGAGAAATGCGGTATTCGCGCTCGTCGAGTCCAGGCCAGTGCGCTTTCTTGAAGGGGACGGATTTTTCGAAACCGCTGATACCGATAAAGTTCATATGCGATTATTTCGCTGCCGCAAGCTCGGGCTGCTGTTTCAGAACCAGCGCGGCGATGGAGGCAACCGAGCGGAGATCCTCGATTTCAATCGCGTCGAGCGCGATGCGCACGCCGAAGCGTTCCTCCAGGTGCACCAGCAACTGGACCAGCGCAAGCGAATCGAGCAGCCCAGTGTTGAGCAGGTCAGTCTCGGGGGAATCGACGTCGATGAAAAGTTTTCCGGAAAGCAGATGGCGAATTTCCAGGATGGTGTCGTTCATCAGCACGGATGGATGGCTCCCTTGGGTTGTCATGGAACTTGTCATGATTCGGCGGCGGCCTTTTCGAGAAAACGCTGTTTGAGAGCGGTGCGCGCGACCTTGCCGTTGCCGTTGAGCGGCAGGTGATCGAGCTCCAGCCAGCGGCTGGGCAGCATATA
>Ga0335077_10002525_pt1 | contig 21870 bp, 18 predicted proteins | sample Lox_Sample_31_FD_207151 | JGI IMG/M metagenome (GOLD analysis project Ga0335077, IMG submission 207151) | Soil microbial communities from Loxahatchee National Wildlife Refuge, Florida, United States - Lox_Sample_3.1 | ecosystem: Environmental > Terrestrial > Soil > Wetlands | place: USA...
GGCCGAGGTTGTGTAAAAACAGCTCGTGGAAGCTTGCGGCGGCAGGTTGAGACGCCGGCCGAGGTGTTGATCGGCTTCGTGTCTTCTGGGTCGTTTGTCAGCTTGCTCTGAGTTGGTGGGATTCGAGGGTCCCGCGGGTCTGCTTTCAACCTTTCATTACTGCCATTGCTCCCTCGACGCCAAGGAGACTCATGAGTCGCTTGAGGTTGTAGGCAAGAACGTGAAGGCTCATCTCGGTGCGCACACGCCCAAGCGTTTTCGTCAGGAAGTGCGTGGCGCCCATCCAGGACTTGATCGTTCCGAACGGGTGCTCGACGGTCCGGCGTCGCAGGCGCGCGGTCTCGGGCTTCCAGTCCAACCGCTCCTGCATGGCATCGAGCACCTCTTCGTGTTCCCAGCGCGTGATGCGTCGATAGGGGCTCGGCGTGCACTGCTGCTTGAGCGGACAGCTTGGGCAGGCAGAAGGCCAATACCGGTGCAGCCGCATGCCGCGCTCGATCGTGGTCATGCGCCAGATCGCCCGCTCACCGGCCGGGCAGCGATACTCGTCATCCTTGGCGAGGTAGATGAAGTCGGCCTTGTCGAACCGACCTTCTGCTTTGCTGTTCGATGTCGTGGGCTTCGGAACCAACGGAGTCATGCCCGCCCGGTCGCACTCGAGGATCTCCTCTCCGTCGAAATAGCCACGGTCGGCAACCACGGTGAGATCGTCGACGCCCGTCGCTGCCTGCGCTTTCTTGGCCATCGTGGCCAGGTGACCTCGATCCGTTCCGACGTTGCTCACCTCGTGCGCGACGATGAAGTGGTATTGGGTGTCCACGGCGGTCTGCACGTTGTAGCCCACGACGCCGCTGCCGCGGCTGTTCATGGAGCGTGCATCCGGATCGGTCAGCGAGATCTGCTTCTCCGGTGCCGCCGCCAGCTGCCGGTCAATCTTGCGCAACTGCTGCATCCGCTGCTTGAGGGCGGTGATCTTGTCTTGCAGCCGAGCTTTCTTGGCCTGCGCCACCACTGGCTCGGCACGGTCGGCCGTGTCCATGTCGGCCAGGTAACGCCCGATGCTCTCTTCGATCTCCTTCATCCGGCGCTGCATCTTGGCCTGGGTGAAATTCTTGTCGCGGTTGTTCACCGCCTCGAACTTGCTCCCATCGATGGCCACGATAGCCTCGACAAACAGATCGAGTTCCCGGCACAGCACCACGAACTGCCGGCACACGTTGCGGATCGCCGGACCGTTGTCCTTGCGCAAGTCGGCAATCGTCTTGAAGTCCGGCATCAGGCGACCCGTCAGCCACATCATCTCGACGTTGCGCTGGGTCTCACGCTCCAGACGCCGGCTCGACTGGATCCGGTTCAGGTAGCCGTAGATGTAGATCCGGAGCAGCACCGCGGGGTGATAGAAGGCCGTCCCATCCCCGACGGTTCGACGCCCTCGAAACCCAGAGCGCCGAGATCGAGACCATCGACGAAGACGTCGACCACCCGGACCGGGTTGTTTGGCTCAATGTAGTCGTCGAGACACTCAGGCAGCAGCGTGACTTGGGTTCGGTCCTCGCCTTCGACGAATCGCTTCATCGTCTGCTCCGTCATCGCGACGATCTGATCTTGCCAGGCCATCATTGCAGGGTGTTTTCACACGACCTCGGCCACAAGCGGACGCCGACGGCCGTCCGCAATGCGGTGCCCCAGCTCGTTCGCACCGCTATCTACGCTCGGTGACTTCCAGCGAGGAAGGGACGATCTAGGGTATCGAGGATGTGGGCGTCGCGGATGCCGGTGCGGTTGAGCATCGCTACGCTGGCGCGGCCGACGTGCGGATAGACGCGCACTTCACAGTAGTAGCCCGCCCCACCGCCCGCATGAGCAAACCAAAGCTCGTCGTCGAGCCTTCCCATGAACCACCCGAGGCTTCTAGCGGGTCCAGGAGCCGATGCAGCCGTGAAGAGCATGGCGCGAGTAGTGGGAGACAGGATGTCGTCGCCGCACAGCAGGGCCTGCAGATAGCGCGCGAAACCTTGCGCATTGCCAACCAAGCCGCCATAGGCATCACCGTTGACATTGAGGCTGCGGAACTGGACCCATCGCCCCACGTTGCCTTCGACCAAGTGATTCCGATCGATGAAGAAGCCGAGCACAAGGTTCAGCAACCCAAGGCGCTGAAGCGTCCCATGCGCGTGAACCTGGGGCCGGGGAATGTCGAACGCGAGAGATTCGCCGTCGCGCAGACGTAGCGGTCGAAGCAGTTGCCGTTGCACGTACTCAGCGTATGGCTGGCCAGAGACCTCCTCAATCAACTCTCCGAGCACCAGGTAGCCGATGTTCGAGTAGGCATAGCGCGCGCCTGGTGTCCAGATCGGGCGCCCGTGTGCGCGCATGACATCTTCAACAAATCGTGTGCGGTCGAAGGCGGCTTCCTCTTCGACGAGGTGCACCCAGCGCAACGGGTTGGGGTTGGCGAAACCACCCGTATGCAGCAATGCCTGCCGGATGGTCGCGTTGCCGATCTGTGGCCAGCGCTCGAGGTACATCGCGATCGGGTGGTCGAGTTCAATGCGGCGCTTTTCGGCCAGTCGAAGTATCGCCGCGGCCGTCAAGGTTTTGGTGACGGAGTAGGAGTTGAACGTCGTGTACTCGGTAACTGCACGCTGCGCACACAGGTCCGCCAAGCCGCCGTGGTAGTTAAACAGCACCGCATCGGCCGACACGAACGCGTATTGCAGTCCCGGCGTGGCTCGGTCGGCGATCATCGCGTCGAGCAAGCGCCTCGTGGCCAGCTCAGTTGCGGGTGGTTCGGAGTTCGCCATGACCGTGATCATCGCCGCATAGCGCCAAACGATGGCAGCCGCACTTCAAACATTGCGGTCCGCGACCCGGTCGCACGGGCGACACACGCCGGGGTTAGGACTTAAGGACTCGCTCAGGAGCGCCGTTGCGCTGCAGTGGACGGCGGCTTCCCGCTTCGAATTCTTGCGCGCGAAGGGCGGCAACGGGTCGCTATGTAAAGCTATGCATAGACCCCTATGCATAGACCTCAACTATGTGAACTTCCGCGGCGGAGGAACATCGCCGGCTCGTGCGGCGTGGTGCCGTGTGGGCCGGCGGTGTCTTTGCATAGTTACAGCGCCCGCAAGAACTTCCTCAAACGCATCAGGTCGTCGGAGGCGCGGAAGCGCGTGAGCTTGCAGTCCGGTGCTTCGAGGCGAGCCAGCGCTTTTTCCTTCATCGCCAAGTTGGCCTCGACGCGGTGCGTTGTGTTCATACTCTCGTGTCCGAGCCACAGCGCGATGATGTTGAACGGCACGCCCGACTGCAGAAGATGCATTGCGGTCGTGTGCCTCAAGGTGTGCGGAGAGACATGTTTGCCTTTGAGGCTGGGCTGTTCGGTCATCGCTCTGGCAACTGCAAGTGCTAATCGCTGAGCGACGTTGCAGCGTGTCATCGCATGCCCGTCCCGGTTGGGAAGCAGGGGCGCTTCGCGGCGCAGTTGCGGGTTCAGGTGCAACCAAGCGCGCACTTCGCGGACGGTGGACTTCCACAGCGGCACGGAGCGCTGTTTGCGCCCCTTGCCAACGGTCCGCGATGACGTGTCCATCGAACATGGCGGGCCAGGCTGCGCAACGAGTAAGCCGGACTGCGCAGGTCGAAACCGAGGCGCCGCCGTTCCTCGAGGTAACGCTCCACGAGCGCGGCAAGACCGGTACTCATGCGGCGCTCCCGGGCCACGGCAGTGCTACTTCGATGAGGTTGCGACTGTCGAGCTTCGCGTACACGAGCGCGGTGTTTAGCGACCGATGGCGCAGAACGTCGGCCACCTCTTTGAGCGAGGAGCCTCCCGCCAGCAAGCGGGTGGCCATCGTGTGTCGTAGCAGGTGCGAACGCGTGTAAGGCAAGCCGGCGCGTGCATAGGCCTGTCGGATCGTCTTGCGCACCAGATCCGGCCCGATCGGTTGCTCGCGCGGTGTCATGTGTCGCGCGAACACCATGCGATGCCGGGTCTTGGGGCGTTCCTTGCGCAGATACGCGGCAATCGCTTGACCAGTGGCCGCCGGCAATGGCAAGACGTCCTCGCGACGTCCCTTGGTGTGGCGCAGAGTGACCGTGCCGGCCTGCCAGTCGATATCGTCGAGACTCAAGCGAGCGACTTCACCGCTGCGCAGACCGAGATCGAGCGCACAGCGCACGATCGCATCAGCTCGCCGCATCGACGGACCGATCGAACCGAATGAGGCGATCAGCCTCTCGAGTTCCTCGGGCTTGAGCGTCTTGGGCAGGGACGCCTGTTGCCAGTTCGCCGGATACGACAGGGCGCCGACGAGGGCGTGGACCCGATCGCCCAGCGTGGCGCGCCAGCGGAAGTAGCCGCGCAGCGAAGCCACGACCGTCCCCGCGCTGGCAGGCAACTTGTAGAGCTTGGCTTGCTGGGCATAGAAGCGACGTACGTGCTCGGGCGTGATTGCCGCGATGTCGATCGCATCGTTGCCGAAGCGCGAGCGCAGCAACCGACCGACGACGCGCAGTGCGCCCTTGCGCGTGTTGGGCGCAAGGCCGCGCACTTGCACCATGTACTGGTCGTAGCGGCGCAGTTCTTTGCCGACCGGGCTCGTGTCCTGCGCCTTCGGTGGGATCGCGCCCGCGGCGCGCAGCACGACGAGCAGGTGACCGAGGGCTGCACTTACGCTGCCTCGGTCGTGGGCCGCCACAGTGCAGGTGCAGCGCGGTAGATGCTCGTACAGAAACTCGGCCACGAGCGCTTCGTTGACCGCGGCGAGCTTCCTGTGTGTCCGCCCCCATCCATCGCGACAGATGCGCCACGCCACCGTTGCAGCTGCCGATGTAGCCGGCGGCGTGGCCGCGATCGGTCAAGTACTGCTCGTACGCCGCCGCGTGCACTGCCAGCGGATCGGCGAAGGCGCCGCGTTCGCGGCGATCAGAGCGAGAACGATGCGTGGTGCTCATGGCGGTTTCCCAAAGTGGGAGCGCCACTGCACTCGCCGGCGAAAACTATGTCGAGAACATCACGCCGCTGCCGCTCCGCACGCCGCCTCTGCTCTGACTGTCCACTCTGTTACCAACCCCAACTTCACATAGTTGAGGTCTATGCATAGGGGTCGGTTTCGACCTCTCAACGTCTGGTTTCGGCGCGAGTACTGGAGGATTTCTCTCCGAAATTCACCGCTCGCGCGTCGCTCCAATGCCTCGGTGGGAGCCACGCTGGCCTATGAGTCGAGATGCTGCCCGACGGCGCCTCACTTGCCCGGGCGCAGGAGGTTCACCAGCGGCTTGCCGCGGAGGTCGCGATACACATCGAAATCGGCGTCGATCGAAACGACCGCGCCGATCCGAAGCCGAGCCGCCGCTTCCGCCACCGACGCGTCAGCGAGGTCGAACGGCAGGGCGGCGAAACGCTCGCTGATGGCGAGCACGTTCGCAAGCGTGTTCACTTCAGCGCGATCGACCTCGAGCGCACCGCGCTGAGTCCAGCGCAGGAAGTCGAGCGCGGCTTCGTTGTGCAGCCGACGCGCCAGCAAGGCACACACCTCCGTAAGGACTGCCCAGGTCGTCACGAGGCGCACGTTCTGGTGCTCGCGCAACCAGGTAACCACCGGCGCGTGCCACCGATCGGACGCGTTGAAAAGAGCGATCAGCGGGCCGCTGTCGACCACTGCACGCGCCGGCGTTGGCCGCCGCGTCGCACGTGATCTAGCCACGTCGCCCCCGATGTTTGCGGGCCCAGGCGTCAGTCACGAGTGCCTTGCGCTGCTCGGCCAAGTCGGACGGGCCACGATGGCGCTCGAACAAGTCAGCGCCCAACGCGTAAGCCGACATCTGTTCCGGGGTGCCGTTTGCCAGGTAACTGGCGAGCGCTTCGCGAAGCAGGGCGCTGGCGGGCTTACGCAACGCGGCACTGCGCTGACGCAGCTTTTGCTCGAGCTCCGGCCCGAGCTTGAAGGTCATAGTCATGGTGAGAGGCGTCGCAGCAAGGAGGTAATACTAGCAATATTACCAGACGAAGGCGACACACGCGCTGTTTGTGGTTCGCCTTGCTCCGTCGGAGCGTGCCGTCGGTACCGTGCCGTACCGTGAACCGCGACGATGGCCCAATAACTGCTGGGTCCACGGTAGACCGGCAACGCGCTTTACTACCGAGCGATGGAGTTGATGGGGCGCTGGTCGCGCAGCTCGCGGGGCTATGTCGGGCTGTATCAGTACTTGCCGGAACTCGATGCCGTCTTCGTTCTCGCCGCGCGTAGCCAGAAAGAAGCGGGTTACAGGCGCTGACTTCGATGGGGCGTGAACCGAGTCGCCGGCGAAGAGCTGTGCGGTGAGCGCGGCGGTCGAGTCTTCGTCCGAGCCAGCGTACTCGCCTCAGCAAGGCGGCTCGAACCGATGAATGCGCTCGGTCGTGTAGCGGCTTATTCCGGTTCGTTATTGACGTCTTGAACGTGCTGGGGGCAACGGATTTAGGTGGCGTCGACTTGCCCCCAAAGTTGCCCCCAAGTTTCGCGGCTGTCCCCGGACAAGAATGGATCTTCGTGGTCGACGGCCGAGGAGCGGGACGTTCGCGCCGACAGCTTCGTCCGTCTTGTGAACGGTGCTGGGACGCTGGAGGACGCTAATTCGATTGCGAAATCGCGGAATCGAACTCACGCAAATTGCAACCTGCTGAATCTTGTCCCCTGAACTCCGCCGAAGTCCAACGACGTCCGCAGACGTCCGGATTGGAGGCGGCGGGAATCGAACTCAAGAGTGAAAAGCGAGCGGAGCGAAAGCGAGTTGCCCCCAACGTTGCCCCCCAAACGCTCGGCTGACTTGAGCGCTTGGTGGAACTCCGAGATCTCCTTATCTGCGACGCACTCTGTCGGGCGGCGCACACCGCGTTCTCTCACTTGCGCAGGTAGCCGGCTTGCCGTTCGCATCGCATCGAGCGCCTTGCCCCGGGTTCCCCACTCGACACGCGCGCCGAGGGCCGGCGGTTGACGGATTCCGCACCAAGCTCATAACGGGCGAGGCTCAGGCCTTCCGGGCTGACCGCCGGCTCTCTGCCAACCATCCAGTCGGCCAGCAGATGTCCCGACCCGGCAGCCATCGTCCATCCCAGGGTTCCGTGTCCGCAGGACAGCCACAGCTTGCTGAACGGCGTCGGGCCCACGATCGGCGTGCCGTCCGGCGTCATCGGCCGCAGGCCCGTCCAGAAGGTCGCGCGCGCAACATCGCCGCCGTCGGGAAAAAGATCGCGCACGACGTGTTCGAGCGTCAGCCGCCGTGGCTTGCGCAGCGTGAGGTCGTAGCCGGCAAGCTCCGCGGTGCCGCCCACGCGGATACGATCACCGAGACGCGTGACGGCCACTTTGTGCGTCTCGTCCATCACCGTCGACTCGGGCGCTGCGCGCGCGTCGCTGATCGGCACCGTGATCGAGTAGCCCTTGACCGGGTAAACGGGAAGGCGCAGGCCGAGCGGCGCGAGCAGTAGCGGCGTGTAGCTGCCGAGCGCGACGAGGTAGCGATCGGCCGTCAGCGTGCCGGCATCGGTGTCGACCGCTTCGATATCCGCGCCGGTGCGCACCAGTCGCCTGACATTGACCCCGAAGCGGAAACGCGCGCCGCGTGCTGCGGCGAGCGTCGCGATCTGCTCGGTGAACTTGTGGCAATCGCCGGTCTCGTCACCCGGCAGCAGCAGGCCGCCGACGAATTTGTGCCGGACCCGGTCCAGCGCAGGCTCCTGCCGCACACAACCCGCAACGTCCAGCGCTTGCCAGGAGACGCCGAAGCGTCGCAACACCTCGATGTCGGCAGCCGCCCCGTTGACTTGCGCCGCGGTCCGGAACAGTTGCAGCGTGCCGCGCGTACGCTGGTCGTACTGGATCCCGGTCTCGTTCCTCAGTTCGCGCAAGCAGTCGCGGCTGTACTCGGCGAGCCGCAACATGCGCGCCTTGTTCCGTTCGTACGCCGGCGCATTGCATTGCGCGAGCATGGCGATGCCCCAGCGGATCATCCCAACATCGGGCCTGGGCCGGATGACGAGCGGACGGTGGCGCATGAACAGCCACTTCAGCGCTTTCAGCGCGAGACCCGGCGCCGCCCAGGGCGCTGAATAACCGGGCGACACTTCGCCGGCGTTGGCAAAGCTGGTTTCCAGTGCGGGTCCGGACTGCCGATCGAGCACGGTGACGTCGTGGCCGTCGGCGGCCAGGTAGTAGGCGGCGGTGGTCCCGATGACGCCGCTGCCGAGGATCAGGATCTTCATGCTTCGCTGGTTGCTCGTGATGCGACGACCGGGCCGCCGTTGCCGAGGTAGCGGCGGTGATAGCGGCTGCCCAGGCCGACCAGGATCTCGTAGGCATTGGTGCCCGCCTGCTTCGCGAGCGCGTTGATGTCCTGCTCGTCGTCGAGCAGGTCGAACAGTGCCCCGGGCGCCAGCGCGCTTTCGGGAAGCTCCGTTACATCGACCGTGATGGTGTCCATCGAGACCCGGCCCACTTGCGGTACCTCCCGCCGCTGGAAGCGCACGCGCGCGTGGTTGCTCAGGCTGCGTAGATAGCCGTCCGCATAGCCGGCCGACAGCGTCGCGATGCGCGAGCGGCGCGCTGCCCGCCACGTGTGGTTGTATCCGACGGCCGTGCCGCACTCGACTTCGCGACATTGGATCAGCCGCGCCTGCAGATGCACGACTGCACGCATCGGATTGGCGCCGGGCGCCGGAGCTACGCCGTACAACGCCGCCCCGGGCCGCACCAGATTGAAGTGGAATGGACTGCCAAGGAAGATTCCCGACGAGTTGGCAAGGCTTGCGCGCAACCCGGGAAAGCGCTCGCGCAGCGCGATGAAGCTGTTCAGTTGGCGTGCGTTCACGGAATTGGCGGGCTCTTCGGCCGACACCAGGTGGCTGAGCAGCAGGCAAGGGCGCAGCTGCTGCAGTCGCTCGGGTTGCGCGCGCAGGCGCATGGCGTCTTGCGGGGACAGGCCGAGACGTGCCATGCCGGTATCGAACTGCAGCGCCGCTTCGAGGACACGTCCGGTGCGCCGCGCGAGTGACCGCCAGCGCTCGATCTGATGCAGGTCGTTCAGCACAGGAACCAGCCCGTGAGCGAGACACGCCTGCTCGGCGCCCGGCAGCGGTCCTTGCAGCACGTAGACGAGCGCGTTCGGCGGCAACGCGGCGCGCAGGTTCACGCCTTCGTCGACCAGCGCAACGAAAAATTCGCGACAGCCCGCCCGGTACAGCGCCAGCGCGACCGGGGCCGCGCCGAGACCGTAGGCGTTCGCCTTGACCACCGCTGCGCAGGCCGCGGGACGCACGCGCGCTGCCAGCAGACGCCAGTTGGCGCAGATCGCATCGAGGTCGATGGTCAGCAGCGCCGGCACGGCCGCTTCCGAAAGGCTCATTTCGCGGCGCGCCCGGGTGCGCTCGTTGTTGCGGATTCGTCGATCCGCGTACGACCCTCTCCACGCCGGCGGGCCAGCGCCAGTTCAGCGATTGCAACGAACCACGCAATGCCGAATCCCAGCGCTTCGTCGTTGAAGTCGTAGGCAGGGTGGTGCAGCGGAGGGTCGCCGGATGCACCTCGACCTTGACCTAGCCACAGATACGCACCTGGTCGCTCGCGCAGCATGAACGCGAAGTCCTCGGCCGTGAACGCGGGCCGTTGGGCCACAGCGGTCCGCAACCCGACGGACGCTGCCGCGTGCAGTGCGCACTCGACCTCGGCGGCCGTGTTGATCGTGGCCGGGTAGTAACGCACGTAGCTGACGTCGATGTCCGTGCCGCTCGCGTGCGCGACGCCCTGCGCGACCTGGCGCAGCGCGGCCTCGATCGTGTCCTGCACGTCCACATCGAAGGTGCGTACCGTGCCGGTCAGTTCGACATGCGCGGGCAGTACGTTGTGCGAGTCGCCGCCCGCGATGCGTGTCACTGAAAGCACGGCCGTCGCATTCGGATCGATCCGCCGCGACACCAGCGTGTTGAGGTGGGTCACGAGTTCGCTCGCCGCGAGGATTGCATCCGGCGTGCGCTGCGGCTGCGCGGCGTGGCCGCCGCGGCCGCGAACGGTGATGTCGAAGCGGTCGGCGGCCGCCATCATCGGCCCCGGACGCGTTTGCGCGCTACCCAGCGGCAGGTCGGGCCAGTTATGCAGCGCGTACACCGCATCGCAGGCGAAGCGCTCGAACAGTCCGTCCTGGACCATCGCACGCGCGCCGCCGCGTCCTTCCTCGGCGGGCTGGAAGATGAAGTGCACGGTGCCGTCAAAGCGGCGCGACCGGGCAAGATGGCGCGCCGCGCCGAGCAGGATGGCGGTATGACCGTCATGCCCGCACCCGTGGTGCACGCCCGCCACCGTGCTGATGTGGGCGCGTTCGCCTTGCTCGACGATCGGCAGGGCGTCCATGTCGGCGCGCAGCCCGACCGTCGCGCCGCTGCTGCCGTTGCGCAGCACGCCCACTACGCCGGTGCCGCCCAGGCCCTCATGCACTTCGAGCCCGGCGTCGCGCAACGCGCGCGCGACGATGACCGCCGTGCGGCGCTCCTGGAAGGCGAGCTCCGGGTGGGCGTGCAAATCGCGTCTGAGTGCGATGATCTCGGGCAGCAGGTCGGCCACCTCCGCGACGGTCGGCGCGGCGCGACGCGCGCCGGAGTGCCGCTCGAGGAGACTGCTCGTGTCCGCTTGTGGGTGAGCTTCCATAGGTGCGATCGGGTGCAGGCGGGGCAGGAAGCTTAGGTGCGGATCGGCACTGCGTCGCTTCGTTCTGCGCCCACGATGGAGGCTGAAATTTCGAATTGATGCGATCGCCGGCAGAAACTGCTGCGACCGCTCCCGCGCCGCTCGACCCACCCGCACAAAGTTCTGCGTCGCGCGCGAATACGCAATCAGGTTGCGTCGCTGCCCGCGACAACGACGCCAACGTGTGCCTGCCTGCTCCTAATCTCTCGTGACCCGAGCGCGCGCCGATCGCAACGCGCGCCTCAGCCAGGATCGATCCGATCGTTATGGGACGACCGCTTTTTCAACTCGAGAGCAAAGGAACTTCGATGACCGAGACGCTGACCCTCGCCCCCGCGCGTGGTGACCTGATTCGTTCGCGCAACTTCATCGGCGGGCTGTGGCGCGTCGGCACCGACGGTCACACCTTCGATGTTGTGGACCCGGCCGACGGGCGCTCGATCGCCCACGTGGTGGACGGCACGGCGGACGACGCCAGGGCGGCGGTCGACGCGGCCAGCGCCGCGCTGCCTGCCTGGAGGAACACGCCGGCGCGCCAGCGTGCGCAACTGCTGAAACGCTGGCATGCGCTGATCCTCGAGGCGCAGGAGGATCTGGGGCGGGTCATCTCGCGCGAGCAGGGCAAGCCGCTCGCCGAGGGTTGCGGCGAGGTCGTGTATGCGGCCAGTTACGTCGAGTGGTTCGCAGAAGAAGCCACGCGGGTCTACGGTGACGTGATCGCTGCGCCGGTGGCGGGCCGCCGGATGATCGTCGTCAAGGAACCGGTCGGTGTCGTCGCGGCGGTGACGCCGTGGAACTTTCCGGCCGCGATGATCGCCCGCAAGCTGGCGCCTGCGCTCGCCGCAGGATGCACGGTGGTGTGCAAGCCGGCCGAGGACGCGCCGCTCACGTCGCTCGCGCTGGTTCGCCTGGCCGAGGAAGCCGGGTTCCCGCCGGGAACGTTGAACATCGTCACCGCCTCACGCGAGCGTACGCCGGCGGTCGTCGGAGCATGGCTGGACGACGCGCGCGTGCGCAAGATCACATTCACCGGCTCGACGCCGGTTGGCAAGCACCTCGCGCGCGAGTCCGCAGCGACGCTGAAGAAGCTCTCGCTGGAACTCGGCGGCAACGCGCCGTTCATCGTGTTCGAAGACGCCGATCTGGATGCGGCTGCCGACGGGTTGATGACCGCCAAGTTCCGCAACGGCGGGCAGACCTGCGTGTGCCCGAATCGCGTGTTCGTGCACGAAGCGGTGCACGACGCTTTCGTCTCGAAGGTGGCCGAGCGCATGCGGGCGCTGGTGGTGGGCCCCGCTAGCCGCGCCGATTCGCAGATCGGGCCAATGATCAATGCGCGCGCGGTGCAGAAGATCCTGCGCCATGTCCAGGACGCACTGGCACACGGCGGCAAGCTCGTCGTCGGCCGCGCTGGCGTGCTGGAGGAACTGGGGCCGAACTACGTCGCTCCCGCGCTGATCACCGGCGCCAACACCGACATGGCGCTCACGCACGAGGAAACCTTCGGGCCGGTCGTGGCGGTGTTCCGCTTCCGCAGCGAGCAGCAGGCGATCGATCTGGCCAACGCCACGCCGTACGGCCTGGCGGCCTACTTTTACTCGAACGATATCGGGCGCGTCTGGCGCGTGGCGGCCGCGCTGGACAGCGGCATCGTCGCGATCAACGAGGGCGCGTTCGCCTCGGAGGCCGCGCCATTCGGCGGCGTGAAGGAATCGGGCTACGGCCGCGAAGGCTCGCGCTACGGCCTCGAGGAATACATGCAGACGAAGTACCTGTGCCAGGGCAATCTGAAGTGACGCGACTTTGCCGTGTCCCGGCGCGGCGGTAAAGGCTGCCGCGCCTGGTGCAACTTCACCTGGGCTCGGTCCGCCCCGTGATCATGCGTGCCAGCGTGGTGACCCTTGCGCGTTTCTATGCGGCCGTGTCCCCGGCGCGCTCCGGGGACTGCAGCCGCGTCGGCCGTGTCAGCACCTCGGGCTGCAGGACCTGTCGCAGCTGTTGGGCGGAAAGCAATCCGCGTTCGAGCACGAAATCCGCGACCGCGCGGTTCTCGTTGACGGCCGCTTTGGCGATCTCGCATGCGCTTTCGTAGCCGATGTAGGGGTTCAGGGCCGTCGCGAGCCCTGCCGAAGTGCGCACGCGTTCCGCCAGCAGGGCGCGATTGGCGCTGATGCCGTCGACGCAGTTCGTCGCCAGTGTCGAGCATGCGGCCTGCAGGTGCGTGATCGACTTGGACAACGAGTAGCCGATCAGCGGCTCGAAGGCGTTAAGTTGGAGTTGCCCGGCCTCGGAGGCCATCGTCACTGCCATGTCGTTGCCGATCACTTCGAAGGCAACCTGGTTCACGACCTCGGGAATCACCGGATTAACCTTGCCGGGCATGATCGACGAACCCGCTGCGCGCGGCGGCAGGAAGATCTCGCCGAGTCCGGCTTGCGGGCCCGAGGACAGCAGCCGCAGGTCGTTGCAGGTCTTCGACAGCTTGCAGGCGATGCGCTTGAGCACGCCGGACAACTGCACGAAGCTGCCGGTGTCCTGCGTGGCTTCGACGAAGTTGGCGGCCGGGGTCAGCGGCAGGCCCGCGAAATCGGCCAGGTAGCGGCACGCGAGCGGCGCGTAGTCCGGATCGCTATTGATGCCGGTGCCGATCGCCGTCGCGCCGAGGTTGATCTCGGTGATGAGTGCCGTCGCCTCGCGCAGCCGCAACTCGTCCTCGCCGATCATGACGGCGTAGGCGGAGAACTCCTGGCCCAGCGTCATCGGCACGGCATCCTGCAACTGGGTTCGCCCGATCTTCAAGACATCGTGGAACTCGAAAGCCTTTCTTTCGAAACTCTTCCGCAGCGTGGCCAGCGCCGCGGCCAGGCGCTGGATCGCGAAACACAGGCCCACCTTGATCGCCGTCGGATACGTGTCGTTGGTGCTCTGCGACGCGTTGACGTCGTCGATCGGATGGAGCTTCGTGTATTCGCCGCGCCGACAGCCGAGGATCTCGAGCGCCCGGTTGGCGATCACCTCGTTGACGTTCATGTTGGTCGAGGTCCCGGCCCCGCCCTGGATCACGTCGACCACGAACCGGTCGTGCAGGTGCCCGGCTGCGATCTCGTCGCAGGCGTCGATGAGCGCGCGCGCTTTGGTCTCCGGCAGCAGATCCAGGTCGCGATTTGCGTGGGCTGCGGCTTTCTTCACCAGCGCGTAGGCGCGAATCAGGTCGCTCAGCGTGCCGACCGGTACGCCGGTAATCGGAAAATTCCCGAGCGCCGTACCGTGTGGATGCCGTAGTACGCCGGCGCGGGCACGGCCAGTTCGCCAAGCGCGTCGCGCTCGATGCGCTCCGCGACGCGCGCATTCTGCAACGGATCCCGGGAACCGATCATCGGCGTCGCGCGTTGCGCTGTACGTCAGACCGAATCAGTCTTGCAGGCGCCGCGCGATGGCCGCGCCGACTTCCGTCGTCGATCCGGTGCCGCCCAGGTCCCGGGTGCGCGGGCCGTCTCGCAGCACGGCTTCGATCGCGCGGACGATGGCATCGTGCGCCGCACGGCACGGTCCGGAGCCGTTGCCGAGAAAGTCCAGCATCAACGCGCCGGACCAGATCATCGCGATCGGATTGGCGATGTTCCTGCCGTAGATGTCCGGCGCCGACCCGTGCACCGGCTCGAACAGCGACGGAAACCTGCGCTCGGGATTCAGGTTGGCGGAAGGCGCCAAACCGATCGTGCCGGTGGTCGCGGGACCGAGGTCCGACAGGATGTCGCCGAACAAGTTGGTCGCGACCACGACGTCGAAGCGCTGCGGCTGGAGCACGAAGCGCGCACTCAGAATGTCGATGTGCTGCTTGTCGACGGTTACGTCCGGGTAGTCTTGTGCAACCGCGTCGGCACGACGGTCCCACCACGGCATGCTGACCGCGATGCCGTTGCTCTTGGTGGCGACGGTCAGGTGCTTGCGCTGGCGCGCCCGCGCGGCCTCGAACGCGTAACGCAGCACACGGTCGGCGCCGACTCGCGTGTACAGCGACTCCTGGATCACGACTTCGCGCTCGGTGCCTTCGAACATGACGCCACCCAGCGACGTGTATTCGCCCTCGGTGTTCTCGCGCACCACCAGGTAGTCGACGTCGCCGGGCTTGCGCGCCTTTCCGTTCTGATCGACCAGCGGGCAGGGCACGCCGTCGAACAGGCGCACCGGCCGCAGGTTCACGTACTGGTCGAACTCGCGGCGAAACTTCAGCAGCGAACCCCATAGCGAAACATGGTCGGGCACCGTGGCCGGCCAGCCGACCGCCCCGAAGTACAACGCATCAGCGCCGCGCAGTTGCTCCTTCCAGTCGGCCGGCATCATGCTGCCGTGCGCCTGGTAGTAGTCGCAGCTCGCCCATTCGATGGGGCGGATGTCGAGCCCGAAGCCGAAGCGCTCGGCCGCGGAACGCAGCACACGCAAGCCTTCCGGCATCACCTCCTTGCCGATGCCGTCGCCGGGGATGGCGGCGATTCGAAACGTGGGAGTCATCGAGGGTCCTCGGTGCGTTCAAGCGGCCTTGCGCTGCGCGTCCATCTCGTCGAGCCAGCCGCGGCGCAACTCGGGGACGGCGCGCGCCAGTTGCTCGTAGTAAGGATGGTGCGGGCCGCGGTCGTAGTCGGCGCGCGCGACCTGTGCCAGCTTGCGGCCGTACTGCATCACCACGATCTCGTCGCATACCGCGCGCACCGTGTGCAGGTCATGGCTGATGAACAGATAGGACACGCCGAGTTCCTTGCGCAGCTCGGCGATCAGGTCCAGCACCGCGGCGCCGACCACCGTGTCGAGGGCGGAAGTCACCTCGTCGCACAGGATCAGGTCTGGCTCGGCCGCCAATGCGCGCGCCAGGTTCACGCGCTGCTTCTGCCCGCCGGAGAGGCCGCCGGGCAGCCGCCCGGCCAGCGTGCGCGGCAGCTTGACCAGGTCCAGCAGCTCGTCGATGCGCTTGCGCAACGGCTCGCCCTTGAGCCCGCGATAGAACTGCAGCGGTCGCGCCAGGATGCGGTCGATGGTCTGCGAAGGATTGAGCGCCGTGTCGGCCGACTGGAAGACGATCTGGATGCGACGCAGGTTGTCGCGGCTGCGTGCGCCGAGCGCCGGTGGCAGCGCGCGGCCGTCGAACTCCATCGTGCCCGTGCTGGGCGGCAGCAGTCCGGCGATGACGCGGGCCAGCGTCGTCTTGCCCGAACCCGACTCGCCGATGACACCGATCGCCTGCCCACGCTTGAGCTGGAGGTCGATGTCCTCGAGGATCGTCACCGCCGGTTTTCCGCCGGGCCCCGGTGCACCGTAGCCGGCGCTGAGCCCCTTCACGCGCAGCAGCACGTCGGCGTCGTCACGCGCCGTGCCGGCGGTGCGCGTTGCTGGCCGCGCCGCGGCCAGCAAGCTTTGGGTGTATTCGTTCTGCGGCGACGCGAGCAGGCGTTCGGTGGCTCCCACTTCGCGCATGCGGCCGTCGCGCAGCACCAGGATGTGGTCGGCCATCTGGGCCACCACCGCCAGGTCGTGGCTGACGTACACCGCGGTCACGTGGCGCTCGCGTACCACGCGGCGGAAGGCACGCAGCACTTCCACTTGCGTGGTCACGTCGAGCGCGGTGGTGGGCTCGTCGAGGATCACGACGTCGGGCTCGGTGATCAGCGCCATGGCCGCCATCAGCCGCTGCAGCTGGCCACCAGAGACCTGGTGCGGGTAGCGCTGGCCGATGGTCTCCGGCTCCGGCAGCGCCAACTCGCGGAACAGCGCGATCGCCTTCAGCTCCGCTTCTCCACGCGGCAGCGTGCCGTGCAGGCAGGCAGGCTCCACCACCTGGTCGAGGATGCTGCGCGACGGGTCGAACGACGCCGCCGCGCTCTGCGCGATGTAGGACACGGTGCGCCCGCGCAGCGCGCGCAGCTGTCGCGGCGCCAGCGAGAGCACGTCCACGTCGCCGATGCGCACGCTGCCGCCGCTGATGCGGCAGCCGCGGCGGGCGTGGCCCATCAGCGCCAGCGCCGTCGTGGTTTTGCCCGAGCCCGATTCGCCGATCAGCGCCAGCACCTCACCCGGACGGATGGTGAAGCTCAGAGCGTCAACCAGCGTGGCACTGCCGGCACTGACCGTGAGCTTGTCGACGACGACCAAAGCGCCCATCAGCGTGCTCCCCGTTCGCGGGCCGCGCGGCCCGGCAGGTTGTCGATGACCAGATTGACGGCAATCGTCAGGCTGGCAATGGCGATCGAGGGCGCGATGACCGCGGCGCCGCCGCTGGCGAGCGTCTCGATGTTCTCGCGCACCAGCGAGCCCCAGTCGGCCTCGGGTGGCTGTATGCCGAGACCGAGGAAGCTCAAGCTGGCCAGCAGCAGCACTACGTACACGAAGCGCAGCCCGAAGTCGGCCAGCATCGGCCCGGTGATGTTGGGCAGGATCTCCTGCAGCATCACGTAGACGATGCCTTCGCCGCGCGTGCGCGCCACGGTCACGTAGTCGAGCGCGTTGATGTTGACGGCCAGCGAGCGCGCGATGCGGTAGGCGCCGGGCACGTAGATGATGGCCGCGGTGACGATGAGCATCGTCACCGAGGAGCCGAAGCCTGCCACCATCAGCAGTGCGAACATCTTGCTCGGGATCGCGGTCAACGTGTCGAGCGCGCGGCTCAGCGTGCCGTCGATCCAGCGCCCGCTGGCGGCCGCCAGCAGTGCCAGCAGTGTGCCGGTGCCGCTGGCCAGCAGCGTGGCGCCGAAGGCCACGCCGACGGTGTAGCGAGCTCCTTCGATCACTCGAGCCAGCATGTCGCGCCCCAGGTAATCGGTGCCGAACCAGTGCGCGGCGCTGATCGGCGCGAAGACGTCGCCGCCGCCGACGTCGCCTCTCTGCGACATCAGCGCCGGCCCGAAGATCGCAGCCGCGGCCCAGAAGGCGATCACGGCCAGGCCGAGCCAGCCGGTCGGGCCGAAGTGGGCAAGCCGATCGCGCCAACGGCGCAGGACCGACCGATCGATGGATCCAGCGTGGATTGCAGTCGACATCGCAGCTCCTTCAACGGTGCCGCAGGCGAGGATTGGCGAGGATGCCGCACAGGTCGGCGGTCGTTACCAGGATCAGGTAGCCGGCACAGAAAAGCATCGCGCAAGCCTGCACGAGCGGGATGTCGCGCTGGGTGACGCCGTCGACCATCAGCTTGGCGATGCCAGGGTAGTTGAAGATGGTCTCGACGATGATCACCCCGCCCAGCAGGTACGACAGGCTCAGCGCCACCGCATTGGCGATCGGGCCGACCGCGTTCGGCAGCGCGTGCGCGAGCACGGTGCGCAGCGGCGAGGCGCCCTTGAGCTGCACCATCTCGATGTACGGGGCCTCGAGCTGGTCGATTACGGCCGCGCGTGTCATGCGCATCATCTGCGCCACGATGACGCAGGTAAGCGTCAGCACCGGCATCGCGAAGGCGCGCAGCAACTGCCCGAGCGACTCGATATTGCTCAGGTAGGAAAGCGCCGGCAGCCAGCGCAGCTGCACCGCGAACACCAGCACGGCCAGCGTGGCCACCAGAAACTCGGGCACCGAGACCACGGCCACCGCGGCGGTGGAGGCGCCGCGGTCGAACCACGAGCCGCGCCACACGGCGGCCGCGATACCGAGCGTGAGCGCGATGGGCACCGAGAACAACGCGGTCACGGCCGCCAGCAGCAGCGAGTTGGGCAGCCGGCTGGCGATGAGCTCGGACACGGGCAGTTGGGTCGTCGTCGAAGTGCCCAGATCGCCGCGCATCAGGCCACCCAGCCAGCGCACGTAGCGCGCAGGGGCCGGCACGTCCAGGCCCATCTGCGCTCGCAGCGCGGCCAGCGCCTCGGGCGTGGCCTCCTGGCCTAGCTGCTCCTGCGCCGCGTCGCCGGGCAGAACGCCGGTAATCACAAACACCACTACCGACACCGCCAGCAACGACAGCAATGCCAGGCCGATGCGCTGCGCGAGCAGCTTGAACAAGAGGGTGTTCATCGCCGCTGCATCCGCACTAGGCCACGTCGAGCCACACATGCTCGGCGAAGGAGTTGCCCATCATGCCGCCGGTCGGAATCGGAACCAGGCCCTTCAGCTTGCTGCTGTGCCCGTCGAGGGCGGAGATGAACATCGGGATGCCGATACCCCCTTCGTTGTGGATCATCGCCTGCATGTCGGCATACATCTGCGTGCGCTTGGCAAGGTCCGTTTCGGCGCGCGCGGCCACCAGCAGCTGGTCGAACTTCTCGTTCTTCCAGCCCGCCTCGTTCCAGGGTGCGTCGGACTTGAAGAACAGCGTCAGGGCCAGATCGGCGCTGGGTCGCGCGTTGATGTTGCCGAAGCCCACCGGATGCTTCATCCAGTGCGTGGACCAATAGCCGTCGGCCGGCATGCGCTTGACGTCCAGGTTGAGTCCGATCTGGCGGGCCGCGTACTGCATGACCAGGGCGATCTCCACCGAGTTCGTCGCGGCTGGCGAAGCCACGACCGGGATCGGGCCGCTGCCCAGGTTGGCCTTCTTCAGGTAGAACTTCGCCTTCTCGGGGTCGTACGGCCGCTGCGGCAGGCCCTTGAAGTAGAAGCGGTTGGCCGGGGAAATGGGCTGGTCGTTGGCCACCAACCCGCGGCCGAGCTGAATGGACTTCAGCAGTTGCTCGCGGTTGAACAGATGCTTCATGGCCAGCACGAAGTCCGGGTTGCTGCCCGGGCTGCTGTCGCGCCGCATGATGAGGTCGGTGTACGAGAGCGCCTTGGTCTCGAAGATCGTGTGCTTGCCGCTGGCCATCACCCGTTCGACCGAACGCGGGGATACCGAGCTCACCAGGTCCAGTTGGCCGGCGAGCAGCGCATTGACGCGCGCCGACTCATCCGTGATGCCGACAAGCTCGATTTCGTCGAGGTAAGGGCGGTTGGGCTTCCAGTAGTTCTCGTTGCGCACGGCGATGGAGCGCACGCCGGGCTTGAACTCCTTGACCTGGTACGGGCCGGTGCCGATGCCGGCGCTGAAGTCGGTCGTACCCTCCTTGACGATGTGGAAGTGAAAGGTGCCCAGGATCACTGGCAGGTCGGCGTTGGGCGAATTCAGGTGGACCGTCACCTCGTTCGGGCCGGTGGCGGTGACGGACTCGATCTGGTCGGCCAGCACCTTGGCCCGCGATGCGGTCGCCGCGTCCTTGTGGCGCATGATGGAGAACACCACGTCGGCCGGCGTCAGCGGCTTGCCGTCGTGGAACTGCACGCCCTTGCGCAGCTTGAACACCCAGGTGCTGGCGTCCTTGGTCGTGAACTCCTCGGCCAGCGATGGCTGCGGTGTGAGTGTGCCGTCCAGCCACGTCAGCCCGTTGTAGAACATGAAGCCGCGGCAGTAGTCGATGTGGGCGGATTGCCGGGCCGGATCGAGCGTGTCGTTCACGCCCGAAGCCATGCTTGCCACCGTGATGCGGCCGCCCTTGCGCGGCGTCTGCGCGTGCGCCGTGGCGGCCAGCGTCGCCACGCCGCCCGCCAGCGCGGCCTGCATGCCGCCCGCCATCAGCATCCTCAGCACGTCACGGCGGCTGGCGCCGCCCTGCAGCGCACCGAACAGGCGACGGCTTTCATCGGGGCCGACAAGTTTGTCGAACGTCGTGTGATCGGTCATGGTGCGCTCCTCTGTTGTCTCGTGGTTGGAATGCAAGGCGTCTCAGGCGAGCCGGTCCTTGAGCTGGTAGTACAGGCCCACCGCGGGAAGAAACCAGGGCGGGCCGACGTGGCCGGGGATCGCAGGCCAGTCGCGGCCCTGCCAGGGATTGGCGGCGGCATCGCCGGCCATCACGGCCGCCATGCGCTCGCCCATCAGCACCGACATCTGCGTGCCGTGGCCGCTGTAGCCGGTGGAGTAGTACAAACCGTCGCGCTCGCCGGCATGCGGCAGGCGGTCTTGCGTCATGTCGACCAGGCCACCCCAGCAGTAGTCGATGCGCACGCCTTGCAGCTGCGGAAACATCTCGATCATCCCGGCGTGCAGGATCGCGCCGCTCTTCGCGTCTGACACAAGGCTGCTGACGGCGAAGCGCGCGCGCCCGCCGAACACGAGCCGGTGGTCCGGGCTCAAGCGGAAGTAGTGGTGGATGTTGGCCATCGTCACGTAGGTGCGGCGCTCGCGCAGCAGTGCACGCGCGCGCTCCGCGCCCAGCGGTTCGGTGACGACGATGAAGCTGCCGATGGGCACGATGCGCCGACGCAGCCAGCCGAAGCTGCCGTAGCCGCCATGCCGGGCCGCGCCGTTGGCCAGCAGCACCTGGGCCGCGCGCACGGTGCCGCGACTGGTCAACAAGCGGTGCGTTTGGCTGCGCCCGACCCGCTCGAGCCGCTGCACGCAGGTTCCGGTGTGGATTCGTGCGCCGCTGCGCTCGGCAGCCCGTGCGAGGCCGTGCGCGAAGCGGCCCATATGCATCTGGCCGCTGCGCTTGTAGAGCAGGCCGCCGATGAAACGCTCGCTCGCCACCTCGGCGCGCACACGCGGCGCGTGCAGGATCTGCACGTCGGTGTCGACACCGTCGGCCGCCAGCCGATCGGCGCTGCGCGAAAACGCTTCCAGGTGCGCCGGCCGCGTTGCCAGCTTGAGTTTGCCGCGCCGTGCGAAGTCGCAGTCGATCGCCTCGTCGCGCACGATGCGCTCCACCGCGTCGACCGCGGCGTCGTAGGCGTGGTACCAGGCGCGCGCGCGTTCCACGCCAACCTTGGCCGCGACCTCGGCATAGTCGACCGCGAGGCCGTTGTTGACGTGCCCGCCGTTGCGCCCGGATGCCTCGGCCGCCACGCGCTCGCCGGCTTCGAGCACCACCACCGCGGCGCCGCGCCTGGCCAGTGCCAGGGCCGCCGACAGGCCCGTGAAGCCGCCGCCGACGATCGCCACGTCGCACTGCGTGGGCAGCTCGGCCGCACGCCGCGGATCAGCCGGCGCGGAGGCGGTCCAGTACGACTCGAGCTTCATGGGGCGCTTGGCGGCGGCTGGCGCTGTAGGCTGTCACGGCCAGCAATCAGAGGCCGACCACGGCGGGCAGACCGCTGGCGTCCTTGATCTCGACGTAGCGGTAGGCCGGGTTGCCCGGGCCGTGGCCGCGATTGATGAAGACCTTGTTCACGATGCCCAGGTCGTCTGCCGACATCAGGTCAT
>Ga0335077_10002528_pt1 | contig 21862 bp, 12 predicted proteins | sample Lox_Sample_31_FD_207151 | JGI IMG/M metagenome (GOLD analysis project Ga0335077, IMG submission 207151) | Soil microbial communities from Loxahatchee National Wildlife Refuge, Florida, United States - Lox_Sample_3.1 | ecosystem: Environmental > Terrestrial > Soil > Wetlands | place: USA...
GCGAAACCGGACTGCCGGACTTGTCCATCATCCAGCCTCGAGGATCGGAAGCGGACGGCAAGAAACTCAGCCACAGACCTTCGGGCATGCGGTTCGCGGCCTTGCCGAACCACGAGAAGCGGATCTCGATTGCGGGTTCGGAATCGGGCAGGATCAGCTCCAGGAACATCTTTTGCGGCCAGGCGGTGCAGCCGGTCTTTTCCGCCTCGGGATCGTCGATTTTGAGCTGAGCCACGATGCGCTGGCCCTCCGCGGTTCGAGCGGCGCGGCAATCGCCGATCACGGGCTGCCACACGCGGCTTTGCGCGCCGAAACGCTCGATGTTCGGTTTGCCGAAATCCTTCGGAGCCCAGTCGGCCTGGCTCTTGAGGTATGCGGTAAAGAAGCGGTCGTAGTCGGCCTTGGAGAGCGTTTGGTAGGAGAACACGGCGAACGGCCGGGCCGGCGAAGCCCACTCGTGCCCGGACTTGCGGCTTCGCAGGCGGGAGATGGCGCCCGTTTTCGGGTCGAGTGCGACGGTGAAATGCTTCGTCTCAATGGGCTCGGCGGCGGCGTGCGGCTTCAAGCCGGAGACGTCGGGCTCGCGGGGCTCGAGGCCGCGCAACCGATCGGCCGCCTCGGTGCGAAGGGGCGCCGGCAAGGCTGCAACGGCATCGAAGAGGTCCTGACGCTTTTCCGCCCAGCTCGACTGCACCACCTTGTATTTGGGCTGGTCCAGCATCATCCGCAAATCGTGGGGCGTGTAGTGATCGAAATCCAGCCACGTCTTGGTATCGGTGCCCCACGTGTGCTCCACCTCCAGCAGGAAGCTGGCGAGGAACGCCAGGTCGGCGGGGCCGCCCGCCTGGAGCTTGCCGTCCGCGATCCACCGGCTGCGCAGACGCGCCGCTTCCAGATAGCGGGCGACCTTCACGGGATCGCTGGGCACGCCGTAGATCCAGGTATCGCCGATCTCCTGCGTCACGACCGGGAGACGGCCGCGGTACGGCTCGACGGCATCGGCGACATCGGTGAGGCTGGCGGCTTTGACCTGGGCATTGGGGAACTGCTTTCGCAGGCCGGAATAGATATGGCGGATCTCGTCGAGAGTGTGAGGGCCGGCGTTGTCGTCGCGAACCTCGATGTCCACCGCGAGGTCCGATCCGGGAATCTTCACGACGCCGCCGTATTCGTGCAGATGGTACATGACGACCAGCGAATTGCCGGCGGCGTCCCTCCACAGGAACAGGGGCGGCACGTCGGGCGGCGTACTGGCGGAGTTGACGCCGATGTCGAGGAACTTCACGCCGTGCCCGGCAAGAGGAGCGACGATGCCGCGCGTGTGCCCGGGAACGTCGGTCATCTTGGCGCCGGTGGTGGTGCGCTGAAAGCGCCGGTCGAGCGATTGGGAGAGCGCCAGGCCGCCGGCGATCAGGGTGGGATCCATGAGCTCCGTCTGCCAGGTAAACGGCAGGGCGTGCCAGGCGAGGTCTCCTTCGCGGATGGCCTGCTCCATGCGCTGGCGCTCCGCGCCGGAGTGCTTTTCCAGGTACTGGTAGACCAGCCAGGAGCCGGTGGTCCAGACGTAACGGTCGGCGCCCTGGCTGCGCAGCGCCGCCGCGGTCTGGATGGCGCGCGGGAAATATTGCTCGAAGTACTTGCGGATGATGTTCGCCTGAGTATCGACGAAACCGACGTCGAGGTGGCACTTGAACATGACCAGGACGCGCTTTACTTCCCGATCCGGCGCCGCGGATTCGGAAGCCTGGAAGGCAGGTGCGGAGTCCGGAGTCAACATCCGGAAGGCGCCGCCGGCCAGCAGATTGCCGATGAAGTTTCGACGTTCCATCACTTCCAGATTATGACGCCGCACATCGCCGGGGTTCGACTCGACAAAAAATGTACCCGGGCGAGGGCCGCCTGCATCAAACCGTGTATCCGCGTCGGAACCCGTGCGTAAGGAGCACACCAATGGCTCGAAACATGTTTGTGGCGCTGGCATTCGTTTTGGCCGGTACAGGGTTTCTCGGTGCAAATACCCCGGTCACATTTTCGTTGAACGAACCGGTCACGGTCGCCGGTGTGCCGCAGGTCACACTCGGCCCGGGAACGTACGTCGTGCGGACGGTGGATAGTGCCGCCGGCATGAAGGTGGTTCAGGTCTTGAGCAAGGGGCAGGACTATGTCTACACGACGGTCCTGACCATTCCGGCCACGAGGCCCTACCCGGACGACAAGCGGCAGTTTGTCTTCTCGGAGACTCCGTCGGGCACCCCGCCCGCGCTCCACTTCTGGTTTCCGCCCGGCGAGACTTCGGGACATGAGTTCGTCACTCCGCGCGGCCTGTTCGCTCCGCAGCTTGCCAGCGTGCCGGGATCGCTGCAGACCCGGCCCGATCGTGGCGCGAACGCCGGGGAACGCGCGCAGACCGCAGCGGACCTTTATGCCTTGCGGGAGGTTCTCGAGCAGATCGAGAACGGCAAGTTCGGCGCCGCGCGCGATTCGTTCCGGCGCAATTACTTCCTGGCACAGAGCCGCGAGGGCGCGATGGCGTCGTTCCTGCTCGCGCTGCTCATGACCGACAGCAAGGAAGCGAGAGCATCGCTCGACCTGGTGAACCGGCTGGACCCGGTCCGCGCCAGGGTGATGGCGGACCTGGGCGTTAACGCCGTAGTCCAAACGCTTCCGGCCGCGCGCAAGGACCTCAAACGGAGCCCGGTTCGCCGCTTCCTACTGAATTTCGCGATGGAGAGGATCGACGATACGATTCCGCGTACGGCCGTACTCGCGTTCGAACGGCATACGCTGAAGGGCGATTCGTTCCCGGTCGAGCTGGCGTTGGACCGGCGGCGCGAAGAGGTTGCCCGGAACAGGGCGCGGGAGGAGCAATGGGTTCTGGCCCGGGCGCAGCTCTCGAAATTGAATGACTGCGTCAAGCTGCTGCTGAATCGAGTGGGGGCTCTGGAATACTCGGCGACCGTGGAGGCGAAGGTGGGGTCCGGGAGGGTGACCTTCCGCGTGGTGCTGGACCGGCGGCGGCTGACCGATCTGGATGCGATCGTGGAACTGTCGCAGAGGACGATTTGCGGCCGGCACTCCAGGCTCGAACGGCTGATTTCCGAGCGGAATGCGGCTGTGGCCCGCGAGCTCGATTCGCTGCGGTCGGCGCTGCGGGAGCTCGACCGGCAACCGGGTTCCACCACGAGGTCGCGGTACGCATCGATTCGCAACTGGGAGGGCGCGCGGGCGTCCGACGTGTCGCGCGATCTGATGATGCTGGCCGAGGCCGCGAACTCGCCGCTGATGCGGCCCTCGAGCGTGTTTCGGGCGGACAGCGGCTATGTTCAGATGAACATAGCCGGGTCGCTGGCGAGACTCGCCGATTGGGCCGGGCTGTAAGCCGCGCACGGTTCAGTTCAGGAAGCGCCGTCACGCTCTGGGATCTATGACATAATTGGGGCAACCTCACTTAGCGAGAGGGGCACGAAGGTGAAGACCGCAGCGCGTTTTCTTCTGCCGGCCGGGATCGCGGTGCTTCACGTCATGGCGCAGGCCGGTGGAGGAGCGACCACCGGCGGTGGCGGCCAGACAGGCTCCAGTGCGGGCTCCGTCGGCGGAATCAGAGGGTCCGAGACGCGCTCCGTATATATTTCCGGCAAGGTTGTCATGCAGGACGGTTCGGCGGTCTTGCAGAATATCGCCATCCAGAGAGTCTGCAGCGGGATCGCAAAAACGGTAGCCTACACCGACTCCAACGGGCGCTTCAGCTTTCAATGGAGCGACCGCAACCGTGTTCTCACCGACGCTGCCGATGCCGGATCCGGTTCCAGCCGGAATGGAGGTTCCGGCGGATTCGCCAGTTCTCAGTCCGCCGGCGGCGGTAACGTGCTGGCTGCCGATCCATTCGGGAGCCGGATGATCAATTGCGAGATACGGGCGAACCTGGCGGGATTCAGCTCCGGCGCGGTCCGGCTGTTCAACCAGGGGCCTGCAGACAGTCCCGATATCGGCGTTATCGTGTTGAGCCGGATCGCGGGTGTCGAAGGGTCGTCGATCAGCGTTACGTCGATGATGGCACCGAAGGAGGCCAGGAAGGCTTACGAACATGGCCTCCAGGCTCTTTTGAAGAACAAGCCCGGCGATGCCGCGAAGGATTTCGAGAAGGCGGTGGCGGTCTACCCACAATATGCCGACGCGTGGGTGGAGCTGGGCAGGATCCGCATCGAGCAGCAATCCATGGCGCCCGCCCGCGCCGCCCTGATGCAGGCCATGAGCTGCGATCCGAAACTGGTCACTCCCTATGTGGAGCTCGGCCTGCTGGCGGCGAAGGATGCCAACTGGCCGGAGTCGGGCAAGTACCTGGATCGCGCCGTGGAGTTAGATCCGGTCGACTATCCGCAGGCCTGGTACACCGATGCAGTTGCCAACTACAACCTGAAGAAATACGACGCGGCGGAGAAGGGCGCACGCATGGCGGTCAAACTGGATCTGCGGCATGCCAATCCGCGATCGGAATATCTGCTGGGGCTGGTACTCGCGGAAAAGCAGGACTACGCAGGCGCGGCGGCAGAGCTGAAAAACTACATGAACCTTGCTCCGAATGCTCCGGACCTGGCGCAGGTGAAGGATCAGCTTGTGCAGATCGAGAAGCTGATGGCGCGGCCAAGGTAGGTTCGAAGGGCACACTGGGCTCAGCGCGCTTCCATCCGGTACATCGGCATTCCCGATTGAAACATGCGGAGCGCCTTGCCATCCACGATCGTGTCGAAGACGACGCGCTCGGGAGTGAAATCCGGCTCAGCCGGACGGAACGTGGCTGGACCGGTGGCGATCAGGGCAGTCCCGTCCATGAGGAGCTTTCCTTTGAGGACGTAGACGCGGACCGCGCCCTCTTCGGGATTGTGATTGACGTAGCGGCCGGTATAGGCAGCGTATTCGACGGGTGTGTCGAACTGCTTCGGCCCGCTGTAGGCACTGTTGGTGAACCAATCGGGTCCGTGAGACACCTCGACGACCTTGCCGGACGCGCGCTGAAATAGAAACGGGAAATCGGCCAGTTCGTCGGATTCCACGCGAAAGCTGTTGGCCTGCATGGGCAGGAGCGGGGTCGAGCGGCCTTCCCGCTTGAGGAGCAGCCGATTGCCGTCCGCGGCGAATTCCAGGGTCTTTCCCGAGCCCGAATAGACGCCCGCGTAGTCGGCAGCGTTGGAGACCGCCGAAGGATCGTGCCGGGCCGGCGGGTCCGGCAGCGGTTGGTTGCGGATGGCCGTCTTGACCGCGGCGCTGGCCCACTGCACGAGCGGGCGATCGAGCCCGCCGTTTCCCATCACAACGATGCCGAAGCCGTCGTTCATGTGGGCTTCGAACAAGGTGGCGAATCCCGCGATCCCGCCGCCGTGGCTGATGACGGTATCGCCGTCCACGTCGCGAACGAAGATGCCATAAGCGTATTGGTTGAGCGCGGGCTTGGTGAGCATGGCGAAGGCACGATCCGAGAGCACTCTGCCGGCCGGCGCCATGCCACGGTTCAGAATCAGGCGCGCGTACGCGGCCATTTCGCCGGCCGTGGACGCGATGCTGCCATCGGCCGCCAGGTACTCGAACCAGGGCTCCTCGGCGTACTCGCCATTGTACGGCCATCGCGAATAACTCACCGGAAGCCTGGCCCGCAACGCGTCGACGATCGCGCCTTGGGTGGCGCTCATGCCGACGCGATCGAGCACCCGGCGGCGCACGATGGTTTCGTAGCGGGCGCTCTCAATGCGCTCGAGCACGTAGCCCAGAATCTGGAACCCGAGATTCGAATACCAAAAATGCTCGCCGGGAGCGTAGGACGGCACGAAATCGCGCACAGACCATGCGGCGAAGGGCATGGATGCGAGATCGGGGCGATAGTTCTGCAATCCTGCGGTGTGGGTGAGAATGTCGTGGCCGGTGATGGGGCGGAATCCGGACTTGATTTCAAACCAGGGCAGGTATTTGGTCACCGGCGCCTGGGGATCGAAGCGGCCTTCGTCGAACAACTGCATGAGCGAGATCGCGGTAAAGGACTTCGAGACCGATCCGATTTCGAACAGGGTGTCGGGCGTGATGCGCGTACGGGCATTCAGATCGGAGTAGCCGTAGGCGCCGATTTTCAGAGTGCGGTTCCGATCGGTGATCGCGATGACCGCACCCGGATTGGTCGAAGCCGCGAAGGCTTTGTCGATGGCGGCAAAGGCACGCTCCAGGCGGGCGGCCTGATCGGACTGGGCAAAGGCCGGCGAAAGGAAACAGGAGATGAGAAGGAGGAGGCGCGGCATGCGTACCAGTCTAGCGAGAAGGAGACACGCTGGTCCGCTTCGCGGGCGACGCGCGGGGCAGGTCGGAAACCTGCCCCACTTAAGCTGTTGGAGAATTCAACAACTGTATTGATTCTCCACGCCTTTTGCGACGGCAGGCCGATTGCTGCTAACAACTTGTTTCGGATCAATCCAGGGGCGGTCTGCGTGATTTCACGCAGGCGGCCGGAGAAAAGGACGGCAAACCATGACGCTCGCCGCTACGGAACGCACAACCGAGTATCTTCGCGCACTGCCGGGAGACGATGTCCGGCAGATTCTCTGGCGCTTCGCCGACCGCTACGATCTGCAGATGCTGGTGCAATCGGTGCGGGCGGTGGCCCGCGGGCCGGTGGCACGGCTGGTGGCGCAGGGGGCGCGCAATACCCACGAGTGGACGGCGGAGAAGGCGGCGCTGCTCGAGGGGTTCGACGAATCGGGGATCACCGGGGTCTTCATGGAGCCGTCGCAGGGCGGGTTCATCGAAGGGCCGAAGAACCTGGCGCTGGCGCTGGTGGCGTTCGAGCTGGCCTGGGTGGATGCCGGAGCGGCCACGGGGAGCCTGGCAGGCTGTCTGGCACTCTCGCCGATCCACGAGCGCGGGACGGACGCGCAGCGCGATTACTACATGTCGCGGTGCGCGCCGGCGCAGCCGGGCGAGGACCGGAAGCCGTGGCGCGGAGCGTTCTGCCTGACCGAGCCGATTCCGTACGTCGGTGTGGAGACGGGGATGCTCGGCGGGAAAGTGCGGGTGGCGAGCTGGCCGGAAGGCGGCGAGCCGGTGCTGCACGTGGAGAAGCGCGGGCGGTTCATTACCAACATGGGGTTCGCCAACTTCGTCACGGCGGCGGTGGAATCCGACGATCCGCGGATTAAAGGCACGTGCATGGTGATCCTGGAGGAGACCGATCCGGGGATCTTCGACCGCGGCACGCCGACGCGGAAGCTGGTACACCAGCTTTCTTCGACACGCGACCCGATCTTCAGCCTGGACGTGCCGGCGGGGCGGATCGTGGGCGGGTACACGGTGAAGGACGGCGTGATCGTGCCGAGGTACAACCATGGGGAGATCATCGAAGCGGTGTTCCGGCGGACGCGGGTGACGGTGGCGATCATGACGTCGGCGAAGCTACTGAGCGCGATCGAGCCGGTAATCCGGTATCACCGGAACCGGTTCCGGGGCGGGTCGATTGCGCAACCGGGGTCGCCGCGGTTCGAGCTGGGACTGCAGCTCAAGCAGGACGTGGTGCACCGGCTGGTGGACGTGTGGGCGACGGGCGAGGCGAGCGCGTCGCTGGGGTTCGAGGCGGCGCGGGTGTTCGACAAACTGGATCCGCTGGAGAAGGAGAAGGCGGCGATTCTGGCGGCACGGGGGATCACGGGCGGGACGGCGATGCTGAAGGCCATGCGGCAGGTGCAGAAGGACGCGATCGAGTACCTGCACGGCAGGCGGCCGGAGCTGGCGGCGGACCCTCTGGTGCAGTACGCACTGCTGGATTCGGTGGCGAACGTGTTGTGCCCGGCCTGCAAGCTGTGGAACACGGGGCACGGGGCGCGGATGATGCGGGAAGCGGTGAGCCTGATGGGCGGGTACGGGATCACCGAGGACTGCCCGGGCTTCCTCGGGCACAAGTGGATGGACGCGCAGCTCGAGGCGACGTACGAAGGGCCGGAGGCCGTGCAGCGGCGGCAGATGAGCGTAACCATGACGGACGAGCTGTTCCTGGCGCAGTTCCGCGAGTGGATCCGCGAGATGCGGCGGATCGCCAACGATCGTCCGGAGACGGGAGCGTGCTCGCTGGCGACGGCGATGCAGATGTGGCTCTGGACGCTGAATCACCTGCAGAAGGCGACGGACGCAGACGGCGGGAAGCTCTACCAGGGATCGCGGCAAGGAGTGACGTTCCCGCTGGCGGACGCGCTGTGCTGGATGGTTTCGTCGCGGTGCCAGATTCTGGACCTGCTGGAGCTGGAGAAGCGCGGGCCGGAAGTGCCGACGGTGGCCGAGGGGCTGCCGGGGCTGGCGGCGTTCCTGACGGACCTTTGCCACGTGCAGTCGGCGCGGGCGGCAGGCGAAGTGGGGCGGGTGTGCGCGGAGCTGGTATTCGGATACAACCGGCATCCGGCGTGGGACACGGAAGGATGCGCTTCGTGCTACCAGGCCGAGGAGCTGGAGTGCATGGAGGCGCTGATTCCAGGGATTTCGGGCCTGGCGCGCGGGTATACGGACGTGATCGAGGCGGGCGGGGCGCATGAATCGAAGGCCGGGCCGTGCGTGCGGTTCCACGGGCTGGAGCAGTTCGCGGCGCTACGGATGCGGATGGACGGGTGCCTGACCGGGTCGCAGCTTTCGAAGGATCGGGCGGCCGAGGCGCTGACGAAGGTGATGATTCCCGAGGCGCTGGACTACCCGGCATGAGCGCGAATCTTCCCGATCGGCAGACGATGGAGGCGGACATCGTCTGCGTGGGATTCGGCCCGGCGACGGCGGGCTTCCTGACGACGCTTTCGCGGCACCTGATGAACGCGGACGGGACGCCTGCCATCGAGAGCCCAAGCTGTCCGGGACTGCCGCTGCAAGTGGTGTGCTACGAGCGGGCGGACGATATCAGCTTCGGGGTGAGCGGAGTGGTGACGCGGGCGCGCGGGATCCGGGCGAGCATGCCCGATCTCAATCCCGCGCAGATTCCGATGGCGACGGCGGTGAAGCTGGAGAAGGTGGCGTACCTGCTGGATCCGCACGGGGCGAGCCGGCGGTCGCCGATGATGCAGTTCGGCGACGGGATGGTGCGGGCGCTGGGGCTGGCGCGGGACCAGGCGGTGGAGCTGCCGTACATTCCGCCGTTCCTGCACAAGCAGGGCGGGCTGGTGATGTCGCTGGGGCAGTTTCTGCAGCACGTGGGCACGGAGCTGATGGGCGGCGGGACGGTGCAGATCTGGCCGGGGATGCCGGTGCAGGAGGCGCTGATCGAGGGCGAGCGGGTGGCGGGCGTGCGGCTGACGGACCAAGGCGTGGATCGCGAGGGGCGGCCGGATGGGAATTACATGCCGGGGATGGATATTCGCGCGGCGCTGACAGTGGTGGGCGACGGTCCGGTAGGCGCGGTGGGGCGGCAGTTGGACGAGAAGTTCGGGCTGCCGGAGGGGCATCATCAGCGCGAGTGGGCGGTCGGGATGAAGATGGTGGTGGACCTGCCGGAGGGGGCGCCGCTGGAAGCCGGCACGGTGCTGCACACGTTCGGGTATCCGGAGCCGGAGATTTTCGGGTTCTTCTATGTGCATCCGGGGAACGTGGCGACGGTGGGGATCTTTGTGCCCTCGTGGCTGCAGAGCCCGATGCGGACGACGTATCGGTACCTGCAGCACTACATGCTGCATCCGTATCTGTGGCAGCACCTGGACGGGGCGAAGCTGCGGAGCTGGGGGGCGAAGTCGCTGCAGGAGTCGGGGCAGCGCGGCGAGCCGTTCCTGGCAGGCGACGGGTACGCGCGGATCGGCGAGTGCTCGGGAAGCACCAACGTGCTGACGGGCAGCGGGGTGGACGAAGCGTGGACGACGGGAGCGCAGCTTGCCGAGGCGGTGGTGGAGTTGTCGAAGGCCGGCAAGCCGTTCAGCAAGGCGAACCTGGAGGCGACGTACGTCGCGTGGCGGCGGGCGAGCTGGGTGGAAGAAGAAGGGCATGTGGCGGCGCAGGCACGCGATGGATTCCATCGCGGGATGATTCCAGGGCTGTTCGGAATGGCGGTGACCGGGTTCACGGACGGGCGGATGCATGTAGGCGGAGAGCCGCGGCTGCTGCCGGATCTGCGGGACTACTACCGGGGGATCATTCCGAACGAGGAGCTGGAGCGGATCGTGGAGGATTGCCGGGTGCGGGGGGTGAGCTGCTCGGGCGCGCTGATGGATCGCGCGGGGTGGCCGCCGATTCCGTACGATGGGCAGTTGCTGGTCTCGCACCAGGATGCGCTGCTGATGGGGGGCAAGGTGCAGGCGCCGGGCGGGTTCGCCGATCACGTGCGGTTCGTGTACCCGGATTTCTGCGAGCGATGCGCGACGAAGATGTGCATCGAGATGTGCTCGGGACAGGCGCTGACGCCGGGGCCATCGGGGGTGCCGGTGTTCGACCGCGAGAAGTGCGTGCACTGCGGAGCGTGTCTGTGGAACTGCCGGACGCCGCTGGACGACGACCCGCCGCGGAGCAATATTGCGTTCCGCGCGGGGGCGGGCGGGCTGCACTCGACGGAGAATTAAGCTTTCAGCTATCAGCCATCAGCACAGGATTGCGCGAAGCCTCTGGACCAGATCGGCGAACTGAAACGGCTTGCGGATAAACCCGCGGATGAGCGGAGAGTTGACGCTCGCGGCCGCCATTTCCTCGCTATAGGCGCTGGCGAGGAGCACTTTCATATCCGGCCTGATTCGCGCGGCCTGCGCCACGACTTCCTGACTGGAAGGCCCCGGAATGGTCACGTCCAGCAGGACGAGATCGATCTCCGCGGCGCGGGAGCGAAGCAGATCGATTGCACACGAGCCGTTGGCCGCTTCGAGGACCTCGTAGCCCATCTTGCGCAGCATCTTCGCCATGGCCTGGCGAAGGGGATCTTCGTCTTCCACGACCAGAACGGTGGCGACCGGGCCGGGCGAGGGCGCTGACTCAGGCCGAGGAGCCGGGCTGGGGGTCGTCTGGGACGAGGCTCCGGCACACGGCAGGAAGACCTGGAACGTGGTGCCGATTCCCGGTTCGCTCTTGAGATGGATTGCGCCTCCGAGATTGCGGACGAGCCCGTGGACCACGGCGAGCCCCAGGCCGTGCCCGGCGGACTTGGTGGTAAAGAACGGGTCGAACACCCGGGCCTGGGTTTCCGGCGTCATGCCACATCCGGTGTCGGACACTTCGAGCAGGAGCCGCTCGCCCTCAGCCAGACCTTTCGAGATCGCTTCGGCCCTGTGCGACGGAGTGCAGGTCGTGGTCATACGGATGAGGCCCTCCTGGCCGCCGATCGCCTCCGAGGCATTGGTGACGAGGTTCATGACAATCTGCCGGATTTGTGCGGCGCTGCCGCGGACGGCGGGAAGGCTCCGGCCGAGATTGGTATCCAGCCTGGCGTGCTTGGACACGAGGACTTTGAGCAGCCCGAGCATCTGCTCAATGGCGAGGGAAACGTCGACGAGTCCCGGGACCTCGCTTTCCTTTCCGGCATAGATCATCAGCTCGCGGACGATTTCGGAGCCGCGGAGGGCCACGTCGCGAATGCCGTTGAGCTCGTCCTGGGGGTTCGATCCGGCCGCCAGCTCGGCCTGTGCCAGTTCGACCTGGGCCAGCACGCCGCCGAGCAGGTTATTGAAATCGTGAGCAATGCCGCCGGCCAGCGTTCCCACGCTTTCCAGCTTCTGCCGGGCGATGGATTCCGCCTGCACGCGCCGCGCATCGGTGACGTCCTGGCAGGCTCCGAACAGGAGGGCCGGAGCGCCTTCTTCGTCAAGCAGGATTTCCGAGGTGCAGGTGATGGTGCGCAGGTCGCCGCCGGGCCGTGCGATCTGGAGCTCGATAGAGCCTCCCCGCCTGTCCGCGACAGATCGTTCGATGGCTTCGTGTATGCGGGCGCGGTCGTGGGGAGCGATGGCTTCGAGAAATCCCTCAAAGCTGGGGGCGTAATTGGCGGGCCGGCCGAAGATGCGAAAGATCTCCTCGGACCAGGCCACATGGTTCGTCTTGATGTCCCAGGTCCAGTTGCCTACATGAGTCATACGCTCGGCAGTCTTGAGGCGCTGCTCACTTTCGCGCAGGAGTTCCCGGGCCTTGACTTCTTCGGTGATGTCTTGCGTGGCGCCAACGATGCGAACCAGAGCACCCCGATCGTTTCGAATGGCTTCGATGATGGAGCGCACGAACCGCACTTCGCCGTCGGGACGAAGAATGCGGTATTCCACGCCGGCGGGTCCCGGGCTCGAGCGGACCTTATGGTCGGTTTCCAGGAGCTTCTGCCGGTCGTTGGGGTGGAGACGGTTCAAAAGGGCGGAAAAGTTCGATGGAGTCTCGTCAGTCAGGCCGAAGATGCGAAACATCTCATCCGACCAGCGGATGCTGTCGGCGACGACGTCGAGTTCCCAGCTTCCGACTTTGGCGAGGCGCTGCGCATCCTTGAGCTGGGCCTCGTTGGCGCGCAGCCGGTCTTCCATCAGCTTGCGCTCGGTGACGTCGATGCAGGAGCCGATATAGCCGGTGAACTCGCCTTCCCGGTAGCGCGGAATCCCGTGATCGATGATCCAGCGATATTGGCCATCGGCGCGGCGCAAACGGTACTCCACGCGGAAGCTGCGCTGGGCATCGAACGAGGAAGAATATGTGGCGAGGCAGCGCTCCAGGTCTTCGGGATGCACGCCGGCGGCCCAGCCGTCGCCTAGCTCGTGTTCCAGAATACGGCCTGTGAAATCGAGCCAGGGCTTGTTGAAGAAAGTGCAACGCCTGTCAGGGCCGGATACCCAGATCATTACGGGCGCGGTATCGGCCGTGTTGCGGAAGCGCTCTTCGCTTTCGCGCAGGGCGGCTTCAACCCGCAGGCGCTCGGTAACGTCGGTATCGGCGCCGCGGTATCCGAGCAGATTGCCATCTGCGTGGAGGACGGGCGTCCCGGTGGTTTCCAGGGCCACCACGGTTCCGTCCTTCCTGACGTTCCAGTTCAGGAACGCGCGAAACGGTTCGCGGCGCGCAAACACTTCGAATGCCGCCGCTTTCATCTCCTCGCGGGTCTCGGGTACGAAGAGATCGAAGAAGTGCAACTTGCCGACGATTTCTTCCGGCGTGTAACCAAGAATCTGTTCCGCGAGCTGGTTGGCATAGAGGTAGAGTCCTTTCGAATCCACCTCCCAGACGAAGGCGCCGGCAGCTTCGGCGACCTGGCGGAAACGCTCTTCGCTGCGCCGCAAGGCCTCGCGCGCTGCGCTCCTCTCGGCGATGTCCCGAAAGACGCCGATGAGCAGGGGCCTGCCATCGGGGCCGGTGAAGTGGCTTGTCGAGATCTCGACCGGAATCCTCCGGCCATCCTTGTGCAGGACGGACCTCTCCCGCACCCCGGGATTCCGCACATGCTCGGCAAACCCGCGCTGGACATTTTCCCGGTTTTCAGGCGGGTGCAGCTCGGTATGATGAAGCGACTGAAGCTCCGAGAGCGTGCGTCCGGTCAACGCTTCTGCGGCGGGATTCGCGTCCACGATCATGCCGGTTTCGCAATCCGCCAGGAAGATGGCGTCGCGTACCGCGTCTACGACGGCTCGATGCCTGATCATGACGGGCTCCCCTGTTCAGTCGTGTGCATGGCCTGCCGGCGTCGGGAATTGCTTCATGTCACGCGATTTTAGCGCAAAGCGTCCTGAATTCTCACCGCATCGCGGCGGCGTAGACGTCGAAGGCCGGCTTGCCGAACAGGACGAAGATCACGGTTTCGACGGAGGTGTCCGGGCGATCGAGGTGCTGCCTGACTTCGCGCAGGGCGATGGCGGCGGCGTCCGGTGCAGGATAGCCGTAGACGCCGGTGCTGATGGCCGGGAAGCTGATGGTGCGGACGCCGCGCTCTTCGGCGAGCTCGAGGCACTTGCGGTAGCAGGCGGCCAGGAGCTCGGGCTCGCCGTGGCTGCCATCGCGGTAGACGGGGCCGACGGCGTGGAAGACGAACTTCGCGGGGAGATTACCGGCGCCGGTGGCGACTGCGCTGCCGGTGGGGCAGCCGCCCTGCGCGCGGCGGATGACATCGAGCTCGCGCATAATGGCGGGACCGCCGGCGCGGTGGATGGCGCCATCCACGCCGCCGCCGCCGGCCAGTGCCGTATTGGCGGCGTTGGCCATGGCGTCAACTGGGACGCGCGTGATGTCGCCCTCCTTTAGGGCTATTTTGCGGCCGGTCCGGCTTGTCCATTCCATATCTTTATTACAATCGTTCTATGACGAGGCGGCAATTGCTGGCGGCTGCGGCCGCGGCGGGCGTGGGGAGCGTGTCCGGACTGTCTGCGAAGACGCGGATCGACAAGTCGCGGATCAGCGCGATCACGGACGAAATCGGGCTTTCCACGGAAGAGTCCATCGCGTTCGCGCATCATTACGGATTGCAGAACGTGGAGATCAGGAATCCGCCGGGGAAGAGGGAATACTTCACGCTGACGGAGGCCGAGATCAAGGCGGATGCGGACCTGTTCGCCAAAGAGGGGCTGAAGGTTTCGTTCGTGAACACCAGCCTGCTGAAGTTCACCTGGCCGGGGATGGAGCCGGCGCGAAAGCGGCAGGAGACTCCGGAAGCGCGCGAGAAGCGGCTGGAAGCGGAGAGGGCGCGCTGGGACCGGCGGGCGGAAGACGCCATGAAGGCGCTGCACTGCGCGCAGATCATGGGCTGCGACAAGGTGCGGGTGTTCGCCGGGACCCGGGTGGAAGATCCGAAATCGGTGTACCAGCGGGTGGCGGACGAGATCGGCGAGCTTTCCAAGCTGGCGGAGCGGGAGAAGATTTACCTGCTGCTGGAGAACGAGGGCTCGCAGAACGTGGCGACTTCGCAGGAGCTGGCGGACATCATGAAGATGATTCCGTCGAAGCAGGTGGGGTTCAATTGGGATCCGCACAACGCGTACGGGCGGGAGAGCTCGTATCCCGACGGGTATTCGGTGCTGCCCAGAGAGCGCATGCTGAACCTGCAGATCAAGGGCAAGGGCGTCATGCCGGAAAGCAAGGAGAAGGAAGACTGGCGCGCCATCATGAAGGCCCTGGGCGACGACGGGTACGAAAACAAGATCGGCCTGGAAACCCACCTGTTCGACGGCACGTTGATTACGGCGGCGCACAAAAGCATGGACGAGATATTGAAGATCGTCAGCGAAATGTGAATCCAATATGAGAAGCAACTTCGCGGTTGCATTCGCCATCGGGCTCGCTTGCATTGCGATCGCGGTGGCCGGGATCTTCTACATGCAAAGAGGCAGCCGGATCGAGCTGCCGGGGAAGATCCTCAAGGTGCGGACGGCGGCCTTGGACGACCAGAGCTCGATTGCGGTGATCGATTTCCGGATCAGCAATCCCAGCAACATTCTGTTCGAAGTGCGCACGGTGACGGCGCAAATGGAGGGCTCCGACGGGAGCATTTCCGAGGGGCAGGTTACCAGCGACAGCGACGCCGCGCGCGTGATGCAGGTGTTGCCGGTGCTGGGAGAGAAGTACAACAAGACGCTGATGGTGAAAGAGAGGATCGGCGCGCACGGGTCGGCGGACCGCATGGCGGCGGTGCGCTTTGAGGTGCCGCTGGAGAAACTCGAAGCGCGGAGGCGCCTGACGGTGCGGATCGAGGAAGTGGATGGGAAGGTGTTTGAGTACGCGGATAAATAAGGCAGAAGACAGAATTCAGAAGTCAGAATTCAGAGTAAGAAAACTGGCGGCTTCTGGAGTCGTGGTCGGGATTCTGGTCTGCAGGGCGGCTTTTGGGCTGACGGTGCCGGTGGGGACGGAGGTGGAGATCCGGCTCAAGACCAAGGTATCGACCCAGACGGCGAAGGCTGACGATCCGGTAGAGGCGGTGGTGATTGCGCCGGTGATGGTGGACGGACAATTTGTGATTCCGGCGGGGGCGACGGTCCGGGGCACGGTGGAGAAAGCGACCCAGTCCTCGAAGGGCGATGAGCGTTCGACGCTGGTGCTGACGTTTTCGGGACTCGAGATCGAGGGGGCGAAATCGAAGATCGCGGCGCGCGTGTCGGCGGTGGATAATGCGCGCGAATCGGTGGACGAGCAGGGGCAAATCACGGGGATCGTCGCATCGGAGACGATCAGCGGGCAACTGGATTCGGGTCTGAGCAAGCTGGCGGACCGGGCCTCGGGATTCGCGGGCATTTTGAGCCAGGTGAAGAACGCGGTGTTGAAAGCGCCGGAGAGCGACATCACTTACGATACGGGCGTGGAGATGACGCTGAAGCTGACGGCGGCGTTGGAGCTGAAAGGGCCGTCGGGGCCGGGGCCGGCGGCCAAGCTGACGCCGATCGCGGAAGAGAACGGGCTGGCCGACCTGGTGAACCGCGAGCCGTTCCAGACGTGGGCGCAGAATCCTTCCAAGCCGAGCGACATCACCAACATCATGCTGGTGGGAACGGCGGAACAGGTGCGGCAGGCGTTCACGAGCGCCGGCTGGTCGAGCGCGGCGGGCTTGAGCACGCAGGCGAAGCTGGAGACGTTCAAGGCCATCGCGGAGCAGCGCGGGTACAAGGAAGCGCCGGTGAGCGTACTGCTGCTGGAGAACAAGCCTCCCGACCTGGTGTTCGAAAAGCTGAACAACACATTCGCACAGCGGCACCATCTGCGGGTGTGGCAGCGGCCGGACACGTTCGCGGGACATGCGGTGTGGGTGGTGGCGGCGACGCACGACACGGGGATCGACTTTTCGCAGGAGAACCGGACGTTTATACATAAGATCGATTCGCAGATCGATCGGGAGCGGGCGAAGGTGGTGAACGACCTGCTGCTTTCGGGGCACGTGCGAAGCATGGCGCTGGTGGAGCGGCCGAGAGTGCCCCAGAAGGGGCAGAATGCGACCGGGGACAACATCGTGACGGACGGGAAGATGGCCGTGATGGTGCTGCAGTAGGCCTACTTCCTGAGCACGGCCTGGTGGGGGTCGAGAGTTACTTTTAGTGGCGGGGATTGCAGCGCGACGGTGAAGGTGGCGGGGGAACTGCTGGCGCGCACCCAGCGGGTGATGGCGCGGCCGCGGGCGACCTGGATTTCGACCGGGACCATGGCGGTGAAGTCCTCGTCGACGCCGGTTTGCGTGACGGTGCCGGTAAGCTTGATGTTGGGAGCGGTTCCTTTCACGGAGTGCGTCAACTTCAGACTGGGGATGCCGGTGCCGTAGACCCAGCAATCGAAGAAGGTCTCGAGCTTGGGGTCCTCGGACTTCGGCGGGAGAAAATCGGCGGCGAGGAGGCGGAACTGCTCGGTGGAGAGCTCTTTGCGGTCGTAGCGCTTGCAGAGCTCCGCCAGCATGGAGAGGAAACGTTCGTCGCCCATGCGGCGGCGGAGCATCTGTATGATCCATGAGCCCTTGCCGTAGGTGATGGCACGCCAGCCGCGTGGTTCCTGCGAGCTTTCCAGGCGCGTGCCGAGCACGATGGGTCCGGCGGAATCGACGATCTGCCCGGTCTCGCTCTTGGCGAGGAGGCTGTCGCGGTAGCTATCGAGCATGACTTCGAGCGAGTGCGGGCCGCTGCGTTTCTCCAGGTAGAGCAGCGCGGAATAGTTGGCGAGCGCCTCCATGAGCCAATTGTCGCGATAGGTGGCGTTGACGACTCGATTTCCCCACCACTGATGCGCGACCTCGTGGGCCTGGAGCATGTCCTGAAAGAAGATCTCGGTGGGACGGGGTGGGGCGGGGCGGGTCCCGGGAGGGTTGCTGACGTAGGAGAGGGTGGAGAGATAGATCAACCCGGGGAAGCCCTGTCCGAAGGTGCCGGGGATGGGAGAGACGGTGAGGTGCGGAAGGGCTGGGGGGCCGAACCTGGAAGACATGAATTCGAGCGCGGAGGCGACATCGGCGGCGAGCGTTTTCAGGCGATCGGGAGGATCGGGGAGGGCACTTTCCATGCTCAGGGTACCCAGGGAATCAGGTCGGCGGCGGGAGCCGGGAGTGGTGGGAAGCTGGAAAGGTATCACCGGCGCGCGGGTTTGGAGGGCGCGCTCCAGGTGGCGGTTGGCGCAGACATCGACTACGTATGGGCCGCGCTCGAGCCGGGCGTGGCGGTAATCGCCGAGGTTGAAGGCGGCCATGCGAACGGGAGCGCTGGTACGGCGATGGGAGATGCGCCAGTCGCCGTCGGTGGATTCGTCGAGCAGCTCGCCGGCGCTGACGAGGTCGAACTCGCGCGGGTAGCGGAAGCGCATGTCGAAGGTGGAGAAATGGATGCCGCTGGTGGGATACCAGGCGCCGCGCGCGCTCACGTAGAAGACACGCTCGCCGGCATCGTGAATGACCTTGCCGGAGTGGTGGAATTCGAATTCGTGTTCGGTGCCGGCGCGCAACGGCTCGGGGGGCACGACCAGAAACAGGTTGCCCGCGCGCGTGAGATTGGAGCGGAGGCTCTCGTTGGCGAGCACTTCGGCGGGGCGGCCATCGACCTTGACTTCGCTGATGTTCATGGCTGACGCCATATCGAATGCGACGACGGGCAGGCGATCGGCGACGGGCACGCCCTTGACGCGCGTCACGACGTCCATGGAGAGATCGGGATTGACGGTGGCTTCGATGCGGTAGTCGCGGAGGTCGAGGTCGCTCTGTGGGGCGACGGGATTGCGGCGCATGGAGCGCGCGGCGAAGCTGGTCCAGGTATCGAAGAAGAGATGATTCTCGCGGGCGACGAGCTGTCCGGCGAAGATCTGTTCGAGGCTGGCGGGCTCATAGACGATGTCGAAGTTTCCAAGCTTGGTGCCGGCGAGCATGGTGGCGAAAAGGCCGGTGCGGCTGGCCTGTCCGCCCAGGAGATCGTAGGTAAGGCGGGTCTGGTAGCTGGCGCCGAGGTTGCGGAGGATGGGGCTCCAGTAGTCATCGAGAACGGGCGCGATCTCGGGGGCCTTACGATTGGTGGGGTTGACGGCGAGTTGGGCTTTCAACTGGGCATAGGTATCGCCGGTGAAGAGCATGAGGGCGGCGCTGACGTGCTCGTCGAGGTTGGGCGAATCGGTGTAGACGGCGAGGGAGCGGCGCTCGGCGCGGTCGGGCGGGAAGAGGATGACTTCGCCGTCGCCGCCTTCGACATCGGCGGAGAAGACGGCGGCGAAGGGACGGCCGGCGACGGGCTTGCTGAAGATGAGGTAGCCCTGGGTGAAGTAGAGGCGCAGGTCTTCCTTGGTGAAGGAGACGTCGCGGATGCGGTAGCACTCGTCGCGGTCGAAGCTGCTTGCGCGGATGGCGGCGGCCACGTCGGCGGCGGTGGCCGCGGCGAGGCGGGTCGAGAACAGGATGGCGATGACGAGGGCTCGCCCGATCATAGCTTCAGGATAGACGTTTCGGCGGGCGGCGGCGTTAGGGGTGCCGGGGCTGGTACAATGGGAGCACACGTCCGAACGCGCCGGAGGCGCGATCCTCAAAATGCGGTGAGGTGCGAGAGTGGTTGAATCGGGCGGTCTCGAAAACCGTTGAACCTTTGCGGGTTCCGTGGGTTCGAATCCCACCCTCACCGCCAGTTATCAAGATCGACACTTTTCGCGCCTAAGCGATTGCAGTTTGTTGCACTTGCCGAGTTCGAAAGTCGAAATTCTTCAAACGGCTCCTGGAACGACTTCCGCAACTCGCCCCCCTCCAGGAAGCCTCCTTCACCACTAATTGAAGGAATTTGCGCTGTCGCTCTCCTGAACATTCCATGAATTCCTGAGCGGCCTTGCTGGTGTACACCATCAGATCTATGGCCCGGCTCATAGCCGGAAACGTCGTCGGTTCGGCGCTCCGCATCCTCTCCTGGATCCGCGACTGATATTCGCGAACCTCCTTGGCCATTTTGTCGTACGTGTCGGCATTGATCCGGCCATCCAATCGGTCTCCGTACATCATGTCCAAGCGCGCCTTCCAGCTCCGCCTGATCCCGCCGGAACACCTGCGCACGGACGAGCCGCTCGCTCTCTTCCGACTGCAACAACACTGTCGTCAACCGTTGCAGGATCGCTGGGGACAGGATGAGTTCCCGCAATCCTCCTGCGAACTGTTGCGTCAGAGTCTCTTCGCGCGTGTACGGCTCCCCGCACTTCCCTCGATACCCCGTGCAGTGGTAGTACACGTATCGTCCTTTCTTTAGCTCCCCACCAGTGAGCACCCGCAGTGCCCGCACCTGACGATCCCGGTGTAGACGAACTCATGCCGTGTTTTGCGACGATTCCTTTCCTGCCGGGCCATCCAGAATATCCTGCACGCGGCTCCACACTTCGCGCGTCACCAGAGGTTCATGGCTGCCCTGGTAAGTCACCCCCGCGTAGTCGAAATCGCCGGTGTAGATCCGTTTTCGCAAGATCTTCTGGAGCGTCGCCACGGGCACTTTGTTCCGGCTCTTGCGGAATCGGAACCCTTCCTCGTATGCCTTTCCGGCAAGGCTCTTCAGCGAGTAGTCCCCGCTGGAGAACCATTCGAAAAGCCTCTTCACGATTGGTCCCAGCGTCGGGTCGGGGACGATGATCCGCTTGCCCGCCTCGCTTACTGTATTGCGGTATCCCGGCGGCGCAAAGGAGGGCCACAGGTGCTGGCCCGCTTTAGTGTGCAAGCCCTTTTTGACTTCTTCCGACAGATTGTCAATGTAATTCTTCGCCATCAGTACCCGGATCCCGTGCAGGAATTTTTGTGCCGAGCGTGATGCCTTGCTGTGGATCTCATTCTCCTTCACCATGTGGATCTCCGCCCCCAATTCATCCAGTGTCACGTAGTCCTTCAGATTCCGGTAGAGGCGGTCGGTTTTCTCCACCAAGATCGCGCGGCAACCCGGATTCCGGTGAAGGTACTCCACCATGGCAACAAACCCGGGGCGGCCACTCGTCTTCGCGCTCTCCACGTCCACAAACTCCTGGGCGATCGCCATCCCCTGCTGCGCGGCATAGCCTCGCAGCAATTCTTGCTGGGCCGGAATGCTGTAACCTTGCTCCTGCTCTTTGCTCGACACGCGCGCGTACAGAACGGCGCTTTGGGCGCTTCCATTCGCCGCCAACCCTGCCACCGGTTTGAGACCTCGAGTTCGCATACGAAACGTTGACGACCTGATTCTCCTTGACCAGATGCACCTCGACCCCCAATGCCTCGACCGCGACACTATCTGCAAGATTCCTATACAAGCGGTCCGTTTTCTCCACCAAGATGATTTGTCGGCCAGGGTTCTTCTTAAGGTACTCGAGCATCGCGGTGAACCCTGGGCGGCCGGGCTTCTTGGCTGAGTGGACATCGGCAAACTCGTGCTCGATGAGAAGATCTTTTTCCGCCGCGTACGGAGGGAACAAATTCCGCTGCGCCCGAAATGCTATAGCCTCGTTCCTGTTCTTTGTCTGACACGCGCGCATAAGAAACTGATTGGCGAAGGCCCCCGCTCGTGAACGTCGAACAGTCTTCGGCCGCGTCCTGCCACCAAGGTGTTGTCCAAAAAGGGGCAGACGCTGTCACGCACTTACAATTTCTTTATAGAATGGTGAGACCGCGTTGTAAAGTTTGTTAGTCAAGGGCCTTATTGCCGGCGATTGATTATGAAGGCACTAACTTTGTGGGGCAAAAATTATTTTTGCATCCTATTCAATGACTTGGGCATGGTTCCTGGCGTGCCGAAAACTCGAACTTTTCGTCACACCGGAAGGCCAGCGGAGGAAAACTTTTCCGCTGGCGTTGTTACGACCGCTGGTGCAGCGAAAACATCGCTGGTGCAAGCGGAGGAGCACCGGAGGAGACAATCTTTTCAGAAGACACGACATCACTTGTGACGAAACCTTGAGTTTTCGGCACAGGCCCACTGGCGGGTGTGCCGAAAACTCTAGTTTTTAACACACCGGTGTTACTTCTGCTCGGAAGCATGGTTCCTCC
>Ga0335077_10002531_pt1 | contig 21857 bp, 21 predicted proteins | sample Lox_Sample_31_FD_207151 | JGI IMG/M metagenome (GOLD analysis project Ga0335077, IMG submission 207151) | Soil microbial communities from Loxahatchee National Wildlife Refuge, Florida, United States - Lox_Sample_3.1 | ecosystem: Environmental > Terrestrial > Soil > Wetlands | place: USA...
GACCTCCAGGTCGAGGGGCTCCACCGCGCGAGTGCCGTCAGCGAACGTCTTGCCGCACTGGACGAGCCGGATGCTGACGCCGGCCGGCTCGCTCATCGGCCGAGCTGGCCCGCCGGCGCCGCGACGGGCCGGACGAGCTCGTCCCGAGTGGAACCGGTCGCCCGCCGGGTCCGCGCCAGCACCTGCATGGCCACCAGCAGCGGGATGATCATGAAGAAGAACACGATGGTGTAGGCGCTGCCGATTTCCAGGCGCATCGACGCGTAGCTGTCGGCGAGACCCACCGGCAAGGTCTTGGTCAGCGGCGTATGGAGCATCCACGTCATGTTGAACTCGCCGATGGAGAGCGTCACGACCATGAGCGAGCCCGCCACGATGCCGGATTTGCAGTTGGGCAGTACGACCCCGAACAGCCGGGACCAGAAGCGCGCGCCCAGACTGGCCGCGCCCTCCTCGAGCGTCCGGAGGCCGATGGATGAGAGCACGGCCAGCACCGAGCGCACCATGAAGGGCAGCGTGAAGAGCACGTGCCCGACGAGAATGAAGGCCCAGGAGATCCTGAACTCGCGCCAGGTGCCGTAGGCCAGGATGAGCGCCAGCGCCGTCGCGAGGCCGGGAATTGCCACCGGCAGCACCAGCAGCTCCTCGACGAGCCGCATGGGCCAGCTGCGCCATCGGGCCAGGACGTAGGCCGCGGGGACACCCGCCAGCAGATCCACTCCGAGGCACGCCAGGGCAATCATCATGGAACGGTAGATCGTCTCGCTGTAGAGCCGCCAGACCTCCACCACCCAGCGCACGGTGAGCCCGCTCTTCACGCCCTGGAAGAAATTTACGGTGAGCCCCGCGGTGACGGACAGCGCCACCGGCACGATCAGGAAGGCGCAGACCAGCAGCGTGAAGGAGAGCTGAGCGTAGAACGCGCCCGAGCGCCTCACCGTCGCACTATCCCGCCGCGGCCACGGTCGACCCTGCCGCCGTGCGGGCGACCGCCAGCACGAGCCAGGTCATCGCGCCCAGGACGATGCTGAGGGCCGCCGCCGTCGCGATGTTCGCTCGCAGCGTGAACTCGGTGTAGATCGTCATCGGCAGGACGTCGATGTCGGTCGCGAGCGTGAACGCCGTTCCGAAGGCGCCCATCGACGTCGCGAAGCAGATGGCGCCCGACGACAGCAGGGCCGGCGTCAGTCCCGGAATCAGCACGTCCCGGATCACCTGCCACGGCGTGGCGCCGAGGGAGCGCGCGGCCTCCTCCAGGCGCCGATCGAGCTTCTCCGCCGCCGCCATGATGGTGAGGATCACGCGCGGGATGGAGAAATAGAGGTACCCGACGAGCAAGCCGGCCATGGAGTAGGCGAAGACGAGCCGGTGTCCGAACAGGATCCTCGTGAGGTCGGCGATGACGCCCTGACGGCCCGCCAGCAGGATCACCATGAAACCGATCACCACGCCGGGAAACGCCAGCGGGAACGTGAGGAGGGCGACGAGCACGCTGCGCCCCGGGAAGCGGTTGCGCTCGAGGAAGACGCCGGCCACGCCCGACACCACCAGGGTCGTCGCGGTCACCGCCAGCGAGAGGATCACCGTCGAGAACAGGCTGCGGAAGTACCGGGGCTCGGTGACAATAGCCGCGTACGCCGCGATACCGCGCGGCCCGCTGCCGCCGGCGATCGCCAGCCGCCCCATCGGCAGCAAGAAGAACGCGGTGAACACCACCAGTGCCGGCAGCGCCAGGAGGAGCAGGTACGGCCGATCCCGCCCTTGCATCCGCGCGGCTTCGTCCGAGCCTCAGCGCACCTCGTCCTGGTAGCGCTTCGTGAAGCCCGCCTGCGCTGCCGCCATCTTGTCGTAGTCCACGGTGGTGGCCCGCGCGTACTCGGAAGCGGGCAGGAACTTCGACTGGGCCTCCTTGGACATCGCCGAGGCGCGCACCGGGCGCAAGAACGCGTTGGCCCAGACGGCCTGCCCCGCGTCCGACATCACGTAGTCGAGGACCGCGCGGGCCGACTCGGGATTCGGGTCGTTCTTCACGAGCGACATGACGTACGGCACGGCCAGCGTCCCTTCCACCGGGATCACGAAGGCCGCATTGGCCTTGTCCTTGTACTTGGCGCGGTACGCATTGAAGTCGTAGTCGAGGAGAATCGGAATCTCGCCGGAGAGAGCGCGAGCGTACGAGGTCTGTTTCGGCACGATGGGCGCGTTCTTCTGCAGCTCCTTGAAGAACGCGATGGCGGGCGTGAAATTCTCGAGCGTGCCGCCGAGGGCCTGGTTGATGGCGACGGCGCCCACGTAGCCCACGAAGGCGCTGGTCGGGTCGAGGTAGCCGATCATGCCCTTGTACTCCGGCTTGAGCAGGTCCTTCCATCCCTTCGGCGCGGGCTTCCCGGCCAGGGCGTCCACGTTGACGAAGAGGCCGAGCGTCCCCGAGTGAATGGTGAACCAGTAGCCGTCCGGATCCTTCAGCCCCGCGGGGATGTCGTCCCAGTACTTGGGCTTGTAGGGCGCGACGACGCCTTCCTTCCTGGCCGCGATCCGGAACGTGACGCCGAGGTACACGACGTCCGCCACTGGCCGAGCCTTCTCGGCGATGAGCTGGGAGAGCGCCTGGCCCGAGTTCTTGTTGTCGAGCGGCACCGTGATGCCGAGCGCATCCTTGATGGCCTTGAGCTGCGTGCCCCAGTCCGCCCACTCGGGCGGACAGTTGTAACAGATCGCGGTCTTGCCCTGCCCCGCCACAGGGCCACTGGTCACCAGACTGCTGACAGAGACGAGGACGGCGAGCAACAGCAGGCGGTGCTTCATCGACCTGTGCCTCCGTGAGTGGGGGTGCATGTTCGAGCGGATTCGGCCTGCGCGCGCAACGTTTCGGACGTCCCGCACCGTAGAGGCCTTCACGGCAAAAGTCAACCGAGTTGCTCGTCACGTCGTCGTTGCGGAAACGTCGTCGCCGTGAAACAGCGTCGCGCTAGTGTTGAGGCCATATCCGGTCGAAAGGAGCAGCGGGATGGAGGATTCCTCGCGGACCGAGCCGGAAGACCTCGGCCAGCCGAGCCGTCGGGCCGTGCTGAGAGCGGGCCTGGGAGCGCTTGGCGCCGCAGCCTGGCCACTGGCGGCGAGCGCGGACGAAGGCGCCTGCTGTCCGCGAAGGATCGCCATGCCCGCCGGCGTCCAACCCGTGTCACTGTCCGACACGGTGCGCGGGAATCAGCAGGCCATGGCCATCGCGAAGCGTTCTCGCCTCGCGCAGACGGCGCACGACGCGCTGCTCGACATCGCCCGAAGCCTGCCCGACGCCACCATTCGGCAGATCACCCTCGAGATGTTCGCGAATCCAAATTCCCGCGTCCACCTGACGAGCTCGTCGCCCGGCGACAAGGCGACGGTCCGCCGCGAGCTACTGGAGGCCGGGCTGATCTCGGATCGGGTCCCGGTCGAGGGGATCTTTCCGCCAGTCGCGGATCCCGCCCAGGCGCCCCAGGCCGTCTGGTCTGCGCCCGGCAGCGCCTATTCGGGCCACCACGCGTATCCCGGTGGCCTGGTGGTCCACGAGTGGCTCAACGCCGGCATCGCGAGGGCCTTCGTCGAGCACTACGATCGCATCTACAAGTTCGGCGCGCCTCCGGCCGCGCTCGACGTCAGCACCGCGCTCGCAGCGCCACTCTGGCACGACATTCACAAGGTGACGGTCTTTCAGTGGAATGCGGACGGGAGCGAGCTGATCGAGTACCCGATCGCCGATACCGGCGCGCATCACCCCTTGACCGGGGCGGAGGCGATCCTGCGAGGCATGCCGGCCTCCTTCGTCGTGGCGGTGCTGAGCGCCCACGACGCGCCCACCACCGTGCGATCGAATCCGAGCCAGACCGGGCTCCAGCGACTCGTCAACTACCTCCGGGCGGCCGCCATCATCGCCCGGCGCGACCCCGTCGCCCTGGGATTGCTGGAGCGCCGTCCCGACGGCAGTCTCGATCTCGCGCAACACCCTCCTCGAATCGAGGGACACATCACGCACCTGTCCGATCACGACTACGTGTTTTCCGGCGACTCGATGGCCACGATGATCGAGACTTTGAAGCAGCTCGCGCGTGCGTACGGCGTCGACCCGGATGGATCGGCGCCGCGGTTCAATCTGTTCCGGAACCTCGTCTTCGCCCAGGTCTCCGACATGCGGCTCTACGGGGCGCTCGTGGCGGGCGGTGTCCCGGGGGTGAAGGCCATCATCGATCGCGAGGTGGACCTCAGCCAGTTGAGCACCTGATCGGCGAGCACGCCGACGTTCGGGAGGGCTTGGGAGAGACACGACCTCATGGCGACCCCCACGAACGCTCTCATGCGGGTGGCGAGCGATCCCCTCAACTACTGGGGCGGCATCCTCCTGGACGCGGTGGTCGCGGCAGGTCTTCTGGCCCATGCCATCCTGGTGACGCGCCGACCGTGGATGCTCGAGGGAGCGATCCTGGTGGTGGGCCTCGGTGTGTACACTCTGCTGGAATACCTCGCCCATCGATGGCTGTATCATCACCCGCAGTCGCCCGCCACGGCGGGTCATCGACTCCATCACGACGACCCGCAAGCCACGATCGCTCTTCCCTGCTTCGTCACCGCCACCGCCGAGGCCGCCCTCTGGGCGACGCTTCGTCCCGTGATGGGCGACGCCGAGGCGTCCATCCTGGTGGGCGCCCTCGTGATCGGCTTCCTCGGCTACGCGCTGTTGCATCACGCCCTCCACCACGGACGGCCATCGTGGCGATACTTCCGCATGCTGCGAAGCCATCACCGGATCCATCACGAGCGGCCCGGCAAGAACTACGGCGTGACCACGACGATGTGGGACTGGATGTTCGGCACCCACTACCTTCTCGCGAAGCCGCATTCGCCGGCATTCCACCGTCGCGATTAGCCGTCCGGCCGGTTCGCGAGGATCGAAAGCCTCACGTCATCTCGGTTCCTTCCGTCAGGCCGCTCGGCCTTCTTCGACTCAGCACGTCGAGCCACCGGTCATCGAGTACCGAGACGACGTCAGCGTGATTCGCGCTCCGTCGTCGGGGCGGACGCGCTCGACTGGATCGCGCTTTCCGCCGGCGTGGTCTCTTCCACCTGCTTCCGTTCGACTGCACGGCGGCGAGCGCGCTAGCCGCCTCCGCGGACAGGACCCTGCCCGATCGGTACACGTCGGCACCGCACAGCCGGCACTGAGCGTAGAGCCACCCGGCATGCCAGGCCGGAGGCGGCACCCCGCACTTCGGGCACCGGAGCGGAAGGACGGCACCCGCTCGCTGCCGGCCACCGATGACTCGGAACGGGAGCGCGTCGAGGAGCCCGGACCGCTCCTCGTAGCATCGCTGGCACAGCCAGTCGCGGAAGAGCGGGCGGCCGGGATGACAGAGCGCGAAGAGCGCGATCGGCGGCCTCACGCTCGAGCCTGACGCCGCACCGGCACGGGTTCCCTCATTCGCGTCACTCCCCGCGGGCCACGATCCACCGTCACACGGTAGGCTTCGGCGTCGCTCGGCGTCTATCGCAGCAGGATTACGATTTCACGTTCGGCGCGTGGAGTTCATCGAGCTCGCGGAAGCGGATCGCACCCATGTACGACTCCGCGGTCGATGCCGTGTCGTTGGAGTCGATGCCGATGCTGACCAGCTCGACCTCCTCGGCCGGCTCCTCGCCGTAGATGCGCTTGAAGTCTGCGCGGACGTTCCGGCGCTCGACGATGAAGCGGCCGAGGTCGGCCGAACCCGATCGCACGACGACGTAGGTGAGCATGGCGGTGCGCGGACTCTCGAAGATCTGACCCGCCGGCACGGTGGTGTCCCACACGTAGCCGATGATTCGAGATCGAACCGCCGACGGAAAGCGCGGGAAGACGACGTAGACCTGGCTCACCTGGTCGTCGGTCGCCGCCTTCCGCGAGTCGCCGCCCGCCGGCAGGGTCACGGCCTGCCACTCCCATTCGAGGATCGGGAACTTCTTGACGTCGATCTTCCCCACCCGCTTGCCGATGATCGAGTTGTCCCGGTGGCTCCTGAGGCGGAGCACCTTTCGGGAGCCCAGCGCTTCGACCAGGAAGTCGTAATCGGCGTGCCCACGGCTCTGTCCCTCCCAGCCGACGGGAATCCCCACGTGCCCGAGCGCCTGCTCGCGCCAGTCCTCCACGAGGACGGTCCGCGGTGTCGACGCGCGCGGAGCTGCCGCGTTCCATCCCAGAGCGAGGGCGGCCGCGACGGCCAGGGCGCCCGCGATCCTCAGCGTGAGCGATCCTCCCGCCCGCCCGTCGCGAGTCCGATCCTCCCGCCGAGGTGCAGCGGCACGTACGCGATGAGATCGGTCAGCGGGTCGGTCACCAGCTTGACGAGCCAGACCGTGGCCAGACGCGCGCCGCCCACCACGGTCAGATACGCCACTCGGCCTCCGACCACGAGCGCCGTCCACACGAGCCACGCCTCCGCCACCGGCGCAGCGATACCGCGGAGCGCCGACCACGTCCAGGCGTCCGTCTGGGCCACGTACGCGACGGGGATCAGGAGGTACACGCCCAGGATCAGCGTCTTCTTCCCGGTGTCGTATCCGAGCAGCGTCGCCTCCTTGTCGTGACACGGCGGCTCCAGTACGGCGTGCCCGATCTGGCGCAGGAAGAGCGCGGCCAGGCCGGCCCACATCGCGAGGGTGAGATCGCGGAACACGAGCGCGTAGCACACGAGGAACGCGCTCGAGCTGACGATGTGGAACAGCTGGTTGACGGCGTTGCTGTGGGAGGCATGATGATCGTCTCTTTTCCGCCGCATCACCTCCGCGTAGAACGCCTGCACGGGTCGGGGGACCCGCACCAGGCTGCCGACGACCTCTCGCATCAGACCTGTCCGCATGCTCCGCTCCCTCCCCGGGTGGTCCGTGGCGGTGAGCCACCACCCGTCTGCGCGCATCCGGCGAGCGGCCTCGAGGAGCTTCGTCCGGAGCGCGTCGTAGTCCTTCTCCGTGAAATCCATGCTCGCCAGGCAGCGGCCGGTGCCGACCCAGCCGAGCGTGATCCCTTCAGCGCGCCAGTAGTACTGGAGCAGCCAGTGGTACCGCCCGGGCGCGGTGAAGAGCACCGTCCACACCGTCCCCAGCCGGACGACGCGGAGGGGCAACTCTTCCGCGGCGAGATCTCGGTTCGTGGCGAGCGCCCACCGGGCGCAGCCTTCGTTCATGTCCGCGTACGCCCGGGCTGCCTCCGGAGTCCTGACCCATCGGAGAAATTCGTTCATCGCTCCCATGACCACGGGGTGCGCCGAGAACGTACCGACCACGTAGGCCATCCGCATCGGCCGCTCGGGATCGAAGCGCCGCATCAGCGCCGCCTTGCCGCACACAACCCCGATCGGCATGCCGCCGGCTACCGTCTTCCCGTACACGACCATGTCGGCCTGCACGCCGAAGTACTCCTGCGCCCCGCCCGGGGCCAGCCTGAACCCCGTGTACACCTCGTCGAAGATCAGCGGGATCCCGTGCTCGCTGCAGATGATGCGGAGGTCCTGGAGCCACCGGGCATAGGGCTCGACCGACTCCTCGGTCTTTCGCATCCCGCTCGTCATGAGAATTGCGTCGCTGGGCGGCGGGCTGTTGGGATGAAACGACTGCATGGGATTGACGAGCACGCCTGCGATCTCCCCCGCCCGCCGCCGGAGGACGTCGAGCGCCGCGGGATGGAGGTCCTTGAGCGTGAGGCAATCGTCGATCCCGCGCTCGCTCCCGAGCCCCGGCTGCACGCCGTCCCACCAGCCGTGATACGCGCCGGCGAAGCACACGATGAGCTTCCGGCGGGTGTTGAAGCGGGCGAGTCGCACGGCCGACATGACCGCCTCCGTGCCGCTCATGTGAAACGACACCTCGTCGAGGCGCGACACGGATCGCAGGAGCGCGATGTTCTCGCTCACGATGGGATGAAGCGGTCCCAGGACCGGCCCCAGAGCCTTGACGCGCTCGAGGCCTCTCGACATCCACTCGGCGTATCGCGCATAGCCGGCCACGTTCAGCCCGTAGGAGCCGCCCACGTCGAGCGTCCAGTTGCCGTCGAGGTCGCAGAGCCACGGGCCCTTCGACTCCGTCACCACCGAGCAGAGGCTGAATCGCTCGCGCATGAAGCGCGCGAACGGAAACGGGACGCGGCTGGCATCGGTGAAGCGCAGATCGGACAGGCCATCGCGGACGGAGTCGCCCCAGGCGGTGGAGCGTGGATGCCCGGCCGCCAGCCGTCTCGACAGCCGATCGATGGCCGCTTTCCGCCGCTCGACCCAGGGCTCGCCGGCGCCGTCGGCGCGAAAGAAGCCCTCGTCGGAGTAGGGCCGCGATTTCACCCAGCGGGCCAGATGCCGGGAGAGCTTCGGGGTCAGCGCCATCGCGCGGAAGGTCCCGATCACGGTCGCTAGACGCCGGGCTCCCAGCACGGCGATCGCGACGACGGCGGCGGATATGAGGAGCCACCACACGGCTCCCGTCGCGCCGGAACACGCCCCTTCGAGACACCGCCGACCTTCGCCCGCCGCGCCTTCAAGCCACATGGTTCCCTCCCGCCCTCATCGTGAGATCGTCCAAGGGAGAGTGTCGTGCCGAGCACGCGCTCGCTCTCCTCGTTCGGGATGGAGCGGTATACGCTCGCTCCGCGTTTCAGTCAGAAAGCCCTCGAACGCCTCCACGACGTGGCGCCAGCCCACCGTCACGGCGTGCTCTCTCGCCGCTCGACGCAACCGGGGCAAGCGCGCCGGCCACTGCGCGAGCGCGCACGCGCGCTCGACGAACGCCACGGAGTCACCACGGGGGGCCAGAACGCCGGAGACTCCGTCGAGGATGTGGGCGCCGGCCGCCGCATAGTCGTAGGCCACGACCGCGAGACCGCTCGACATGGCCTCGAGCGTGACGTTGCCGAACGTCTCCGTCTCGCTCGGGAACAGGAACACGTCCGCGGAGGCATAGTGGGCGGCGAGCCACCCGCCGGTCTGCATGCCGCAGAACAGCACGTCGGGATGCGCGCGCTGAAGATGCGAGCGCAGCGGTCCGTCACCGACGATGACGAGGCGGATCTTCTCCTGCACCCGTGCCATCGCGCGGTAGGCGTCGATGGCCAGCGGGATGTTCTTCTCCGGCGCCACGCGGCCGACGTGGAGCGCCACCAGGTCGCCGTCCTTGACGCTCCAGGCGGCGCGCAGCCCGGCGGATCGGCGGCTCGGGTCGAATTGCTCGCTGTCGACGCCGCGGCCCAGAATCTTCACGTTCTCGAAGCCGCCGGCGACCAGCTCGTCTCGAAGCGCCGGATCCGCGATCAGGGTGCCGCGCGTGCGATTGTGAAACCAGCGCAGATAGCGGAACACGGCGGGCGCGAGGCGGCGACCGCCGTAGTGGCGCACGTAGTCATCGAACCTCGTGTGGAAACCGCTCCACACGGGCACGCCGAGGCGGCGAGCAGCGCACAGGGCCGACCATCCGAGCGGCCCCTCGGTCGCCACGTACACGACGTCCGGTCGCTGCCTCGCCCACAGATCGCGCAGAGTCCCGCCGGCGGGCAGGCCCGCCCGCACTTCCGGGTACCAGGGCAACGCGATGCCGCGGACTCGCGTCACCTCGCGGCCGGCGATACCGCCGAGGGAACCGACACCGACCGCGCGCTGGTGCGGGCACACCACGGACACCATGTGACCGAGCCGACGCAATCCCTCGACCAGGCGGGCGAGAGTCAGAGCGACGCCGTTGACCTCGGGCGGATACGTCTCGGTCACGACGCAGATTCGCTGCCGCTCCATGGACCGGCTCGCCAGGCCGCTCATCCCTTCCGCCCCATGACGCCCACCCGTGTGAGGTTGGCCGGAAACTCCGAGGGGCTGAAGCGCAGCACACGCACGTCCGTGAAGCCCAGCCGGCGCAGCGACCGACGGACCTCATCCGTCGTGTACTGGCGGAATCGATACACACTCGCGAGGGCCGTCGCGGTCGGGCCCGGCCGGATGCCGACGTTCAGGAACAGGCCCCCGGGCCGGAGCAAGCGCGCCAACCGGTCGAGCGCCGCGTCTAGTGGAACGTGCTCGAGCGCCGCCCCCACCACCACTACGTCGAAGCTGCGCTCGGCGAGCGCCACCGCCCGCCCGTCGTCGAGGTGTGTCAGCGCGTCGGGCGTCCGGAGATCGCCGAGAGCCACGATCAGGCGTCGGCGAGGCTCTCCGAGACGGCTCGCCGTCCGTCGCAGGACGCCCAGCATCTGACGGTCGATGTCGAACGCCACGACCTCGGCATCCGGGAATCGCCGGAGCACCCAGAGGGCGATGATCCCCGTGCCGGCGCCCGCGTCGAGCACGCGCGCGCGGGCGGGCAGCCGCCATTCCACGCGCCCCAGGAACTGCTCGACTCCCCGCTTGAATCCGAGGAGGCGAAACCCGGTGTCGTAGAGACCGGCGATGCGTCCGTAGTGGAACGACCGCGCGACGCCAGCGGCCGAGCGTGTCCTCACGTCAGCGCCACGCGTGCGATGACCGCCTCAGACGAGGCCGGCACCATCGAAAGGAGCTCGATGGTGCCGTCCATGTGCTCGGCCAGCGCCGTGCAGCTTTCGACCCAGTCCCCGGTGTTGCAGTACAGCACGCCCTCGACCTCTCGCACCTCGGCGCGGTGGATGTGCCCGCAGACCACGCCCTGCAGGCCGCGTCGCGACGCCTCGTGGGCCAGACCGGCTTCATAGGCCATGACGAAGTTGACGGCGCGCTTGACCTTGCTCTTGACGTACGCGGACAGGCTCCAGTAGGGCAGGTGGAAGAGGCGTCGCCCGCAGTTGAACCATCGGTTGAGGACGAGCAGCGCCTCGTAGCCGATGTCGCCCGTCAGGGCAAGCCAGCGGTGGCATCGCGTGATGCCGTCGAACTCGTCACCGTGCACCACGAGGAACAGGCGACCGTCCGCCACGCGGTGGATGGCCTCGCGCGTCACCATGATGTTGCCGAGCTGCAGGTCGCAGAACCGCCGCAGGTATTCGTCGTGGTTGCCTGGCACCAGCGTCACCATCGTCCCCGCCCGCGCCTTGGACAGGAGCGTCCGGATGACGTCGCTGTGGAGCTGGGCCCAGTGCGGCGCGCGGCTCAGGCGCCAGAAGTCGATGATGTCGCCCACGAGGTAGAGGAACTCGCACTCGTGGCTCTCGAGGAAGTCGAGCAACGCCTGGGCCTGACAGCCGGGCGTGCCCAGGTGCGTATCGCTGACCCAGATGGTCCGGTACCGGGCTCTCGTCATTCGCGTCTCAGCCCCCCTGGCAGTGGTGTGTGTATAGCTTCGACCCCAGCACGAGTATGCGAGGCCGATCTCGCCGCGCCTTCATTAAGAGTCCGTTCCGGTACCATTGAGGATTCGTGTCGGCCCATCGGATCCGTGATCGCCGAACAGGACGGCGCGTCGCCATGATCGCGGTCCTGACGCAGGACCGAAGCAACGCGCCCTCGCGCGTCGACATCGTAAGATATGGGGCCGAGGTCGCTGGAGAGGCGGTCTGTGGGGAGGGACACGAGGATCGTCATGGGCTCGGTGGACATCGCGCAGCTCCTCGGACGGTACAGCGTGCTCGTGTTGCCGGTCCTCGTCGTGGCCGAGCAGGTCGGAGTTCCCCTGCCCGCGGTGCCCGCTCTCCTGGCCGTCGGCGCCCTTGCCGCCAAGGGCCATGCCAGCATTCCCCTCGCGATCGGGGCCATCGTCGTGGTCGCGCTGCCCGTCGATCTGATCTGGCACGAGCTGGGTCGCCGCCGCGGCGCTCGCCTGCTCTCGACCCTCTGTCGCCTGTCGGTCGAACCCGACTCGTGCGTGCGGCGAACCGAGAACCTCTTCATCCGGTACGGCGTCAAAGCGATCCTCGCGGCGAAGTTCCTGCCGGGCCTGACGACCGTCATGCCGCCCTTGGCGGGCATCTTCGGCGTCCCGCGCCGCAAATTCGCCCTGTACGAGGTCAGCGGCGTGTGTCTCTGGGCGGGCTTCTGGACAGGTCTGGGCTATCTCTTCAGCGACGCGCTCGAGGTGGTGGCCATGCGCGCCCGCGATCTGGGCCGCGCGCTCGGCGTGGTGGTCGCGCTCGCGCTCGTCGCCTACATCCTGTTCAAGTACGTGCGCCGGCGGCTCTTCCTCCGGCGTCTGTGGATCGCACGGATCGCGCCCGAGGATCTGAAGCAGAAGCTCGAGGCCGGAGACGACGTTCTCATTCTCGACCTCCGCACCGCGCTCGACGTCGCGGCCGCCCCGTACGTCATTCCCGGCTCGCGCTGGATCTCGACCGACGCCCTCGACGAGCACGCGTCGGAGATCGCCCGCGACCGAGACCTGGTCCTGTACTGCACCTGACCCAACGAAGCGACGAGCGCCCGGGTGGCGCTCATCCTCCAGCGCCGGGGCATCACACGAGTGCATCCGCTCGAAGGCGGCCTGGCAAAGTGGAAGGCGCTGGGCTTCCCGGTGCGCGAGCTGTCCCCGGCGGAGATCCCCGCTCTCGAGAATCTCCGGGTGTGAACGACCACCATGCTCGCTCTCGGGATCGCCGGGTGGCTGATGGTCGGCGCGGCGGCGTTGATCGCCTCGACGCTCGCGGCCGTCGCGGGCTTCGGCGGCGCCGCCGTGCTGCTGCCCGTGCTGATCGTGGCGTTCGGCGTGCGGGACGCAGTGCCGATCCTCACCGTGGCGCAACTGATCGGCAACGGCAGCCGCGTCTGGTTCAACAGGGTCCAGCTCGACCTCCCCGTGGTCGGCTGGTTCGCCGTCGGTGGCGTCCCTCTAGCCTTTCTCGGCGGCCTGCTCTTCGCCCGCGCGCCGCTGCCGGCGCTGACGCGGCTGCTGGGGCTCTTCCTGCTCCTCGTCGTCGCGTGGCGTCACGTGGGGCCGCGCACGATGGCTCGGCCGCCACTCAGGAGCTTCGCCCTCATCGGAGCCGGAGCGAGCTTGCTCTCGGCGCTGCTCGGCAGCGTGGGGCCGCTGATGGCGCCCTTCTTCCTCGCGTATGGCCTGGTCAAGGGCGCGTACATCGGCACGGAGGCGCTGGCCACCGTGGTCATGCACGTGACGAAGCTCGTCGCCTACCGTGAGGCGGCCGTGCTCTCCGTGACGGCGCTGGCGGCCGGCGCCGCGATCGGCCCGATCATGATTCTCGGATCGTACGTGGGCAAGCGCATCGTGGACCGGATTTCGGAGCGCGGGTTCGTGCTCCTCATCGAGGTGACGATGACCGCCGCCGGCCTGCTCTTCCTCGTGCGCGGCCGGTAGCTCTCCTGGCGTCAGGTAGTGTCTCGGTTTGCCCCGAGCGACGCGCGGGAAACCGGGCGGGTGGCGGCGGGGCGCGCCGGCCGCAGCTCGAAGAGCTGCGATTCGGGCGAATGGGTGATGGAGCCGGCCGGCTCCACAGGTGCCCCGCCGACAGGCCCCGCCTGGCTCACGGGTGAGTCAGTCGAGGGAAACCGAGACACTACCCGGCGTCAGGGCAGCTTGACCAGGGCGGGCGGAACCGGCAGCCCCGCCACGGCGACGCGGAGTCGAAAGATGCTTCCGGCGTCGGGGGTCCCGGCGCCCTCCGCGCCGGTCACGATGTAGAGGTCCTTCAGATCGTCGCCCCCGAAGCAGACGCTCGTCACCATGGGCAGCGGACAGCGGATGCGCTCGCGCTCGCGACCGTCAGGCTCGAACACGACGACGGCGCCGCCCCGTGCGGCCGCGACCCAGACGGCTCCGTCCTCGGAGACGACGAGCCCGTCGGGGACGCCCTCATCCACGCGCGCAAACGTCCGTCGAGGGCCGACGCTTCCGTCCGGGCGCACGTCGTAGACGCCCACGATGTGCGCGCGACTGTCGGAGTGGTACAGGCGGGTGCCGTCGGGCGAGAAGCCGAGCCCATTGGTGAGCTGGATCCCGTCCGCGATGCGCCGGGAAGATCCGTCGGGGTCGATGACGTGAAGCCACCCGGGCTTCGGGCTTTGCTGCTGCGCGGGCTCGAACGGGCTCGAGCAGAGCGAGCCGACGTAGATCCGTCCGCGCGAGTCCGTGGTGAGGTCGTTGAAGCCGACGATGCCGAGTCCCTCGTCACGGTCGAGCAGCACCACCGTGTCGCGCGCCGCGGGCCCCTTGTACGCCACGTTGCGTCCGGAGACGATGAGCCCGCCGTCCCGGTGGAGCGCGATGCCCCCGATGCCGCGGCGATGCTCCGCGACGGTCGCTACGCTCCCTGAGGGGTCGAGGCAATAGACTCCTCCGTTGGGGACGTCACTGAAGATGAGGCCGCGCCGCGGATCCCAGACCGGGCCCTCGATCAGCCCGTAGCCGCTCGCGAGCTTGTCCATGGTTCCGCCGGTCAGAAGACGATCAACAGCCGGCCGCGGGTTCCGCCCGCGTCCAGCTTGCGCTGGGCGTCTGCCGCCCGCTCGGGCGGAAACGTTTCCGCCACCCGCAAGCTCAGCCGGCGCTCGGTGACCAGACGGCCCAGTCGATCGAGCGCTTCCTGGTTGTGCAGGTACGAGACCACCCGCACCGGCTCGATCGTGATGCCTCGCTCGGAGGGGCCGGCGAAGCCGCGCACCGTCGCGAGCTTGCCGCCGTTTCGGATGGCCGGCAGGACCGCCCCGTCGAGCACGGCCGCGTCGATCAGCCCGTCGACGCCCCCGGGCGCCGCATCGTAAAGGCCGCGGATCGCCGCGTCGCCGCGCGGCACCACCTTCTCCGCGCCGAATCCCTTCACCAGCGCTTCGTCCCGCGGTCCCGCCACGGCGATCACGCGCAACCCATCGGCGACGCCGAGCTCGACCGCGTACCCACCGACCGCGCCGGCAGCGCCGGTGACCCCCAAGGTCTGTCCCGGCCGGAGGGCGAGCTGGTCCAGCGCGAGGCGCACCGTCAGTCCGTTCATCGGCAGAGTGGCCGCGGCCTCCAGACTCGTTCCCTCCGGCACGCGTGCGACGGATGTCGCCGGAACGACCACCAGCTCCGCCTGAGCGCCGCCCCCTGGACGGCGGGGATTGACGATCGCCATCACGCGATCGCCGATGCGCCAGTCCGTGCCGCCGCCGGCAGCGTCGATCACGCCGGCCAGCTCCATGCCGGGGATGTAGGGCGGCTCCAGGCCGAGCTCTTTCACCTGAGCGGCCTGCCGGCCGGAACGGAAGCTGATGTCGGTCGGGTTGACCGTCGCAGCCGTCACGCGAATGCGCACCTCGCCCGGACCGGGCCGCGGCTCGGGAAAGTCTCCGACCTCCAGCACTTCGGGTCCGCCGAATCGAGAAAAGGTCACCGCTCGCATGTTCGTCGCTCCCCTACCCTCTGCCACACACCGCCGTGAACGCGTCGTGCAGGATCGAGAGCGCGCGCTCGACCTCGGCATCCGTCGTCACCATCGGCGGCACCAGCCGGAGCACGTTCATCCGGCCGTGACTGCCGCGCACCTGGAAGATGAGGCCGTTGTCGAGGCAGTGGCGGGTGATCGCGTCGGCTTCCCGGTTCGCCGGCGTCTTGCGAACGCGGTCGCTGACCAGCTCCATGCCCAGCAGCACGCCGCGGCCGCGAATGTCACCGATGATCTCGAACTTCTCGGCCATCTCCTGGAAGGCACGCTTCATCCGGAGTTCGATGCGGGCCGCGCGTCCCGCCATGTCCTCCTCGGTGACCACGTCGAGGCTCGCGAGGCCGGCCGCACAGAGGATCGGGTCCGTGGCGTGCGAGCGCGTCGCGAAGAAGCCGCGGCTCGTGGCGCGGTCGGCGAGCGCGGCGGACGTGCACACCGCGCTGATCGGGAGCCCGCCGCCGAAGTGCTTGGACAGGGCCAGGATGTCGGGCACGACGCCCTCGTGCTCGTAGCAGAACGTCTTGCCCGTCTTGCCGAGCCCGGTCTGCGCCTCGTCGAAGATCAGGAGCATGCCCCGCTCGTCGCAGGCGCGCCGGAGCGCGCCGAAGTAGCCCGGCGGAGGCACGATGACGCCGCCCGCGCTCAACACCGGCTCGACGATGATCGCCGCCGGCCTGGCGGTGAAGTTCGCGTCGGCGAGCGTCAGGCTCGTCTGGAGGCAGAGGAAGTTGCACTGGGGGAACGTCGCGGCCACCGGGCAGCGGTAGCAGTCGGGCGCCAGGATGGCGGCGGTGCCGGGCGCGACGGCGGCATGCCGGTTGCGGTTCCAGCCGAACGAGAGCGAGCGCGAGACCAGCGACGTCGACCCGTGCAGCGCCTCGTGCAGGCCGAGCACGTCGTAACCGCCGGTGGCGTTCCTGGCCAGGTCCACCGAGGCCTCGATGGAGTCGCTGCCGCTCACGAGGAACAGCGACTTCTGGAGCGGTGGCGTCAGCATCCGGCCGAGCCGCTCGTGCAGGCGGAGGCGCGGCACGTTCATCATCGTATTCGAGGCGTGCACCATGGTGCGGAGGGACTCGTCGATCGCCGCCATCACGCGAGGGTGGCGATGACCGAGGGCGGCGCCCATCTGCCCGGACTGGAAGTCCAGGTACTCACGCCCCGTCGTGTCGACGACCGTGCTGCCGCCGGCCGTCGCCAGCACCGGCCGCTCCTCGAGACCCGCCATGTAGGCGGCGCCCGGCGTCGGGATCATCCAGGTATCGACGATTTCCTTGACCGTAGCCTTGTCCATGGTCGCGCTCCCCTCGGATTTCCGCAGGTGGCGGGCGTTGACAGCCCCACCGGGGCATTGTAGTAGGAGGTAGTATACCGCTGCGAGACGAGCACGCGGCTCCCGCCGCGACACCCACGTCGGCCGCGCTGGCCAGGAGGTAGGCATGGACAAGGACCGCTTCGGCAATTCGTTCGCTCCCGCGCTGTCCTACGCGCGCGGGCAGATCCTTGCGAATACGGAGGACGACTTTCGCAAGCTGCAGCGCGCGTGGCGCCTCATCCGGAAGCACGAGCCGCGCAACGTCTTCATCTTCACCGGGCTCGATCACGGTCTCCCGATGAAGTTCGAGGATCTCGAGTTCGCCGATGACGAGATCGGGCCCGCCATCTGGTTCGATCGCTTGAAGCAGCTCGTGCTCGATCATCTCGGCGGCTCTCCGGACAAGCACGACTTCGCGGTCTTCAACCGGCTGACGGGGGCCACCCTCGCCACGCACCTCACGCTGGTCAAGCCGGGCGACGTGGTGATCGGAGTCTCCGCCAGTCACAGCCACCCGTCGGTGATCCGCGCCGCTCGGAACGCCGGGGCGAACTTCATCGACACCACCGGCTTCGACGCCTTCGCCGAGGCGCTCGCGCGACACCCGAAGGTGGCGCTCGTGGACATGACGCGCCTCGCCGTGACGTACGAGCTGCTCCCCCTCGACGTGATCCGCGCGGTGGTCAAGCTCGCCCACGACAAGGGGGCACAGGTCTACTGCGACGACGCGGGCGGTGCGCGGGTGGCGCCGGCCATGTTCGACCAGCCCAAGATGCTCGAGCTGGGCGTCGACGTGGGCGCAACCGGTCTCGACAAGTACGGCACGATCGGGCCGCGGTTCGGCCTGCTCGCCGGCGAGAAGCCGCTCGTATCGCGCATCCGCGCCAAGGGATTCGAGTGTGGCCTCGAGGCCCGCCAGATGCTGTACGCCGCCGTGGTGCGCACGCTCGAGGCGTACCGTCCGGAGCGTGTCCGCGAGCTGATCGAGACGACGAAGAAGGTGGCCGGGGCCCTGAAGGGCCGGCTCGGGTCGCGCATCCACGAGACGCCGACAACGGCGCAGCTGCTCGCCGACGACATCCTGGAGATGGCGATGGAACGCGGCGGCGTGAAGAAGGCACCGATCGTCCCCTACGAGGCAACGGCGGCGCTGTGCATGCTGCTGCTGCAGGATCACCGCATGCTCACGGTCCACTTCGTCGGCCTGCCGCCAGGCGGCGGCGACATCCTGTTCAAGTTCATCCCGCCCGAGACGCTCGCTCGCTTCGGCGGCGCGGAGGCCTTCGCGCGGGCGGTGGACGAGGCCCTGACCAAGCTGGGCCGGCTGCTCGGGGACCCGGAGCAGCTCCGAGCGCTGCTGCTAGGCGATTGACGTCGGCGTCGGACCGGCGCGTCTCCACCTGATCGTCCACGGGCCCGCTCGGCTATCGGGCGGGCCCGACCTCTGAACCTGTCCGTTCGCAGGGAGGAACACATGCGCTCCACCCTTCGCCGACTCGCCGGCTCGCTCGCGGTCCTGGTCCTCCTCCTCTCCACGCTCGCCACGGCCGTGGCTCAGGAAAAGTCGCGGCTCGACATCGTGCTGGAGCGCGGCAAGCTCATCGTGGCCGCCCTCAGCCCGACGCCACCGTTCGCCTTCACGGACGACAAGGGTCAGCTCGTGGGCTTCGACATCGACATCGCGCACCTCGTGGCGGAGGCGCTGTTCAAGGATCCCAGCAAGGTCGAGTTCGTCGTCGTGAACAGCGAAGGGCGGTGGCCCGCCATCGAGAGCGGCCGTGCCGACATGGGCGTTGGCGGGACGACGACCTATCCGGACCGCGCCATCCGGGTGGCCTTCACCCGCCCCTTCATCGATTCCGGGATCTCCATCCTCGTCACGAAGAAATCGGGCATCAAGTCGCTGGCCGACCTGAACAACGAGAAGAACACCGTCGCCAACCTCAACAACCCGCAGATGGCGGACCGCGCCAAGAAATTCTTTCCGAAGGCGAAGGTGTTGACGTTCGACACGCCCTCGGCGGAGTTCCTCGCCGTCCAGAGCGGTCGAGCCAACGCGCTGCAGATCGACACCGCCGTGGCGGAGTACTTCGCGAACACGAGCAAGGACCAGTTCGACGTGCTCCCGCAGATGCTGACGCCGTCGCAGAACAACGGGATCTTCATGAAGCCGGGTGACTTCAAGTGGTGGCTGTTCCTCGACACGACGGTGGGCGAGCTCCGCTCCGGCTCCTGGTATCCCAAATACGTCGAGGTCTACCAGAAGTGGTTCGGCAAGAATCCGCCGCCGCAGAAGTTCTACGTGCCTCAGTGACCGCGCGCCCCGATCCGGGCGCATGCTGAAGTTCGAGAGGTGGCTCGAGGTCTACGGCCCGAGCTACCTGGACGGGCTCGGATGGACGGCAGTGGTGGCGCTCGTGGCCGCCGTCGCCGCCATCGCGTGGGGCACGGCGCTCCTCGCCGTCCGGCTTCAAGGCGGACGATGGGGCGGTCGTGCCGTCGACGCATACGTGCAACTGTTGCGCAACATCCCGGTCCTGGTCCCGATCTACATCATCTATTTCGGCTTTCCGCTCATCGGGCTCGTGTGGCCGGCGGTCGTGTGTGGCGGGCTCGCGCTCGTGCTGCAGAACGGCGCGTACATCTCCGAGATCTTCCGCGGCGCCTACCAGGCGATCGATCACGTCCAGTTCGACAGCGCCAAGAGCATCGGGCTGTCTCACTGGCACACCTTCCGCAAGGTCACCATGCCGCAGGTGATCGTCTACTCGCTCCCGGCGCTCGGCAACCAGGTCGTGCTCCTCCTGAAGGACACTTCTCTGCTGTCCGCGATCACGGTGGCCGAGCTGACCATGCACGCCAAGCTCTTGACCGAGCAGACGGGCGCCGCGTACGAGGCCTTCGTGGTCGTCGCCGTCCTCTACCTCGCGCTCGTGGGGGTCTTCGAGGTCGCCTTCGGCCTAGCCGGGCGCGCGGTCCGCTGGCCATGACCTCGTGGCCGATGTTCGTGAGCACCGTGACCTTGCTGGCGCGAGGCGCCCTCGTGTCGCTCTGGCTGGCCGCCGCGTCCACCGCGGCCGGCACCGTGCTGGCCGTGCTCCTCATGGCGCCGGCGTTCTCGAGGATCGGCCTCGGCCGGAGCGCCTACCGCGTCTTCGTCTGGGTCGTGCGCGGCACGCCGGTCCTCGTGCAGGCGCTGCTGATCTTCTACGCGCTGCCCGCCCTCGACCTGCAGACCGGCCCCTACATCGCGGGCGTCATCGTGCTGACCCTGTATCTCGGCGCTCTGATCGCGGAGGTGATCCGGGGCGGCGTGCTCGCCATTCCGCGCCCGCAGTGGGACTCGGCCCGTAGTCTCGGCCTGCCGCCGATCGCGCTGCTCCGGCGCGTGGTGGCCCCGCTCGTGATCCGCTACTCGCTCCCCGCGTACGTGAACGTGTGCGTCATGGCGGTGAAGGCGTCCTCGGTCCTCTCCATCATCAGCGTCTGGGAGCTGACCTTCGCCGCGCGGGAGATCATCGAGCGCACGCTGGCCGTCTTCAGCGTGCTCGGGCTTGCGGCCGGCTTCTACTTCGTCATGTGCTTCGGGATCGACCGGCTCGGCCGGCGCGTCGAGGCCCGGCTGGCGTTGCGCGGATTTGCCGGAGGGCGGGCGTGATCGAGGTGCGCGGCCTCCGGAAGTCGTTCGGCGACGTGCCGGTGCTCAGGGGGATCGATCTCGTCGTCGGCGACGGCGAGGTCGTGAGCCTGATCGGACGGAGCGGGTGCGGCAAGACGACGCTCCTGCGCTGCATCAACTTCCTCGAGGAGTACGATGCCGGCGAGATCCGGCTCGACGGCCGGCTCCTGTGGTACCGGGACGGCAAGGGCGCGCGCCGGCCCGCGCCGGAGTCGGAAACCCGCCGGATGCGCCAGCAGATGGGCGTCGTCTTCCAGCAGTACAACCTCTTCCCCCACATGACGGCGCTCGACAACGTCGCCCTCGGACCGCGCTTCTCGCAGGGCCTGTCGCGCGCGGACGCCGAGGGGCTGGGCGAGCGGCTGTTACAGCGCGTCGGGCTCGCTCAGAAGATCCACGCGTATCCCGGGCAGCTCTCCGGAGGTCAGCAGCAGCGCGTGGCGATTGCCCGGGCGCTGGCGATGCGGCCGAAGGTGCTGCTGCTGGACGAGATCACGTCGGCGCTCGATCCGGAGCTGGTGGGCGAGGTCGAGGACGTCATCCGGTCGCTCCTGTCCGAGAAGATCATGATGGTGGTCGTGACCCATGCCCTCGGCTTCGCGCGCGAGATCTCCCACCGCATCGCGTACGTCAGCGACGGGCGCGTCGCCGAGGTGGGGCGGCCCGGGGAGATTCTCGACGCGCCGTCGGACTCCACACTGAAGGACTTCCTGCGGCGAATGCGGTAGGCCCGGGCGCGCCCAGGACAACTCCGGCCACGCTATTTCCGGAGCGCCCCGCCGGACGCGTAGTCGCGCCAGGCGTCCCAGTCGTCGAGCGTGACCTTCTGCATGGACCGGGCCGCCTTGTGAAGCCAGCGCCCCTTTCGGCGGGCGAGGTCGCGCTTCACCGCGGAGAGCGCTCGGCGGCTGCCGAGATGGATGTTGGCCGTTTCCCAGCCCATGTAATACGCCAGGCGCTCCTCGTCGCGTTCCTGGGGCAGACTTTGGATCTCGATGTGGCTGCAATCGGGGGCGAGGCGTCGAACGATCCAGTGTTCGGCGAAATGGACGTGCGGATCGCGGATCCGGACCGCGCGCTCGATCAGCTTGCGGCTGAGAATTTGTTTCGAGGCGAGGCGGCGAGCCCAGATCCAGGCGGATGGCGTGAGCTGCTTGGCTTCGCGCACGACGTGTGCGCCGTCCCATGTGGCCAGGGCGAGCACGCGCGGGTGCCCCAGGCTCCCCAATCCGGCGATACGGGACTTCACGTCATAGTTCATGGTGCGGAGCGGCAGAGAGGCGTGAACCAGCTTCCACACGTCCTTGGGAAGCTTGCCCTTGTATTTGGGACAGGCCTCGATCTTCCCCCAGAAGATGACGGGATCGCGGAGCTTGCTGAGCGCCAGCCGGCGGAGCCACTTGTGATGCTCGGCGAGGACGAACGGTCCGCCCCCCTTGGCGATCGAGTCGCGATAGCCCTGTTCGATGGCCTGGCACGCGACCTTCCGGGGTATGGCCAGATGCTCTTCGCCGATGGCCAGATAGGCGCTGGCGAGGAGTCGC
>Ga0335077_10002532_pt1 | contig 21854 bp, 20 predicted proteins | sample Lox_Sample_31_FD_207151 | JGI IMG/M metagenome (GOLD analysis project Ga0335077, IMG submission 207151) | Soil microbial communities from Loxahatchee National Wildlife Refuge, Florida, United States - Lox_Sample_3.1 | ecosystem: Environmental > Terrestrial > Soil > Wetlands | place: USA...
GGCGTTCACGAGTTCGGCCCGCTCCTGGAACGTCGCATGCCCGGTGCCGGGCAGGATCAGGAGCTGGCCGCGTGCGACGCCGCGATAGAGTTCGACGGCCTCCTCGAGCGGCACCAGATCGTGATCGCCCGCGATCACGAGCACCGGCGCCTCGATCGCCGCGAGGTCGGCGGGCCCGATGACCACCGGAGTGAGCCACAGGCGCCACGACTTTGCGGCGAACACGGCCCAATGGTCGGGCCCGTCGGGCGAGACCTTGACGTAGTCGGCGCGGAACGGCGCCAGCCGCGCGGCGATCTGCTCGGGAGACATGGCGGCACGCCGCGCGAGTTCGGCGGGCGGGTGCGGCGCGCGCAGGTTGGCGCCGGAGACCGCGACCCGGCGCACCAGGCGCGGGTGATGGCGCGCAAGAAGCAGCGCGACGTCGCCGCCGTCGCTGTGTCCGACCACGTCGACCGGTCCGAGCGCGAGCTTTTCGATCAGCGCGGCCGTGTCTTCGGCCATCTCGCGGTAGGAATAGGGCTGGCCGGTGTCCGGGCTGTGGCCGTGGCCGCGCTGGTCGATGCCGATCACCAGCCGGAACGCGGCGAAGTACTCGCGCTGCTGCGCGAACGTGGCGTCGAAATGGCTCATGCCGCCGTGCAGGAAAACGATCGGCGCACCGCTGCCGAAGGTTTGCGTGTAGAGGTGCGCGCCGCGCACTTCCTGCAGCGTCGCCTCGGCCGCCGCATTCATCGCGGCGAGAGCGATGAACCAGGCCGCGAGCACGCACCGCGCGACCGCTGCGCGCTTCGTTTTCAGACGCCGGCCTTCGCGAGGACCACGACGGAAATCCCGCGCGCGGGCCTGGCCGGGTCGGCGTTCTGGTAGCCGTGCGGGAGATTGCCCGGGAAGGCGAGCACGTCGCCTTCGTCCAGCCGGTAGCGCTCGCCCGCGACCGACAGATTGACCTGGCCCTCCAGGCAGGTGAAGTACTCGCGCGTGCCCGGCAGGTGCGGCGTGCCGCCCATCACGGCGCCGGGCGCGAAGTCCATCACCTCCATCACTTCGTCGGGCACCGGTTCCGGAACCAGCGCGCGGATCGATACTCCACGTCCCTTCGTGCGTGAGGCGACTTCCTCGGCGGGCCAGCGCCGCACCTTGGCACGCGGTGCGCCCAGCAACTCGTCGATCGGAACTGACAGCGCACCAGCCACCTTCACCAGCACTGCCAGCGAGGGATTGCCTTCGCCCGACTCCAGGTTGGCGATAGTCGAACGCGGGACGGCTGCCGCCTTGGCCAGGGCTTCCTGCGTGAGCGAACGCGCGTGGCGCAGGCTCGCGAGATTGCGCGCGAGGTGCTCCGCGGTGCGGGAATCGGCATTCGCCTTCATGGCCGACGGATTGTGCCGTGTCGCCGGTCCACCCGCTTGACCTTTCGCCAATCGGGTGGACAGCGGGCGCGGGGACCCGCAGCGTCGCTTCTATGTTCGCGTCGCAGCCATCCCGCTCCCCGGTCACGAGAGGGGCGCTGCGGCCTCATCGGGAGAAGACGCATGGAACCGAAGCAACACAGTGCACTGCGCGACCTCAAGGTCGCGATCACTGGCGGCACGTCGGGACTCGGATTGGCGCTGGTCGAGACGCTGGCCGCGCGCGGCGCCGCGATCGCTTTCGTCGCGCGCCACGCCGCGCGGGTCGCCGAGGTCGCGCGTACGGTCGCGGGCACGCATGGCATCGCGGGCGACGTCGGTCGCAAGGAAGACATCCATCCTATCGCGCTGCAGATCACCGGCGCACTGGGCGGACTCGACGTGCTGGTCAACAATGCCTCGACGCTCGGACCGGTGCCGCTCGCGCTGCTCGCGGATACCGAGTGCGAAGACCTGCAGGCGGCCCTGGAGACGAACCTGATCGGGCCTTTCCGGCTCACCAAGGCGTTGCTGGGTGCGCTCGCCGCGGCAGCGCGCGCGGGCCGGCCGGCGCTGGTCGTCAACGTCGTCAGCGACGCCGCCGTCGGCGCGTACGCGCGGTGGGGCGCCTACGGCGCGAGCAAGGCAGCGCTGGCTCACCTGAGCCGCATCTGGGACGAGGAACTCCGCGCGCATGGCGTGCGCGTGATCGGGGTCGACCCGGGTGACATGGACACGCCGCTGCATGCCGCGGCGGTCCCGGATGCCGACCGCGCGAGTCTGAAGCTTCCCGCGGACGCGGCGCGCGAGATCGTCGACCTCATCCAGCTTCGCGCCGAGGAGGTGGCCCGTGCTGCCCGCGAGCACGCCGAGCCAACGCCCGCCTGACGCGCGCCTGCTCGTGGCCGACGCGCGCCGCCGGCTGCGCCATGTGGCGCGCCAAGACCTGGCGCGCGTGCTGTGTCCGGGCGACCTGCTGGTCGCGAACGACGCGGCAACGCTGCCGGCGAGCCTGCGCGGACAGCACCTGCGCACCGGTGCGGAGATCGAGATCCGCCTCGCCGGCCGCCGCTCCATCGCGGCCGATGCGGTCTCCGAATTCGACGCGCTCGTTTTCGGCGCGGGGGACTATCGCACGCGGACCGAGGATCGGCCGCTGCCGCCTCGGCTGTCGCCCGGCGACGAGTTGGCCATCGGGCCGCTGCGTGCCACCGTTCGACGGTTGCTCGGACATCCGCGCCTCGTCGCACTGCAAATCGCCGGCACGCCGGACGCGATCCGGGCGGGCATCGCGCGTCACGGCAGGCCGATCCAGTACGCGCATGTCGGCAAACCGCTCGCGTTGTGGGACGTCTGGACCCGCGTCGCGTCCGTGCCGGTCGCCTTCGAGCCGCCATCGGCGGGCTTCCTCCTCGACTGGACGCTGGTCAATGAGCTCGCCGCGCGGCGGATCGGGTTCGCCACGCTGACGCACGCGGCGGGCATCTCCTCGACGGGCGACACCCAACTCGACGCCCGCCTGCCGTTCGACGAGCCGTACCTGCTGCCGCAATCGACCGTCGACGCGATCGAGCGCGCGCGGGCAAACTGTGGTCGCGTCGTGGCGCTCGGAACCACCGTCGTGCGTGCCCTCGAACACGCCGCCTCGCTCGGCCGGCCGCTGCGGGCTGGACCGGGCACCGCGACCCAGCGCATCGGACCGGGCACGCGGCTGCGCGTCGTCGATGCCATCGTCACCGGGACCCATGAGCCCGGCAGCAGCCACTACGAGCTGTTGCATGCGTTCGCGAGTCGCGCCTGGCTTGTGCGGGTCAGCGAGACGCTCGAGCGCAACGCCTACCGGACGCACGAGTTCGGCGATTCGCTGCTGCTCGAGCGGCAGCCGGAAATGCACGCGCGCACCGCGCGCGCCGTCAGCGCGCTGTCAGCGCAGCCCGCTTAAGCCATTTCACTCCATCTGGTGCAAGAATGCCGGCCTCGCACCGCGCCGCGCCAGGCCGTGGCGGCGTGCGATTCTGCGAGCGCGCACATGGCGATCGATCCCTGGCTCGATTCGACTCCGCAGCAGATCACCTACACGATCATGGCCGACGTCGGCGGCGTGTACGGGTGGATCCGCTACGGCAGCGCCGCGTCGACCGCGCTCGGACGCTACTGCGGCGACGCGGGTTGCGGGTGGTTCGGAGAACACCGCGTCTCCGAGGCGACCGAACAAGCGCTCGCTGCCTGGCAGAGGCGCTTCGAGGCCGCCCTGGCCGCCGCGCCGCACTGTTTCGATTGGGCGGCGTTCCATGCCGAGGGCATCACGCTCGCGCGCCGGGTCAAGCAGGAGTTCAGCACGCGCGCGCACGTCATCTACCGCAAGCCGGTGCAGGACCCATGTCACCGTGCCGACGAGCGCCTGGAGGTCTCGCTCGATGGCGCACTGGTGCGGCTGCCGAACCGGGCGCAGCTCGACCTGCTGCCGCTACGCCTGCTCGTGCGCCGCATGATCTCCGGCGGCCAGTCCGGCGTCGATCGTGCGGCACTCGACTGGGCCATCAACCATCGGCTCGAGCACGGCGGCTGGTGCCCGCGCGGACGGCGTGCCGAGGACGGTCCGATCGCGATGCGCTACCAGCTCGTCGAGACCGAAGCGGCGAGTTACGCGGAGCGCACCAAACGCAACGTGCGCGAGAGCGACGCGACGCTGATCCTGAACACGGGCGTGCTCGAAGGCGGTTCGCTGCTGACGCAGCGCATAGCTGCCGGCGCGGGCAAGCCCTGCCTGGTGGCGCACCTCGATGCGCCGGATCGCGCCGCCGAGCTGCGGCGCATCCTCGAATGGCTCGGCGGCAATGCATTTCTGTCGCTCAACGTCGCCGGCCCGCGCGAACATTCGCGGCCCGGCATCTACGCGATGACCTACGCGTTCCTGCAGCAACTCGACCGGCTCGAGGTCGCCGGCGGCGTTCTCGGGAACCTGCCCGCCTGAACTCCGTCACCCAGTCGGTCTCCCACGCGCGCCCGTCGAGCGAGAACGCCAGCTCCCAGCGAGGACGGGCCGACGAGGAAGTCGAAATCGTGCGTGTCGCCGATGAAGCGGACCTCTGCCATGCTCAACTGCCGGCGTCCAGCAGCGAACGCGGCGTGGGCGCAAGGCGCAACACTGCCGATGGTCCGATTAGGCCTTCGCTCCATGCAGCGACGCCATCGCGCCACGCAGGCGAGGCTTCCAGCCGGGCGCGATGGCCCGAATACGCCGCGTCGTCGGCGAACGAGGCGAACCAGACGAACACGTGCTCGCCCTCGCGCACGGGAAGGCGCGGAAAGGTGTTCGCGCTCGTTTCGGTGACGTAGCAGCCGAGGACGCGGGCGCCGGCGTCCTCGAGCGCGGGTGCGAGGACGCGCTCGAACAGCGCAACACGGCGCATGTCCGCGGGACGGGCAAGCGGACTGATCGTCACGACGATGCGACGGCCGGACGGCGCCGCCGCGGGGAGCGGGGCGCGCCGGCAGTCGGCCAGCGCGATGCCCGCGCCCTCGCGCGCGGGGCGCAGCAGCAGGACGTTGTCGCTGTCGATCATCGTGGCGTTGGCCGCCTCGCGGTGCGCGTTCCACACCGGCCCGCCGTAGAAGGCAGCCAGTCCCTGCGCGCGCCGGTACATGTCCCGGAAGCCGCGCATCCAGACAAAGCGGTCCGGACGGTCGAGATCGTGGAACTGTCCCATGACCGTCATGCCGGCGGCTTCCAGCGGCCCGACGAATGCCCGCTCGAACAGCTCGATCAGCACGTCGCGCTGGCCCGGGTGCAGCGTGTACTGGCGCAGTTCGACCACCGCACAGGCCGGTTCGATCTCCAGCAGCTCCATGGTTCGATATCCCGCGAGAGTGAGGCGGCAATGCTGCACGCCAAAACATGACAGCGCGCGGCATATTTTTCCGTCACACTGCGGTCATGCGTGCCGGCCGCCTGCTTTCCGTCCTGATGCTGCTGCAGGGACGCGGGCGCATGACGGCGCGCGCGATCGCCGCCGAACTCGAGGTCTCCATGCGCACCATCCTGCGCGACCTCGATCACCTCTCTGGCTCCGGGGTTCCGGTCTGGGCCGGCCGCGGCCGCCACGGCGGCTTCCAACTGCGCGAGGGGTGGAGCACGCGCCTAACCGGCCTGACCGAACCGGAGGCGCAGGCGCTTTTTCTCGCCGGCCTGCCGGGGCCGGCGGCGGAACTCGGGCTCGGTGGCGCGGTCGCCTCGGCGCGGTTGAAGGTGCTCGCGGCGCTGCCGGCCGACTGGCGCTCCGACGCACAACGCGTCAGCTCGCGCCTGCACGTGGATCCGATCGACTGGTTCCGGGCGGGAACCCGCGCGGAGTACCTGGCCGCGGTCGCCGAGGCGGTCTGGAAGACGCGCCGCATCGCCATGCGCTACGAGAGCTGGAGCGGCGTGCGCGATCGCGAGGTCGAGCCGCTCGGCCTGGTGCTCAAGGCAGGCGTCTGGTACATGGTGGCGCGCGCAAGCCGCAAGGACGAGCCGCGCGTATTCCGCCTGTCAAATATCCACGCACTCACGCCGCTCCGGCAGTCGTTCGAGCACCCGGACGACTTCGACCTCGCCGCCTATTGGGCGGTCGCGACCCGGCGTTTCGAGGCGAGCGTCTATCGCGACCAGGCGACCGTGCACGTTTCGCACCGCGGGTTGGCGTTGTTGCAACAATTTCCACCGGCGGTGGCCGAGGCGGCCCGGCGCAGTGCGCGCCCGATCGCGCGCCGGCCGGGTTGGTCGCGCGTGACGATCCCGATCGAGTCGGTCGAGCATGCGGCGGCGCAACTCCTGCGGCTCGGCGGCGAAGCCGAAGCGCGCGTACCTGCGGCACTGCGCGCGCGAATGCGTGATACGGCAGCACATCTGGTCCAGGTCTACGCTCGTACTCGTCGCGACTAGGCGGCGGAATCATTCGGCGCGTCCGGGTGTTTGTGCTGCCGGAAGCCGTACCGTGTCGTTCCGCCGCCGCAACACGACCTCGAGGAGGGGTGCAATGAGAGCCGCCGTCGCGCTGTCGCTGCTGTTGATCGTCGTTCCTGTCGTCCATGCCGCCGACATCGAAGCGGGCAAGGCGAAGGTCCAGGCCGTGTGCGCCGCTTGTCACGGCGCCAACGGCGTGAGTGTCAGCGACACCATTCCGAACCTCGCCGGCCAGAAGGCCACCTACGTCGAAACCCAGCTCAAGGCACTGCGCGAGGGTTCGCGCAAGAACCCGATCATGAATGCGATCGCGGGCCAGCTCAAAGACGACGAAATCGTCAACGTCGCCGCGTTCTTCTCGTCGCTGCAAGGCGCCGCCAGCGGCGCCAGGTCGGCGTTCCTGCCGAACGTCGCGAAAAGCGGCGTGACGTTCCCGGCCAACTACAAGAGCACGTTCACCAAGTACCACACGATCAACTTCCCGGCGACGCGCCAGGTGCGCTACTACTTTGCCAACCCCGCGGCGGTGCAGGCCGCCAGAGAGGGCAAGGACCTGCCGAACGGGTCGGTGCTGTTCGCCGAGGTCTATTCGGCGAAGCTCGATGCGGACAAGAAGCCGGTCATGGGACCGGATGGTTTCTTCGTTCCCGATCAGCTGACCGGATATACGGCAATGGAGCGCGAAGCGGGCTGGGGCAAGGAGATTCCGGACATGCTGCGCAACGAAGACTGGAACTACGCCGTGTTCACGCTGGAGAAGCAGCAGCGGCCAACCATCAACCAGGCCGAGTGCCTCGCCTGCCACAAGCCGCTCGAGAAATCGAGCTTTACGTTCACGTTGAAGGAACTCACCGAGGTCGCGAAGAAGAAGTAGAGCGACTCGCCCCCTCCCCAAGCTCCCCCGCGGGCGGGGGTGTCGGTCGCGCGCAGCGTGCACGCCATCCACGGAACGACGAACACATCGCGCGGCGCGAGATCGGTGCATCTGCTGTAATGGGGATTCCGGGCGCGCGCGCTTTCAGCGGACAATCGCCGTCGCGGACCGGCCGCTGACAGGAGGAGGCGGGCAATGCGCGAGAGCGTACGCAAGGTCAACCACTATTCGATGTTCGTGCCGGACAAGCCCGGCGCGGCGTTCAAGGTGCTGGCGACGCTCGTCAGCGCCGGCATCAACCTGCTCGCGTGCTCGGGCTCCCAGAAAGGGCGGCGGGCACAGATCGACGTGGTGCCCGACGACACGCGCAAGTTCGTGGCCGCGACCAAGAAGGCGGGCCTCGCTTTCGTCGAGAACCGCAGCGGCTTTCTGTTGCAGGGCGAAGACGACCGGCCCGGTGTCCTGGCGAGCAAGCTCAAGGTGCTGGCGGACCGGGGCATCAACGTCGCCGGCGTCGACGCGCTGTCGATCGGCAACGCGTGGGGCTCCATCCTCTGGGTGAGTGCCGCCGACGTCAAGCGCGCGGGCCGGCACCTGCGCGCGAGCCTGAAGCGTGAGTAGAGGCGGCGAACCACGCACATGCCCGGTCCGGCATCGAACGACAGCGGCCTGGAGGAAATTCCGCTCACCACCTGGCGCTGGCTCGTCGGGTGGTGGCGCATCGTCCACTTCGGTGCGCAGCTGCTGGTCCTGACGTTGTCGCCGTCCACGTACGTGCGCCAGAACCGCGCCGCGGTGGCGAGCCGTCTCTATCTCGATACCGCGCCGATCCTGCCGTGGTTCACCGTGCTCGCCGCGCTGATCTGCCTCGTCATCATCCGCATCGTGCTGGTGACCTCGGTCAGCTACGGCCTGTCGCAATACGCGCTCGAGATGGTCGTGCGCGTGCTGGTGCTCGAGCTGATCCCGCTGGCGGCGGCCGCGTTCGCCGCCCTGCGCTGCACGATTCCGAACGCCGCCGACCTGATCGCGCTGCGCGACAGCGGGCACTTCGACGCGATGCGCGCTTCCGGTGCCGAACCGCTCGTGCACGAGGTCCTGCCCCGCGTCGCCGCGGGCGTGTTCGCGACGCTGATGCTGGTGGCGCTGAGCAGCGTCGTCACCCTGCTGCTGGCTTACGTCTCGGTCTACGGCTTCATCTCGGGCGGATTCGACAACTACACCCACACCGTGGGCCAGGTGTTCGATTCGACGGTATCGCTGATCTTCGGCGTGAAGGCGCTCCTGCTCAGCATCGCGGTTGCCGTGCTGCCGATCGCGTCGGTCCTGTACGAAGGCCCGCGCGTGCCCACGCGCACGACGGCCGAGGTGCAGAGCCTGCTGCGCTCGTTTTCGGCGATCCTGCTGATCGAAGGAGCGTCGCTCGCGGGGACGTACTACTGACCGACAAGATGAGCCAGCCCTCCCGAATCCCGCCGCTGGTTCCGCACCTAGAGTTCAAGGCTGGGGTGCTGCTTGCGTCGATGGTCCTGCTGATCGCGGGCTCGGTGCTGTACGTGCTCTACGCGCGCGGCGTGTTCGAATCGACGCAGACCGTGGTGCTGATCGCCGACGACTCGGAGGGCGTGCGGGTCGGCATGGACATGACGTTCGCCGGCTTTCCGATCGGGCGCGTGCGGCGCATCGAACTCGGCGGCGACGGCAACGCGCGCATCATCGTCAGCGTTCCCAGCCGCGATGCCCATTGGCTGCGCGAGTCGAGCGTGTTCACGCTGGTGCGCGGCCTGGTCGGCAATACCAGCCTCAAGGCCTTCACGGGCGTGCTGACCGATCCGCCGCTGGCCGACGGCGCGGAGCGCAAGGTCCTGGTGGGCGATACCAACGCGGAGGTGCCGAGGCTGATCGGCGCGGTACGCGACCTGGTGCAGAACCTGACTCAACTCACGGCGCAGGAGTCGGACCTGAGCAAGAGCCTGGCGAACGTGCAGGCGGCGACCGGGAAATTGAACGGCCAGCACGGCGCGCTCGGCGTCCTGCTCGGCAACGATGCGGACGCGAAGAAGCTGCTCGCGGCGGTCGACCGGGCCAACGCGCTGCTGGCGCGCTTCGACAAGCTGGCCGCGCAGGCCGATGTACAGCTGTTCGGCGCACAGGGCGTGGTCCCGGAGGCGCGCGCCGCGGTGGCGCAGATCGCCGCTGCGCTCGAGGAGGCACGCGGCAGCCTGAAGCGCGTCGACGGCCTGCTGGCGGATGCGCAGGTGATCGCGGGCAACGCCAAGGTCGCGACGGCCGACCTCGGCGCGTTGCGCGCGGACGTGGATGCCACGCTGCGCAAGGTCGAAGCGCTGGTCGACGAGATCAACCGCAAATGGCCGTTCGCGCGCGAGACGGAGATCAGGTTGCCGTGATCGACGCCCGCCTTGCAGTTCTCTGCGTCGCGCTCGGCCTGGTCGCCTGCTCGAGCGCGCCGCCGGTGGCCGACTGGCAGCCCAACGCCAAGTCCTCGATGGACCGCGCCGTGGCCGCTTATCTGGCCGGCGATACGCGTGGCGCGAGCGCGGAGTTCGACCGCTCGCGCACGGAAATCTCCCGCACCGGCCGCTTCGATTTGCTGGCACGCGCGGAGCTGATGATGTGCGCCGCGCAGGTTGCGAGTCTCGCATTCGAACCCTGTGCGGGCTTCGAGCGGCTGCGCGCGGATGCACCGCCCGCGGAACGGGCGTATGCCGACTACCTCGCGGCGCGTGTCGCGCCCGAAGACGTGGCGCTGCTGCCGCCCGCGCAGCGCGCCGTTGCCGGCAAGGGGATCACCGACGAAACCGCAGCCGCCGCGGTGAAGGGCATCGAGGACCCGCTGTCGCGCCTGGTTGGCGCGGGCGTGCTGCTCCAGTCCGGCCGCGCAAGTCCCGCCGTCGCGACCGTGGCGGTCGAAACCGCCTCCGCACAAGGCTGGAGGCGCCCGTTGCTCGCGTGGCTCGGCGTGCAGCGCATGCGCGCGGAGAAGGCGGGCGATGCGGGCGCGGCGGAGCGCCTGCGGCGCCAGATGGACATCGTCGAACAGACGCCGCAAGCGGCCCGGTAGAGGCATTCGCCCGCGGCGCGCGACGATCGGGCACGGCGCACCCGCACGCGCGCCCTCGACACGCTAAACGATTACACGAAGCTGACGATCCTCGCTGAGATCGCGCCTCGCAGCAGGTTATCTTTGCCACCCTGCAGGCGTCGCCTGTCCCGCAACCCCACCGGAGCGTCATCCGCTTGGATTCCACGCAGGTCCTCATCCTCGCTGCCGTACAAGGCCTGGCCGAGTTGCTGCCCGTCTCGAGTTCGGCGCACGTGATCCTGGCGGAAAAGTTGATGGGGCTCGATCCCACGACGCCCGCGATGACGCTCCTGCTCGTCATGCTGCACACGGGGACGATGTTCGCGGTCATCGTCTACTTCTGGCGCGCCTGGCGCGAGACCTACTTCTCCTCGGCCCAGGCCTTTCGTTTCCAGGCGCTGCAGATCGTGCTCGCGACCGTCGTCACCGGGGCGATAGGAGCGGTCGCGGTGAAGCTCATTCCGTGGCTTGTCGCCGGCGACTCCTCCGCGTTCGAGATCGAGCACCTGTTCGGCAATTCCGGCCTGATCGCGGCGGCGCTCGCCGCCGCCGGCCTGGTGATCATCGTCGCATCGCGCTTCGACGCGGGCACGCGCGAGGTCTCGCCGCTGAGCGCGGTCTGGATCGGCGCCGCGCAGGGCTTGTGCCTGCCGTTTCGCGGCTTCTCGCGCTCCGGGGTCACCATCTCGACCGGCCTCGTGCTCGGCATCCGGCGCCGGCGCGCCGAGGAGTTCAGCTTCGCGCTCGCGGTCGTGCTCACGCCCGCCGTCATCGCCAGGGAGGGATACCGGCTGTACAAGGCCGAGGCCGCGGCGGCGCAAATGGATGCGGGCGGATTCCTGCATCTCCTCGCGCCGAGCCTGCTCGGCATGGTCTTCAGCTTCGCCGCGGGGCTGCTGGCCTTGCGCTGGCTGTCGCGCTGGCTCGAGAACGGGCGGTGGCATTTTTTCGGCATCTATTGCCTGTTCGCCTCGGTGGTCGTGCTCTGGATCGGTTGATGTCCGCGCCCCCGGATTCCGGTGCATCCGAACCCGCCGCCTCGCGCGTCGGCGCGCTTGGGCGATGGATTGCCTATTACGTCGACCTGCTTGGGTTGCGCGGCAGGGGCGCGCTGCTGATCGCCGCGCTGCTCGCCATCGGGTGGATCAACGCCGGCATCTACAAGGTGCAGCCGGACGAGCAGGGCGTCGTGTTGCGTTTCGGCCGCTGGGTCGAGACGTCGGCGCCCGGCCTGCACTACCACCTGCCTTGGCCGTTCGAGACCGTCCTGCTGCCCAAGGTCACGCAGGTCAACCAGTTGCAGCTCGGCAGTCCGCGCGCCGGTGCCGCGAGTACCGACGATTCGCACCAGCGCCAGATGCTGACGGGGGACGAGAACATCGTCGAGGCCGAGTGCACGGTGTTCTGGCGCATCAAGGATGCACGCCAGTTCCTGTTCCGCATCAAGGATCCGCAAGCCGCCGTCAAGGTCGAGGCCGAAAGCGTGTTGCGCGAGGTCATCAGCCGGACGCCGATCCAGGCGGCGATGTCCGACAAGCGCCAGCAGATCGCGGACCAGACGCGCGAACTGCTGCAGTCGCTGCTCGACAGCGAGAACTCGGGAGTCCTGATCACCGAGGTGCAGCTGCAGCGGGTCGATCCGCCGGCAGCGGTGATCGATGCGTTCAACGACGTGCAACGCGCGCGCGCGGATCAGGAGCGCGCGCGCAACGAGGCCGAGGCCTACGCCAACGACATCATCCCGCGGGCCCGCGGCGAGGCGGCGCGCATCAAGCAGGACGCGCAGGCCTACAACACGCAGGTGGTGAATCTCGCCGAAGGCGACGTCACGAGCTTCCGGTCGCTTTACGCGAGCTACGCCAAGGCCAAGGACGTCACGGGCTGGCGCCTGTACCTGGAGAGCGTCGACGAGGTGCTGCGCAAGGCTTCGCGCGTGATCGTCGATGCCTCCGGCAAGGGCGTCGCGGGGATCGTGCCTTATCTCCCGCTTGCCGAGCCGCCGCCGGCGGCGCCCAAGGAGGGCGGCAAGTGAACCGGACGCTGCGCGTGGCGGCCGGCGTCGCCGCCATCGTCGCGATCGTGCTGGTGTCGGGCATGCTGTTCACGGTCGGCGAGACCGAACAGGCGTTGATCGTGCGCACCGGCGCGCCGCAGGGCGTGATCACGGAACCCGGGCTCAAGGTCAAGGTGCCGCTGGTCGATACGGTGATCCTCTACGACACGCGCCTGCTCACTCTCGAGCCGCCGACGGAACAGGTGATCCTCGGCGACCAGAAGCGCATCGAGGTGGAAACCTACACGCGCTACCGGATCGTGGATCCGCTGCGCTTCTACCAGTCGCTGCGCACGCTGGAGCAGGCCGTGCCACAGCTCTCGCAACTGGTCAGCTCGTCGTTGCGGCGCGAACTGGGCCAGGTGGCGTTGCGCGCGCTGCTGTCGGAGGAGCGGACGCAGGTCGTCGAGCGCATCCAGCGCGAAGTCGCGGAGAAAGCGCGCGCGCTCGGGATCGAGGTGGCCGAAGTGCGCTTCCATCGCGCCGACCTGCCGCTGGAGACCAGCCAGGCGATCTACGAGCGCATGAAATCGGAGCGCCAGCGCGAGGCCAAGGAACTGCGCGCCCAGGGCTTCGAGTGGGCGCAGGAGATCCAGGCCAAGGCGGACCGCGAACGCACCGTGATCCTGTCGCAGGCGCAACGCGAGGCCAAGATCACGCGCGGCGAGGCCGACGCCGCCGCGAGCCGGATCCTCGCGAGCGCGTTCAGTGCGGATCCCCAGTTCTACAAGCTCTATCGATCGCTGCAGACCTATCGCCAGGCGCTGGCGGATTCGCATCCGACCATCGTGCTGTCACCCGACTCGGAGCTTCTGCGCGCGTTCAAGAGCGGGCCCGGCAACGCATCGTCCGGGCGCTGAACCGGCAACGCGCGACCGGAATGCATTGGCGCACCCGCTGCCGGCGCGCGCGAACGCGGCATTGCGAATGGATACCTTCTTGCACGGTTTCGGCCTGACGCTGCAGGTCTTCACGATCGACCTGCTGCTGAGCGGCGACAACGCGGTCGTGATCGCGCTCGCCTGCCGCCATCTGCCGCCGCCGCAGATGCGGCGCGCCATGTCGATCGGAATCGGCGCAGCCGTCGCCGCCCGCATCGTGCTCACCGCGCTCGCCAGCGTCCTGATGGCTCTTCCGCTGCTGCGGCTGGTGGGAGCGGTGGTGTTGGTCTGGATCGCGATCAAGCTCCTGGTCGATGCGCCGCCGCTCGACGGCCGGGACGCCACGTTAGGCGAGCAACACTCGGCGGACCTGTGGTCGGCGGCCGGCACGATCGCCGTCGCCAACATCGCGATGAGCCTGGATAACGTGGTCGCGCTGGCCGCCGTTTCCCAGGGCGGCCTGCTCGTCCTTTTCTTCGGCCTGCTCTTGAGCGTGCCGCTGCTGATGTTCGGCAGCCTGTTCGTCACCGCGCTCCTGGCGCGTTACCCGGTTCTGGTCCGCGCCGGCAGTGCGCTGCTCGGATGGCTCGCCGGCGACATCGCGGTGGGCGACCCGTTGATCGCCGAAGGCGTCGCGCAGCAGGCGCCATTGCTCGTCTACCTGGTTCCCGTCCTCGCTGCCGTGTTCGTGCTGGCGGAGAGTCGCATCATCGAAACCAGGCGGTTGCTGGTCACGCCGCCACGGCGGGCGACGGTACGCGTCGACCCGCTGCCGCTGCCGGTTGCCGCCATCGATGCGGGACCCGCGGCTGCGCCATTGCCGACACCCGCTCCGTTCGGGGATTCGCGCCGATGGCTGGCGCCGCTGCGGCGCGCGCTGCCATGGGCCGGCGGTGCGGCCGCCGTCGCGGGAATCGCGGTGCTCGTTTACTCCGCGCGGATGCCGCCGCCCGAGGACCTGAACCGGTTCGTATGCCCGGACCGGTCGACGATCTACTTTCGTCATGGCGGGGACGTCGTGCGGATGAGCTACGACGCCGCAACGATCCGCGGCCTGCTGCGATTCGGCAGGATCGACTGGGGCGACTATCAAGCCGCCACCAAAACGCTGGGATTCCTGCCGCCGACCGAGATCACCTACGACGACGCCAGGCGGCTGCGCATCAACGGCGGCCGCTACGTCAACATCTCCTGCGAAGCGCAGTAGCGAGGTGGCGGGTGCGAGTGGCATCGGCTCGCGCCGGTCGACGCGTGAGGATCTTGCGTGATGACCAACACCACCAACTTTGTAGTATCCAGGCTGCTGGACGAGTTGGCTCCTCGATTTTTCCAGGCGAATCGGCGCCACGCTGCCGTGATCACGCATCGCCGCGACCGAATGTTTTGCCTTTGCCTCCCTTGCATGCGATCTCCTCGACCGACGCAGCTTCTAATCAGCGGCGACCCTGAGCGGCTCGAGAACTGACGCGCGCCCACTGGAAGGAGAACGGGCCGGCTCGCTAACGCATGTTTCCGGCCCGTCTCCGCTGATTTCACGATTCTTTCGGCAATTCCTCGCCGGAGCCCGCACTTTGTTCCCAAGGCGCCCGGAACTGCCGGCTGCTAGTGCTTTCCATGATGGACTCCATCGCGGCGCCGACACGCCGCCTGCCTCGAGGAATTTCCGCTCCCGTCTGACAACGGTGGTCACGAGCGTCGGCGTTGACCGTGTGTTGAGGTCGCGCGGTTGTCCCGCCAACGCCCTCGGATCGACCGCACCTGCCCGTCTGCTGATTGCGCAAAGCGGACGCGCAAGTGCCGGGGTCGAGATTCGCCTATGGGTCGAACCCGCCGATAGGCGCTACCGCCCGCCCTCGCCGAGGAATCGGCACGCACGCGGGACAAACCGCTTCAATCATGGTTCGAAGATCGAAGCGGTCACTTCGCCGGGGCCGGAAACACCGGCGGCGGAGCGAAACCGCGCGAAGTTCAATTCGTCGCCCCCGCGAGCGCGTCCGCACGATCTGCCAGTGCCTCCAGCTGCCCGAGAACCTGCCCGTACAACACCGTGACGTCGAGCATGCCCGCGTCCCTCGCTGCGCCCGCGCGCAACGCGGCGAGCGCGGCCAGAGCCGGACCATCGAGTGCGAAGGCTTGCGTCGCGGCGGCGAAGACCTCGTCCGTGCGATCGTCGTGCGGGACCGCATGACCGCCGTCGTAGAGCAACGCGAGCAGTTCGATCGCGAGCGGGCGCGCGATGTCGAGCAGGGTCTCCTTCAGGGCTTGTCGATCGTCCCAGGCGACGGCGTAGTCGCGGCGCAGGCGCAGCAGCAGGTCGCGCAGGCGTTGTGCGATGCGCAGCTGGACGATCACGCGCGGAACCTCCAGCGCGGCGAACGGATCCTCACCTGTCAGCACGATGTGGTGACGCTTGATGTCGAGAAACGTGGTGGCGAACTCGAACGCCGACGCCGGCACTTCCGCGGGCGTGATGACCATCGCCTCGACCGCCGCGGCGCGCCGCGCGTTGCGCAGCGCCGGACCGATTCGATGGAGGACGTCGATGCCAGCCCGGTGCAGCAGCACCACGACGTTGACGTCGCTGCGGCCCGCGCGGAAGCGTCCGCGCGCCAGGCCGCCGTAGAGCACCAGCCCGGCGAAGTCGCTGCCGCCGTGCTTCTGCAGCGCCTCGGTCAGCGATTCCAGCGCGGCGATGACCCCCGTCGGTGCGCCGGGCAAGGACAACGGCATCGATGCCTCCTCCTTTGGGAAGCGGCGATTATTGCGTGCGTCAGGAGGACTCCCTCCCCCGCGAGCGGGGGAGGGAATGAAGCGGAACGCAACACTGCGCTAGTGCCCGGCCTGACTCAGGTCGACGCTGCGCGTCGGCCGCGGCGCGAGCCAGATGAAGAAGCCCGCGATCGAGAACGCAACCGCGACGATGCCCATGATCTCGTCGGTGGCGAGCATCACGCTCTGGCCCTGGGTCATCCGGTCGAGCATCTCGCGCACCGTGTCGGCGCTCATGCCTGAGTTCGCCAGGCTGCGCGCCGTGTCGCCGGCGGCGTCGATCAGGCCGACCAGCTCGGCGTGTTTCACGTTGGTCTGGTCCTCCCACATCGTCGTCACGACCGACGTGGCGACGGCGCCGGAGAGCGTGCGCAGGAAGTTCATCAGGCCGGCGGCCGATGCGGTCTCCTGCTCCTCGACGCTGCCGAGCGCCAGCGCCGTCAACGGCACGAAGAAGAACGGCAGTCCGAGTCCCATGACGATCAGGGGCCGCGCGACCTGCCAGTAGGTCACGTCGGTGGTCGCCACCGTCCGCCACAGCATCACCAGCGCGAGCCACAGCAGGCCGGCGAAGACCAGCCGGCGCGGATCGAGCTTCGGGATCAGCTTGCCGGCGAGCGGCGCGCCCAGTACCGCAAGCACGCCGCTCCATGCGGTCGTGAGGCCGGCCCACGTCGCCGTGTAGCCCATGTAGCTCTGCAGCCAAAGCGGCGTGAGCACGTTGGCGCCGAACATCGCACCGAAGCCGAGGCTCAGCGTCACGACGCCGGCGGCGAAGCCGCGATGGCGGAACACGCGCAGGTTGACGATCGGATTGCGCTCGGTGAACTCCCAGATCAGGAATGCCGCGAAGCCGACGATGGCGACGATCGCAAGCATGCAGATCCCGGTCGACTCGAACCAGTCGCGCTCCTTGCCGAGGTCCAGCATCAGTTGCAGCGCGCTGACGAAGATGACCAGCAGCACCAGGCCGACCTTGTCGATGGGCGCGCGGACCAGGGCTTCCTCGTAGCGCTTCAGCATGCGCCACGCCACCGGCGCGCAGACGAGCGCGAGCGGCACGTTGATGAAGAAGATGGCCGGCCACGCGAGCGAGTCGCACAACCAGCCGCCGAGGATCGGTCCCAGGATCGGCGCGGTGAGGGTCGTCATGGCCCAGATGGCGGTCGCGGCCGGCGCCTTGTCCTTGGGAAAGATGCGCAGCAGCAGCGTCTGCGAGAGCGGCATCAGGACGCCGCCGGAGAGGCCTTGCAGCACGCGGCCGAGCACCAGCATGGCGAGCGAGTTGGAAAGCCCGCACAACGCGGAGAAGGCGCCGAACAGCGCCATCGCGTACGCGAACACACGCACCGCGCCGAAGCGCCCTGCCAACCAGCCGGTGAGCGGAACCACGATCGCTTCGGCCACGGAATACGACGTGATGACCCAGGTTCCCTGGCTGCTGCTGATGCCCAGGCCGCCGGCGATGTTCGGCACCGAGACGTTGGCGATCGTCATGTCGAGCACCGCCATGAAGTTCGCGAGTGCGAGCACGATCGCCGCGACCCAGAGCATGGCGCCCTTGAGCGGGGCTTCGTGGGTGCTGTTGTGAACGGTGCCGGACATACGAGTCTCCTGAATTCCTAAGCCTGCTGAGCGCTGTTCAATTGAAGGGTGTTTGAACGCGCAGCCCCCTCACCGCCGCCCCTCTCCCGCCAGGGGAGAGGGGCGGTATCGGAGGACGGTTCTAACGAACCGTCCTCGTGTCGATCCTGGCGCTCATCGACAGGCCGACCTGCAGCGGGCGCGCCGCGAGTTCGCTCGCGTCGAGTTCGATGCGCACGGGCACGCGCTGCACGACCTTGATCCAGTTGCCCGTCGCGTTCTGCGCCGGGATGGTCGCGAACGTCGAGCCGGTGCCGCCGGCCAGGCCCGTCACCACGCCGTGGTACTCGACCGATTTGCCGTAGAGGTCCGAATGAACCTCGACCGGCTGGCCGACCTTCACGTTCTGGAGCTGCACCTCCTTGAAGTTCGCATCGACGTGCACGGTCCCGATGGGCACCACCGAGAGCAGCGCAGCGCCGGCCTGAACCTGCTGGCCGACCTGCACGGTGCGCTTGGCAACCACGCCGTCGACCGGCGCACGAATCACGGTGCGCTCCAGGTTCACGCGCGCCTGGTCGAGCCGCGCGCGCGCCAGCGTCACCTCCGGGTTGGTCTCCTCGGTCGCATCGGCGATCAACACCGCATTGGCTTCCCGCGAGCCGAGCGCGGACGTGTAGTTGGCGTCCGACTGCGCCGCCGAGGCCTGCGTCGCCGCAAGGTTCGCCTGCGCGGTTTCGAACGCGTTTTCCGCCCGCGTCAATTCGTCGCCGGAGACAGAGCCGGAGTCGGCCAGCGCCTTGCGGCGCGCCAGGTCGACCTGCGCGCGTTCGAGATCGGCCTGCGCCGAGGCCACTTGCGCCGCCGCGCGGTTCCGCTCGGAGGCACGCGCGCGGATCTGTGCCGCGAGGCTTTCGTCGTTGGCGACGTAACCACGCACGCGGCGGATCGACCGGCCGAGCTCGGCGTCGGCCTGCGCCACGGCCAGTTTCGCGTCGACATCGTCGAGCCGGACCAGCACCTGGCCCTGCTTGACCGCGCTGGTGTCGGCGACCAGGACTTCGCGCACGATGCCGCTGATGGCAGGCGTCACCTGTGCCGTCTCCGCGGCGGTGTACGCGTTGTCGGTCGAGACGTAGCGTGACGCGTACACGAACGAATACACACCGTAGCCGAGCGCGGCCGAAAGCACGGTGGTGCCGAGCGCAACGAAGAGCTTCTTGCGCTTGCCCTGGTTGTGCAGGTCCGCCTGCGCGGCGGCTTCGATCCGCGCCGCCTCTTCGATCACTTCGGGTTCCATCTTGGACATGACGATTCCTTCGAGGCAGATTGCGATCAGTTCGGGTTCGAGAGATAGCCGCCGCCTAGTGCGCGCACCAGCGCCACGTCGAGCGTGAAAGAACGGGACTGCAGGTCGGACTGGGCGCGCAGGTTGCCGAGCAACGTGTCTTCGGCGGACAGGACGTCCAGGTACGTCGACAGACCGCCTTCGTAGCGGTTGTTCTGGATCCGCCAGGATTCGCGCGCGGCCTCGACGGCCTCGTCGGTCCGGGCGAGCTCGCCCCCGAGCGCGCGCTGGCTCGTCGCGGCATCGGCGACCTCCTGCAGCGCCTGCACGACGGTGTGGTCGTAGTCGGCAACGGCTTGCGCGTAGTCGGCGTCGGCGCCGCGCAGCTGGCCGCGCAACCTGCCGCCATCGAAGATCGGCAGCGAGATCGCGGGTCCGACGCTGCCGATCTCCGAGCCGCCGTGCGTCAGCATGTTCAGGTTGAGCGATTGCAGTCCGACGTAGGCGAGCAGGTTGACGTTCGGATAGAAGGCGGCCTGCGCCTGCTCGATCCCCTTGGCCGCCGCTTCGGCGCGCAGGCGCGCCGCGACGACGTCGGGCCGGCGCCCGAGCAGGTCGGCCGACAGTTGTGCCGGCAGGCCGATGGGCTGCGCGAGGTTGACGGCCGGACGCGCGATCGCGAGACCGCGATCCGGTCCCGCGCCGAGCAGCGCGGCGATGCGATTGCGTTGCAGGCCGATCTGCTCTTCGAGCGAGAGCACTTCCGCTTCGGCCGACGCGCGGCGCGCGTCGACCTGCCGCACCCCGCCCAGCGTCTCGAGCCCGTGCTGGTAGCGACGCCGGAAAAGATCGGCGGTCTTGACGCGCACCGCCAGCGCCTCCTCTGCCGTCTCGCGCGCCGCGTGCAGGCGCGCGAGTTCCGCGTACGCGGCACCGATGGCGGTCGCCAGCACGAGGCGGGCTTGCGCGACGTCCGCGCGCGCGGCTTCCGCCTGCGAGGTCGCGGCAGCCAGCGCCGCACGATTCCTGCCCCACAGATCGAGATCCCAGCTCAGATCGAGCGTCACGCGCCCGTAGTCGTTCCACCCCTGCGGCGTGGCGATGCGCGGGGTGAGGTAGTTGTTGCTCAGCTTGTTTTCCGTGATCGACGCATTCGCGCTGACCTGCGGCTGGTTCGCGGCGCGTGCCACGACCACGAACGATTCGGCCTTGCGCAGCCGCGCTTGCGCCACCGCGATCGTCGGCGAGCCGGCCAGCGCTTCGGCGATGAGCGCGTCGAGCTGCGCGTCGCCGTAGGTGGTCCACCACGTGTCGGTGGGCCAAACACGATCGGCACCGGCGAACATCCGTCCGGTCGAATAGTCCTGCATCGGCTTCGGCGCGGGTGCCTTCTCGCGGTCGGGCATCACGGCGCAGGCGGCGAGCGCGAGCGACATCGTGAGGGCGAACAGGCGAACTGAAGTTGTCGGGTCGATGCGCATGGGCGAAGGCCTCTCTGTCTCTTTGCGTGCCGGAATGCGGTCTGTCGATGGCGCGGCATCTTTGGGGTTGCCGGTTGCTTCGATGTTTCCACTCAGTCCGGGCGCGATTTCAATTGCAACGGGTCAGGCGTGCGCGAGAAATCGGTCTGAGAACACGCGCGCACACGATGCGGCGTCGCAGAGAGCGCAACGCATCGGTCGCGATCGCGCAGGCGGCGCCCGGGCCGACGTGGCGTTCGTGGCCGCGCTCGGTTACCAGGCAGGGGGATTCGCCGGCGCGGCCGTGACGCGCCGGGGTTGCGCGCGCCGCGACCCCTTACCCCAGCGTAACCAGCACCAGCCCGGCCACCAGCAGCGCCATGCCGAGGCGCTCCAGCCGCGTGAAGTGTTCGCGAAACCACCGGCGCGACAGGACATAGGTGAACACCAGCTCGCTGAGGCCCAGCGTGCGCACGTGCGCCGCCGGTTCTAGAGCGAACGCGGTGAACCACCCTGCGGAAGCGGCGGCGCCCATGAGGCCGGCGAAGAGCGATGGCCGCCAAAGCGTGAGGACCGCGCGCACGACGCGGCGGGCGCGTACCAGCAGGTAGCCGCCCAGAAGCACCGTCTGGAGCGCGAGCGCGGTTACCAGAGTCGTCGCGGCGGCCAGCGCGAACGGCGCTGCCGACAACTGAAGTGCAGCGCCGCGAAACGCTACCGAAGCGAGCGCGAAGCCGGCACCGGAAGCCAGCCCGAACAATGCCGGCCGTGTCGACCAGCCGGCGACGAGAGCGCGCAAGGGCCGAGCGGGATCAGCCGGCGACAGCAGCAGCACGCCGAGCGTGCCCAGCAGGACCGCGACGACCGTGGGTGTCGCGAGCCTGTCACCGAGGAAAACGAGCCCGAAGACCGCGACCTGGATGATCTCGGTTTTGGAATACGCGACGCCCAGCGCGAAGCTGCGCTCCTGCATCGCCCGCAGCAGGAACGCCGTGGCGACGATCTGGCTCACGGCGCCGAGCACCACCCACACGCCGAACATCGCGGTCCAATGCGGCAGCGCGGCGCCGGTCCAGGCGCGCACGATCGCAAGCCATGCCGCGGCGAAGGGCAGCCCGTAGAGGAAGCGGACCAGGGTGGCGCCGAGCGTGCCCAGTTCGGTCGTCAGCCGGCGTTGGGCGGCGTTGCGCAGCGTCTGAGCGGCGGCCGCGCTGACGGTGATCGGAATCCAGATCCAGTCGACAGTCATCGACCGGATTGGACCACACGCGTTCGGGATCTCCCACGCGGCGCGCGCGCGTGTAGAGTTGACCGGCATCCGCGCGAGCGGCAGGACCCCCACACCCGACGGAGACACGATGAAGCTCTATTTCCATCCCGCGTCCACGACCAGCCGGCCCATCATGTTGTTCGCGGCGGAGAACAACATCGATCTCGAGCGCCAGGTGGTCGACCTCTTTACAGGCGAGCACTACCAGCCGCCGTACGTGGAGATCAACCCGAACC
>Ga0335077_10002533_pt1 | contig 21853 bp, 14 predicted proteins | sample Lox_Sample_31_FD_207151 | JGI IMG/M metagenome (GOLD analysis project Ga0335077, IMG submission 207151) | Soil microbial communities from Loxahatchee National Wildlife Refuge, Florida, United States - Lox_Sample_3.1 | ecosystem: Environmental > Terrestrial > Soil > Wetlands | place: USA...
ACATTAGAAGCAGGCGAGCAAAGAATACGCCCCGGGAGAGCCGGGGCGTTTCGGGAGAACCGGAACTTGAGTTGAAGAAAGCGGAACGAAAAAAATCTACTGTTGTGGTTTGGTCGGAGCTGTAGTTGGCGGCGTCGTCGGAGCCGGCTTGGCAGCGGCCGGCTTTTGCGTGGCGGGCGCGGCAGCCTTCACGGGATACGCGGAGTCGTAAAGGCGAATGATGTCCTGGGTGACGTCAATCTGGTTGGAGGCGTAGAGAATCGGGCTGTTCTGCGCGGAAGCATCGAGAACGACGGTGTAACCGTTCTCGCGCGCATAGCGATCAAGGACGTCTACCATCTTGCGGCCGATGCGGTCGATGACTTCCTGCTGCGCGGAGTTGACGTCCTCCTGATATTCGGTGTTAAGCCGATCGAGCCGCTGGGTGGCCTTCTGTCCCTGCTGCGTGAGGCGAGTGATTTCGTCCTGGCTGCACTTGCCTTCGCAAGCCGCGAGGCGCTGCCGAACGTCGTTGATTTGTTTGTTCAGATTTTCGATTTCCGTCTGGCGCGGGGCGAACTGGGACTGCAACTCGGCAGAAGCTTGCTTGCCTTCCGCGGTGGTGACGATCGCCTGGCGAATATTGATGATGCCGATTTTGCTCCCCGAAGCCGAGCCAACGGCGGGCGGCGTAGTGGATGCGGCTTGTCCCCAAACGGAAGCGGCGGCAAAAAAGCCGGCAGCAGCAAGGACAGCCGTACGAAATGCCATTCTGAAATTCACTGTTATCTCCTTGTTAGTTAAGGTTCGCGGCAGCAAAACCGCAGCGAACCGGCGCCAAGCAGACTTGGCTAGAAGTTCTATCCGCACCCCTGCGGAATCCGCGGGCGTATTGCAAACTTCAAAGTATAGCCGACGAGCTTCCCGTCCCGCAATCAGAAAGCAAGACCGCCTGCCGCGTGCAAACCAGAGCGGCGCAAGGCAGGGCTGCGCCGCTCTTCCTTTCCCAGAAACCGTCCCCGTCAATTCGGCATGGGGAAGAGCAAAACACGCTGATTCGCTGTATCGACAATGACCGCCAAATTCGTGAACTGGTCAATGGCGACGCCAAGATTAGCCGAACCTGGTATGCCGAGGGTCTGGAGTGTCCTGAAGGAACTTGAGGAGATGTCCACGACCGAGGCAGTGTTGCTGGCGGCATTGGACGTGAGCAGAGCGCCCGTCTGAGGATTCACGGCTAGGGCTGTGGGATTGATACCGACGTTGACCGAACTGCCGCTGCCGGTGTCGGGGTTGAATTCAGTAATGGTATTCGTGCCGCTGGAGTTGGCAAAGAAGACGCCTGGGTTGGCCGTGCCGGTAATCACGGCGGGATCAAAGACAATGCCGGTGGGAGTGCCGGAAACGGCGCCGGAAAAGATCGTGTTGCTGAGAGAGGGCGTGACAAAACCGATCTCCACAACCGAGAGGGCGCCGAGCGGGGCGGAACCGGTGCTCAATTGAACGGAAGTGACCACCGCGATGCCCTGATTATTTGTTCCGCGGTCAGGATCGATGGCGACGGCAAGAGGTTGCTGAATGCCGCCGATACTGGTGGGCGTAAGACTCGTAGCGGGAGCGGAGCCATCGGTCGGAAAAAGAGGATGGAGATTGATAGCCGTGACGGTATTGGACCCATTGTTGGCTACGATGGCAACTTCGTTTGGATCGCTGATGCCTACGCCAACGGGATTCGTGCCTGTATTTATGTCCGGAACGGCAGCGGCAGGAGGGCTCTTGCTCAGATCGATAACAGAAGCGCTGGAGCTTCCGTTGTTGGCGACGACAGCCAGGCCGTGACGCTGACTGATGGCGATGCCCTGAGGGGCAGTGCCAACAGATATGGGGCTGCCGATCAACTGACCGAATGTCTTGTTTGCGGGATTGATGTCAATGAGCGAAACGCTGTTGCAGCCCTGATTGCTAACGAGAGCGATGGGCGAGAAGGGACCGTTGGCAAGCTGATCGGCGATGGCCACGGAGGTGGGCATAGAGTTGATGGGGGCCCCGGTGCTGTCAGTGCAGATTTTAGACATGTCGATGGCCCGGATGACGATGAACTCGGTGGAGTTGGATGGGACACTGCCGCCATTGGTCAGAATATCGAGAGAATAGTGATGCGGGGCAGAGAGGAAGAAGGGCGGAATGGTGACATCGACCTCCTGGCCATTCGAACTGATCTTATCCACGCTGCCACCCTGAGTGGTTATGTCCACGCTGTCCAGACGCACACGCGTGTCCGCAGTGAAGCCGGAGCCGAAGATTTTGACGCCGGACAATGGAGTGGAAGAAGTCAGGGTGGCTTGAGGCACCGAACCGCCGGGCAGGCCGCCCACGTTGCCAAGGCCAGGAGTCGGACTGGGGACTAGAATCTCAGAAATGTGAGTCGGCTTGATGGGATTAGCTCCGTTCAAGTTGATGACGTCGATCGAACCGCTTCCGGATTTGACCACAAAGGCCTGGTTGGTCACCGGATCGACGGCGATACTGCCAAAAAGGGTGAGCGTGTTCGCTGTGGTGGTGCCGTTGTTGACTTGAAGCGTGGCGGATCCAGCACCCCCGCCTCCGCTGAGGGAGACGATGGCGTAGCGTTTGTGGCTGACTGGTTCTGAGATGGACACCTGATTCAAGTTCGGGTTATAGGAAACAAGCTCATTCAGATAGGGCTGCCAGGCCACGGCTGCGGTCGGCAGCAGTTCCGCGGAACTGGGACAAGAAGTGACGAACGCGGTGCAGTTGGCAAAAAAGCTGATGGAAGAAACGGATTGGTCCAAGGCGCTGAGGAGATCGATTTGAGCGCCATTGGTGCCGGTGGCATTGGCGTCCGCGACCGCCGCGGTGTTGGTGATGGGATTAATGGCAACGCCTTGCGCGGTCGGGGAGATCGAGAAGATCTGGTCTGGCAAGCCGTAAAAAACGGTAGAGCAGGCCCCAGGACCAGTACAACTCCCCGAAACGCTATCACTGACGGTGGAAGTCAGAGAATACGTAAAGCTATTGCTGCTGAGAACGAAGACAGAATAAACACCGTTGAAATTCGTACCGTTGGAGCCCTTGGGCAGGCCGCTGATCACAACGGTCCCGGCGTTGCCGGGAATCATAGTGAGTGGACATGGATTTGTCGCACTAGTTGAGGTTGGCGCCACACCGGGGGGGCACTTGGTGGTGTCAATGGTGACGGTGACGAGTCCGGCGGTGGCGGTAGCGGATGCAATTACATTCGCCGTGGACGGCTTGGTGACGTCGACGCCGCGAACGACACCGGAGCCCCCTGGAGTGACGATAGCTACATGGCCGTGCGGGGAGGCAGCAATCTGCGGATAGAGACCCGTATTCAGGGTGACTTGAGCGTACAGGCACTGGCCGAACTGATTTGAGGATGGATTGATGGCCAATCCGAGGGCGCACGGAGCATTGGTGATGTTGCCGCTGGAGCCTTGGGTGTTCGGGTTCAGGTTAAGGATGAAGCCGACATTGGAAACCGTTAAAGACGTAGTGGAAGAGTAGGCCACGATCGCGAAATTGGAGTCCGGGTCGACACCAATGGAATAAGGCATTGGCGCGGGGCAAACCGAGTTCTGCAGGGCGCCGGTCAGATCAATACTGAACGGAGTGATGGGTGCGGGATTGCCCGGAACATTGAATACGCTGACATTCTGCCCAGTGAGAGAAGAAATCTGGCAAACATTGTTGGTCGTCGTCGTGGTTTGAGAACCGTAAGTTACGACTGCGACGGTGTGGTTATTGCGATTGACAGAAAGGCCGGTAGGCAGAGTGCCAGTGACTGGTACAGGGCAACCACCGACACAAACAGAGCCATTCGAATCAATCGGCGTAAGTGAGCCCTGGCCAATCTGGTAGAACTGGATAGCGTTGGAGCCGGTCTCGGCGACGACGAGGACGCCGAGAGTCGGGTCAATATCGACGACGCTCGGATTCGTGCCCGCGGTGGCACTGGCTACCACGCCTGGTATGACGCTCGAATAGTCCGGGAAAATGGCGATGTTGGTGACCGAGGGGTTGCTGGGAGTGGGCAGAGGGGTAGCGCGGCTGGCCACGGAAAGCGGGTAGAGCCCTGGACTGGCAGCGTTAATTGCGGCCTTTGGGAAAGTGACGCGCAATTGACTCGCCGAAGAAGAATTTACGTTGACCGGCAAGGTGTTTCCTTGAAAGGACACGTTAACCAGAGGATTGGGATTTTGAGTTGATGACGGGCCGAAATAGCCGCCATCGATAGTAACCGCGGTATCCTGTCCAAAAGTTCCCTGGATCACGTCATCGGGCGAAGAAGCGATCGAGGTGGGCCGTACAGAGAGGATGTTAAAGGTGCCCGTACCGTTGGCGGTGCAAGCCGTTCCTGCCGGGATGTTGTTACAGGGTTGTGCCGGATCTGTGACCGTGATGGTGACGGGGCCTGGCGCTGCCAGGTTGGGAGCAAGGAGACGGAGCCTGGCACCGGTAGGAGAGCCAGTGACTGTGGTGGTCGTGGTGACACCGTTGGTGGTCGTGGTCTGGGTGGTCGGCAAAGGAAAGAGGATTTTGACCTGGCCCGAGCTGGATAGTATTGGCACGGCAGGGGAGTTGGGATAATTCAGAGTAATGGTGGAGGCCGAGGAGATGTTCGGTGCGTCGAGATAAATATCCCAGAAGGTGGCGCCGGCGGGAGCGATGGTGGGAGTAATGCCATTAAAAGTGATAGGGCCGCCCTGCACGATAGTGATGGTGCCGACGGCAACGCTGGTATCGTCGCCGACGGAAGTGGCGACGATAGTGACCTGCGCAGGGGGATTGTTGTTGTTTTTCTCCGCGGGGGTGATGGCCGTGGGAATGGTAGTTGGGGCTGCGTAAATGGCAACGTTGTTGGAACTCGTGCTGGGAGTGATGGTGCCGCAAGTGGGGCTGCAAGTGGCGAGTCCGGAATAGGGGTTGGGTGGAGTGGCGCCACCGGTAGTGGTGTTCGAACCCGCGAGTTGCTGAGTGATGGCCCAAGTCACTCCTTTACCTTGAAGGTCATTGGTGAGTTGGACACTAAACTGTTGCGGCTCGCCGGTCGGGACGGAAGCGGTGGTAGGGGTCATGGTGACGGTGATTCCAGAAATGATCCTAAGGGTGGCCTTGCCGGTCTTGCTGGTGTTTTGCTGGGACTGAACAATGATGTTGATCTGCAAATCGGGAAACTTGTTCGGATCGGGAAGAGTGGATGGCGCAGTGTAGGTAGCGGTAGCTGTCGGTCCGGCGTCTTGAAGATTGGTGAGAGTGCCAAGCGAGCCGTCCGTCGGACAATCAGTAAGCGCCGAGGTGGTCTGCTTGCCGGTGGAATCGGTTGTGGTGGTGGTGTACTGGCAGGGCGCTTTGCTCGAAAGATATTCCGGAGGCCATTTGACGTTGGTGTTGGTGGCGCCAGATACCGTGGCAGTGATGGTGGCGGATTGGCCCACGATCGGGGCCGAGTTGCTGGGAATGACCGACACGGTGATGACATTGGCTCCGCCGCCGCCCCCGCCGCAGCCGCTGGAAAAGGAAAGGGCGATGGCAGCAAGAAGCACAGCCAGAAGGCCCGTCTTCTTTCGAAAGTTCATACTCACGATTTCCCCCACGCTTCGGCGCGCGGCGAACCCGCCGCCAGCACCGGCATTCATTGCGTCTTACAAAATCTTTCCGGCCCCTCCGTACCACTGCCGGATGGCCCCGCTTAACAATCAAAATGTGCGGCTGACGGTAAAGCGGAAAGTCGTCAGCGGCTCGAAATAATTCAGCCGCCCCGGATTGTTCTGAATGAAATTGAGCTGCGGCGCGATCTGGAGCGGGTAAATGGTCGGGTCGATGCCGTTGAAGGCGTTCTTCAAAAAGAGCTTTTCCGACGGATCGATATAAGGCTGCCGGGCGACCAAATCCTGGTAGAGGCGGTGGATATTGTAAGCGTAATAGATGCGGAAGGGCGCTTGAATAATGGGAAGCTGCACGACAAACTCGATGCCGGTCGAAGTGCGCAGCAGGAAATTGGTTCCCGGGGCAATAGGCAACTTGCGGTTCAAGTTATCCCCGCGAAGCAGCGGGTTTGGATCATCGGGAGAATTCGGCGCGTTGGGAAAGAGATTGGGACTAATCAGGTTGTTGAATCCTGCCTCATTCAATTGCAAGGCGCTGCGGCGGAGAACGCCGTCGGTGCCGGCATCCACGAAGAGGCTGGCCTGAACGATGGTGCTGTAGATGGGAATGCGGTATTCGATATTTCCGTATCCCTGAAGGTCGCCCCCCGGAAGGGTTGCGACGTAGGCGAGCACGGGAACGGTGAACGAGCGGATGGCGCCGCCCGAGGAAGGATCGTGATAGGAAATGGTTTGATTGGTGAGCTCGGGAATAAAAGTGACCGGAGAAATGGAGCGGATGTCGAAACCGCGAACGTCGCTCTCGCCGCCCATGTAAAAACGGCTGAACGGGGGAACCTCTTTGCCGGCGTAACCGGTGGTGTGAGCCACGCTGGCGTGAAAGCCAAGAACGTTGCGGTGTTTGTTGATGGGATGGAAATACTTCACGTCGAACACGTTGGTAATGGTGCTGACGTTGCCGCCGAGACCGGAGATGCCCAGGGAGTAGAAGAAGCTCTTGCCGCCGGTGGGATTGATGGGATTGTTGACCGTGTTATAGGAAATCGAAGGCGTGATGGTGCTAGAGACGATGCCGTTCAAGGCGCTTGGCCCAGTCAGGCTTTGAAATTGCAGCGATTCAAAGAGCAGGGTGGAGGCCTGATTGAAGGACTTGATGTTCGTGCGGGTTAATCCGTAGTTCAAGCCGAAGCGAGCGAAGGAGAGCTTGCGGAGCGGATACTGGGCAAAAACGGTGAAGCCGGTGCTGTTTTCCGTGTAGTTCTGGATGTATTGGGGATTGATGCTGACCGATTGCTGTAACAAAAGCGCTTCTTGCTTGGCCTGGTCGAAATTGTACTTCGTGGAAAAGAGCGTGAAACCGGTGGAGATGGGCCGGTCAAACAGATAAGGTTCGGTGAAGCCGAAGACAAAGCTGCGCGTCAAGCTGCCGAATTGCGCGGAGAAGCTGAGAGTCTCGCCGAGGCCGAGGAAGTTGTTGGTCTGGTAGGTGAGGCCGATGAAGCTGCCGGCCAAACCACTGACGCCGCCCTGTAAGCCGATGGACTGCTTGCCCTTTTCCTTGAGCTTGAGGGAGATATCGACGGTGCCTTCCTTGTTGTTGCGCTTGATTTCGGCGGCCTTGTCGGCTTCGATCTTGTCGAAGTAATCAAGCTGGTTGAGACGAAGGATGCTCAACTCCCAGAGACGCTTGTTGAAAAGCTGGCCCTCGTCGATCATCAACTCGCGGCGAATGACTTTGTCGCGGGTGGTGGTGTTGCCGACGAAGTCGATGCGGCGGACGTAATACTGCTTCTGCTCGTCGAAGCGCAAAGTGAGGTTAATGATTTTGTTAGCGTCGTCGACTTCCGTGTCGGGTTCGGGAGTGAAATCGATGAAGCCGTACTCGCCGTAAATTTTGCCGTAGGTTTCGAGGGCTTTGCGCACTTTTTCGGTGGAAAAGATGTCACCCTGCTTGAGAGGAAAAGCGGCTTTGAGGGCGTCGACTTTCAAAGAAAGCGCTTTGTCCGGATCGGAGCTGACGATCTTGAGCGTGCCCATGCGGAAGCGTTCCCCTTCTTCGATGGGGATGGTGATATTGACGGCTTTGCCGTGAGTGTGTCCGGCAACCGGGACGGGCATACCGAGGCGGTGGCCTTGGGTGTCAATATTTTCGAGAACAGGCTCGCCAACGGAAACCTTGAAGTAGCCATTGCTGCGATATAACTCGCGAATGCCGACTTCGAGATCCTCAGTGAGTTTTTGGCGGTCGTAGGTCTTGGTCAAAACCGGGATGTACCAGAAATAAAGCGGAATGGAGTAGGGACGGTCGTGACGCATGGCGCGGATCAGCTTGCGGTCGCTGAACGCGTGGTTTCCAGTGAATTTGATCCTGCCTACCTTGACCTTGGGGCCTTCTTCGACTTTGAAAACGAGAATGACAGCGTTGCTGGAGGCGATGCGCTCGTACTGGGGAGTGACTTTTGCGAATTGGCGGCCGTGCTCGCCCAGCAATTCCTTCAGAACGACTTCGGCCTTCTTGATTTTCGTGGGGTCGAACTGGCTTTCCACGCTGAGGCCGACCTTGCGCTCCTTGAAGCGGTCGAGAATGTCGGATTCCGAAACGGAGTGAATGCCGTCGTAACGGATGCGGCGAATCTGTGGGCGCTCTTTGACCTCAAAGATGATGACTTTCGCGTTCGGGCGCGTGGCGGAGTCCTCGACGCGGAGTTTCACATCCTCGAAAAATTGCGTATTCCAGAGCGCCTGAAAATCGCGGCGCAGCGTGTCCTCGTTGTAAGGATCGCCAGGCCGGCTAAAGATGCGGGCCGTCAGCGTATCGCTGCGGATGCGGCGATTGCCGATAAATTCGATGCGCTCAATTATGAATTGCTGCGGCGCAGCGGTTTGCTGTTCGGGCACGGAATGATCGGTGAGGGTTTCCTTGCCGCTGACCAAATCAAGCGAGGCGGCGAAGAGGACTTTGGAGGAATCGGAGCCTTCGTCGAAGCCGTCACGGGTGGCGGCAGGTGAAGCGCTCAAAAATAGAAAGAGAGCCGCGACCAGGAAGGTCACGCGAGCCGTAAAAAAACCAGACGGCGAACAAACTCTTCTTTGAGCGGCCAACACAGTATTCAAGGCCGCGCCCCCAAAGCGCAAGATGTTCATCTCCCGCCGGACCCGGTATGGGCCGGCCGTGCGTTGTGTCAGATTCGCTAGTGGATGACCGGGGTTGCCTCACCGACCGGGCGGAACGACAAGCCCTCCCCTGCGACGAAGATCTGCAATGTCGCGGGCCTTTGGATTCCCCCCTGGATCAGCGCCTCGGAGAGTGGGTCTTCGACGTACTTCTGCAAAGCCCTGCGCAACGGACGCGCGCCATAACTGCGGTCCGCACACGTTTTCTCGAGTATCCACTGCCGTGCTTCCGGCGCGACAACAACCTGAACTTGCCGGTGGATTAGGGTATCGTTCAACTGGCCCACGAGCAAGTCAATGATGCGCAGCAGGTCTTCGTCGCCAAGCGGGTTGAACAGAATGACTTCGTCCAACCGGTTGAGAAACTCCGGATTGAACGCCCGCTTTACTTCGTTCATCACCATTTCATCCATGGACTTGTGCGCGGCTTCGTCGGTGCCGGCCTGGAAGCCCAAGCCGGTGCGCTTCTGCAGGTGACGCGCGCCAAGGTTCGAAGTCATGATGATAATGGTGTTGCGAAAATCAACGGTATTGCCAAGTCCGTCGGTTAACTGGCCGTCTTCAAAAACCTGAAGCAGGATATTGAAGACATCGGGGTGAGCTTTTTCGATTTCATCGAGCAGGATGACCGAGTAGGGCGTGCGGCGCACGCGTTCCGTCAATTGGCCGCCTTCTTCGTAGCCGACGTAGCCTGGAGGCGCGCCGATCAGCTTGGAGACGGAGTGCTTTTCCATAAACTCCGACATGTCGAAGCGGACCAGCGATTTTTCCGAGCCAAAGAGAAATTCAGCGAGGCGGCGGGCAACTTCGGTTTTGCCGACACCAGTAGGGCCGAGGAACAAGAAGCAGCCGACCGGGCGCATCGGTGATTTGAGGCCGGCGCGGCTGCGGCGAATCGCGCGGGCGAGCGCGGTGATGGCCTTGTCCTGACTAATGACGCGCTTGTGCAGTTCCGGTTCGATGCGCAGGAGTTTCTGCTGCTCGTCTTCTTTGATGGAGGTGACGCCGACACCGGTCCAGCGCGAGACCACTTCTTCAATGTCGTCGCGGGTGACCACACCGGTCGAGGCGTCGTCCAATTTGTAGCGTTCGCGCAAGCCGCGAAGATTTTCTTTTTCCTTGCGCTCTTCTTCGGAATAGAAACGGGCCTTCTCAAATTCGTGATTGGCGATGGCTGTTTCCATGCGGTGCGTGATGAACTTGACGCGCTTCTGCACCTCGCCAACCTCTTCGGGCACGGTGGCCTGGCGCAATTTCACGCGGGCGCCGGCTTCGTCGATCAAGTCGATGGCTTTGTCCGGAAGGAAGCGGTCGGGGATGTAGCGATTGGAAAGGTACACGGAATAACGCAGGGCTTCGTCGGTGTAGCTGACGGCGTGGAATTTCTCGTAGCGCTCGCGCACGCCCTGGAGAACCTGGATGGCCTCTTCTTCATTAGGAGCGGGAACTTTGACGGCCTGGAAGCGGCGCTCGAGCGAGCGATCTTTTTCAACGGACTTGCGGTACTCGCCGGGTGTAGTGGCACCGATGCACTGAATTTCGCCGCGGGACAGAGCGGGTTTCAGGATGTTCGCGGCGTCAAGCGAGCCTTCCGCGGAACCCGCGCCAACCAGCGTGTGCAGCTCATCGATGAACACAATGGCGTTCTGGCTTTCCATCAATTCTTTCATGATGGTCTTGAGCCGTTCTTCAAACTGGCCGCGGTACTTTGTGCCGGCGACGATAAGAGAAAGGTCAAGAGAGAGGATGCGCTTGTCGGCAAGGAAGGGCGGAACGTCTCCGTCGGAGATGCGCTGCGCCAGGCCTTCGACAATGGCAGTCTTGCCGACGCCGGGTTCGCCAATCAGCACCGGGTTGTTTTTGGTGCGGCGGCAGAGAATTTGAATGACGCGTTCGACTTCGCCTTCGCGCCCCACCAGGGGATCGAGCGTGCCTTCACCGGCGGCTTGCGTGAGGTCACGGCTGAATTCGGCCAGCAAGGAAGTTTCTTTTGGCCGGGCAGCCGCCGTTTTCTCGCCGGAAGTGCGCTGCAGTTCTTCGCGCAAAGTGGAAAGGCGCAACCCGCGCTCCATCAAGATTTCCGAGCCGAAGCATTTCTCTTCGCGCAGGATGCCCAGCAGCAAATGCTCCGTGCCGACGTGCTTATGTCCCAGGCGCTCCGCTTCTTCGGCGGCCATGTTCAGGATGCGCTTGCACTCCGCGCTCAAAGGCACTTCAACGGAAGTGGAGATGCGTTCGCGTATGGTGATGCGCGCTTCGATTTCCTTGCGAATGGACTCGATGGAGCCCTGCTGGCGCAGGAAACGATTGGCCAGGGCCTTGTCCTCGCGCATCAAGCCGAGCAGCAAATGCTCGGTCTCGATGTACGGGCTGCCATACTGGCTGGCTTCGTACCTGGCAAAAAATATGACGCGTCGCGCTTTTTCAGTATACCGTTCGAACACGTTAGCTCGCTTCTCCCCCAGGGACCCCGCTCGCCGAAGCCGGAGCTTGGCGAGTATGCAGAACGCCATGTTCCAGCCCCAGGACCCGGTCGCACCGCGCGGCGAGCGCCAGATTGTGCGTCGCGATGAGCGACGTTAACTGGTGAGTGCGGTGCAGCCGTTCCAGTAACCCGAACACGGCCCAAGCATTCTGCTCGTCCAAATCCCCGGTCGGTTCATCCGCCAACAGCACGCGCGGCCCGGTGACGAGCGCCCTGGCGATCGCTACGCGCTGCTGTTCCCCTCCGGAGAGTTCCCCTGCGCGGTGATCAGCCCGGTGTTCCAGACCAACCTCCGCCAGCCACTTCCGCGCCAACTTCAGGGCCGAAGTGAAATCCTCGCCGCGCAGCAACAGCGGCATGGCTACATTTTCCGTAGCCGTAAAATCCGGCAGCAACTGGTGGCGCTGCCACAAAAATCCCACGGCGCGATTTCGAAATTCCGCCAACGCCGCGTCATCATTTGTTTCAAGGGCTTTCGAGTCGAAGTATACTGTACCGCTCGTCGGCGTGTCTAGGGCGGCAAGCAAGTGCAGCAGAGTGCTTTTTCCGGCGCCCGAGGGCGCAACCACCGCAACCATCTCGCCTTTTCGTAAGATCAAATTTGCGTCCGCCAAAACCGGAATGCTCTTCTCCCCAGTGCCGTAAGTTTTTTTCAGGTTGCGCGCTTCCAGTGTCGCGCCGGCATTCCCAGCGTGGGCCATCACGTTTGCAGGACTGGTGTTAAGAATCATTTTGTCAGAATCGTCTCTGCTACTTGCCTGCCTCGTTCTCTATACTCTAGTTTAGATGCTCCTAGAAGACGCGTTGTGCTGTGCGCGGCGTCACGCGGTCATGGGTCAGATGACCCAAACTGTTCCCATTTTTGCCAGCGCAGTGCCTGCCGAAAATTTGGCGATTCTGCATCAAAGTGAAACACTCGCAATCTTTCTATTTTCAACAAGTTGCGGCGGGCTGCTCGCGTGCCAAAGGACGAGGGAAGTTCCCATGGCCCAGCCCAACTGCCTCTTGCCCTGATAGGAGCAAATGACGCGCCAAATCTCCCGTTCCTCCATCACACGGCATTAGCTTTCCTTCCGTCATCAGCCTCTATTCATAACGAAGAATTTCCACGGGCAAAAGCCGAACAGCGGCGCGTGACGGAAGAATTGTTGCCGCAATCGAGATCGTCATGGCCGCCGTCGTAATCCAAAGTCCATCGAGAAAGCCTGGATGGAAAGGAACGTACGGAACGGCGTAAACCTGCGGGTCGAGTGGAATCAGATGATAGTTTCCGGCCACGAAAGAAAATGCGTAGCCGATGGCGAGTCCGATCAGAGTCCCGGTGGCGCCGATGGTGATGCCCTGCCACAGAAAAATCTTGCGGATTTGTTCGTGCCGAGCGCCCATGGAGCGGAGCACGGCGATGTCCCGCGCCTTGTCGGTTACGGTCATCGAGAGCACGACGAGAATGTTCAGACCAGCGACAAACGTAATTAATCCAATGAAGATCGCGGTCACCAGTTTTTCGAGACGCAACGCGCGAAACAAGGCGCGGTTCTCTTCCATCCACGTGGTCGCGGAGAATCCTGGGCCGGCAGCGTGTTCCAGTTGCTCTGCGATTTCGGCGGCGCGTTCCGGCTGTGTCAAACGAAACTCGATCACATTCACGACGTCGCTTGCGCCGGAAAGTTCTTGCGCCGCGGCGAGCGTGAGGAAACACCAGTTTTCGTCGTAATCGTAGAAACCCGAATCGAAGACTCCAGCCACGCGAAACCTGCGCGTCCGTGGCATGAGGCCGAAGGGAGTCAAGCGGCCCTGCGGGCTGGTCAGCGTCACGTAATCCCCGGGAGAGATTTTCCATTCCTGGGCAAGCTCGCGGCCGACGAGAAGCGCGTCAATGCCGTCTGAATCAGGAGAAAAATCCAGTTTCCCGCGGATGATGCGCTGAAGAGCTTCATCCGTGCGCCGCTCGCGTTCGGGATCAATGCCTTTCGTCACTACGCCGCGCGCCTGTCCGGCGAAGGAAAGCAGCACGGTCTGGTAAACCGCAGGCGTTGCCGAGCGCACCCCGGGTGTGGCCGCGAGTTTGGCAGCCACTTCTTCATAGTTTCGGATTCCACTGGAGCCCGGCCGGGTGAGAGAAATATGCGCCGTCACGCCGAGAAGGCGTTCCTGAAGGGTTTCGCGGAAACCCGTGTTCATGGACAGCGCGATGACCAGCGTCGCAACGCCTGCGGCCACGCCAATCACGGAAAAAAGCGTGATCAGGCGCAGGACCGCCGGACGATACGGCGACCGCAGGTACCGCAGCGCCACAAACCATTCGAATCGCATGCTGATGGAAGGATACGTTACGCGCCGTGCGCTTCGGAAGTGGAAGATGGTTCGCCCCCGCCCTCCGGGCGCAGCAAGGGGAATAGAATCACGTCGCGGATGGAAGCCGAATCGGTGAGCAACATAGTCAGACGGTCGATGCCGATGCCTTCGCCTGCGGTTGGCGGCATGCCGTGACAAAGCGCGCGGATATAGTCGATGTCCAATTGCTTCGGCACTTCGTCGCCCCCCTGGGCAATCTGCGCCAGGAAGCGCCGCTCTTGCTCTGCCGGGTCATTGAGCTCCGAAAAGCCGTTGGCCACTTCCATTCCCGCGACAATGATCTCAAATCGCTCCGTTAGTGACGGATCTTCCGGCTTCTGCTTCGACAGAGGGGAGATGTCAGTTGGAAAATCATAAATAATGGTGGGCTGAACCAGTTTATCTTCCGCGATGGTCTCAAATAGAAGGCCGGTCCACTCGCCGTCGGACAACGTCCCCTTGGCAGCGGCGTAAGGCTCGCCCGTCTGTTTGGCCCAGAGGTTGTAGCGGGCGGTGGCGGCCTTTGCGCCGTTCGGCGCCGCTAATTCTTGAAGCGTAGGAGCCGCCGGTGGCTCAAATAGTTCGCCCCGACCTTCAAGCGCTGGAGCCTCGCCCGTTTCTTGCGGCCAGTACTTGATAATCGCTTCGCGCATGGTGAGCCGCTGCAGTTTCGAAAAATCCAATTCCGTGTTGCCATATTTCACGATGGTGGAGCCGGTAATGTTTTTTGCCAGCAGCGCGAAGAGAGCTTCATTCATGTCCATCAAATCGCGATAGTTGCTGTAGGCTTCGTAAAACTCGAGCATCGTAAATTCGGGATTGTGCTGCGTCGAGATTCCTTCGTTGCGGAAATTGCGGTTAATCTCATAAACGCGGTCGAATCCCCCGACCGTCAATCGCTTCAAATAGAGCTCCGGGGCGATCCGCAGATAGAGATCAATGTCCAGGGTGTTGTGGTGCGTGACAAATGGCCGCGCCGTGGCGCCCCCGGCGATGGGATGCATCATCGGCGTTTCGACTTCGATATAGCCGCGCCCGTCGAAAAATCTCCGCAATTCCTGGATGACTCGCGCGCGGGTAACAAAAACCTGCCGCGATTTCTCATTGGCGATCAGGTCCAGATAGCGCTGGCGGTACCGCAACTCCACGTCCGTCAGACCGTGCCATTTCTCCGGCAACGGCAGCAGCGCCTTCGATAGAAAGAAAATCTCATCGACCCAGACAGTCAGCTCATTGGTCTTGGTGCGAAACAGGTGGCCGCGCACGCCGATGGAATCACCCAAGTCCAGCAAGTGAAATAGCTGGAGGCCCTTCTCGCCAACTGCGTCCTTTTTGACGTAAATCTGGATGCGCTTCCCGCCTCCCTGCAAATGGGCGAACCCTGCCTTGCCCATCAGGCGGTAGGAAACGATGCGGCCAGCGACGCGCAGCTCGCGCTTGTCCGCTTCCAACTCCGCCGCGCCAGCGTCCGCATACTTTTCCACCAGCCCCGCCACTGTATCGGTCCAACGAAACTCCCGTGGATAGGGATCGTGGCCCAGCGCCTGGATCTGCTCGAGCTTCTTCAGGCGCTGCTCAAACTGATCGCGCGGCTCAAATTGCAAGGAGAAATCCTTTCCAGATCGAATGCAGCCGAGTATAGCGGCCCGCGGTTGGATTGAGCAAGAAAGGGGGCGTTGCCCCGATTGCCTTCTGGCAGCGAGGTACCCTCTGGGAAACCCACGAATCAAGGGTGTTACAAATCAAAAAAATAATACTTCTCCTTGAGACTACCTACTGGTATACTCCGCCGCCTGTTCCCCAGGGGAGAACTTCAATGAAAGACAGTGGCCGCACCCCCACAGCCCGCGGCAGTTCTGTCCAACAAGACTGGCGCGCCTGGCTGCCGGAAGAAAAAGCAGTTGTATTTCGCAAGTATGAGCAGCATCTGGAATCTTGTTACAACATGTTCAGCGTCGCGCTCAATGAAGCCATCGAAGTCAAACTGTGCGGTTGCCTGGCCAAATCGTCGATGGCTATCGGACTGACCGCGAAACTCTGCAGATTCCTCACGGGTCCCCTGGCCGGCATGCTCCGGGCCTTGCACGAGCACGCCAGTCATTATGGAATTGTTCCCAATACTGCGCCCCTGGATGCTGCAAACTATCGCGGCCAGCGAGGGCAGCGGTCCGCACGGATGAGCGGACTTCTAAGCCGGGTGTTGTTCTCCCAACGCGTCCAATTCTTGCAAAAGGTGAGCACCGTCGAGGAAATGGTCGAAGACTTGGACCGGAACTTCTGCGCCGTGGCGGTTGACCTGGCTGAGGGTGCATGCATCGACCCCGAGCGCGCGTGGGAAGAATTGGACGCGGTTCACTTCGACCTCAATACCAACTTTCGCGAAACACTCGTGCTTTTTAAGTCTTTTCTAGTCGTACTCCCCGCAAACCAACTCCAGTCTTTCCAAATGACGGTCCACGAACAATGGAAAGAACCCGGAAGCACGTTGCCTGCTGCTCGGCGGGCCACCCATCCTAGACGTATTGCCGCTTTCGCGGGAGAATAACAGGGCCTGTTCGGCCGCTATCCCCGTGCAGTTCCCAATGGGGAATAGGCGCCCCCTCCGGGGTGTCTATTTCAGACATGCGGGCGAATGTCAGGACAACTCAAGGGGGTATACGGAGCATCCGAAAAGATGGATGCGCCGCTACTGGACCGTTGGCCCGAAATCGACCAAGCGCTCCCAATCCGCCGGCTTCGCGGCAGTCCGCGAAACCGGTGAATGAAGCGGAAGCCATTCGCCTGGCCCAGGCAGGGGACGCTGCGGCTTTCGAGTTTCTATACCAGTTGCACAGCCGCCGCGTGTATGCCCTGTGCCTCCGAATGGTGAATAACCCAGCGGATGCGGAAGATCTGATGCAGGAAGCGTTTCTGCAGCTCTTCCGCAAGATCGGGACGTTTCGCGGTGAGTCGGCCTTTTCGACCTGGCTGCATCGCATGACGGTCAACGTGGTGCTGATGCGCCTTCGCAAGAAGTCGCTCCCGGTGGCCTCTCTCGAAGAAACGACGGAGCCCGACGAAGAAACAGGCGGCCCGAGAAAAGACATTGGCGCACCGGATCTGCGGTTGAGCGGCGCAGTGGACCGGGTGAATTTGGAACGTTCGGTCGAAAAGCTTCCGCCCGGCTACCGCACGGTTTTTGTGCTCCACGATGTCCAGGGGTATGAGCACAACGAGATTGCGGACATCATGGGTTGTTCGGTCGGAAATTCGAAGTCGCAATTGCACAAAGCCCGCACGCGGTTGCGTGATTTGTTGCAAGAAGAGATTCGAGCCCAGGCTCGGGAGGAACGGCACGCTGCAAAATCGCAAACGGCGCACGACGACTGAGCTACAATGAGCGCCAACGTGGGTGTGCGGCCGACTTCGCACAGTGAATGGCGAGCGGCAACGAGAAGATTGAACGGAGTCAGGCGGGAAGGCCATCGTGATGGCTTCCCCTTGGAGTGAAGGGCCATGCAGTGCAAAGACGTAGAAGTTGTGTTGGAACAGGAAGGCCTGGCGCCGCTGCCGGATGAAGCGCGCGCCCATGTGGCCGGTTGTTCTTATTGCCAGGGACTTGTCGCTGACCTGGAGACGATAGTTTCTCTGTCGGTGCAATTGCCCGCGGAAGTTGAGCCGCCTGCCCGCGTCTGGGTCTCTCTCCGCAATCAGCTCGAGCAGGAAGGGATCATTAGGCAGCCCGTCGCGGTTCCCGCGGATGACAGCACTGCCTGGTGGCACAGCCTCGGTAGCTTATTCCGCAGCCGTGCCTTCGCAACGGTGGCCGTTGGCGCGCTCATTGCTGCTGCAGGGGTTCTACAACTGCTCGGCCCCAACCAGCCACCTGCCCTTCCCCCGGCCGCGGCGAATCCATTCTCGCAAACCGCCAAGGTCCTCAATGACCAGGAAATCGACTTGCGAAACATGCACCTCTCCAGCACGTCGCCCGTCGACGCTGCTCTCCAGCAGAATCTTCAGCAAGTCGATGAGTTTATTGCCGACTGCGAGCGTCACTTGAAAGCGGACCCGCAGGACGATCTGGCGCGCGAGTATCTCTCCGACGCCTACCAGCAAAAAGCGGAATTACTGTCCGCGATGATGGATCGCGGAAGGAGCGTTAACTAACATGGGGACCAGGTTGATGGGACGGAGCCTCACACTAATTCTAATCACGGGTGCCGTGCTTACTTGCGGCGCGGCGGCGGGAGCCACCCAGCGCACGGAGAAGCACTTTGCGCTGAAGGGCCGGCCGGTAGTCGCGATTCAGAACGTGGCCGATGGCCGCATCGAAGTGAAATCCTCGAAAAATCCGGAAGTCGTTGTCGTTGCCAACCAGAATTCCAACAAAATTAACTTCGATATGGAGCAGGTGGGCGACCGGGTGGACGTCACCGCCAATATCCTTGATGCTTCGGCGCAGCCGCAAGAGCTCGCGACCAGCCTGCAGCTCACTGTTCCTGAGGAAACCGAACTTCAGCTTAAAACCGAAAACGGCATGATCTATGTCGAGCAAGTGCGCGGCGACATGACCCTCGAGAGCGTGGCGGGCGACATTCACCTCAAGGAAGTTTCCGGCTACATCATCGTTAAGACCACAGGCAGCTCCCTCGTCTGCACGCAATGTGCCGGCAAGCTCGATTTCAACTCCGTTGGCGGGAGCGCCCAGATTCTCCAGCCCGCTTTGATCAACGTGAATCTTCGCACCACGACTGGCAATATTCTTTTCGACGGCGATTTCATCCGGACCGGTCTGTACTCCATGCGCAGCGGCAAAGGCGTCGTCGAAGTGCGGTTCTCCGGCAACGATTCGTTTGACCTCAGCGCGAAAACGAATATGGGCACCCTCGACAATCAAGCTGCCGCGTTCCTGAAGCCCGATTCGCACAGTAAATGGCACCTCCCGAAATTCACGCACGGCTTCATTGGAACCTTCGGCGCCGGTCTTGCGAAAGTCGAACTGTCCACCTTCAGTGGTACAATTCGCATTCTGAAGCGCGATTGATTTTTCGCGCCTCCTTCGAGTGACAACTTCACCTATTACTCGGGGGCAAAAGCCCCGCGGCAACATTCTGTGTCTCGCCGGTTTCATGGGTTCCGGCAAGACCACGATTGGCACTCTGCTGGCGCGCCAACTGGCCTGGCGCTTCGTCGACCTCGACGATCGCATCGAAGAGGCCGCCGGTCTCACCATTCCGCAAATCTTCGAACGTTTGGGCGAAACTGCTTTCCGCCAGATGGAAGCGGACCAACTCCGTGCCGCGCTTGGCCGCGCTTCCGAGCAAAGAGAAGGCACCATTCTTGCTCTCGGCGGCGGCACCTACGCGCAGCCCGGCTGCCCGGAATTCCTCCGTGCCGCTGGTGTTCCCGTTCTCTGGCTCGATTCGCCGCTGGAGATTCTCCTTGCGCGCTGCATGACCATGAGCGGCCGCCCTCTCTTTCGCGACGAAACCAGCTTCCGCGCGCTTTACGCGCAGCGCCTGCCTTCCTACCAGCTCGCCGACCACCGCGTCGACACTTCCGGCGATCCCGCGCAAGTCGTCACCGATATCCTCCGCCTTGGCATTGTTGCGGCTGGGGGAAACGAATCGCATCTAGTTGTTGAGAAACCTTTGCCCTGAGAGAAAATGAGCACGGGGGTAAGACGTACCGTGAAACTCAGGATTTCATCGCTTGCGCTTGTTTTCTTCTTTGCTGCTGGCGCGGTACTGACGCTCGCCGCCCAGAAAAAAACGGCAGCTCCCAGCGTCCTCGCGCAGGACAAGGGCAAGTTCACTATCAAACTCGCCGGCCAAACGGTCGGCCATGAAGAATTCGAAATCGCGCCCTCTGGCGGCGGCTGGCTCGCCAAAGGCACCGCCGATATCAAACCGCCCGAAGGTGCCGCCAGCAAAGTTACTGGGTCGCTCACGTTGCAGCCCGACGGCGCGCCCATCAGCTATCAGTGGACTTCCCAGAACGAAAAGACCAACGGCGCGCACATCCTGTTCGCCAACGGCGTCGCCAGCATCACTCTGGAAATGCAAGGCGCCGCCCGCCCCTTCGACCAATCGTTTTCTTTCGGCACTCCCCTCGTCGCGATCCTCGACAACAATCTGTACCACCAGTACGCGCTTCTCGCTCGTCTCTATGACTGGTCCAAGGGCGGCGAGCAAACTCTCCCGGTCCTCATTCCGCAGGAGCTCACTCCCGGCTCGGTGAAACTCATCTCCACGGGCTCCGCCAGCGCAGATGGCAAAACGTACGAAGGCCTCAAAGTCTCCACATCCGACCTCGAGATTCTGCTTCTTCTGGACAACACACATCGCCTCATGCGCCTGGAAGTTCCTGACGCTAAAGTCTCTGTCACTCGCGACTAGTTTTTTTGGGATTGATGGCTTGCAGTCTGGCGGCTTGTTCACAAAACAAAACGCGGTGCTCCTTGAACTACAAGAGGCACCGCGTCAATTTGTGCCCTGGTCGAACGGACTCTTTCGGGCTTTAGCGTGCCAGCGGCCTTTGAAACATCGGCGCGCCCGGCCGCCGCAGCGGATAGCCCTGCGGATGACCGTGGGCATGCCCGTGATGGCCTAACCCACTCGAATGGCCCGTCCCGATGTGACCGGTCATACTGCCATTCGCCGGCGCGGGCTGCGGCAGCCGTGCCGGATTACCGATAGGGCGGAGATTAACGGGCGCCGCGTGGACATGGTCGCTGATCGCCTGCAGCCTCTTCAGGATCGACTGCCACTGTTCCCAATCCAATTGCCGCAGGAAGGGCCGCAGTCCTTGGATGAACGGATCCTCCAGCAGCGCTTCCCCGTCCGACTCCGGGATGAAGAACCGGTTCAGCCCCACGTTCAAGGCTTCGGAGATTTTCTCGAGCGTGCCGAGGCTGGGCGTCATCTGGCCGCTTTCGATGCGCGACAGGTACGACCGCGAGACTTTCGAGCGCGACTGGAGTTGGCTCTGGGTCATGTTTCGCGATTCCCGCAACTGGCGGATTCGCTGCCCGATGTTCTCCACGGTCTCCTGGTTGACGAACTTCTCCGAGGTGGTCTCAGCAACTGCTTCCTCCGGCGGGGCCGGGGGCGGAATGAGAAATTCCAGGCGCTGAGGCAGTGCGCGCACGCAACGGCGGCAATTCCCCGTGCGCGTCCGGTATTGAACCAATCCGCAGGTCTTGCAGCGGATCACTTCCCGATCCATCTCTAGCGTGTTCATCTCTTCTTTATTCAATTGTGCCGACACCAGTGCTCCTTGCTGACTGTTTTTCCGGCGTGCGGATAGGAGAGGAACGTCGGAACGTTCGTGGGGGAAGGCAGTTACTGGCGCGAGTGGGAGTATCTTGTGAACGCCTTTTTCTGTCAAGAGTATTTTTGTACTTTTTTAAATTTTGCTCCGAGCCTCCTATTTCTTTACGCCCCTTTTTCGCTGTACTTTCGTCCAGTTTTTGCTGCGGCCCCTCGGCCTCCCACGAAGCCTTGTGTTCTCGTTTCAATCTTCCTCTACCTGTAGTAAGGACTTTTCCGTGGGCCCTTCTCTGCAAAGGCACGCCTTTCCCTCAATCCAAGAGCAAACTCCGCTGTGTTGTCTTCGTTCTTATCACGGACAACACCGCAACCCTAATTTGTCCCTGGGGCTCGCCACCCATCTGAGCTACTCTCTTTATTCTCGCGGGGTGACCTGCATGCGTGCCCTATCATTGTCGTTGTTAGCTCCGATAGCAGCCGGTCTCTCTTTGCTCGCATCCGGCTGCAAACATGAGCCTCCGATTACCAGCGCGGTTGTCGAAGTCTCCGACTGGAAATCGCTCGCCCTCCCGGTTGAAATCCTGGTTGATGGCACGAGCGTGGGCACTTTCACGGATCACAGTTTTAGCTTCGACATCCCGCCGGGCACGATCAGTGTTGTGGCGCGAGCTGCCTTCCCCTGCCGGGTGAAGGAAGTCAATGTTCCTCTGCGTGCGCCCACGGACCAACAGCTGGCCGAAGACAAGCAAGCCGACCATCCTCCCGCCAAGCGCGGCAACGTAAACCTCTTCGTCAACGAGGTAATGGGGAGGCTCTGGGTCGACAACCGCGAGGGCGCGGCAGCCCACGTTAAGATAGGCCAGCTCGAATTCGACCTTCCTGCCGATTCCTCTCCCATCCTCGAAGTGCCCACGCCTCTCTGTGAAAATATCTACGTCAAGGTCAACGGAGAGGATCTCGGTCCCTGGCCCAAGGCGCCGGCC
>Ga0335077_10002534_pt1 | contig 21851 bp, 16 predicted proteins | sample Lox_Sample_31_FD_207151 | JGI IMG/M metagenome (GOLD analysis project Ga0335077, IMG submission 207151) | Soil microbial communities from Loxahatchee National Wildlife Refuge, Florida, United States - Lox_Sample_3.1 | ecosystem: Environmental > Terrestrial > Soil > Wetlands | place: USA...
CGTCCAGGCGTCTCGAACGGTCGGTCAACGTTCCATCCACGTCCGTGACAACGAGCCGGAACCTCCGGCCCCCCGCACTGGACGGTCCCCGATCTCGAGAGGACGGCAAGGGTCCTCCTCAGGCCGTCGAGGCCGACCCGTCGGCGCGGAGGCGTGCGATCGATCGACGCACTGCGGCGGCGACCTCCTTCCCGTCGCGGCGCCCGCGGACCTCCCGCATCACGTCGCCCATCAGAGGCGAGAGCGCGGCCTCCCCCCGCTCCTGGACGAGCCGCATGTTCGCGCGCACGACGCGGTCGGCGAGTGCGTCAAGGTCCTCCACGGCTCCGCCCGAGAAGCCCGCGCGCTGCGTGGCTGTCTCGAGGGTCGTGGCGCCGGCGACGAAGGCGGCCAACACCGCCGGAATCCCCTCCTTGGAGAAGAGCCCATTCGCCGCCCCGGCGAGGACGGAGTCCAGGGTATCAAGAGAGAACGGCGCGCTCCCGGGTGCGGTCAGGAGAGCGGCCGGCGCGTCCTGGGTGAGGAGCCGGGCGACTATCCCCGGAGCGTGGCCGCGCTGGACGAGCGCCTCGAACTCGTCGACGGCCTCGACCGCCTCAAGTTGTCGAACGACTTCCAGGGGAAGGGAATACACGCGGGTCAGGCGCTCGCGCCGGGCGGACGGGCGCTCAGGGAGCGCTCGGCGAAGTCTCTCGAGCCGTTCCTCGGAGATGGGGATCGGGGGCACGTCGGTCTCGGGGTACATTCGGTCCCGGCCCGGGAGAGGGCGCGAGAATCGCGTGCTGCCGTCGGGCAGGGGGTCGCGGGTCTCCTCGGGAACCCCCTCCAGGGCAGCCTGCGCGCGGGCCTCGATTCGATCGACCGCGGCCTCCGCGCGCTCGCGCGACGGAGCTACCACGAGAACGAACGCATCGGCGTCGGTGAGCGAAAGCGCTTGCCGAATCTCCGCGACGAGCCGCTCGTCGATCCCGTGGCCGGGCAACTCGTCCGAGTGCAGCAGGCCGCCGAGGCCCGCCGCTCGGGCCTGGGCCGCGAGCTCGCTGCCGAGCCGCACCTCCGTTCCGGTCGGGGAGCGAAGTCGGCCCGCAAACCCCGGGAGAGCGAGGACCAGAGCGACGGCGCCCGAGCGGTTCACCTCGGCCAAGGGCCCTGTGGGCACCCCCCGGACCAGATCGGTGACGTCGCCGAGCGATCCCGACGGGACATAAGCGCCGGCCCGCACCAGCCCGTCCCGGAGCTCGAGAAGCACCCTCTGGCGCTCGACCTCGCGGTCGACGTACTCCTGGATCATCCGCAGCTCCTGAACGCCCTTGATCTCGACGCGTCGGCCCCCCTCGGTCGAGACGTTCACGTCCTCCCGGATCGTCCCGATCCCCCGACGCACCCGTCCGGTTGCCCGGAGGAGGGCGCCGATCTCCTGCGCGACCTCCTTCGCCTCGACTCCGCTATGGATGTCCGGAGCGGTTGCGATCTCGATCAACGGGATTCCGAGGCGGTCCAGCCGGTAGGTCACCCCGTCGGGCGAGTCCCCGGTCCGGCGGGCGGCGTCTTCTTCGAGGCAGACGGTCTCGATGCGATGCGTTCGTCCCCTCACCTCGATGTGACCCCCGGTCGCGATGAGGGCCGTCCGTTGGAAGCCGGCGGTGGTCGAGCCGTCCACCACGATCTTTCGCATGACCTCCACTTCGTCGACCGGCCGAGCGTCGAGAAGGAGCGCGACGAGGAGGGCCGTCTCGAGGGCGTCCGCGTTGAGCGGGTGGGGCGGTTCATCGTCCATCTCGACCAGGCAGCTCGGTGGGACGACCTCGTAACGATAGAGGAGCCCTCGGGCCGCCTGGAGGGAAGCGGCCGCGTCGACGGCCCGGTTCTCCCCGCCCGCGGCCCGAAGCCGCCGGACGAAGGAGAACGAGACGTCCTCGGACAGCTCCGCGGGGCAAGCGCAGAACAGCTTTCCGGTGGCGAGCTGCTGGTGGATCTCAAGCCCGGCCTTCATGGCCCGCGGACCCCCGCGTGCCGGTCGAGGAACTCGCCCGCGCGCGGGATGGTCAGGAGCTCAGCGACGCCCTCCCGGGAAGCGGCGTGCCCGAGCGCCCACACCATCTTGGCGTAGGCCGTCTCCGGAAGGAGGTCGTCCAGGTAGAGGACGCCGGCCGCCATCAGGTCGCGGCCCGTCGCATAGACGAATGGGTCGGCACGACCTCCGAGACACTGCGTGGTCATCGCGACCAACGTGCCCCGACCGGTGGCCTCACGGATCCACTCGAGGTGCTCGGACGCGACGTGGCCGAGCCCGGTCCCGGCGAGCACGAGTCCTCGGACGTCCAGCGCGACGGCGCGGGCGGTCTTGGCAGAAAGGCCCGGGAAGGACCAGAGCAGGGCCGCATGGGCGTCGATGGGCCCATCCAGGCGGGCCGGGCCCGGCGTCGGCGGGCGGGCCAGCGGACCGAGGGAGACCCGGCCGTCCTGCACCCCACCGAGTTCGGGCCCATTCCGGCTCTCGAAGGCATCGCGCCGGCTCGAATGCATCTTGCGCACCCATGTGCCCCGATGGATCGCGAATCGAGTATCGGAGGGTCCGGCGTGCATCACGACCACGACCTCTCCCAGCCGGGCCTCCCGGGCTACTTGCACGCCTGCCTGCAGGTTCGAGGGGCCATCCGAAGAGGGCCGGTCGGGCGACCGCTGGGCCCCCACGACGACGACCGGCCCCGGGAGGTCGGCGAGCAGGAAGCTCAAGCCTGCCGCCGTGAAGCCGAGGGTGTCCGTGCCGTGAGCGATGACGACCCCCGTCGCCCCGTCCCGGAACGCGGTGACGACGTGCCCGCCGAGCGTGACCCAGTCGTCCGGTCGGAGGTCCTCGCTCAAACGGTCAAAGACGGGAACGATCCGCACCGGCCCGCTGCGCTCAAGCTCCGGGTAGAAGGCGAGGATCTCGGCCTCTCCCTTGACCGGTCGGACCCCTCCGGTCTCGTAGTCGACTCGGGAAGCGATGGTGCCACCCGTCGTCAGGAGAGCGACCCAGCCGCCCGCCGGTCCCGCGGGTCCCGGACGGGCGGGAGAGGGCTCCTCGGGGGCTTCCCGGGCCAAGTCCGGAAGCAGACGAAAGCTTGAACCGGGGTCGACCCGGATCCCAACGTTGTAGCCGCTGGAGAGCTTCAGCTGGAGGATCCGGTCGCCGAGAAACCCGTGGCGGGTAACGACGGTGCCCGTGTAGGTCTGGCCTCGCCCGTCCGTAAATTCCACCCGGCGGCCCATGGGCAGGTCGCGAAGTTCGGGCCATGGGTCGCTCGACTTCTCTTCGACCATAGCGGAAATCCGTTGTCCGGCGGGCCCGGGGAGCCCGGCCCGGTATAAAGTGTGGCTCGGGCCCGCCCGCCCTTCTCCCCGGGCTTTTATAGGCGACTCCGCTCGGCGGCGCCGGGACCGCTCCCGAACGATTGCCCGTGTGGGGTAGCTACGGAACCGGGGTCCTCCCCCGGTCCGCTGCAATGGATTATCCTAGAGGCCTGCGGAGCCTCAGACCTGGGTTCGAATCCCAGCACGGGCGAGTCCCTCCAACGCGGGAACCCGTTTCGCGTGACCGATGACCGACCGCGCTGATCGGGCCGTCCACACGAGGCCCCCGTCGTTCGACTCAGAGGAAGACGCATACGCTTCTGGGGCCTGTTTGTTTCCATGTGGGAGCCTTCGGGGGTCGCCCTCTCGGCCATCGTGATGGCGGCTCTGGTCGTCGTTGCGACCGTTGGGCTAGTTGCCATCGCGAACCATCCCACTGCTCCGACCAGTTCAGCCGTTAACTATGCTTCGGAGGTCGTACGCATCCCAGTCAATGGCGGCAACCTCTCCGGCCCCGAGTCGAATTTCAGCTTCGGTGGCATCCTGTTCCACCTCTGGCCGGAGTACATCGTAGGCACCAACTGGCTCACGGGCGCTGCTGTCGGGCCCAGCGGGATGGAACTCGCACTGATTGACACCAACAACGTATCGTGGGCAGTCCCACCAGGCTGCCGAGCATGCGGCGGCCTCAGCAACTTCACCGCGGCTGACAAGACTTTTGGCGTAACTTGGCTCTCCAGCTCGGCTCACTCCGATACGGTCCTGCTGCGGGCGGCCTGGCCCCAGCCGGAGTACGCTCTTTCGACCGTCACGTTTCCCCCAGGTGATAGAAAGCCGGACTGCCAGCTGGGGTTCTGTAACGTGACGTTTCAGGGAATCACCTTCCACTTTAGCGAGTTCCCGCCGAACCCCGCGGGATCCGGCTTCGACATCGTCGCGGTTGGCGCGAATGGCAGTACCTTGCTGCAGTCGGCACTCGGGGGACCTCCGGCGTATAATTGCGGCATCCGCCCTCCCGGCGTGAGCCTTCCGATCATGTGCGAGGAAACCATGTCCAACAATCTTCGGGTTGGAGTGGCCTGGGATGGAGACCAGAACGTGACGCTGATCATTCGGTCCGCTAGCCCGGAACTCTGATTGTCCACCGACCCGCGGGCTCGATGCCGGCCCCCCAAGGTCGATGACGGGACCGCGATGAGCGCGCAGGACCCGATTCCCAACTTCACAGAAGGAGACCCGCCGTGAGGTCAGTGGGAGCGAGTCAGGCAGGGGGTGGTCCGCGCGGGCTCTTCGATTCCCGGTATCGACGCCATCCGAACCATAGGAGACCGACCGCGCCCACTATTACGAGAACCAGTCCAGAGTACCACGCAAGCAAGGCCCAGGGGGAGACCGAAGTCTGTTCAGAAGGGGAGTTGAAAGGCGGGCACGAGTGCGATTGACAAGGCCAAGAGACCACCACAACCGGCGGAATCAAAAGCGCGACTAACAGGAGGGCGATACCGAGGACCGTCAGGATTGTCATCCCGATACCGAAGCGACGGCGTGGAAGGATCGCTCTTCGAGTTCTCATGCGTCCATCTTTGGGAGCGCGCCCAAAGTGACGACTCCGAAAGAGGCGTCAGTCGTCACCGGGACCCATGTCCTGGAAGGACAGCTCGATTGAATATATCATGGGAAAGCCGGTCCCGCGACCCCATGCACGATAGGCTCGCCGGCGAGGTCAATGGGAGCAGGGGATACCACCCACTAGTGTGGGCATCCAGTACCATATCTCTGTCAGAAAACGGCTTCGGAGAAATCGGACCACAGACGATTTCTTGGCCGGGTCGGGAGACCGGCCCCGCCCACCTTCCGTAGGGGCCGGGGCGGGTTAGGTGCAAGGCGATACTCCGTCCATAGGGCTTCTACGGCCCGACCGAGCGTTCGCCTGGCCCCCGTCGGGTGCACTCCCTCGCGCTGGATCATTAGCCCAGGCGAGGAGACTGCATCAGATGAGGGACTCGTTAAGCGACCGACGTCGCGGCCGTGCCTCGGGCAAACTGGATGATCAGCCAAGCTCCCACGAGAGAAGCTGGCGTAGAACCGGTGTAGGAGATCGAGAGTTCGTCCTGGGTCGTCACAACTGTGCCTGGACCAAATCCGGCTCCGTACGACCATCCTGTCCCGAAGGTGAAGGCCGCTTCAACCGATCCGGGAGGTACGATGACCGCAACCCCCGCCCCGGGGGGCAACGTTGCGTTTGCACCGGAGGGAAACCCGATCTGGAACGACAGAGGACCCAACGTGGCACAGGGAGTCGCCTCTTCGACCGAGAAGTTGTACCAATGGTTGGACCCTCGAGATGAGTTCGTGAGGTTACCCAGGGTCAGCGGCGGGGCCTGAATGGGCTGCGCGTCCAGTAGAACTTCGGAAGTTCCGGCTGCGCATTGAGGAAGCTGCGCCGGCTGGAGTCCCACTAAAATGTACGCTCCCAACGTCGCCGCGAGGATGACTGCGGCGATTGCAACGATCCCTGCTAGCCGTCGGAGATTCTTCAACAACCAGAAGAAGCGCGACTGGTATACAAGTCAAAATCGCTGGAGAGGGTAGGAGGGTCAGTTGACAGTAGGCACGAGGTTCTCAACTTTAGGAAGCGAGACCCGCCGACGAGGTCAATGGGAACGGGGGTTCCCGAACTCGAAACTGGTTTTGCCAAGCGCCTCCACTGACGGTGAAACGAGTCCTAAGTGCCCATCTATTTCTGCGCCTCCCAGCGCGGGCGAGTCCCTCTGGTACGGGAGCCCGTTTTGCGCGACCGATGACCAGACCGCGACGAGCGTGCCGAACGAATGGCCCCGTCGGCCGCTCGCATGTTGGGGCCGGCCACCGCGAAGTGAATGACTACACGGCGTCAACCGACATCGTAGCGGCCATCCAGATTCCGACTCCGGGGAGGGTCGCCGGCAGGGGGCTGGGTGCGACAAAGCTGATCGTCCACGCGCATCCAATTCCCGGCGGGAGCTCGAGGCCCAATGAGGATCGCTGCGTCGGGGGAGATGACTGGGCTACGCCGCAAACGGTTTGAGAGAGTGCAATGGGCGAGGAGATGGTGACATTGAGGAACATCTCGGAAATGCTGTGGCTGTCAAGATCATAGGGAACGAACAACTCGAAGATGGTGAAGTTGTACTCGGTTCCCGCCGTGAGGTTGTTCGGGCAGCTGGGACCGAGAGGTCCCTCGGGCGACAGAAGGGGTTCCTGGAGACAGGCGTTCTGGTGAACCGGACCGTAAATCCCCACAGAGCTCCCGACGTAGGTGATGGACAGGGCGACTCCGTTGAAGGCTTCCCGGCCTTGAGACCCGCTGGGGGCCAGCTCAAACAGGGCCAGGATCAGGACAGCGGCGATAACCACCGCCAGGCTGATCGCCAAGGCATACCGCCAGGCTGGCCGGTCCATTCCGATCGCGCTCCCGCGTCGACAACATCTTGTAAGCCCCAGAATCGATTAACAGCTTCTGAAGCGGCGACTGCTCGGGGCCGACAGTTCTCGAATGGGCGGCCGGCGACATCAGTGTCGGGCTACTTCAGCAAATCCTGGGAAGACGGGCGCGCCGGAGAGATCCATGGGAGCCGGGGTCCCCGAGCACAAAACACGTTTCTGCAAGCGCATCCACTGACGGTGAGACGAATCCTAAGTGCCCAATTATTTGGGCGCCTCCCAGCACGGGCGAGTTCATCCTCCCAGCCGCGAGGCTCATGGTCGGGGCAGTGCGTCCGCCTCAATCGGACGTGACCGAAGCTCCCCCAACGCTCCTACCCGAACCTCCACTCAGAACCGTCGGTGGAGGACCAGACTGCTCCTTTCGAGCTGGCCGGGGAAAGTCCCCCTGCAGGCGACTGTAACCTTCTAAGGCCGGTCTCTCTAGGACCCTTAGGCCCGACGATGGACGAACTTCTGATGGAGACCGCGGCTGCAGCTTCCAAGTACCTTGCGAGCCTCCGGACACGACGCGTGGCGCCCCTAGCTACAGAGGTGGACGGGCTCGACCGGTTCGCGTCTCCACTTCCGCAGGACGGTCTCGATCCGTCTCGCGTGATCGCCCTCCTCGATCACGCCGGGTCACCGGCGACGGTCGCTTCGGCCGGGGGGAGGTATTTCGGTTTCATCGTCGGGAGCGCGCTGCCTGCGGCACTGGCCGCAGATTGGTTGACCTCGACGTGGGACCAAAATGGTGCACTGACGGTGATGTCCCCCGTCGCAGCACGTCTCGAGCAGATCTCGGTCGAGTGGGTCCGTGAGATCTTCGGCCTACCGGTGGGCTGTCGGGGGGCGCTCGTCACGGGCGACACCATGGCCAACCTGACCTGCCTAGGATCCGCCCGTCAGGCCGTGCTGTCGAAGGCGGGATGGGACGTACGCCGTCAGGGATTCCAGGCGGCTCCGCCAGTCACCGTCGTGGTTGGCGAAGAGGTCCATGTCTCGGTCCTCAAGGCCCTCTCGATTCTAGGATTCGCCTTGGACGGCCTGGTACGCGTCCCGGTCGACGCGCAGGGCCGCATGAGAGCCGACCGGATCCCCCCGTTGCTCGGACCCACGATCGTGTGCACTCAAGCTGGGAACGTCAACTCGGGGGCCTTTGATCCGGTCGGCGAGGTATGCGACTTAGCCCACAACGCCGGTGCATGGGTCCACGTTGACGGTGCCTTTGGGCTCTGGGCGCGGGCTTCCCCCCGGCTGCGTTCGCTCGCCGATGGAACCGAACGAGCCGACTCCTGGGCGACCGACTGTCACAAGTGGCTGAATGTTCCCTACGATTGCGGCATCGCCTTCGTTCCAGAGCCGCACCCCCTCCGCGCCGCGATGTCGACTCCCGCGGCGGCCTACCTCGCCGGGACGAATTCGAGTGAGCCGATGGATGCCGTTCCCGAAATGTCGCGACGTGCGCGAGGGATTGCCTGCTGGGCTGGGCTTCGTTCGCTCGGCCGCACGGGGCTGGCGGCCCTTGTCGAGCGCACTTGTGGGTTCGCCCAGAGATTTGCTACCCGACTTCGTGCGGCCGGTTTCTCCATCCTCAACGATGTCGTGCTGAATCAGGTCTTGGTCTCCTTTGGGGACGACGCCCGGACTCTTCGAGTGGTTACCGAAGTTCAGAACGAGGGAACGCTCTGGGCCGGTTCAACCGTCTGGCACGGGACCACCGCCATGCGCATCAGCGTGAGCTCGTGGGCGACGACCGAGGAGGATGTCGATACATCTATCGAGGCAATCCTGCGAATCGCTCGTCGCTAGGTCGCCCGATCCACGATCCGAAGCGCGTCGGCTGTCAGGACGTGCGACCCACTCCGCAGGGGAGGAGCGACCGACTTCCTCATCGACGCCATGGGAAACGTTGGAAGACGGCGAATTCGGCCTTACCCGCGGAGCATGGGTCCCATGTCCCCATCGGACTGTGGATTCGAATAGGTAGTTGCTCGAATCCCAGCGCGGGCGAGTCGCGTTCGCGAGCTGCAAGGCTCGGAAGTCGTTAGTCCGAACCCTTCTAGACCAGAACGCATCCTCTGGCGGATCTGATGGCTCAAGAGGAGTGCCCTGAGGGGGATGGGTTCGAAACGCTTCCAGAGAGTCCCGCCCGGACCCAGCGGCGACGAGTCCCGACTTGGCCAACCCTTCTCCTGTCGTGAGATGCCCTACGGCGGTGGGGGCCGGGTCGTACGAACGCGGACAGCTACGAGGATGGCCATCGCGGCGGTGAGACCGCCCCCGGCTAGAAGGCCAACCCACGCGGCAATCGCTAGACCCCAGAGGGAGCTCACGGGTGCGGGGGAGGAGTGGGACGGGGGCGGGCCGCCAGCAGAGAATGAGTAAGAGATCGTGAGGTACGGACCGGTGTAGCTGGTACCGGGTAGGCTTGCCACCCAGACCTCGCTCCAGAGGCACGGGGGGCCCCCGCAGGTCGAGGTGACGTTTGGTGGAATGCTAGCCCAAGACAACCAAGTCACGGTGAAGTACGTCCAGTTCCCCCACGCGGATGGCGGCCCGCTCTCCTCGATGGGCATGCTGAGGTTCGACGCGATCCAGTAGCCAGGGGTCGTAGTTCCGTTGGCCGTAACGGGCGGGATCCAGTACCAACCTCCCCACTCGGCGAGGAGCGACTCGAAGGAAGTGTCGTTGCAAAGTTTCGCCCAGATGATCTCAGTGTCATTGGCGTAGCTGGAGGGCCAGCCGAACGACGACTCGGTGCCCGCGAAGTACGACGAGCTCAGCAACCCGCAGTCGGTGGCGTTCAGTGGGTGTAGCGACTGGGGAGCCGGGGCGAGCCCGACCGGAGGCCCCCCGGGCGAGGATGCCGCGCCTAGCCCTTGGAACGAAGGCACGGCCAAGGGGATCAGAACGACGATGGCTCCGATGGCGATGCCAAGTGCGGCGGTTAGCGCCGAGGGCCACATGGCGGCTAGCCAACGGCAGAAGTGCGTAAGAAGAGACCGTCAAACGGGGTCGACAGAGTTGACAGGTCCCGGACTCGGGTTGGCTGGGGAAGAGAGACCCGCTGGCGAGGTCAATGGGAGCAGGGGCTCCCGAACGCGAAACTCGTTTCGCCAAATGCATCCACTGACGGCAAAGCGAATTCTAAATGCCTAGTTAATTGGGCGCCTCCCAGCACGGGCGATTTCCTCGACTCTTCAGCCTAATCCCGGGACGGCCGAGCGCGCAACGACATCGCCGAGAGCTCCCCCTGAGCAACTCCTCGTGGGAGTTCCGGGGCTTCGGCGAGCCCCGGAACCGGATCGTCCTCGATCGAGTGTCCGACTACGTTCCACTGATGGTTGCTGTGCCCCCGGTGAAGTCGACCTCGGTGTAGAACGGGGCGACAGACGGGCCGACGATCGCCACGTGGGCTAGCACCACTGTCGTGTTGACGGAATATGCGGTCGCGGCAACGCCATAGGCTCCACCCACCACCAAGTTCTGGGAGAAGCCATAGCTCCCATCGACCCCCCAGAGCCCGTAGTCGAAGCTGTTCAGCAGGGTGTTGCCCTTCACCACGCACCCCGAGCATCCCTCCAGTAGCGCGATCCCGGCATCAGAGTCGAAGACGATGTTGCCCGCGATCGTGGTTCCGAGACCCGGATCGGACGCGTCGTAGATTCCGTTGAACTGGTACTGGGTCAAAAAGTCCGGACCGCAGAGCCCCGCGGCCACCAGGGACGCGTCGTATGTGCAACTGAACTGGCCGACTGAGTTGAACTCGACCAGTGCGCTGCTCTCGCTCAGCGCGATGTCGTAGCCGGTCACGGGCCCGGTGACCGAGTTGAACGTGATCGTCGATAGACCACTGGCGCCCAGCAGGAAAATTCCGATGTAAAAGTCGGTCGCGCCCGTACCGACAATCGAATTACCGGTGATCGTCGCCCAGCTGGACAGAGCCACCGTGATCCCATCCCCCCAGCCACCGCCCGTGATGGAATTCTGAGCGATGTACGCGTAGCTTCCGAACGATAGTACGATAGGGAAACCGGTGGTTTGCAGTGGCACCACCCCCAGAGCGTTTTGTATGATCTTTGCCGAGCTAGCGTTCCCTCCGCTCCCGACGGCGATGCCCGCGGCACAGGGGCAGGTTTCGAGGGGCAGCGTGGTTCCGGCCGTCGATATGCGGTTGTCCGAAATCAGCGCGTAACTGCCCGCGGGCGAGTTCGCTCCGCCGCCAACCGCAATGGCCGGTCCGCCATACCCGAATCCGGAGAACGTCACTCCGGAGACCGTCCCGAAGCCGACGAGCTGGTTCGCGGCGGGCTTACCGACCGTCAGATAGTCCAGGCCGAAATCAACCCCCGTACCGTAGGTCATGAAACCGGGCCCACTCGGGCACGAGCCTCCCTCCGTCGTTGCCCCGGCAGTGGTGACCACCGCGGACTGGAGGTTCAGGACTGCGCTGCCGCCGACTCCGATCCCGCCGCCCGCGTAGCCAAGCAGGCCGGTGGCTGGGAAAAGCCCCGAGACCTGGATGCACTGGAGAGTCACGACCAGGGTGAACCCCGAGAGGGTAACCGTGGCAGCGCTACCGAGCTCGATGGTCCACGGATTCCCAAATGCGTCCGGGGCGAGAGTCGCCGGACTCTGGATGATCGTCTTCCCCGCCCCGGCGCCCACGATGTTGATGGACTTGTCGACCGTCAACTGCTGGACGTAGGTGCACGGGGCGAGGGCGAGCGTGCTCCCAGGATGCGCCGCGTTGATGGCGGCTTGGATGCTGCCCCCGCAAGGAACCTTCACGACGCTTGAGCCGAGTGACGTCGGTGACGCCCGAGCTCCCGGTGCCAGCGCCAACGTAAGCGCGGTCGCGAGTATCAGCACCAGGCAGATCCCGATCACAGCCGGTGCAAGTCGTCGCGAGCGCCGCCGACCGTGGTTTCTCTCTCGACCTAGCCAGGAATCTCCACCGAATTCCGCGCCTCTTCCTTCGCTCATGGTTCTTCCTCTTCCCGCACCGATCCCGAGTTCGGGAAGGCCCCCGAAGCACGTGGCTACCCGGAGCACCTTCTCAACCGGAGAACGCCCTCGGGCTAGTAGAGCGCTTGTTCAGCGACACGCAACGATTCGGAAGTCGCGTATCGGGTCTTCGCCGTGGAGCGATTCGGCGGGGCACGACTCGCCGCGGGCGGGCGAAATTCGTATCCGACCCGACGGCCGTTGCAGAACGCGGCCTAGGCAGGCACGAGCGCGGGGCGCTCTTCCCGAACCCCGCGACCCGGCCCTCCGCTTCCAGGACCCACTGCGCTCGCGGGGGTGGCCGCCATCACGGTCACTGGGGGGCACAAACGTTGGGCGATTCGTGACGTGGCCCAAGCCGTGAACCCGCACCGGGCCCCCCACAGCTCGGGCAACACGGAAGTGACCCCGGGGAGCCGCGAGAGGTCGTGCACGAGGCTAGGCACCGCGTGCGGCGAGTGGGCCGGGACCAAGTAGCAGAAGCACTTCGGGGCCTTGAAATCGTGGCCGTTAAGGCCCTGGAACGAAACCGGGATCGAGTGGGGGAGACGGCTTTCGAGCGCGCGGACAGTTACATCCACGTCTTCGGGGGACCGGCAAAAGAAGGTGAGTGCGACACAACCGATCTTGGACCAGTCGAGCCTTGGTGTGGAGCAGACCACCCCGTCGTCAATGAGCAGGGATCGGTGATGGTCCAGGGTTTTGAGAGAGACCCCGACATCGCACGCGAGTCGGGCCGCTGATGCATTCGGATGGGCGACCATTGCGGAGAGGATCCGCCAATCCAGGGGGGTCATCGACCGGGAGCACGGGACGGGCTCGGTCGTGACGGGCCCGTCCACGACCCCCGATGGCGACAACCGGCGGAGGGCTCGCATGCGCCGCACTTGGTCGGCCCGTGTGTCGGCCAACATCGTCACCAATACATAGGTCACGTTCCGGGCGGCGAGCGAGTAGCCGGAGAGGAGGCTCGCCCACATCACACCCTGAATCGCGCCGGTCCGGTCCAGCAGTTCCCAGCCTTGCGCGGAATCCTCGACGTGGAACGACACCATCGACACACTGGCTCCGAAGATCCGGGGGTTCACTTGGGTCTCGAAACCGTCCCAGAACTCGACCTTACGCCACTTGCAAAGCCGGGCCCACACGGCCGTCCGAGTCAGGCCGACGTGGGAGGCGATATCGGCGATGGTGATTCGGGGATCGGTTCCCCAGGGCGACCAGACGCCTCCCGGATACATCCACCTCAGAACGTCGAGGTCAATGTCATCCATGCTTTCGCGTCACTCCTGGCGGCACCGGAGCTCCAGACGCGCGGTGAGAGGGCAAGTGCCGGCCCCGGCGACTCGGTCCCGGAACCTGAACGACGCCAAGGTCCCTGTCAAACGAGACCCCGCTGCGCCCCGTCGACCCGGGTGCGATACCGCACTCCGGACCGCTGCGCCCATGCGCTCTCCGCGCGCATGCATGACCTTCGACCTTAGGCTCACCCGGTACCCCGCTTGGTCACTATAAAGGCGGGGTCAATCACAACCCACGCGCTATTCGACCCGCAAGTAGTCCAGTTACCGGGAGGTCGGGAACCGGCGCTCGGGGGAAGAGGATACCGGCTCGGGTGCTCGCAGACGCGACCGGCACGCAGCGATGCAACTACTACTTAGGGGCCGAGACAGTCGGCAGGGGGCGATGACCTCGGCTCCGGTTCGTACCTCCCTCCGAACGGCTCGACGCCTCGCGGTCACCAAGCAGCATCTCGCGGGTAGGCGCCCGGCTCGAGCCACTGCCGAGCGTATCGTGGAGACCGTTCGCGACTTGCCGTACGTGCAGTGGGATCCGGTCAGCGTGGTCGCACCCTCCCACGTACTCTCTCTCTGGGCGCGGGTCGGGTCGTTCCGGCTGGCCGACCTGGATCGGCTGCTGTGGACCGACCGGCGACTCCTCCAGCATTGGATCCCCTTCGCCAGCGTCGTCGCGACCGAGGACTACCCTCTCTACGCCTCCCTGATGCGACGGTATCCCGAGTCCCTCTCCGACTCGTGGGGGTCGCAGCGCGCCGGCGCGCGAGCGTTCCTGGCCAAGCACGGAGAGCTTCGAAAGCGGGTCCTTGCTGACCTGCGGGGGGGTCCGTTGCAGCTGAACCAGTTCAAGGACCACGTCCGGACCAAGAGGGCCGCCGGAGATTGGGAGCCCTCGAGCGCGGTGTCCGAGATGCTCTGGCACCTGCTCATGTCCGGTCGAGTGATGGTCGTGGGTCACGAGGGGAACCAGAACCTCTGGGGACTGCCCGAGGCCTGCCTTCCGTCGTGGGTCAGCCGGAAGGTGCTCTCCGAAGAGGAGGCCGACTCGGAGGCCGCCCAGCGGGCTCTGCGGGGGCTCGGGGTGGCGACGGCGAGGGAGGTCAAGTACTACTTCATTCGGGGCTGCTATCACGACATCCAATCGACCCTGGAGCGCCTGGTGGCGGAGTCTCGAATCTACCGGGTGGAGATCGAGGGGCTGCGCGGCCAGGAGGAGTGCTTTGTCCAGGCGGACGACGTGGCCCTGCTCGACGACCTGAGCAGGGAGAGGTTCTCGCCCCGGGTCTCCGTACTTCCCCCGTTCGACAACATGATCTGCAGCCAGGCTCGGGGCAAACGGTTGTTCAACTTCGACTACGTCCGCGAGCAGTTTCTCCCGAAGGAGAAGCGTCGCTTCGGGATGTGGGTGCTTCCCATTCTACGCGGGGAGGAGTTCATCGGACGAATGGACGCAACCCTGGACGAGGAAAAGCGACGGCTCCAGGTCCTCGCGCTCTTCGCGGAGACGGACGCCCCGACGGCACGGGGGGTCGCCACCGAGATCCGAGAGGAGCTCGATCGCCTCGCGGCGTTCCTTGGAGCTGACTCGGTGGGATTCACGCCGCGGGTGCCCTCGTTCTGGAAGGCTGCCCTCAGCTAGCACGTCCGGCTCAAGATCGTGGACCGGCAGTCCCCACGTGCGACCTCGAGCGGGTCGGGCGCCTACGCGGAGCGCAGCGAAGGCCGTCCGCCGGCTCGACCGGGGGACTTGAACGGCCTCCGGTTTCCTCGGAAGTGACCGGAGAGCGACGGAGCGGGTCTTACCCCTCGGCCGAGGGGTCTCCGCCGGGGTCCCGCGAAACCGCGCAGGTCGCAGCGTGCTCGTCGAGCTGGGCTTGGGTCGGGAACGAAGCTCCGCAGGCGCAGGTTAAGCTCGCCGTCATGGCGGCGGTCGATAAACCGGTCACCCTTCAATGCTTCGGTGTCTTGCGCTCGACAACGTCGCGCGATAGCCTTACCATGGGGCCGCTGCCTCGCGAATTGGCCCCCGCCCTGACGTACACCAGGTCGGTCGCGCCGCCACCCGTCGGGCCAACTGGCGGTGCGGCCCCCAGGGTTGGCCCAGTCTATGGATTGTCGGCCTAGACCGAATCCTTCGGTCCCGAGGCGTGCTGGAGCTCGACCTGCCTTCGGAAAATGTCTTGGATCCGAGGGTCCGCCCGACCGGCCGCGAGCAGCGGGGAATAGAGCAGCTCGAGGAGCGGCAGCGCATGGTGACGTAAGGCCCCCTCCATGCCCGCGACGAATCCGTCCATCTCGCCGAGAGCGAAGTGCACGAACCCGATGTGGAAGGCGACCATCTCGCCCTGCTTCGCGCGCCCCTCGAGCGTCTCGATCATCCGTCGGGCCGTTGCGGGGTCCCCCTGGCGGGCCGCAAGGAAGCCGCGGTACGTCAGCGTCCACGGGCTCGCCGGTCGGACCCGCTCCATCTCGCGGAATGACTCCTCGGCCTTCGCGAGGTCGCCCTTTCCGAGGTAGTACTCGGTCAGGTTTGCGTTCGTCCGAAAGCGGATGCGCGACTTCGTCGCCTCCCAGAAGGCGAGGGCCTCCTCCTCCCGCCCGGCATACCACAGCGCACGACCGAGGAAGGCGAGGACGTTGATGTCGTCGGGGTCCACCTTCCGGGCCGCTTCCAGGAGCCGGACCGCCTCGTCGATGCGGTGGTCCCCGGCGGCGAGCTGGGCCAACCAGCGGTACGGGTCGGCAAGGCTCGGGTTCAGCTCCATCGCGCGTCGGGCCTCGCGTTCGCACTCGGCGGGTCGGTCGGCCCCGATGTGCAGTCCCGCGAGGACCGAGTGGGCCTCGGCGATCCCGTCGTTGATCTCGAGCGCGGTGCGGAGCTCGCGGGCGGCCCGGTCCTCGGCGTCCTGGAAGGGAGTCCCACCCTCGCCTTCGAGCCAGAGCAGGGTCTCGGCGACACCGACCCGGGCCCGCGCGAACCTCGGGTCCCGGGCGACCGCGCCTTCGAAGAGCGAGAGCGCGGTGCGGATCGACTCCACCGAGCCCCTCTCGCCGAGCAGCTTGCGTCCGTGGAGGAACAGCGAGTAGGCCTCCATGTCCGCCGTGTCCGGTGTGGCCGAGGGGGGCGGGGCAGGAGCCTCGGGACTCGGTCCAGTGAGGTGCGCCGCGATGGAGCGCGCGATGTTGCTTGCGATGTCGTCCTGGATCTCGAAGATATCGTCGAACGAGCGGTCGTACCGCATGGACCAGATGTGGGCCTCCGAGCGCACGTCCACCAGCTGGACCGCAATGCGGACTCGGTTGCCGGACTTGCGGATGCTTCCCTCGAGCGCGACTCGGACGTCCAGTTCCTCACCGACCTCGCGGATCGACTTCGACGAGCCCTTGTAGCGCTGGACCGACGTCCGCGCGATCACCCGGACCTGGGGTACCTGGGCCGTCCTCGAGATCAGCTCGTCCGTCAGGCCGTCCGCAAAGAATTCGTCCTCCGCCAGGGCGCTGAGATTGGCCAGTGGAAGCACCGCAATGCGGAGGTTCGACGAGGTTGGGGCGAGATGGGGAGGCGAGGTCGCTCGTGCGCCCCCAACGGCGACCCGGTAGATATCGACGGGTTCCTGGACGTTCTTGAGGTTCCGGGGACCGACCCTCTCGATGAGGATCGGGAGCTTGTTACGGACTTGCTCGTAGATCGGGGCCGTGAGGTAGATCCCCCCGGGGTCGGCGAGGGGCTCGATCCGGGAGGCGACGTTGACGGCGTCCCCGACCACGTCGCCCTCCTCCTCGACCACGTCTCCGAGGTGCAGGCCGATCCGCAGCTGGAGCATGTCGTCCGGGGCCACCGACGCGTTCCGCATCCCGATCGCCCGTTGGATCTCTACGGCGCATCGGACCGATTCGACCGCGCTCGCAAACTCGACCAGGAAGCCGTCCCCCAGCGTCTTCACCTCGCGGCCTGCGAATCGGGCAAAGATCGGGCGAAGGAGCACCTGGTGCTCTCGGCGCAGGCGCAGCGCGGCCTCCTCGTCTCGCTGGCCCAGCCTCGTGAAACCGACGAGGTCGGTGAACATGATGGCGGCCAGGCGGCGCGTCACGGCGCCGCGGGGACGCACTGGGAGCTCATTTGTCTTCGTCGCCCCGTCAAAGGCCCTGGCCGGGGCGGTCGGCTCCGTTCGAGCGCCGGCCCACTAAGTTCATCCGGCCCGAGCCAGGACCTTCAATGCCCGAAGGGTGATGATCTTGCTCGGGGCGCCGGCTTTCTCGAGCGCGACCACCTTGTCCTTGGCCGGGTGCATGACGTCCGGATGCACCGAGTCCAAGACCCAGCGCCCATCCGTTCGTCGCTTCTTCTCGAGCAGGGAGAGGGCGAACCGCATCCTCGGGTCCTGGCCATACCCCAGGCCGGTCATCATCTCCAAACCGACCAGGATGTCGTAGAAGTAGAATACCGGGTAGTGAAAGCGGTACCAGGGCTCGTACCGGGGCCCCTGCCGGTGGAGCTCCCGCTCGAGGAAGAACTCGGCCCCCAGCTCGGCGCTGCGCTGCATCGCGGCTGTGCGCTTCGACCGAGGAAGGCTCGCGAGCGCACCCAGCCCCTGCCACGCGTCGAGATTGCGTCCGCTCCCGAAGTGCGACCAACCTCCTTGAGGATGGCCCTTCTTCACGATCCACTCCAGGGACCGGCGAACCCGGGGGTCGTCCCCGTACCCCAGCCGGATCAGCGCCGCCGCCCCCATCCCGAGCGAGCAGTAGTGGGGCTCGACGGACGGGTGCACCACCGGACCGTAGCGCAGGGGCTTCATGCGCATCCACAGCTCGGCCGAGTGCCGAACCTCAGGGAGCTCCCGGGTCAGCCCGAGGTCGGAGAGCACGACCATCATCCAGGTCGTGGATGTGTAGCTCGGGCTGAAGTGGCTCCAATCTCGCACCCACCAACCGGCGGGGTTGCGGTCTGCGAGTATGGTCGCGGCCCAGCCCTCTCGGGGTATCCTACTCTTCGCCTCCTTGACCTCGGAGTCGCTCTCCTTCCTGCCGAGAAGTTGGGTCAGCGCGAGGTACTGGACCGAAGGTTGTTCCGGCTCGAGCAACCATTCCAGGACCGAGTCTCGGGACACGCTCGCGGTGAGGGTCCGTGCCCTTAATGGGAGTTTCGAGAGGAGTTCGGAGGGGGGATCGGACCCCGAGCTAGGACCCGCTTCCCGGATGCTTGCCGCGCGGAGGCCGTCTCATCGGGCGTAGGTCCGGTGCGACAGGCCCAGCGCAGAAGCGGCGGGGGGCCCGCGACGGGCCGACAACTAGTCGGGGCCTTCGTGGGCTGGTGCGGCCGCCGACGGAGCGGGGGGGAGCAGCTTGTGGAGAGCGACCCACGAGAGCGCACCGACCGCCACGAACAGCGCGGCCATGAGCAGGTAGGACAGGTTCGACTTGAGCCAGTCGAGGGCCACGAGGACCCGCGACAGCCCGTAAGAGACGAACAGCCCGTCCACGCCCATAACGAGTCGTCGGAAGAACTCGGGAGAGACCCTCACGAGGAGGAGGGTCCCGATCGGCACCCCGATCAGGACGGGTATGAAGAGGTATGGCAAGAGGTTCAGTGCGGGGAGGGACACGTACTTGGTGGAGAGGAATGCATCGAAGGCGAGGTACGTGCTCAGGGTCAGCGACGACTCGGCGACCCGGATTTGGGCGATCGTGCAGCGGAACTCGTTCTTCGAAAGTCCCTGGTTCCGGAGGAACAGGGCGAGCGGGGGTCCCGAGATGGTCGTGAGCGCGTAGAGGAACCCGATTCCGGAGCCGATCGCGGCCCCACCCCGCTGCTCGTTGCGCAACGGGCGGCTGATTCCCAGGAGCTGGAGGATGACGAGCGGGAGGAGCACTACGTAGACGATCAGCTTGACATCGTTCACGGCGAGGTAGGTCAGCCCCACCGTTCCCAGGATGACCCCGGGGAGGAGGGTGGAGATCACCGGGCGGGCCCGAGACCAAGTGGAGCGGATGTACCGACGTTCACGCGTCAAGAGCGCGACATTGACGACGACCTCCACGATCACCAACGCGGGGTTGAGGACCTTGTTCGAGTACCAGAGGATGGCGACCGGGGTGATGATCGAGGAAAATCCGTACCCGATCCCGCCGTTGATCAGCGCGGCGCCCAGCGCGAGGATCGAGAGCCAGAGGGAGTTTAGGTCCACCGGAGCTCACCGCCTCTTCGACCCGTGACGTACTCAGAGGATCAGCACGTCCCGCTCGACCTCCGGACTCTCGGAGGGGGGCCCCCGTCGGGCGGCGCGGTTCTCGGGAACGGAGTCGGTCGCGGAACGCGCTTCCCTCACGCTCTCGCTGCGCCGGCTGGGCGGCGATGGCACCGCTCCCGGCTCTCCCTGGGCACCCACGGTCCCGAGCGACGCGGCCTCCCATATAAGGCGGGGCATCTGACCCGTTAATCCACTACTTTATCTTCCCCGCGGCCCTCGGTGGCGGCGTGCGGGTCGCCCCTTCCGTCCGACTCCACCGGAAGGAATGGAGGGAGCTTCGGGCCCTCGCGGAGAACTCCGCGGCCCCGGGCCGGCTGCGCCTGCGGGCGAGGGTGGTCCTGCGCGCGGCGGAGGGAGTCCCTAACCAAAAGATCGCAGCGGAACTGGGCACCGACCCCGGGACCGTCGGACGGTGGCGACGGCGCTTCCTCCTCCACGGAACGCCCGGTGTCCTGCGTGACGCCCCACGGTCGGGGCGGCCGCCGTCCGTTCCAAACTCGAAGGTGGAACTCGTCATCCACAAGGCCCTCGACCGAGAGGACCCGACTGGCCGGCGCTGGTCCGTACGGCGTCTCGCCGAGGCGACGGGGGTGAGCAGGTCCACGGTCCAGCGGATCGTAAGGGCGAGAGGGGCGCCCCCCTCCCGGCGGCATCCGGTCTCCGAGGGCGGGCGGGGGATGGGCTTCCTGGACCAGGTCACCGACATGGTGGGGGTTTACCTGAACCCACCGGAGCGGGCCATCGCGTTCTCCACGGACGAGCGGGCGGGGGCCCCCCGGCTGGGCCGCGCGGGGCTGCGCTCCCTGGACGAACTCCGTCGCCGGGGCCAGGCCGAAGAGTTCCGGGCCTTCCTCCAGGTGATCGAGCGGGAGACCCCCTCGCCGCTCGACGTCCATCTGCTCCTCGACAGTCGTCTCGCACCCGCCCCGCCGGAACTGACGCGCTGGCTCACTCAGCATCCGAGGTTCCACCTCCACTACCTGCCCTCCGACCGCGCCGGCCTGACCCTCGTGGACCGCTTAGTCTCGGAGTTCTCTCGACGGCGGGTTCGGCCGGGAGAGTCGCCCAGCGCACAACGGCTCCGCCACGCCATCCGAGAGCACTTCCGCAGGGGCCGAGGCGTACCTGGGCCTTTTGTGTGGACGACCTCGGGCGAGGACATACGGACCCCATCCCCGCGGCCAGGAATACTGTACTGAATTAATGGGACCTCTGCTGTTCCCGCGGGCCCTCGCGCGCCCTGCCCACAGGTGGTGGCCAGCCGGCCGCCGCGCCCCCGCTACGGGCTTCCCGGGCGGGCAGGCACGGCGGCCCCTGCCTGGAAAGGGGAAGAGCCCCGAACCCTCGGGTGGGCCCATGCGGGTGCGGCCGTTGGCTTGGAGCGATTTCTCCGGATGGGTGGACCTGTACTACTCCCGTTACGACGAGGTCGGGAGGAACCCTGACCTCGGCGTCTACCTCCAGGAGAAGCGGCCCAGCGTGCCGGAGGAGGCCGCGCTGTTCGGACAGGTAATGAAGCAGGTGCTCGCCGGGGACATCGTGGCCAGTGTGGCGGAAGAGGAAGGGAAGGTGGTGGGCACGTGCACCGTGTTCCGCCGGGGCCACCATATTGAGGATCGCCACCTCGGCGAGCTGGGGATCGCGGTCCACCCCGAGTGGCGGGGGAAGGGGATCGGGGACGCACTACTGAGCGACGCCCTCCGAAGATGCCGGGGCGTCTTCGAGATCGTCGAGCTCAAGGTCGTCGCGGTCAACGAGCGTGCCCTCCGCCTGTACCGGAAGCACGGCTTCGAAGTTCACGGGCGGCAGCCCCGCGCGTTCAAGCGGGGCGACCGGTATCTGGACGACGTGTTGATGTGGCGAGCCATCGAGGCGGTTCCCTCGGACGCTCCGCCGACATGAGTCCGCCGACCCGAGGGAACGGATCGTGACCACGCTGCGCACTCTCGCGGTCCACGACATCGTCCAGCGGACGTTCCCGCGTCCGCCCCCGACGGAGCAGGACGAGGTGGCAATGGCGGTCGGCCGGGCGATCGACGGGGCCCTCTCGCATTTCGGGCACCTCGCCCGTCTCGGCCGCAAGCCCGGGGCGACCGCGATGCGGGAGCTGGCAGGCAGCCTCCTGGACGACGGTCTCGCCGAGGCGGCGGTGGAGGTCCCCGCGGCCGAGCGGGAGAAGATCCTGGCCCAGTTCCGGGCCGTCCTTCAGGCGTTCCGGCAGAGCGAAATCTTCGGCCTCGCGCGTCCCCGGACCCGGGTGATCCGGATTAACGGAGAGGTGGGGGTCTACGCCCAGCCGGACTACTGGGACGGGCGGGGCCGATTCTTCGAGATGAAGAGCTACGCGGCGATCCCCCCTCGGCCGGACACCGCGCTGCAGCTGCGCCTGTTCCAGCTCGCGTTCCCGAACTTCGAGGCGGTCCTCGTCTGCCTGAACCGCCACACTTCGCCGGTGACGGTCACCTCGGCGCTGGTCGAGCCGCCCTCGCCCGAG
>Ga0335077_10002536_pt1 | contig 21845 bp, 21 predicted proteins | sample Lox_Sample_31_FD_207151 | JGI IMG/M metagenome (GOLD analysis project Ga0335077, IMG submission 207151) | Soil microbial communities from Loxahatchee National Wildlife Refuge, Florida, United States - Lox_Sample_3.1 | ecosystem: Environmental > Terrestrial > Soil > Wetlands | place: USA...
GCGGTCAGAGGACGAGTAAGATCGTCGACCATCTTGTCGAAAAATGCCTCGACGATCGGCTGCACTTCCTGCTTGTTCCCGCGCGCCACGTAGTATTTGTCCGCGGGGAGCGCCAGCGTGCGAATTCCCGGCATTCCGCGATCGTGGGCCGCGGATTTCGCGTCTTCGAGGAACTCGGTGGTGGTGAAGTAAACGCCGGGCATTCCAGTCTTTTCAATTTCGACCGTGTCGTGGGAACCCCACCACGTGCAGCTCCCTCAATCACCGACACCGAAGACGAAAAGATCGCCCTGCTGTTTCACCGTGGGGTACCACTTGGGGAGGTCCGTAATCGTCTGCGCCGCCGGTTTTGGATACATCACGACCGTCGCCGCCGGATATTTCTGCTTGAGCCTATCCGCAAGCGCGTCGAGGAAATTACTCGCGCCGTATTTGCCGTTGTCGATGAGGACGATTTTCTTGCCGTCGAGGCTTCCGCCGCGCGGGCTGATGCCCAGCGTCTTCGGCGGAGGAATCTCGCCGCGCGGGTTCATCACCTCGAGCGTCACTTGCGCCCCGGCCGTCGCGGCAGCGAACAGGCCTCCGACCAAAAGCGCAGTCGCCAGCAGCCAATTTGCGTTTCTCTTCATGGCATTCCCCCCGATTACGACCGAGCCACGCCGCGGGCCCGGTTCACCGTAAGCGCCCTCACGATAGACAGCGGCGCATCGAATGTCAATTCGATTGCGCGGCACGCGCTGTGTCGAATTGGGATATCTGTTTTCTCAGCGCGTGGAGACGGACTCGAATCGGGTGCGTTTCCCGCGAGTGATATACTTCGGGCGCGCTGGCGCGAACGAGAGCCGATCATCGACTCCATCCGCCGAGCAGGGCTTCTTCACGATGCCGCTACTCTTTTCCTACGGAACTCTCCAGCAAGATGGCGTACAGCTGTCCACGTTTGGAAGGCTGCTTCAGGGAGACAGGGATGAGCTTCCCGGATTCGAGCCGTCACTCGTCAGGATCGAGGACCCGCAGGTTGCTGCCGCAAGCGGCAAGACTCATCACGCTAACGTCACGTTCAACGGCAACGACGACAGCCGCGTGAGCGGCACGGTATTCGAGATCAGCGACGCCGAACTCGCCGCCGCCGACAAGTACGAGCAAACCGCCGCGTACAAACGGATCGCGGTGGTGCTTGCTTCAGGGAAACAAGCCTGGGTGTACGTGGACGCCCGCACCGCGCCGGGAGCTGCGTGAGCTCCAGCCTTCAATTGTAATGCGTGGGTTGGAGGAACGTCGGTGAGGCACGCTCATGCGAATGGTTACGGCAAACCGAACACGAAGTACGTGGTGCCCGCGGTGACGAACACGTACTGCTTGCCGTCCACCGAATACGTCACCGGATTCGAGCGGATCGACGAGCCGAGATTGATGTCCCAGAGCGGCTTTCCAGTCACCGCGTCGAGCGCGAAGAAATTGCCTTCGTCGCTCCCGGAAAAAACGAGACCTCCGGCTGTGGCGAGCGTGCCCACCCACGCCGGAGCGTGCAGCCGGAACTCCCACTTCATTTTTCCCGTGACGGCATCCAGCGCGCGGATCGCGCCGTAGGCGTCGTCGCCGCTGAGCGCGCGCTCCCCTCCCGCGCCCATTGGGAACTTGCCCATCTCCCACTTCGTCGTGGTTCCCTTGACGAAGTAGGAGCCCATCTCGCGCGCGTCCACGTAGAAGAGTTTGGTGATCGGGCTGTAGGAATTGCTGGTCCAATTGATCGCGCCCGTGATGCTGGGAAAAACGAGATTCCCTTCGGGACTCGGGCCCGAGTTCGGCAGGATGATCGGATGGCCCGTCGCGTCGAGGCCCTTCGCCCACGTCTGCTTTGCGTAGGGCATGCCCGCGACGAAGTCGCCATTCTCGCGGTCGAGGACGTAGTAGAAAGCGTTGCGATTCGCAAAGCCCAAAAGCTTGCGCGGCTTGCCCTTCACCGTGTCGTCGAATAGGACGGGCGGCTCGGACGCGTCCCAGTCGTGCGTTTCGTGCGGCGAAAATTGGAAATACCATTTGATCTTTCCGGCGTCGGGATCGATCGCGAGCAGCGCGCACGTGTAGAGGTTGTCGCCGGGGCGCGCGTCGCCGTTCCAATCCGGCGCGGGATTGCCCGTGCCCCAATAGACGAGATTCAGCTTGGGATCGTAGGCTCCGGCATTCCAGGTGGTGCCGCCGGCGGGCACGGAATCGCCCCACGTTTCCGAGCCGGGCTCGCCCTGCAACGGAACGGTCCAGATGCGCCATAACCGCTTGCCGGTCTTCGCGTCGTAGCAATCGAGGAAGCCGCGCACGGCCGCTTCGCTGCCGCCGGTGCCGATGATCACTTTTCCGTCGATCGCGAGCGGCGGCCCCGTGATCGCGTAGCCCATTTTGTTGTCAGCGACCACCGTGTTCCAGATCACCGCGCCTGTCGAGGCATCGAGCGCGACCAGGTGCGCGTCAATCGTCGCAACGTACACGCGGTGGTCGAGCACGGCGACGCCGCGATTCGTCTGAAACAATCCGATCGCAACGACATTCTTCAGAATCGGCGACCAGGTCCAGAGCTTGTTGCCGGTGTGCGCGTCGAGCGCCGTCACCGTGCTGGGCGGCTCGGTGACGTACATGATTCCATCGACGACAACCGGCGACGTCTCGACGTTTCCGGCGGGGCGGCTCGGCTGGTAAGCCCACGCCATCTTCAGCCCGGCGACGTTTTGCGGAGTGAGCTGCTTCAGACCCGAGAAGCGCTGGTCGTAATAGTTGCCGCCGTAGGTGAACCAGTTCGCTGGCTCGCTATCGGATTTCACGAGGCGCTCGTATGGCACCGGCGTCTGCGCCGCGATCGGGCTCGCGAGAGCGAGGAGAATCAGGGCGTACTTGACGGCTCTCATTGGGCGCCTTTCAGGCTCGCCAGATACGCGACCAGATCGTCGAGCTGCGACGCGGAAAGCGTGTCCTTGAAGCTGGGCATCACGCTTTTGCCCGGAATCTTCTCCACCTTCTGCACTTCGAGTTTCTTGAACGCGTGGAAGCGGCCGGCGGCGTCCTTGATCACGATGGCGAACGAATCCTCGCTCACGCGCGTGCCATCGACCGTGTGGCCGTCCTTCGTCGTCACGCGCACGAACAAAAATTGCGTGAAGCGCCCGCGCTCCATGGCGCCCGCTTCCTGCGGCAAACTCACGCCGGGAGTCAGCAGCGCCGCGCGCAGGTAACTCGGCCCGCGCATCGCGCCGACGCGCGTCAGCTCCGGGCCGGCGCCTCCGCCCTCGCCGCGGACGATGTGGCAGCTCGCGCAGCCGGCCGAGTCATAAACCGATTTCCCTTTTCCGATGTCGCCCTTCGCGATTTCGGCGTCCGCCGTGTGACCGAGCGTCTTCAAGTAGCCGACCACTTGGCCTGTCTCCTCGACTGTGAGCGAGCCGAACGCGGTCATGCCCGTGCCGGGAATTCCGCCGCGAATGATCGCGCCGACCTCCGCGTCGCCGAGTCTGTCGGGAGCGCCCTGTAGGCTCGGGCCGTCGCTGCCGCCTCCGTCAAGCCCGTGGCATTTCGAGCAGGTCGCTTCGTAGAGCTTCTTGCCCATGGCGACGTCTTCTGGCGAAGTCTTGGCGATGACGGGCGTCGGGTCGCGGGGAATCTGCGCTTTCGCGGCCGATGCCAGCACGAAAAACGCCAGAGCAGCCACGCACAACGGCCGGATCGCTTTCATGTGCACTCCCCCGCGAAATTTCTCGATGCGATGCGGATTATTGCACTGAATATCGGAGAGTCAAGCGGCCCGGCCTGCGAATGGCGGCTCGGCGTTCGATAACCAGGCCATCCGCCCACGTGGCGGCAGATCAATTCGAACGGATTATATGTCATTGTCAACGTTAGTCCCGAGTATCAACGACTTGCATTCGGCCGGTAATGGAGTTCTACTTCTGCCGTCATGCAGAAAGTCCAGGTTGTCGCCACGGTCGGCAGGGGGTGGAGGATTGTCGTGTTAGCGCTCGCTGTGGTGCTATGCGCCGCCTCGTCGCTTCGGGCCCAGGACGCAAGTTACCCTCCGCAAAAGCCGTCGCCCCCGAGAATCGAATCCCAGATTGTCCTTCTGGCTGAATCAGTTATTCAGACCCAATGGGCGCACACCCTGAATTTGGTAAATGCCCCTCAAAACATCTCGCTCCTGAATCCCGGGCAATGCATCCGCGTCGGCATTTACTCCACTGGCGACAAGCGCGACGACTACTTGAAAAGCACCAAGTTGTCCTTCAAGGTCCAGTTCGCCGGCCGCAGCGATATTCATCCGCTGGCCTTTCCTTCCCAGTTCAAGCAGATCAAGCCGGAAGGCGGAGATTTCGTGGCTGCCGCGCTAGAAGCGGGTGGTGTCGAGCAGCCAGCTATGACCAAGACGATGGCCAGTCTGGCTGCGTCAGCCGAGCACTGGTGCGCCCCCGTGGATCCTGTTGACGGAACGGCTACAGTGGAAGCTGAGATTGAATCCCCGAGTGGCCATCAGGTTCTGAAGTCCTCAACCATCTACATCGAAAGCTTCGAAACAGGCGGCAAGAAATCGTTCAAGGACGCCGAGGAGTTGGGTACGTTCTTGCAGACGTACTATCGGCAACCAAACCCTGCGCGTTTGCTTCCTGCGCTGCAATTCATGATCGCGGACCAAACTCAACACTCACGCCAAGGGCAGGCAGAGATCGTAACAGCGTTTCTGAGCGCCGCACTCAATGCGGATTCAATTGCCGCGCGGGACTTTCGAACACGTATCGGTGCCCAGCCCCCGCGAACCCGGGCGCTTGGACTCCTGATCCTACGTGCGGCCGGATACGACATCGGAAGCGTGTTAGACACGCTGAGTTCAGAGGATCAACAAAAGTTTCTCAGCCTTTCCCCTTTGCAGGATCCCTTCGACCTGACTCCGACGCAGCAGCTCTTTCAGCACCTGGATATGATGTGGGCCGTGTTCGGGGCCACGGGTCAGTTTAAACCCGTAAACACGATCGCTAGTGCTCTTAGCTGGAGGGCAGACTATGAGGAGTTTGACAAGCTACGTAAGACTCCAAACCATTCCTCAACTCTTACACCGTCGATCGTGCGAGGAGTTGTCTACACTGCCGCCGGCTGGTCCCTCTCGTCGTTTCAAAGGAACGATCCTCTGGTGGCTGATTACATTGACTACATCCGTGCTTCACCCGATACACCCCAAGCAGTCAAGTTGGAACTTGCGGGACTCGCCAGCAATCCGGCCTTTAGGCGACCTGGCGGGCAATAATTGGGTCAGGGCAGGCCGAGGCTGCCGTAGGAGCGAGGATACGTCACGATGCCCCAGGGAAGCTGAAATCCACCGAGCACTTTGATCGGCTGGTAGGTCTTCGCGTCGATCACGTACACATTGTTCGACCGGCCGCAGGCGAGCAGCAGCTTCGAATCGTCCGGCGTGAACGTAAAATGCCAGCAGCGCTGGCCGATGGCGGCCTCTCCCAGCAGTTGCAGGGAATCCGCCGCAAACACCTGAAGCTTTTTCGCCGCGGCCGCAGCGACGAAAATCCGGCGGCCCTCGCGATCGAACGCGACTCCATAGGGCTTCGCCGCGGTGGCCGTCGAGCGAACCAGATTGAAGTTCTGGTCCAGCACCGCAAGCGTGCCTGATCCTTCCATCGTGACCGCATAGCCCGTCCCCTGCGGCGACCTCTTGATTCCGCGAGGGCGCTTCCCGATCGCGCTCACATCGATATCGCGAATCGATTTGCCCGACGCGATGTCGTACACCTCGATGTTGTCCTGCGCTTCGTTCGCGACGATCAGCGATTTTCCGTCGGCGGAGAATTCCAGCCCCTCGGTCTCCTTCCCGGCGGTGAAGCTGCGATCGCGCGACCAATCCTGCACGCGAAACGAAACGACCTGCGAAGGAGGCTCGTTCTCGTCGGCCTCGTCGTCTCCGGCACCCTCCTGCGGCGGCCCGCCGGACGATCCCGGCTCAAACGATGTGAAGACCCGGTCGCCGCTGGGGTCGAGCTTCACGAATTCCGGATTGTCGCCGACCTTGATTCTCCGGACCATCCGCAGCCCGCGCGTATCGAACACGCTCGCGTCCGCCGTGTCCTTGTTGGCCGTGACCAGATATTTTCCGTCGAACGTGACGCCGATCCCGCGCGGCCCGACGTCCGGGGGATGCACTCTCCTGGTGACCTCGAGGGTGTTCAGATTGATGACGGAGACGCCGCCTTCTTCCTCGCTCACGTACGCGACGTTGGTGGGAATCCTGATGAACCGCGCATACACCACGATCGCGGCGGCCAGAATCGCCGTCACAACGAGCGACCAGATCAGATACTTGCGCAGGCTCATCCCCACCCCTCTCGACGCCGGCCACATTCTATGACGCGAACTTAATCCGGAAAGGTACTTTCGTGCGACCCCTGAGGCAACTGATAACGAAGTTTGTGGGGACCCGGCGCTGCGAGCCGCTCACATCATCGTGCTGATCTTTGCGTTAATCCAGGTTGTGCCCTTCTTCACTTCGAGCTTGTCCACAAGGATCGAGCCGTTGCGCAATTTGCCGGTCACGCGAATCGTCTGACCCACGTATTGCGCGATGTCGGGCGAGGGCGCAAGCAGCACGAAGAATTTCTTATCGGCCGTCACGAGGCCCGCGGGTTTTCCCATCCTGAGGCATTCGGTGCCGCACTTGTCCATCCCCATGTGACTGTTGCTGGTCTGCGTGCTGTCGGTCAGGTAGCAGCTCGCGTCCACGAGCAACCCGGTCCATACCTGGTTCTGCTCGGCGCGCCCGGCCGCCGCCGCGCCCGCCAACAGCGCGCACACCATCAAAATGTGAACGATCTTCATTGGTCGTCTCCTTTGACGTTCAGATGCTCGGGCAGATCCGCGAGACTATCGAGCATCAGATCGGGCGGATGCGCGCGCAGCCCCTCGAGTCCCAGCCCATAGCTTACGCCGCAGGCCCACGTGCCCGCGTTCCGCGCGGTCCGCACATCCACGTCCGAATCGCCCACGATCATGGCCTCGCGCGGCTCGACCGCCAGATCGCACAACAGGACGTTGATGCCCTCGGGATCGGGCTTCTTTGTTTGAAAGCTGTTGCCGCCGTACACAAACCGGAAATAGCGCGCGAGACCGAGGCCTTCGAGAATCGCGTTGCTGAATTTCACCGGCTTGTTGGTGAGGACGGCCATCGAATGCGATACGAGCCGCTCGAGCGCCTCGCGCACGCCGGGGTATGGGACGGTGTTATCGAGCATGTGCGCGCGGTAGTAGGAGAGGAAATATGCGAGCCCCTCGTCGGCCTGGGCGTCGGTGATGCTGTCGCCGAGCGCGCGACGAACCAGCGTCGCTGCGCCGCTGCCCACGAAGCCGTAGATCGTATCGTGCGGCAGCGTCGCGCAACCCATGTGCTTCAGCGTGGCCTCGATCGCCAGAGCGAGGTCGAGCTTCGAATCGATCAGCGTGCCGTCGAGATCGAAGACGAGCGCCCGCACTCCGCCGAATTTGCCGTTCGGCCTGCTAATGCTGTCGCTCGTCTGTCCCATTGCAATTGTGCTCGTCTTCAATTGTATGCGGCGCTCCCACCGATGTCACGCCGGCCGACATTTTGTCGCGTCACCGCCGAGCCAAGCGGATTGTCGAGGCTGGCCGACGTTTGGAGAACAATTCCGAGTAAGTTACTGAATAAATTATGTTGCACTCTATAGACTCTTTTTCTATCGTCTCGGCTCAGAGAAGCGAGACATAGCCGATGCCGGATGATGACGGAATCTACGATGATGCAGTTGAAATCGAGAGGCACCCGGGCCGCAAGCACACGCGCGCGGAATATCGCTCTCTAATGGCGGACCTCAGGAAAATCTACAGGCGCGGGGACGAACGGGAACTCATGCGGATCTTGCGCCGCTACGGGATAACGGACGAGGACCCTCGCTTTTCCGAGATCGTGAAACTGTTCCACGCTTTGCAGGGCGGGAAGACTTAGCGGCCAATCCGTGAATCTCCTTGCGCATCGCCCGAGCCTTAGCCCGCGGAAGCGTATCGAGATGGGCCTGAATAATTCGCGCCGCTCGTTCGACCGCCCGATCCAATTCCGACTTCTTCTTCGCCATAGGAGTTCCCCTACCTTCCGACGATAGCAGCAAGCGAATCACGCTGGCAAGTTACAAAGCCTCAGTTCGCGCGGCGGAGTGACGCCGGCTTGCCGGGCCCCCCCAAGAGCGCCCGTTTACCGAAAGGAAAACCCCCAAACGGCTTTTTCGCCTGCCGCCCGCCCGGAAGGCTATCGTAGGCACGCAGGTCAGGGCCCGGCAGTCACTTGGGAGAGTGCTTTGAGCCGCATCTGGGAAGCTCTGAAGCAGGCCGAACGGCAGAGGTCCCGCGAGGGCGCGGGCGGCGCTGCGCTCGAACGCCCCAAGGGCCGCACCAGCGACGATAACGACCGCCGCGAACGCCTCCGCCACTCGCACAGCGTCCCGTTGCTGGTGTATGGCTCGGACGCGGACAAGCAGCCATTCCACGAAGAGGCCGAAACGCACGACGCGCATGAAAACGGCTGCTCGCTGACCATCGAGAGCGTCGTCGCGCGCGGCCAGCGGCTGTTTCTCACCAACACGCGCAACCAGGCCGAGCAGGAGTGCCGCGTCGTCCACGTCGGCCGGCGCATCCGCGGCAAGACGCGCATCGGCGTCGCCTTCATCGCCCCCGCCCCCAACTTCTGGCGCCCGGCGTAATTCCTCCTCGGCTTTGGCGCGGGCGCGCGCGGCTGCTACAATGTCGAGTTTCCGCAAAGCCCATAATTCTGCTCCAAGGACGCCATGGCCGAAATCCAGCCCTTTCGCGCATACCGCTACGATACGAATCGCGTCGCGCTCGCGGACGTGCTCACGCAGCCCTATGACAAGATCACTCCCGTGATGCAGGAGCGCTACTACGCCGCGAGCCCCTACAACCTGATCGCGGTGGAGAAGGGCCGCGTCTCGCCGGACGACACGCCCGCCAACAGCGTGTACACCCGCGCCGCGCGCAAAATCGACGAATGGATCGCCGAAAAAATCCTGGTGCAGGACGCCGCGCCGGCCATCTACGTCTATTCGCAGGAATTCGAAGTTCCCGGCACGCACACGCGCCGCGTGCGCATCGGATTCATCGCGCTCGCGCGCGTCGAGGACTACGACGCGCACGTCGTCTTCCGACACGAGCGCACGCTTTCCGCTCCCAAGGCCGACCGCATCGAGCTGCTGCGCAATACGCGCGCGCAGACCGGCCAACTTTTCCTCCTCTACGACGATCCCGCGCGCCACATCGACACGTGGCTCGAGCAGACCGCGCGCACCACACCTCCCGTCGAGCTGCGCGATGAATTCGGCGTGACGCACCGCCTGTGGCCCGTCTTCGATCCGGCGTTCGCCGCGCGCATCCAGAAGGCGATGGCGGACAAGAAGCTAGTGATCGCCGACGGCCACCATCGCTACGAAACAGCGCTCAACTATCGCAACGAATGCCGCGCGCGCGCCGGCAAAACCGACCCGCTGGCCGCCTCCGAATTCGCGATGGCCACTTTCATCAACACGCATTCGCGCGGCCTGACGATTCTCGCGACACATCGCCTCGTCTCGCATCTCGCCAATTTCGATTTCGACCGCTTCCGAAAAAATCTCGCGCCGCAGTTCGACTGGTATTCCTATCCGTTTGCCAATCCCGAGGAGCGCGCCACCGCCTACGCCGAGTTCCGCAAGGATTTCGAAAGCCCCAAGCTCGGGCGCCGCGTGATCGGCGTGTATCCGGGCGCGGTCCAGCCGGGCGGCGGAGCGTTCTACCTGTTTGCGCTGAAGCGCGAGGCCGATCTGGAAAGCCTGCTGAAGGATTTTTCCGAGGCGCAGCGCGGCCTCGACGTGGTGCTGCTGCACCGCCTGATTCTGGAAAAGGGGCTGGGAATCACGGCCGAAGCCGTGGCTGGAGAAAAGAATCTGAGCTACGAGCGGGAGATGGACGCTGCGATCGCGGCGGTGGACCGCGGCGAGGCGCAGCTCGCGTTTCTGCTGAACCCGGTGCGCGTCGAGCAGGTGACGAAGATCGCGCTCGACGGCGACGTGCTGCCGCAGAAGTCCACGGACTTCTACCCCAAGCTATTGAGCGGAGTCGCGATCTATCGAGTGGAAGGGCGGATTGGATAAATCCGCCCGGCGCGGAATTCCGAAAAGCTACTTGCCGAAGCTTTGAATCGCAGCCGCTTCGGTGTCGTAGGTGTCGAACACGGTCATCAGCTTCGTCACCTGGAGCACTTCCTTGAATTTCGATCCGAGGTTCGTGAGCTTGAGCATGGCGCCCTGCGAACGCGCGCTGTGGAACGTGGCCACCAGCGTGCCCAGCCCCGCGCTGTCGATGTAGGTGACCTGCGCGAGATTCAAGATGATCTTTTTCTTGCCCGCTGCCAGCAGGCTCTTCACTTTTTCGCGGAACGAGTTGCTCTCCTCGCCCAGCACGATGCGCCCTTCGATATCGAGCACGCTCACTCCGCTCACTTCCCTGTCCGTCATTCGCAGTGCCACGTTCACGCCTCCTGAAAGATTCCGAATTCTCTGACGCGTTGTTGCCTTGAAAGGGCCTTCACCCGTGCTGAGCCGGGCCGTGCAGCTTATTCAGTAAAAATCCGAGCAGGACATATAGTACCCGCAATCCGGGCACAGCAGCTTGCAGCTTCGCGCCGCCAGACGCGCCGAGCAGCGCGGGCAGTAGCTCATGGCCAACTCCGGCTCCCCGCTCGACTCGTGGGCCGTCCCGCCCGCATTCGCGGGTGCTGTTGCTGCGCTGGCCTTTGCCTTCACGAGTTCTGGTTCGGCCATCTCGGAGCGACGTTTATAGCACATCCCGCGCACCGGGCAAAGCAACTGCCTCACGGCGCAACGGGTCAGTTTGAAAGGCTCAGCGGTGGCCAGCGCGGACGTCTTTCGGTTACCGCTCTAATCAGGGCTGACTCCTGCAGAGCCACTTCAAAAGACTAACGCAGTGAGTTGCGCAGCCGCAAAACCGAGTTATCATCTTCAGAACTTGAGAATTTACCAGTGATGAAGTACTTCAAATCTGCCGTCGTGATAGGGCTTATCGTCGCATTCGCGATAGCAGCATTTGACAGGTCGCAACAAGATTCTTTGGTCAGATTGGTACTTATCGTCCCTCTTTTCCCTGGCCTCATCGCAGGACTCTTTTTCAGTGGGCACGGTGGCAATGTGCCGGTCGGCATAGTTTCTTGCTGGATAGTGAACACGGGACTCTACTGGGGCATCTGGACCGTGTTTTCCTTTTTCCGGCGCGTCAATCCCCGGTAGGTCGGATTATCAGACAGGTTAGTTTCATTACCAATCTGGCCGGTTACCCCTGCTGATCGCACATTGCGCCACCTCCGGGCCGAGTCTTGTTTCTACTTGCTGGGCGCGCCGGCCGGTGCGCCCGCCTGGCCAGCGGGCTCGACGATGATTTGCCCGTACACCCAGGGATACTCCTTGCAGATGTAGGTGTACGTTCCCGGCTTGTCGAAGGTGACGCTCGCGAAGTCGAGAGGCTTCAGCGTGCCGGTGGTCCACGATCCATCGACCGCAACGAAGGTGTGCGCCAACCGGCCGTTGTTTCTCCACGTGACTCGCATGCCCGCTTTGATCCGCGCGCGGAACGGATTAACCTCGTACTCGTCGATCATGTAGTGCGTGCCGGTGAGGCCCGCGTCCCGCACGAGCGAGGCGGTCTCGACGTTCGCCGTATCGGTGATCGGTCCCGAGAAATCCTCCTGAGGCGCCGCCGCCGGCGGCGCGGGGCGCGCGGGAAGAGTGCCTCCCAGTTTGAAAGCCCACACCGCGCCGTTGACGACCGTGGCGATGTACTGCTCGCCGCCGTTTTCAAACACGAACGGCGGGCTCCCGCTGGGCGTGCCGGTCTGAAACTGCCACAGGAGCGATCCGTTCGCGGCGTCGTACGCTTGCATGTTGCCGTCGCCCGCCATCTGGAGGACGAGGCCGCCCGCCGTCGCGAGCGCGCCGCTCGGGCGTCCGCCGTGGAATTCCTTGATCCAGGCAATCTTGTTCGTGCGGCTGTCGAGCGCGGCCAGCACGCCGTAGCTCAGTTTGTTCAGTCCCGGCACGCGCCCGTTGAAACTGAGCGCGAAGAAATCGGGATCCTCGGCGCGCCGGAACCACTGCAACGCCGCGTTGCCGGTCACGTAGAAGAACTTCGTCTGCGGATCGAACGCCATCGGCGTGGCGCGCATGCCGTAAACCGGAGAAATGGAGTTCTCTTTGTCAAACGACGCGGGCGTGAAGAAACAGTCCAGCTCGAAACCGCTGGGGATCTGCTCCTTCTTCCAGTCGCCGCAATCGGGCAGGACGTGATCGGCGCCCACCGGATAGGGCTGCGTCGCCGCGGTCTTCTGAAACGCATCCTGCGGAACGCGCCGGTCTTCCATGCGCCCGAGCGGTTTTCCGGTGACGCGATCGAGCATGAAGAGATAGCCGTCGGTGCGCATGGCTGCAATCGCCTTGCGCGATTCGCCGTTCACCTGCGCGTCAAACAGCACCGGCGCTTCCGCGATGTCCGCTTCCCATATGTCGTGGCGGATCACCTGGTAGTGCCAGCGAAGCTTGCCGGTCTTGCTCTCGAGCGCGATCACCGAGCAGAGAAAGAGATTGTCGCCCGGCCGATTTTCGCCGCCGTACTGCGGCACGCCGTTGCCCGTCACGTAAAACACCAGCCCCAGCTGCGGATCGGTCGCTCCCACCAGCCACACCGCGCCGCCGCCGCGCCTCCACGCGTCGTTCTTCGGCCACGTCTCAGAGCCCGGCTGTCCCGGCGCCGGCACGACGTAGAAGCGCCACGCTTCGCGCCCGGTCTTCGCGTCGAGCGCGACGATCTGGCCGCGATTTCCGTTGTCGCCATTCGTGCCGATCGATACCAGGCCGTCGGCGTAGAGCGGAGCGCCCGAAGGGCCGCCCGTGGGGCTGCCCGCCGGATCGAGTAGCGAAGTTTTCCAGACAAGCTCGCCGGTCTTCTCGCGGAGCGCGACCAGGTGGGAATCGGAAAGCCCGACGAACACCATGCCCTCGCCCACTGCCACACCTTCCCGCGCGGGCGAACCCGCAACGGGCGCGCCCGGCGCCGTGTCCGGCGCCAGCCGGTATTGCCATTCGACTTTACCGGTCGAGAGATTGACGGCGGTGACGAACGGAGGCGCCGTCAGAAACAGCAGCCCGTTGTCGATCACCGGCATGGCGCGGGACGAAGGCGGCGGGCCGACTTTGTCCGAGATCCACGCGGCGCCGAGCTTCGCGACGTTCTGCGAATTGATTTGCGCGAGCGGCGAGTATCGCGAGTTGCCGGAATCGCCGCCAACGGTGGACCACTGGCCTGCGGCCTGTCGCGCCGTGAGAGCCGTCCCGGCGGCTACCACGAGGATGAAGGCCAAAACTCGCGCTGCCGAGTGCCTGCGTCCGCGCTGAAATCTCAATTCGCCTTGCATGGTATGAAGCCTCCTGTAACGCGAGCCGAACAAATCGTCTCGAAATTCGTCCCAAACTCCGGTGAGCGGGGTGAGCATACCCCCGATCTTCATAAAAGTGAACGCATCCTCTCGGCCGGATCGAGGTGCGGCATGCTCCCGGAACGATTGGCGCCGCGTTGGTACCCAATCGCGGTAGCGGCAATCGCGTTGCCGTGCGCCTGGACGGGCGGTAAGCTCCGCCTGATGCAGTTGCGCGCGAGGGCAGAGGTTGCAACCACGGGCCGATGAAGAGCGTCTGATGATGTAGAAGCGAGGCGGCCATGAAAATCACGAATCGGTCGGCAGCAGCTTCAGCGACTCTTCTTGCTTTTTCCCTGTTTGTTTCTTGCGTGGCAAGCGCGCAGCGAATGGCTGGCGTCGCGAGCGCGCGAACCTCGGCGCCGATCGCGCGCACGCAGCCGGTTGCGTCTCATGTGGCGGCACGCTCGGCGAACGGCCGAAGCATCGGCGTAGCATCGAGCGGACTTCGCTCGCACTCAACCGTGAATCGAACCGGATTCGCCGGCGGCTCCGCTCTCTCCGTGCAGGATCTGCTGAATCCGTTTCCCGATCCGGGCTTCAACTTCTCCGATCTCGCCGCGTTCAATCGCGACCTGGGAATCAAGGCAGTGATCGATCCCGCGACGCAGTGGCGCCTTGCGGTGGCCGAGCGCCTGCTGCGCGAGTCGCCGGGCGTTGCCGGCTCCGGCTTCCTGCTGTTCGATGGCGGAGGCGCGTACGCCGTTCTCGAGGAAACTTCTCAGCCGGAGCAAGCGCCGCAGCAGCCGCAGATCATCGTGTTGCAGGCGCCGCCCGCCGCACAGCAAACCGCCGCGCTGTCCGATCGAGAGCCCGCATCCGAGCCTTCGGCGCCGCTCCCGGACGCCGGCCAGTTCACTCTCGTGCTGCAAAACGGCAAGCATATTGAAGCCGTGGCGTTCACGCGCGTGGGCGACCGCATCATCTACGTCTCATCCGACGGCAGCCGCCATACGCTCGCGGCGAGCGATCTCGACTCGGGCGAAACCAACCGCATCAATCAGGAGCGCGGCACGCCGCTCCTGCTTTCTCTATAAATTCGCGCGCCGCCCGCCTGAGAAAAGCACCAGCACCGCCCCTAGCGCGGTGAAGATTCCCGCATACAAAAATCCCGCCGCCGGACCCACCATCGACCAGAGCGCGCCGACGACGACGCTCGAAACCAGATCGCCGATGCCGTTCGCGGTCGCGAGCACGCCGAATCCCGACCCGCGCGCGGCCGCCGGCAGCAGGTCCGCTGCGAGCGATTTTTCGAGCGCCTGCTGAAACGCGTCGTGAACGCCTGCAAGCCCGAACAGCACGACGAGCACGGGAATCGTGGGCTGCTCGAAGATGAAGCCCGCGTACGCGATCACCGCGATCAGGTAGCCGATCGCGAGCAGCCCTCGCTTTCCCACGCGATCGCCCAGCGCGCCCGCCGGATACGACGCCGCCGCATCCACAAAATTGTGAAAGGTGTAGAGCCCCACCGATATAGCCGCCGCGCGCCCCATGCCCACGCGCGGCGTCAGAATCTGGCTCGCGCGCAGAATCAGGAGCGTCGGCGCGAACGCTCCGATGCCGTGCGCGAACACGCCTGCGAGGAATCGCCAGTAGCTCCGGGGAAATTGCGCGAGCCGCGCTGTGAATTTCGGAGCCGCGCCCGCGGCGTGATGGATCTCCGCTCCTCTCACCGCCGGCGCGAGAATCGCGAACGCCAGCGCGGCGGTCAATCCGGGGAGCAGCGTCCAGCGCAGGACGCCGCGCGTGCCGAGCGCGCCCAGCAGCGCCGTGGCGCACAGCGGTCCGAGGACCGCGCCCAGATTATCCATCGCGCGCTCGAAGCCGAATGCGCGGCCCGTCTGTCCCGGCGCGACGCATTCCGCAAGCAGCGTGTCGCGCGAAGGCCCGCGCCCGCCGCGGCCCATCCATCCGACCGCGCGCAGCGCAAGCACCACCGGCCACGTCTGCGCGAACGCGTAGCCGAACGTAGTGATCGCCGTGGCGAAGTAACCGGTGATGCCGATGGGCTTGCGCCAGCGCGGATGGTCCGCGAGAAATCCGCCGGCGAGTTTCGCAAAGCTGGAAAGCCCGTCGGAGACGCCTTCGATCACTCCGAGCGCCACGGCGGGCGCACCGAGGCTCGCAAGAAACGCGGGCAGAATCGCCGTGGCCGCCTCGTGCCCCCAATCCGAAAAGAGGCTCGCGAGGCCGATGCCGAGCACGCCGCGCGTCAGCCAACGCTTCGATTCCGGGGATGTGGCGTTTGGTTCGCTCATGTGGCGGCTCGGGCTTCACATCGTATGCGCCGATTTCCGTCGGCACAAGTGGGCGCCGGACAATATAGAATCAGGCGCATGCGAGCCGTACTTCAACGCGTGAGCCGTGCGCGGGTCGTGGTCGATGGCCGCGTCACGGGTGAAATCGAGGCGGGCCTCGTGGTGCTGGTCGCCGTGGGCCGCGACGATTCCGCCGCCACGGCCGCGTCGATGGCCGAAAAGATCGTGAATCTCCGCATCTTCAACGACGATCAGGGCAAGATGAATCGGTCGCTTCTCGACACGGGCGGCGCCGTTCTCGCCGTCTCGCAGTTCACTCTCTATGGCGACGCGCGCGGCCAGCGCCGCCCCGGCTTCATGCAGGCCGCTCCGCCCGAACTGGGCAAGTCGCTCTACGAGGAATTCGTGCGCGCGCTCGAGGCGCTCGGCGTGCGCGTCGCCACAGGAGTGTTTCAGGCGCACATGTCCCTCGAGCTGACCAACGACGGCCCGGTGACGATCCTTCTCGATTCCGACAAGCTGTTCTGACGACCCGGCGCGGGTCGTGATCCTGGCGCCGCGCCGCTTGCCTTGTCCCGGCGCCTGCCTTACGCTCCTTCACGGGACATATCCCATGAGCGAAGTCCGCAGAATCATCGATCAGATGGACCGCGCGTTTCATGGCGAGGCCTGGCACGGCCCCGCGCTGATGAGCCTGCTCGAAGGCGTCTCCGCCGAAGACGCGTCGCGGCACACGATCCACGGAGTGCACTCGATCTGGGAACTGGTGAATCACATCGCCGCGTGGCACACCATCGCGCAGCACCGTCTTGCCGGAGAGACGGTACACGTCGCGCAGGAGCAGGATTGGCCGAACGTCTGGGAAGTGAGCGACGCGGCGTGGAAGCGCACGCTCGAAACCCTCGTGGATAGCCGCGCTCGGTTGCGCAAAGCGGCGGAGGCGTTGCGCGACGACCAGCTCGATGAGATTCCCGCCGGCACAAGCGTTTCCCGCTACCATCTGCTCCACGGAGTGATCCAGCACGACCTGTATCACGCGGGCCAGATCGCGATCCTGAAGAAGGCTCTCGAATGAAGAAATCCGCGTATCGCACATGACGTACCAATCGGACCCCATCGCCGCGACCGTCTTTTGGATCGTGGTCGCGTGCTGGTTGAGCTTCGGCATGATCCTGGCCATCGGGAAGCGCGGATCAGCGAAGGGCGACGCAAAGCGCGATGTGAAATCCATGCTGGGCTTGCTGTTGCAGATGGCCGCCTACGCGATCTGCTTCGTCTTTTCTCGCACGTACTTCTCGCCGTTCCTGCCCATGTCGAAGACGACAGAAATCGTTGTCGGGGCACTCACGGCGCTGCTCGCTCTGGCTTCCATATGGTTCTGCTACGCCGCGGTGCGCACGCTCGGCAAACATTGGGCGCTGGCGGCCCGCGTCATCGAGGGGCACGAGCTGGTGCAGCAGGGGCCGTTCGCGGTCGTGCGCAATCCGATCTACTTCGCCATGCTGGGAGTGCTGATCGCCGTGGGACTGGCCGTCACCCGCTGGCAGGTACTGCTCGCCGCGATCGTCTTGTATCTTCTGGGCACGTGGGTCCGCGTCCATTCCGAGGAAAAACTGCTCGGTCAGGCTTTCGGCGCGAAGTTCGACGACTACGCGCGCCGCGTGCCCGCCCTGCTGCCGCGATTGTTCCGCTAGCATGTAACCGGCTGAAATACCCGCGCGTCCCACATAAATTGCTGGTAGTATTCTCCGCGACTTTTGCAGGGGGGACTCGATTCATGCGTGAAACGTGGATGAAGTGTGCGGGCGCCGCTCTCGCAGCGATTTTGTTTGCGCCGGTGGCCGGCGCGCAGAAGACCGCGGGCGACTGGCCATACTACCGGGGCGACCTGCGCGGCACGGGCTTCTCTCAGCTCAAGCAGATCAACACCGGCAACGTGACGAAGTTGGCGCAGGCCTGGACCGCCCCGCTCGCGGAGCGCGGCTCGCTCGAAGTCACGCCCATCGCCGTCGGCGGCGTGCTCTATCTTTCCGGCAGCAACAAGGTCCTCGCGCTCGACGGCGCCACCGGCAAGGAAATCTGGCGCTACGAAGTCCCTACGGCTCCGACGCGCGGCGTCGCCTACTGGCCCGGTGACGCGCAGCATCCTCCGCGCATCATCTTCACCACCGCCAACCGCAAGATGTTCGCGCTCGATGCCGCCACCGGCAAACTCGTCCCATCCTTCGGCAAAGACGGTGTCGTCGAAATGACGGTGGGCTACAACGGCGTCCCCACGATTTACAAGAACCTCGCGTTTCTTGGAGCGAGCGTCGGCGAACTGCCGGTCGGGCCTCCGGGCGACACGCGAGCCTTCGACGTGCTCACGGGCGCTCTGGTTTGGACCTTCCACACTGTGCCGCAGCCCGGCGAAGTCGGCCACGAAACCTGGCTCGATGACGGCTGGAAAGGCCGCTCGGGCACCAACGTCTGGGGCTGGTACATGACCGTCGATGCGAAGACCAACACGCTCTTCATGCCTATCGGCGGTCCATCGCCCAACTACTACGGCGGCGACCGCCCCGGCAACGGCCTGTTCGGAAATTCGATTGTCGCGGTTGATACCGACACAGGAAGACTAAAGTGGTATTTCCAGACCGTCCATCACGCGCTGTGGGATGAGGATCTGCCGCCCGGACCGGGACTTGTCGATATCAAGCAGAACGGCAAGACGATTCCCGCCGTCGTCGCCATCAGCAAGCAAGCCTTGATGTACATTCTGAATCGCGATACCGGCAAGCCGGTATTCGGCGTCGAAGAACGTCCCGTTCCCAAGGGCGACGTGCCCGGGGAATGGTATTCGCCCACGCAGCCGTTTCCGCTGAAGCCTCCGCCGCTCGCCCGCAATAGTTACAAGCCGGAGGACATGATCACGGCGGACGACACAAGCCCGGAGCACTTCAAGGCCTGCCAGGACGTGTTAGCCAAGAACGGCGGCACGTTCTATAATGCCGGCCCCTTCACGGCATGGCTCTATCACGAGGATGGCACGCCGCCGAAGACCACCATCCAGTTCCCGGGCGGCACCGGAGGTCCGAACTGGGGCGGCATCGCCACGGATCCGAAATCGAACTACATTTTCGTGCAGACACACGACAATTCGCTTATCGGCTGGCTCGAGAAACGCAAACCGGGCCTGGTTTACGGGCGCGGCAACGAAGGTTCGACACAGGTGTACGACCGAGGAAGCGTGGACGGCCCCGGCCCCTACTTCAGCTTCAGCGCGACGGTGAAGGATGCGAACGGCAAAGTCCTCGGCAACTGGCCCTGCCAGAAACCGCCGTGGGGACAGTTGATCGCCGTGAATGCCAATACCGGTGAGATCGCCTGGAAATCCGTCCTCGGAATCTCGGAGGGCCTCCCGGAAGGCAAGCAGAAGACGGGTGGCGCAGGCAGCGCCGGCCCGATCGCCACAGCAGGCGGGCTGGTGTTCATCGCCGCAACGACAGACAACCGATTCCGCGCGTTCGATTCGAAAACCGGAAAGGAGCTCTGGGCCACCAAGCTCGCGAAGAACGGCAACGCGGATCCCATGACCTACCGGGGCAAGAACGGCAAGCAGTACGTCGCAGTCGTTGCCTCGGATACGCTGATGGTGTACTCGCTGCCCTAGATTCCAGGATGCGGCGGCCGGCAATCGCTCCGGCCGCCGTGCCTTTCCCTCCGCCTGCCCTCTCGCTCCGTTCGAACTTCCGGTGATCTTTTGAACGCGCGCTCCCATTTTTCGATTTTCGCATTTGTATCGTAATACGATATAATTACCAGGAGATGAAACGCCGGACCGCCAGACGGATCGACTATCAGGCGCTCGCGAGCTTCCGCTACGAAATTCGCCGCTACCTGCATTTCGGCCAGCAGGCCGCCCGCGCGGCGGGCATCGACACGCAACAGTATCAGGCGCTTCTTGCCGTCAAGGGCCTTCCCCGCGGCGGGAAAGCCACGGTCGGCGCGCTCGCCGAGCAGTTGCAGATCGAGCATCACACGGCCGTCGAATTGAGCGGCCGCCTCGAGCGCCACGGATGGATTCGCCGCGCGCGCAGCCGGGCCGACCGCCGGGAGGTTCTGCTTGAGCTCACCCGCCGCGGCGAACGCCTGCTGGAGAATCTCTCGCTGCTCCATCGCCGCGAGCTGCGGTCCGCGGGACCGCGGCTGATTGAAGCGCTTGGCTCGGCGTTTCACCGGCGAATCGTCGTCGCGCACTGATTTCGTCCGCCCGTTTCAGGAGGGAATTCGCTTGGCATCGCCGACAGACATCGCGAAAGCAAAACGGCCCTCGCCGCCGGCCGAGTACCGGATTGGCTGGATTTCGCTGGTCGCCGCGGCCATCGGCGTTCTCGCCGGGATCATCGCCTACCTGCTGTACGACCTGATCGCGCTCTGCACCAACCTCGCCTACTACCACGTCTGGTCGATTCACTTTCGCAGCCCGGAAAACACGCCGTACCACTACTGGATTCTCGTGATTCCCATGGTCGGCGGCCTTTTCACCGCCTTCGCCGCGAAATACGGCTCGCCGAAAATCAAGGGCCACGGAATCCCGGAAACGATGGAAGCCGTGCTGACGAAGCGAAGCCGCATCAACGCCAAAGTAGCGATCCTGAAGCCGATCTCGGCTGCTATCTCGATCGGCACGGGCGGCCCCTTCGGCGCCGAGGGCCCGATCATCCAGACCGGCGGCGCTTTCGGCTCGCTTGTCGGCCAATTGATTTCAACCACGGCCGCCGAGCGCAAGGTGCTGCTCGCGTCCGGGGCTGCGGCCGGAATGGCGGCAACGTTCAACACGCCGATCGCCGGGGTGATTCTCGCAATCGAACTTCTTCTGTTCGAATTCCGCGCGCGCTCCTTCATTCCCCTGGTGATCGCGAGCACTCTCGGGACGAGCACGCGCGTGATTCTCCTCGGCCAGCATTCGATGTTCTCGATCGGCGACGTGGATTTCGACCCGCTGCACGGGCTTCCGTACTACGTGCTGCTGGGAGTGATCTGCGGCGGCGCGGCCATCGGTCTCACGAAGCTGCTCTACTGGGTGGAGGATCAATTCGAGCGGCTTTCGCCCGCGATTGATGAATTCTGGCACCCGGTGATCGGCTCGTTTGCCGTGGGCATCATCGGCTTCTTCGTTCCGCGAATTCTGGGCGTCGGCTACGACACAATCTCCGACATCCTGCACGACAATCTCGCGCTGAAGCTGGTGCTGCTCATCCTGATCTTCAAGTTCACCGCGCTGGTGATTTCGCTCGGCTCGGGGACCTCCGGCGGATTGCTGGCGCCGACGTTCATGTGGAGCGCGGCGCTCGGCAGCGTGTTCGCGATGGTGGTGGACCGCATCCATCCGGCGGCGCATCTCGCGCCGGCGGCGTACGCGCTGGTCGCCATGGCCGCCGTTTTCGGCACCGCCGCGCGCGCCACGTTCGCTCTCATTGTCTTCGCATTCGAGATCACCGGGGACTACAACGCGATTCTCCCGCTCATGCTGGCGTGCGTCATCGCGGACCTGATCGGGCTTCGCTTCCTCAAGAGATCGATCATGACGGAACGGCTCGCGCGGCGCGGCGTGTCGGTTCCCGGCGAATACGAGGCGGTTGTGCTGAAAATGGTGCGCGTGGGAGACGTGATGAGAACCGACGTACCCGCGATTCCCGCAGAGATGAGCGTCGCCGAACTGGCCGCCCGCATGAGCGGCGCCCGGCCACGCGCGGATGCGTCATCGGATCGCGAGCCGACGCTCAACCTTGTGCGCGGCTTGCCGATCGTCGGCAAGAATGGAGAGCTGGCCGGCATCGTGACGCAGAGCGACATGCTCCGCGCGCTCGAAGAAGATCCCAAGGGCGCAACCAGCGTGCTCGAAGCGGGTTCAAGCCCTCCGATCGTGGCCTACCCGGATGAAATTGTCTTCGATGCGCTGGAGAGGATGCTGCACAACGATGTCGGACGCCTGCCCGTGGTGAGCCGCGAAGATCCGCAAAAGATCG
>Ga0335077_10002537_pt1 | contig 21844 bp, 17 predicted proteins | sample Lox_Sample_31_FD_207151 | JGI IMG/M metagenome (GOLD analysis project Ga0335077, IMG submission 207151) | Soil microbial communities from Loxahatchee National Wildlife Refuge, Florida, United States - Lox_Sample_3.1 | ecosystem: Environmental > Terrestrial > Soil > Wetlands | place: USA...
GGCGAGTGCCAGCGGAATGATCCGGAGGTGCGTGAAATGAGCGGAGTCGTCGCTGGAGCGCTGGTCGCGCACGTGCCCACGCTCGGCCGCGCGGAGATCACGCCCGAGTTTCAACACACCCTGGTGGCCGGAGAACGCCGGCTGGGACACGACGTGCGCACGCTTCGGCCCGACCTTTGGGTCATCGCCTCAACGCACTGGGTGTCGACCTTCCATTGGTTCGCCACCTGCCAGGCCGAGCACGCCGGCATCTGTGTCGCCGACGAAGCGCCCGACCTGATCCCGGGGCTGCCGTACCGCTATCGCGGTGATCCCGAGTTCGGCGCCGCACTGGTGGACGAGTGGAACCGCGCGGGGGTTCCGGCGGGGCGCAACGACTCTCCGCATTATCAGTGGGATTACGGGACCTTCGTTCCGCTGTCGCACCTGGACCCCACTGCCGAGGTGGCCGTGGTCGGCGTCCCGGTGGTGCTGCTATCGGATCATGCCGAGTGCCTGCGTGCCGGCGCCGCGATCCATGCTACAGCCAAGCGACTGGGACGACGTGCGGTGTTCGTCGCCAGTTCCGCGCTCACGCATGCGCTGGTGCGTGGCCGGCATCTGATGCCGACGCCCGAACGCATGGCGGCAGATGAGCGCCTGATCGGCCGGCTCCAACGCGGGGAGGTCGACGATGCGATCGGCTCGTTCGGCGAATACAGCCGCCTCACCGTAGCAGAGATGGGGGGACGGGCGCTCGCCACGCTGCTCGGTGCACTGCACGCGATGCAGGAGGACATCGGTCCGCTGCAAGGCCGTCAGTATGGCGGATATGCGCAGTCCTCCGGCAGCGGCAATGCGAACCTGCTCGTCGCGAGCCCTGCCACTCTGGGTGCAATCCAGTAGTCGTACGGCCGGATGCGCGCTTGCCGCGCCGGGGCGCATTCATCGCCTAGAGCGCGTGTGTCGAGACCAGCGCTGCCGCGCGATACCGCGTACCGGGTGTCGCGGCGCTCAGCGAGGAGCGCCAAGGCACTGCTGCACGCCAGTCGCTGAGCTCGGATCTCATCCGGCAAAGCGCGCCTCCGGCAACCCGCGCACCCCGGGGCGAATGGCGAATACGCTGCCGGCGAGAGGCTGCTTCAGGATCTCGTCGGGCGCGAGGCGTTGGCGTGCGGTCGAGATGTAGAGCGTGTCCAGCTCCTTGCCGCCAAAGCAGCAGCAGGTGGGGTTGGATACAGGCAGCTCGATGGCGCGGTCGACGCGGCCATCCGGGGTGTACCTCACGACGCGCCAGCCGCCGTACTCGGCATTCCACAGGCAACCCTCGGCATCCACGCAAGAGCCGTCGGGCCGGCCTGGATGGCTGCTGCAGTCGACGAACACGCGCTCGTTGCGCATCTCACCTGCCGCCAGATCGAAATCGTAGGCCCAGATCAGATTGCGCTGCGTGTCGGAGAAGTACATCACCCGGTCGTCCGGGCTCCATGCGATGCTGTTGGGGATGACGATGTCGCTCCTGTGCTTCGTACAGCGTGCGTCGGCGTCGAGACGGTATAACGATCCCGTGGGCAGACGCGGGCCGTCGCGCATCGTGCCGGCCCAGAAGCGCCCGGCGCGATCGCAGCGGCCGTCATTGAACCGGTTATCGGGAAGATGCTTTTCCGGCGCCGCGAGCAGCTGAAGCGCACCGGATCGCGGGTCAAGCAGATACAGCCCGGATTTCAACCCGGCGACCATGCCCTGGCTGCGTCGCAGGCCGAAGCTGCCGATCGCCTCTGGCAGCCCGAGCACTTGCACCTCTGTGCGAGCGGGATCGTAGCGCTTGAGCGCCGGCGCACGGATATCCACCCACCACAGCACCTGCTCGCGCTCGCACCAGACCGTGCATTCGCCCAGCTGCTCGTCGCCTTTCACGACGCATTCCATGCCGGTATCCACCGCCGCCTCCTTGTCTCGAGCGGCGTCGATTATAGCTGGCGGTTGCGCCGTAAGACCGGTTGATCCCGCGCTGCGCGCGTAACACGCCTCGGCATCGCGGCGGTTTTCGCTCGCGCTCTTGCTGTGCGATCGATGACAGCCCGCGTGAGGCGGCCGTCGGTCGAGCGGTCTTCGGAGAAAGTCATGACGCTGACCGGGGCAGCAGTCAGCACTGCGGTTCTGCCCGGCTGCCCGCCGGGCTGACGTTGTGCCTAGCCGGCGACCTTCACCGGGGAGTGCGGGTACGGAACGACACGCTGGCGATGGTCCCGCCCGCTCTCACGGGCGCCACTCGCGATAGCCGTCGACGCGGCCCTCGGCGTCCACGGCCTCCAGGCGCACCGGGAAGCCCCACAAACGACCGAGATGCCGCAGGACCTCGTTGGCTTCCTCGTCGACGAGCGGACGGCCGCGGTAGATCTGGTTGCGCAGCAACAGCGAGCGGTCGCCGTCGCGCTCGTAGCGGGTGACCTGGATGTCGGGCAGCAGGTTCTCGCGCTTGTAGTGCTCGGCCAGCATGCGCCGTACGCGCCGGTAGCCCTGGTCGTCGTGGATGCTGTCGACTTCCAGCTCCGCTTTGCTCGCATGGTCGGCGACGACGAACAGGCGGAAGTCTCGGATGAGCTTGGGGGAAAGATACTGCGCGATGAACGACTCGTCTTTGAAGTTTCGCATCGCAAAGTCCAGCGACTTCTGCCAGTCACTGCCGGCCAGCTCGGGAAACCACTCGCGATCCTCTTCCGTCGGCTGTTCGCAGACGCGGCGGATGTCCTGCATCATGGCGAATCCCAGAGCGTACGGGTTGATCCCGTGGTAGCCCTCCTGGTCGAAGCCGCGCTGCGTGACCACGTTGGTGTGGCTGTGCAGGAACTCGATCATGAAGGCGTCGTCGACCAGGCGCTTGTCGTACAGCCGGTTGATCAGCGTGTAGTGCCAGAAGGTGGCCCAGCCCTCATTCATCACCTTGGTCTGGGTTTGCGGATAGAAATACTGGGCGAGCTTGCGCACGATGCGCACCAGCTCCCGTTGCCAAGGCCCAAGCCGCGGCGAATGCTTCTCGATGAAGTAGAGGATGTTCTCTTCCGGCTCCTCCGGGAACACGGTGGAAGCGACTGCTTTGTCGGCCGCCGCCGCCGGCGGCACGGTGCGCCAGAGATCATTGAACTGCAGCCGCCGATGCTCTGCCAGCTCGGTGCGGCGCGCCTCTTTTTCGCGCGCCGACGGCGCCTGCGGCCGCCGGTAACGGTCGACGCCGTACTCCATCAACGCATGGCAGGAGTCGAGCACTTCTTCGACCTCCGCCATGCCATAGCGCTCCTCGCATTCGGTCACGTAGCGCCGGGCGAAGACCAGATAGTCAAGGATGGCATCGGCCTGCGTAAACTGCCGGAACAGGTAGTTGCCCTTGAAGAAGGAGTTGTGGCCGTAGCTCGCATGCGCGATCACCAGCGCCTGCATCATCAGGGAGTTTTCCTCCATGAGATACGCGATGCAGGGGTCGGAGTTGATGACGATCTCGTAGGCGAGGCCCTGGTAGCCCCGGCGATACGCCTGCTCGTGGCGGATGAAGGCCTTGCCGTAGGACCAGTGGGGATAGCCGAGCGGGAGCCCACTGGAGGCATAGGCGTCCAGCATCTGCTCCGAGCTGATGATCTCGACCTGATTGCGGTAGGTGTCGAGCCCGAACTCGGCGGCCGTCTCGGCGATCGCCTGGTCGTAGTGCTCCAGCAGCTCGAACTCCCACTCCGGCCCATGCGGCAGCGGACTCACGCTACTTTCTCCTTACGGAACAGGTCGCAGAACACCGGATAGATGTCTTGGGGCCGCGCTACGCGAGTCATGGCGAAGTTGCGCGAGTGACTCTGGATCTCGCCGTACTCTGCCCACAGGCTGCTCGCGCCCGTCTGGTTCTCGTCCGGGACTTCGATATAGGCGAAATAGCGCGCCAGAGGCAGGAGTTGCTCGCGCAGGAAGCGCGAGCTCTTGGCCGGGTCGGCACCGAAGGCATCGCCGTCGGAGGCCTGGGCCGCGTAGACGTTCCAGTCCGACGAAGCGTAACGCGCAACGCAGATCTGTTGCATCAACTCGAGCGCCGAGTACACCACGGTTCCGCCGCTCTGCGTGTCGTAGAAGAAGGTGTCTTCGTCCACCTCCTGGGCCTCATCGGTGTGGCGGATGAATACCAGTTCCACGCGCTCGTACTTGCGCGTGAGGAATAGGTAGAGCAGCGTGAAGAAGCGCTTGGCCAGGTCCTTTTTGCGCTCGTCCATCGAGGCCGAAACGTCCATCAGGCAGAACATGACGGCGCGCGCCACCGGCGCCGGCACCGCTACGCGGTAGCGGTAGCGCAGATCCACATCATCCAGGAACGGCAGCCGCGTGAGCCGCGCCTTGAGATCGTCGACACGCCCCTCGAGCAACGCCAGGCGCGCGGGGGAATGACCGGCGCGCGTGGCCTCTTCCAGCTCAGCGCATGCCTGCTCCAGTTCTTCGCGCAGCGGTCCGCCGAGCGCTACACGTCGCGCCAACGCCGTTTTCATGGTCTTCGGCACGCTCAGGTTGCAGGGTGTGCCGTCCTTGACGTAGCCGGCGCGGACCAGCTTCTTGTCCTCGGCCTCGGCCATCGCGGTGCGCATGAGGTTGGGCAGCTCGAGGTCCTCGAAGAAGATGTTGAGGAACTCGTCGCGAGAGAGCGAGAACACGAAGTCGTCCATGCTCTGTCCCGATCCCGCTTCGCGCCCGCCGCTGCCCGAGGCTCCGCCATCGGGGCGCGGTATCTTGTCCCCGCGCACGAACTGCTTGTTCCCCGGGGAGACGATCTCCCAGTCGCCTCCCGCGCCGTAGCGGAAGCCCGGCTCGGAGATATCTCTGGCGGGAACCTTGACGTCTCCGCCCTGCACCATCTCCTTGATCGAGCGCTCCGCGACCATATCCTTGACCGCGCGGCGGATATGGTCCTTGTAGCGGCGGATGAAGCGCTCGCGGTTTACGGCGCTGCGGTTGCGGCCGTTCAGGCGACGATCGATGAGGTAGTTCATATGCGGGGGTAGCGGCGGGAGGGGTGAGGTGCGCGAGGCGAAGGGCCAGGCAGCGGTGGCAGCAGCCAGCCCGCCCGTTTCACCTCCTTCACCTCTTTCACTTCGTTCACCTTCGAGTCGTCAGGACGACTTCTGCACCCGCAGGTACCACTCCGAGAGCAGGCGCACCTGTTTTTCCGTATAGCCCTTGGCCACCATCCGTTCCACGAAGTTCTGGTGCTTCTTCTGGTCGTCAGCGGAGGCCTTGGCGTTGAAAGAGATCACCGGAAGCAGGTCTTCGGTGCTCGAGAACATCTTCTTTTCGATCACCTCGCGCAGCTTCTCGTAGCTGCTCCAGGTCGGGTTCTTGCCGGCGTTGTTGGCCCGCGCGCGCAGCACGAAGTTCACGATCTCGTTGCGGAAGTCCTTCGGATTGGCGATGCCGGCCGGCTTCTCGATCTTCTCCAGCTCGGTGTTGAGCGCTGCACGATCGAAGATCTCACCGGTGTCCGGGTCGCGGAAGTCTTCGTCCTGGATCCAGCAGTCGGCGTACGTCACATACCGGTCGAAGATGTTCTGGCCGTATTCGGAGTAAGACTCCAGGTAGGCGGTCTGGATCTCCTTGCCGATAAACTCGGCGTAACGCGGCGCCAGGTAACCCTTGATGAACTCGAGGTACTTGCGCTTGGTCTCGTCGGGGAAGTCTTCCCGTGCGATGCGCTGCTCGAGCACATACATTAAGTGGACGGGGTTTGCCGCCACTTCGGTTTGGTCGTAGTTGAAGACCGTGGAGAGAATCTTGTACGAGAAACGCGTGGAGATGCCGTTCATCCCCTCGTCCGCACCGGCGTAATCCCGATATTCCTGGTAGGACTTCGCCTTCGGGTCGGTGTCTTTGAGGCTCTCGCCGTCGTACACGCGCATCTTGGAGTACATGCTGGAGTTCTCCGGCTCCTTCAGGCGCGACAGAACCGAGAACTGGGCCATCATCTCCAGGGTGCCAGGCGCGCAAGGCGCCTTCGAGAGCGCGCTGTTGCGCAGTAGCTTCTCGTAGATCCGCAACTCCTCGGAGACCTGCAGGCAGTACGGGACCTTGACGATGTAGATCCGGTCGAGGAAGGCTTCGTTGGTCCGGTTGTTGCGGAACGACTGCCATTCCGACTCGTTGCTATGCGCGAGGATGATCCCGTTGAAGGGGATCGCGGAAAATCCTTCAGTTCCTTTGAAGTTGCCTTCCTGCGTCGCCGTCAGGAGCGGATGCAGCATCTTGATCGGCGCTTTGAACATCTCGACGAACTCCAACATCCCCTGGTTCGCCAGGCACAACCCGCCGGAGTAGCTATAGGCGTCGGGGTCGTCCTGCGCGAACTTGTCGAGCTTGCGGATATCGACCTTGCCCACGAGCGAGGAGATGTCCTGGTTGTTCTCGTCGCCTGGCTCGGTCTTCGCGATGGCGACCTGGCGCAGCACCGAGGGCTGGATGCGCACTACGCGGAACTTCGAGATGTCTCCGTCGAATTCCTTAAGGCGCTTGATGGCCCAGGGCGAGATGATTCCGGTGAGGTAGCGGCGCGGGATGCCGTAATCGCTCTCCAGCACGGCGCCGTATTCGCTCGGCGGGAACAGGCCCAGCGGGGATTCGTTGACCGGGGAGCCTTGCAGCGCGTAGACCGGCTCTCTCTCCATCAGGTGCTTGAGGCGCTCCGCAATGGAGGACTTGCCGCCGCCGACCGGCCCCAGCAGATACAGGATCTGCTTCTTTTCCTCGAGACCTTGTGCAGCGTGTTTGAAGAAGGCGACGATCTGAGCGATCGCGTCTTCCATGCCGTAGAACTCGGCGAAGGCGGGGTAGCGTTTGATTACGCGGTTGGAGAAGATCCGCGACAGCCGCGGATCGAGGCGGGTGTCCACGAGCTCGGGATCGCCGATCGCGGCGAGCATGCGTTCTGGCGCTGTGGCGTAGGCCCGGGGATCCTTCCGGCACAGCTCCAGGTACTCCTGCAGGGACATCTCATCTTCCTGACCGGAGGAATACCTGGCTTTGTATCCTTCAAACAAGGTCGTCATGGCACCTCTCTCCTAAAGTCGTCAATGCATGCCGCCGTCCTCCCTACCTGTTCTTCGTCTTCGACCCACCGTTTCCAACGACGGGGATTCATTCTACGGTTATGGCAACGATTTCTTGAGCCGATCCAACGCCGGCTCGCACAATGTTCGCGAGGGCGTGCGCCTGCGCCGATCGCAAGGCCAAACTACTCAACGCGCCAGCCCCTGCCTAGTGCACGAAAGGTCTAGTGCACGAACGTTCATTCGGTGGCGCACCCGCGCCGGATTTTGATGCTCCGCATCCTGCCTTGCGCGACGTTCCAGTTCCTGCCGCCGCGGCCGGCAAAATCCGCCGGGGTCGCCGCTGCAATTCGATGGTAAGCAGCTTCCTTGCCAGAGCCCCTAAGCGGCGAATCTATCGGAAGAAATAGCGTCACTGTGGATGCGGCGGCGGGCGTGCAGCGCACCAGCGAGCGACCATGCGACCCGCTGTGGTGTACGAATCGGACAATGCGGTTGAACGGCCAAACGCAGAGTCGCGAGAGATCCGAACTAACCCGGAGGCAGCGGCTAGTTGCGTGATGCAGCAGCAGAGGGAAAGAATGCCAGCACTCGCGGCAGGTTGCCGCCAGCTGAAATAGCGCCCGGGTTCGCGTGAGCAGCTCGCCCTTCACCCCACACACCGAAGTCTAGTGCACGTGGCCTGCGGTGAGGACGAGCGCTTCAAGCGGCTCGGATCACACGACACATTGCTCACGCCACAAAGCATAGCACTCAATTGCGGTGGTACGAAAGAGGTGATGCGCTCGCTCCGTTACGGCGGTAACTTGTCGCACGCACCACAGCGATGCTCGCAGTGTCCGGGCTGATCGCCTGTGGTGCGTTCCTTAAGTTTCGCCGGTCCCGTGCAGCTCACACGCGACGCGATCATCGCCACGCGTGCAACCGCGTTGAACGCCGGTATAGTCCCGACCTCGACGGACTTGCACACGAGGCCTCCTTGTCCCACGCAGCCGCGATCCGAAAACCGGTCGACACCGCCGCGTTGTTGACCATGGTGTTGCTCTGCTTCCTTTGGGGGTGTGGCCATGTCGTCGCGAAGCTGGCCGCTCCCGGCATGTCGCTCGTGATGCAGGGCGGAGTGCGCTGCGTGATCGCGTTGGCGCTGCTCCTCGGCTGGGCCCGGCTGCGTGCCGTGCCTCTGTTCAAGCGCGACGGCTCGCTTGGGCCCGGCTTGCTCGCCGGCGCTCTGTTCGCGGCGGAATTTCTCTGCATCTTCGCCGGGCTCAACTTCACCGGGGCATCGCGCATGGTCGTGTTCGTCTACCTCAGTCCGTGCCTGACCGCGCTCGGGCTGCACCGGTTGGTGCCCAGCGAGCGGCTGCATTCCGGGCAGTGGACGGGGGTGCTGCTCGCCTTCGCCGGGATCGCGATCGCATTTTGGGACGGCTTCTCGTCGGGCCGCGCCTCGCTCGCGGGCGACGCGCTCGGGGTCATCGCGGCGCTGCTATGGGCGGCGACCACCGTGGTGATCCGCACGACCCGCCTCTCCGCCGTCAGCGCCAGCAAGACCCTCCTCTATCAGGTCGGCGTCTCCGCGGCGGTGCTTCCTGCGGCTTCGGTCGCGATGGGCGAGCCCGGATTGATCGCCTTGACGCCGCTTGTCGCCGGCAGCCTCCTGTATCAGGGCGTGATCATCACCTTCGCCAGCTACCTCGCCTGGTTCTGGCTGCTGACCCGCTATCTGGCAGGGCGCTTGTCGGTGTTCACGTTCCTCACCCCGCTGTTCGGCGTGATTGCAGGCGTCACGGTGCTGCACGAGCCGGTGCGGCCCGCGTTCGCCGCCGCCGTACTGCTCGTGGGCACAGGGATCTATCTCGTGAACCGAACGGCGCGCTGAGCGCAGCGCGGCCGGGGCGGGGCGATTGGCCCGTCGTTCGTTGGCGTTGCGCCTGCGCGCCGAAGACCGCCTGCCGACAGGTGAAGGCGGCTAACCCGACACGACTACAAAATCGAATCTGCCTGTTCTGCCGTGCTCGGTGTCCTGCAGCGCGACCAGCAGCTCCTCGCGGAACAGGAAGTCGTCTCGGTTGCGCACCTCCCCGGGAAAATAGAGTTGGGTGGTCAACACCGGGCGGTGCGGCGGCTGGACCTTCACATGGATATGGCGGGTGCGCCCGGGATACAGCCCGGGCACGATCGTCTCGAGTCGGTAGCGGCCCGCCGCGTCGGTGAACTGATGACCGCGCAACCGGAACCCCGAGTTGTCGTAGTCGCCGCTGTCGTCGCACTGCCAGAAATCCAGCAGTACCCCGGGCAGCGGCTCGCAACGCGTCGACAACACCAGGCCCGCGACGACGATCTTGCTCCCCGTCACTGCAGGATCGAGCAGCGAGTTGCGTTGCGGTGAGCGTGGCTTGAAGTATGGCCCCTCCATCTGTCTCGGCGTGAGATCGTCCCGCTCCGAGCAGGACCGTGTTGCGCGCAACTCTTCGGCCTGCGCAGGCCGCCAGGGCGAAAGCGCCAAGCCTGCGGACACGCCGCCCAGGCGACCCAGAAACCGGCGGCGGGTTGCGTCGAGCTTCGTCGGTTCCACGATGTCCTCCTCCATTGACTCGGCTCCGATGCGAAATAGTCTACGCAGATCAGGCGGACGATGCGAGACGACGCGCCAGCCGGAGCCTGCATCAGCCACGGATGCAGCACGGGGTTATTCGATGATCCACGCAAGTCACACAACAATAACGACCACCCCGTGCCCGCTCGCGAGCATAGGCGAGCTGCCGCGGACGTCCCGCGTCTTGACGCCTCGGGCGCACGCGATGATGTCGACAGGGGATGCTTGACGGATCGTTCCGCCTCGTACACGCTCCCGCAAGCGCACATGCCGGCACTGCGCTCGTCGATCGGTCAGTGGGCACCGGCGCAAGTGACGGACGCAGCCGACGCCGGCTGCTGGACTGCCAACACTGGACAGGAGTGACAGATGGCCGGGCAATCGCTCCCGCTGCGGATCATGGTATCGCGCCACGCCGCCTTCTACAGCCCGCTCATCGCGGGCGTGGCAGCGGGTTTCTTCGCCGAAGAGGGTTTCGCGCCGACGTACGCGGTGGTGCCGGCCGGAACCACGGTGGCGCAGCACATCGCCTCCGGCGAGGTCGACGTGGTGCAGTCCGCGGTGTCGGCGAGCTGGGTGGCGCTGGAACGGGGCCAGCCATCGCCGCTCGCCCATTTTGCCCAGGTCAACCAGCGCGACGGGTTCTTTCTCGCCGCGCGCGACGGCACGGGCACCTTCCGTTGGGAGCAACTCCGTGTTGGCGGGTTTCTGTACGTTCACGGTGGCCAACCACAAGCTATGCTGGCCTATGCGCTTCACCGCAAAGGCATCGAGCTCAGTGAGCTGCAGGGCATCCACCGTGGATCGACGCAAGAGATGTTGCAGGCTTTTCGCGCCGGCGAAGGCGCCTGGTTCCACGAGCAGGGACCGTATCCGCAGCAGCTCGAGACGGAAGGCGTGGCGCGCGTCGTCGCGGCGGTCGGCGAAGTCATCGGTCCGGTTGCATTCAGCAGCGTGGCTGCGACGCGTGACTGGGCTCGAGGTCCAGCGGCGCCACGCTTCATGCGGGCGTACCGCAAGGCGCGTGCGTGGGTGAACAGCGCGCCGCCGGCCGAGGTGGCGGCGCGCGAAGCGGGGTTCTTCCCAGGAATCTCGCCGGGAGCGCTCACGCGTGCGATCGAGGCGTACCAGAACCTTGGCACTTGGAGCGGGGATGTCGCGATCGAACGCGAACCGTACGAGCGGGCCCTCGACGTGTTTGCCCACTCCAAGCTGATCACGCGGCGCCACCCCTATGAGGAGGTGGTCATCGCCCCGCCCGACGCCTGACGCTCGCACCCTCCCGCAGCCACGCAGCACCAGCGAGATGGACGAGTCGCCTACACCCGCGGCGGCGTCGAGGTCGGGGAGCGCTTCGGTGCCGGTCACCAGGATCGAGGCCCTCATCGACCGCTACGACGCGCTGCTGTTCGACGCCTATGGAGTTCTGGTGCATGCGGAAGGCGCCATGCCCGGCGCGGCCGACTTGCTCCGGCGCCTGAATCGGATCGGCAAGCCCTATCACGTCCTCACCAACGACGCCTCCAAGCTGCCGGAAACCGCCGCCGTACGCTACCGCGGCTTTGGCTTGGAGATCGGCGCGGACCGCATCGTGAGCTCCGGGCTGTTGCTGGAGAGCTATTTCGCTGCGCATGCGTTGCGGGGTGCGCGCTGCGCCGTACTGGGCACGCACGATAGCCAACAATACGTCGTCCGCGCGGGCGGGGAAGTCGTGCCGGCCGATTCCGACTTCGAAGTGCTCGCGGTGGTAGACCAGACCGGGTTCCCGTTTCTCGACACCGTGGATGCCGCGATCACGACGCTGTTCCGGTTGCTGGACGCGGGTCGCCCAGTGCATCTGCTGCTGCCCAATCCGGATCTGATCTACTCGCGCGGGGTACGCAGTTTCGGCATCGCTGCGGGAAGCGTGGCGCTGCTCGTCGAAACCGCGCTGCGGCGGCGCTACCGGGAAGCCGAGCTGCCGCAGTTCGTGCCGCTTGGCAAGCCGCTGCCGTATCTGTACGAGGAATCGATGCGCCGTTGCGGCACGCGCAACGTGGTGATGCTGGGGGACCAGCTCGAGACCGACATCGCCGGGGCCAACGCTTGCGGCATCGATTCGGTGCTCGTGACGACCGGTGTCAGCACGGGCGATCTCGGCGCGATTCCCGCTGCCCTGCAGCCCACCTGGACCATCGATTCGATCGCGTTGACGGCAACGCGGGCCTGACGCGCCGGTTCATGCCACCGAGGCGTGCGCGGCCACTACCTGCGCCACACAGCAGGTTAGCTTCTTAGCATAGTCGACGTGCAGGAACTCGTTGGGCCCGTGGGCGTTCGACCTCGGCCCGAGCACGCCGGTGATGAGGAACTGCGCCTCCGGGAACTGCTTGCCGAGCATGGCCATGAACGGGATCGTACCGCCTTCACCCATCATGACCGCCGGTCGGCCGTAGAACGCCTGCGAGGCTTCATCGACGGCGCGCGCGAGCCACGGCGCGGTGGGTGGAGCGCTCCACCCCGTGGCGCCCTGGTCCGGCTCGAAGCGCACGTTCGCGCCCTGCGGCGGATCCGCTTCCAGGATGCGTTTGAGTTCCTGCGTGGCTTGCCGCCCGTCCACCAGAGGCGGGATGCGCAGCGACAGCTTCAACGCCGTACGCGGGCGCAACACGTTGCCTGCATCCTGGATCGCGGGCAGGCCGTCCGCACCGACGACCGACAAGAACGGGCGCCAGGTGCGGTTGAGAACGGCCTCGTCGGGACTGGCCACCATCGGCTTAGTGCGGCCGGCAAAGGGAAATCGCGTCAGCGCGGTCGCACCCAGGATGACGCCGGCTTGCCGCGCCTGCTCGATGCGCTCGGGCGGGATCTCGCAGTAGAACTGTGTAGGCAGGATTCGGCCGCTCGCGGAATCCTCCAGCCGGTCGAGCAGGCGCCGCGCGATGCGGAACGACGAGGGCACCACGCCGCTCGCGTCGCCCGAGTGCACGCCCTCGGTGAGCACTTCCACCGTGAGCGTGCCGGCAGCGATGCCGCGCAGCGAGGTGGTGACCCAGAGCTGATCGTAATTGCCGCAGCCCGAGTCGAGGCCGATGACCAGATCCACCGTGCCCACGCGCGCAGCGAGCAGCTCCAGGTATGCGGGCAGATCGTAGCTGCCGCTCTCCTCGCAGCATTCGATCAACCCCACGCAGCGCGCGTGCGGCACTTGCTGCTCGTGCAGCGCCAGGAGCGCGGTGAGCGACGCGAACACCGCGTAGCCGTCGTCCGCTCCTCCCCGCCCATACAGCTTCCCGCCTTCGAGGACGGGCTCCCACGGGCCGAAGCCCTCGCGCCATCCGATCATCTCCGGCTGCTTGTCGAGATGCCCATACAGCAGCACGGTGCCCGGCGATTCGCCCGGGAGATCGAAGAACAGCAGCGGCGTGCGGGTGGGCAACCGGATGACCTCCAGGGTGAGCCCGGGGAGGCGTTGGCGCTGGCACCACGACTCGGCAAGCGCCACAGCGGCTTCCAAGTGGCCGTTCCCTTGCCATCGAGAATCGAAGTGCGGTGACTTGCACGGAATGCGGATGTACTCGGTCAGGCGCGGGACGATCTCCCCGTCCCACTTTTCCGATACGAACTGCCCGAGAGCTTGTGCGTTCACAGCGATGCGCGGCATGGATGCACCATGGATCGGTTGCGATTGCACCAGGCTAGCACTGATGGCCGCTTGTCGCCTTGCATCGGGCGAGCGTCAGACTCGACGCGTCCGCTACGGGGTACGGCTTCCGATCCGGCGTCAAGGCTTCCACTGCGTTGGGCTGCAGCGCGCGTAATTGGGCGCGTACGGCGCCTCCGCTCCCAGCTCGCGCGCCGCGTGCCATGCCCATCGCGGGTCGTCCATCATCGCGCGCGCCATCGCCACCAAATCGGCGCGCCCGGCCGCGATGATCTCCTCGGCCTGGCGCGGTCGGGTGATCATGCCGACGGACATGGTGGGAAGGCCAACCTCTTTCTTGATCTGCTCGGCAAACGGCACGTTGTAGCCGGGCGCGAAGGGGATCTGCTGGCGGGGATCGAGCTGTCCCGAAGAGGCGTCGACGAAGTCGCACGCCAGGCCTTTGAGCTCTCGCGCCAGGAGCACCGTCTCCTCGGGCGTCCATCCCCCTTCGACCCAGTCGCTGGCCGAAACTCGCACGCCGAGCGGCCGCTCGGCCGGCCATACCGCACGCACCGCCTCGAACACCTCGAGCGGGAACTTGATGCGATTCCCGAGACTGCCTCCGTACTCGTCCGCACGCTGATTCGAGATCGGAGACAGAAACTCATGCAGCAGATAACCGTGCGCGAAGTGCAGCTCGGCGACGTCGAACCCGATGCGCGCCGCGCGCCGGGTCGCGTCGACGAACTCCCGCTTCACCTGGGCGAGGCCATCGCGCGTCAACGCCGAGGGCGTGTGCCAGCCGGGACCGAACGGCAGCGCCGACGGCGCCACCGTTTGCCAGGAGGATTCGCCGGGGCCGAGCGGCTTGCCGCCCTGGGCCGGTGGCTGGACCGACCCCTTGCGACCCGCATGGGCAAGCTGGATGCCCACCTTGGCCACGCCGAACCGGCGACAGAAGTCGATCACGCGCTTGAGGCTCGTCTCGTTGTCGTCGCTGTACAGCCCCAAGCAGCGGTGACTGATCCGCCCAACGCCCGACACGTGCGTCGCTTCGGTGAACACGAGCCCAGCGGCCCCCATCGCGAACTGTCCGAGGTGCATCAGGTGCCAATCGTTGGCCGAGCCGTGCTCGGAGCTGTACTGGCACATGGGCGAGACCACGATGCGGTTGGGAAGCTTCAGCCCACGCATCTCGAACGGAGTGAACAAGGCACTTGGCATCGACGGGTTCCGGGTTGGTAAGGGAGCGAGATCCGACTCGCGTCGCGGCCACGGCGAGCGGCCGCCCGCGATTCTATCAGGCGGCGCCGCCTCGAGACCGATCGCACCTGGCTCTGGCATCGATCCCGGGGCGCTGCGACTCTCTGCCGAGGATCAGCGCATCAGGTAAGCGCAATCTCGCCTCATGCGGCGAGGACCCCGCCCGGGAACGAGATGAGTCTACCCGGCATTCCCCGGTTGAATGGAAGGCGAGGTCCAGGCCTCGCGGCGATTGCGCGCACTGGAGCAGGGCGCCTCCCGGCGCCCGCGTCGCGCGGCGGTCGTGATTCCGAGCTAGACCAGCGCTGCGACGTACGCGGTCTTGACCGCGGTGTAGAACTCCACCGCGTAGCGGCCTTGCTCGCGCGGGCCGTAGCTCGAGCCGCGCCGTCCGCCGAAGGGCACGTGGTAGTCGACCCCGGCCGTGGGCAGATTCACCATCACCATCCCGGCCTGGCTGTTGCGGCGGAAATGCGCGGCGTGCTTGAGCGAGCTGGTGACGATCCCCGAGGCCAGCCCGAAGGCGGTGTCGTTAGCCAACGCCAGCGCTTCGTCATAGTCCTTCGCCGGAATCACGCTCGCGACGGGCCCGAAGATCTCCTCGCGATTGACGCGCATGGCGTTGTTGGTGTCGGTGAACAGCGCGGGCTCGAGGTAGAAACCCTCCTTCTCGCGCTTGAGCAGATTGCCGCCGTAAGCGAGCTTGGCCCCTTCCTTCTTCCCCTCCTCGATGTAGAACAAATCCTGATTGAGCTGGTTCTTGTCCACCACCGGCCCCATCTGCGTGCCGGCCTTCAACGCATGGTCCACCGTCAGGCTCTTCAACCGCTCGATCATCGCGTCGACGAACTTGTTGTACACGCCCTTGGTGACGATCAGCCGCGAGGAAGCCGTGCACCGCTGGCCGGTAGAGAAGTAAGCGCCGTTGACCGCCGACTCCACAGCGGTCTTGATATCGGCGTCGTCGAGCACGACCAGCGGATTCTTGCCGCCCATTTCGAGCTGCACCTTCTTCATCTGCACAATGGCCTTCTGGGCAATCTTGCGCCCTGTATCCACAGAGCCGGTGAAGCTGATCGCGTCCACGCGCGGATCGTTGACGATGGCCTCTCCGACTACGCTGCCGCGGCCCATCACGAGGTTGAACGCGCCCGCGGGAATGCCGGAGCGGGAGATGATCTCGGCGATCGCCCAGGCGGATCCCGGCACGAGATCGGCGGGTTTGAACACCACACAGTTGCCGTAGGCGAGCGCCGGTGCGATCTTCCAGGCCGGGATGGCCGCGGGGAAATTCCACGGCGAGATCAGCCCAACGACGCCCACCGCCTCGCGCGTGATCTCGACATCGATCCCGGGGCGCACGGAGGGCACGAGTTCGCCGGTGCGCCGCAGAACTTCGCCGGCGAAGAACTTGAAGATGTTGCCGGCACGCGCCACCTCGCCCGTCCCTTCGGGCAGCGTCTTGCCCTCCTCGCGTGACAGCAGCGATCCCAACTCGTCTTTGCGCGACAGGATCTCGGCGCCGATCTTTTCCAGCGCGTCGGCCCGCGCCTGGATGTTGAATGCCGCCCAGCCGGGCGCCGCTGCGCGCGCGGCCGCGATGGCCTGCTCCACTTGGCCGGCATCGGCCTGCGCATACTCTCCGACGGTATCGCTGAGGTCCGACGGGTTGACGTTCTTCGACCAGGTCGCGCCCGCTACCCATTGGCCGTTGATGAAGTTGGAGTGCTGCTGCGTGGTCATTCGGTCTCCTCGCGTCGGATGCCTCGGGAAAGGCCGACATTGTCGCACTCCCCGCAGGCTGCTGCCATGCCGGCCCATCGAAGCCGCTGCCGCCGACCGGGGCGGCCGCAGGGTCAGTGCACCTCGGCTCGGCCGCGCTGCGGCCCGTCACTCAGCGCCCGGCTGCAGAGCCGAGAAGGAAGAACCGCAGCGGGAGCGTGAGGTCGAATTCCGTACCCAAACGGCACTCGGCCGGTGCCTGCGACGAAGGCGGGAACAGCCGCCCCATCAAGCGCAGCGCGGCAATGTCCAGCACGGCATTGCCGGAGCTGCGGACCAGTGACGATCCGCCGAACGCGCCGCCGCGGCTCACCGTCAAGCGCACGGACACGATGCCTTCCACGCCGGCGCGTCGCAGCTCATCGGGAAAATCTGCGGGCGTGAACCGGCGCTTGATCTCCTGCGACAGTTCGAAGGCGCACGCCCGGAGCAGGTCGTCTTCGGTCTGCGCCCGGCAATCCGCCGAGAGAGCGCCCCAGCAGAGGACCGCTCCCGCCAGCATGACCGCGCCCGCCTTCGGGGAGCCGACCTGAGGTAGATGCTCACGCGCAGCGCACATGTGCGGCGGCGCCAGCTCGGGGGCGAAGCAGCGGTGGCAAATACCGCTGCGAAGCGGGGTTCGACATGCTGCCAAGCATGAGCGTTTTTGTACAGGATCGCAGCGCGCGCAACCCCTCGCGCGATCACCCCAGAATATCACGCCCACCCGCTGGGCCCGGAGCGGGGCAACTTACGCCAGGATTTCGGCGTGACGCGTGTCGTGAGAGAATAACCAGCTCTCCTGGCAACCCCGCAGCCATGCAGCCTCAACCCGCCATTGCGCGCCCGAGTGTGCGTGCCCTTCGTGCATCCAAGATCCGCGAGGTGGCCAACGCGGGTATGGGCCGCGAGGACCTGTGCGCTTTCTGGTTCGGCGAACCCGACGAGGTCACGCCGGAGTTCATCCGCCGCGCCGCGATCGACGCGCTCGCCGCGGGCGATACCTTCTACGCACACAATCTCGGCATCCCCGAGCTGCGCGCCGCGGTTGCGGAATACATTTCCCGCCTGCATCGCGCGACGCCGCTCGAGCATGTCGCGATCACGAGCTCGGGCATGTCGGCGCTCATGCTGGCGGCACAGGCGCTGGTTGGACCAGGTGACCGGGTCGTTGCCGTCACGCCGTTGTGGCCCAATCTGGTCGAGATCCCCAAGATCCTCGGGGCCCAGGTGGACACGGTTGCGCTCGAGTTCGATCCCGCGGGCTGGAAGCTGGATCTGGACCGGCTGCTGAGCGCGCTCACTCCCGACACGCGGGCGGTGGTGATCAACTCACCGAACAATCCCACGGGCTGGACCATCGACGCGCAAGCGCAGCGCGCCATCCTCGAGCACTGCCGGCGCCACGGGATCTGGATCATCGCGGACGATGCTTACGAGCGCCTGTACTACAACGGCGCCGCGCCAGGATCCACCGCGGTCGCGCCCTCCTTCCTCGACATCGCGACCGACGGCGATCGGGTGGTCAGCACGAACACCTTCTCCAAGTCGTGGCTGATGACCGGCTTTCGCCTGGGATGGATCGTGGCTCCCGCTGCGCTGGCTGCGGACCTGCCCAAGCTCATCGAGTACAACACCTCTTGCGCACCACCCTTCCTGCAACGCGCCGCAGTGGTCGCAATCCGGCAGGGCGAACCCGTCATCGCACGCACGGTGGCGCGCTTCCGGCAGGCGCGCGACGATCTGGTGCACGAGCTCAATGCCATGCCCGGCATTCAGGCCGCGCCGCCCACCGGGGCCATGTACGCGTTCTTCCGCATGGATGGCCTCAGCGACAGCCTCACGCTGTGCAAGCGGTTGGTGTCGGAGGTGGGCTTGGGGTTGGCGCCGGGAATCGCCTTTGGATCGGAGGGCGAGGGCTGCATTCGTTGGTGCTTCGCCGCTTCCGAACAACGCCTAGCGGAGGGAGTGCGGCGCTTGCGCGTCGCTCTCGGCCTCCCCGTTCAGCACGGCTGAGGCCGCGGACCCGATTATGGACCGCGCACGCATCCAGAACGCTACCCGCTTCGAGATCGCTGCGTGGATTCTAACCGGCGTCACGCTGTTCCTGGTCCTGGCGCTGCACCTGCTGCCGGCGCTGCTCGCCGGGCTGCTCGTCCACGAGATGGTGCATATCCTCGCCCCGCGGCTTCGCATCTGGCGCATGAACCACGAGTGGAGCAAGGTCGCGGCGGTGAGCGTGCTAACCGTCGTCGTGTTGTTGCTGATCGCGCTCATCATCCTCGGCATCATTGCACTGCTGCGCACGGACGTCGGCAGCCTGTCTGCCCTGCTTCGCGAGATGGCCCAGATCATCGAAGGCTCGCGGCGGGCGCTGCCTCCCTGGCTGGTGGAGAACCTGCCGGCCAACGCCGACGAGCTGCGACAGGCGGCCGTGCAATGGCTTCGCGAGCATGCGCGCGAGCTGCGCGGCGTGGGCACCGAGGCGGGGCGCGGCGTGGCGCAAGTGCTGATCGGCCTGATCATCGGTGCCTTCATCTCGCTGCGTGAGGCACGCCCCAGCTCCGAGGCGGGGCCGCTCGCGCTCGCGCTGCTGGAACGCGGGGCGCGAGTAGGCGCAGCATTCCGACGCGTCGTGTTCGCCCAGGTGCGCATCTCCGCGTTGAACACCACGCTCACTGGGATCTATCTCGGCATCGTGCTCCCGCTGTGCGGTGTTCACTTGCCGCTCAGCAAGACCATGATCGCCATCACGTTCGTCGCCGGCTTGCTGCCCGTGATCGGCAACCTGATCTCCAACACGGTCATCGTCATCGTGAGCCTGAGCCATACCCTGTATGTCGCGCTCGGCTCGCTCGCGTTCCTGGTGTTCATCCACAAGCTCGAGTACTTCGTCAACGCCCGCATCGTCGGCGGACGGATCCACGCGCGCGCGTGGGAGCTGCTGCTGGCGATGCTGGCGATGGAGGCGGCGTTCGGCATTCCGGGCGTAATCGCCGCGCCCGTCTTCTACGCCTATCTCAAGGACGAGCTCAAGAGCAGAGGGCTGATCTAGCCCGCGCCAGGTAGGCCCACAGTCGCACGAAGTCAAGTATTGAAAGTCGCGATCATTCCGGTGACGCCCTTCCAGCAGAACTGCTCGCTGCTGGTGTGTGAGCAAACCAACCGCGCGGCCGTCGTCGATCCCGGTGGAGACCTCGATCGCATCCTTGCTGCCGTCGAACGGCTCGGCGTCGAGCTGGAGCGCATCTTCCTCACCCATGGCCACATCGACCACTGCGGCGGCACCGTGGAGCTGTCGCGTCGGCTCGGGCTGCCGGTCGAGGGCCCGCACCGAGACGACAAGTTCTGGATCGATCAGCTTCCGCAGCAGGGCGTTCGGTTCGGCTTTCCTCGGTTGGAATCGTTTACGCCGGACCGGTGGCTGGCAGGCGGCGACACCGTGCATTTCGGCAACGTCGAGTTGCAGGTGCGGCACTGTCCGGGACACACGCCCGGACATGTGATCTTCTTCAGTCCGCCCGACCAGCTCGCTGTGGTGGGCGACGTATTGTTCCGTGGCTCCATCGGACGCACCGACTTCCCGCGCGGGGACTTCGACACGCTGATCCGCTCGATCACCACCGAGCTGTGGCCGTTGGGAGACGAGGTCGCGTTCATCCCGGGGCATGGTCCGATGTCCACCTTCGGCGCGGAGCGGCGTTCGAATCCTTTCGTCTCCGACGCAGTGCTCACGCGCTGAGCGTCCATGCAATTCCGCCGTGTCTGTGACGCCGACTGGGCAGGCGTGCTGGCGCTGCAGGAGGACAACCTGCTCGAGAACCTGTCGCCCGAAGCGCGCCGGGACGGGTTTCTCTCTGCACGCTTCACGCGCGAGCAGTTCGTCCAGATGGATGCCGATGTAGCCGTGATGGTCGCAGTGGACGCCGGGCGCGTGGCCGGCTACCTGTGCACATCCAGCATCGAGTTCAATCTGCAGTTTCCGCTGCTCGCGGCGATGATCGCCCGCTATGCCGATCTGAGCTTCGCCGGCCGCCCACTCTCCGCGCAAACTACGTGTGTCTACGGGCCGGTTTGCGTGGATCGAGGCTTCCGCGCCCGCGGCCTGCTGCGCGGGATGTACCGGGCGCTGCTGCATGAGCTGGCGGGCCGGTACCACGCGGGGGTCGCCTTCGTCTCCAAGGACAACCCGCGCTCGCTCGCGGCTCACGTCGAGGGCCTGGGCATGACCGGCATCGGCGAGTTCGAGTTCAACGCCAGGCACTACTGGATCCTGGCGTTCGCGGGGGGAGCTAGCGCCAACGACCAGGCCTGAAGCCTGGGCTTGGGCCTGGCCCAGCGGCGCAAACGCGAGATCGTCTCCCCACCGGGCGCGGTAGCCGATTGCGCCGGCTGCATGTACCCTATGGGGACGAACAGACCACGCCGTGTCTCGATATGCGAAAAGCAAAACGGGCCAAGGTTGATCGCACGGGCGCGCCCCGCGCGCAGCAGGTTGCGACCAGCTACGACGAGGTCCCGTACCAGAGCTTCCCCTTCGCACAGACCCATCCGGACCACCTGGCTACGCTAGCGCACCTGCTCGGGCTGTCGCCTCCCGCAGTGGAGCGCTGCTCTGTGTTGGAGCTCGGGTGCGCGGGCGGCGGCAACCTCTTGCCCATGGCGGTCGCCCTCCCGCAAGCGAAGTTCGTGGGAATCGACCTCTCCGGCGTCCAGATCGCGCACGGTCAGAAAGTGGTCGACGCGCTCGCGCTTGCCAACGTGCGCCTGCTCGCGACGGACCTGCGTCAGATTGGAAAGGGCTTCGGCCGCTTCGACTACATCATCGCGCACGGCGTGTACTCCTGGGTCCCGAACGCAGTCCAGGATGCGATCCTGGAGATCTGTCGGCGCAATCTGACCGCTAACGGCGTCGCCTACGTGAGCTACAACACGCTGCCTGGGTGGCACATGCGCGGGATGGTCCGAGACCTCATGCGCTTTCAAGCCGCGGGCTTCGCGACGCCGGCCAAGCGGGTGGAGCAGGCGCGTGCGATTCTCGACTTCCTGGCTGAGTCCATCCCCGAGGACGGCAATCCCTACGGTGCGCTATTGCGGAACGAGCTGAAGCTGCTGCGCCCCGCGCCCGATTACTACATCTTGCACGAGCACCTGGCCGAGACCAACGAGCCGCTCTACTTCCACCAGTTCGCGGAGCGGGCGGCTGCGCACGGGCTGCAATACCTAGCCGAGGCGGAGATCGCGACCATGTTCGCCTCCGGCTTCGCCCCTCACGTCGCCGATACGCTATGTCGCGTGGCGCCGCACGTGATCCGGCAAGAACAACTGATGGACTTCCTCCGCTACCGCATGTTTCGCCAAACGCTGCTCGTGCACGCCGAGTGCAACGTCGAGCGAGCCATCGTCCCCGATCGCCTGCATGGACTGTCGGTGGCAAGTCCCGTTCGACCGCAACGCGGTGAGGCGGACCTTCGCCCAGACGTGCCGGAGGGATTCATTACTCCGGCCGGGCGCACGCTCACCACGAGTCAGCCGATGACCAAGGCAGCGTTGTGG